>Ga0209417_1003523_pt1 | contig 20730 bp, 20 predicted proteins | sample RifGroF2_FD_184002 | JGI IMG/M metagenome (GOLD analysis project Ga0209417, IMG submission 184002) | Groundwater microbial communities from Rifle, Colorado, USA - Groundwater F2 (SPAdes) (version 2) | ecosystem: Environmental > Aquatic > Deep subsurface > Groundwater | place: Rifle, Colorado... | reverse complement strand
AGATACATCTGAGAGAAGCATTAGCTAATCGAAAAGTTTTTTATGGAGAGTCAAGAACGCATTGTTTGGACTGCGAAGAACCAATCCCTGAAGGTCGTCGCAAAGCAGTTCCTGGTTGCCAATATTGTGTTAGGTGTGCTGAGGAGTTGCAGGGATGAGCCACCACAAAAAAGGAAGACCAAAAAATCGCAGGGCTGGCTGTTTGATGTGCAAGCCCTGGAAGGTGAATGGAACAGGAAAAGGCGGTAATCTCGGAGATCTTCCTGAAAAGTACTCCGATTTTCGGCGCAGGACGTTCGCTGAGGAAGAGGTATCTAAGGTATGATAAAGGATTTCAACTACACTGCGCCGCCGACGGTCGCCAAGTTCATGCGCTCAAACGCCTTTCACAGGGCGATCAGCGGCCCGATAGGATCCGGAAAATCAGCCGGTATGTGTGTGGAGATCCTCCGCCGCAACCTCGAGATGCCCCCCTGGAACAACGGTAAAAGATCATCTAAGTGGGCGATTGTACGTAATACCGTAAAACAATTACGCGACACGACTCTTGCTACTTGGATGCACTGGATGCGTGACCTCGGCACTTGGCATGAGTCGAAGATGACATTTCGGCTCAAGTTCGGAGACGTGGAGTCCGAGATCCTGTTCCTGCCGCTCGACACCATTGACGATATAGGAAGAGTTCTCAGTTTGGAGCTAACAGGCTGTTTTATCAACGAATTTCGTGAGGTGCCTGTACCGTTGTACGCAGACATCAAGGGCCGTCTGCGCCGCTACCCGAACCCGGTTGAGGTGCCTGGGGCATGGTACGGTCTGATCATGGATACTAACCCGCCCGAGATCGACAGTGCCGCCTTCAAGCTCATGGAGCACCTGCCGCAGGAAGAGGGCAACGACAACAGCATTATCGAGGTCGACACCTTCAAGCAGCCATCTGGCCTGTCGCCGCAGGGTGAGAACCTCGACCACCTCCATCCTGACTACTACAAGGACCTCGCCAAGGGTCAGACCAAGGCCTGGGTCGATACCTACATTCACGGTCTTTACTCACCATCCATGTCTGGTAAGCCGGTCTACGGGGCGACCTTCCGTCCCGAGCGGCACGTGTCGCCAGTGCATCTGCAGCCGGACCCGGACCTGCCGGTGATCATCAGCTTCGATTGCGGATTAACGCCAGCTGCGACTTTCAAACAGATGTCACTCGATGGCCGGGTCAGGGTTCTGCGCGAGGCTGCCGAGTTTGATATGGGCATGAAACGGTTCAGTCGACTGCGCCTGCGGCCAATCATCAAGAACTTCTTTCCAAACAATCCGCTGATCTTCATCGGTGACCCGGCCGGTAGCCGGCGGGCCGACTCCGACGAGTCCTCGGCGTTCAAGGTACTGAAGACCGATTACGACGAAGACGGAGCGATCGTCAAGGCAGCATCGACCAACGACCCCAAAGTGCGCATCGAAGCGACGGAGCACATGCTCAGTCAGTATCCGGATGGCGAGCCGCTGATGATTATTGACCCCTCTTGCAAGCTGTATATCGAGGCCCTGCGCAGCAAGTACCGATACCCGAAGAAGAAGCTCTCCGGTGAGTTCTCGGATAGCCCAGAGAAAAACGCATGGTCCCATATAGCTGAGGCCGGACAGTATGGTGACTTATATCTGCTTTCTGGCAAGTACGACCCGGCCGATCATGTTCGAGTAGACTATAACCCGCTTAATCAGCTTCAATCTTACCGCCCTGCCCAGAAAGAAGGCTATTAAACCAAGCACTTAAAGAGGCGACAATGAAATACAACTTCGATGAACTGTCCAAGCTCGGCACCCACCTGAAGGGCACCCTCGCCCAGTTCATCAACGACCGGGCTCTCTGTGAGGCACAGTGGCTGAAGAACCTGCGGCAGTACCTCGGCAAGTATGATCCGGAGATCCTCCAGTATATCCAGGAAGAACGCTCCCACGTCTACCCGCGTGACACCAAGGTCAAGATCAAGGGCGGAGTGGCCAAGATGATGGAGATGATGTTCCCCTCTCAGGACCGCAACTGGACCCTGTCGGTGTCGCCGTCCCCCTCCATTCCGAAAGACGCCCTTGAGAACATCCTCGCCAACCTGCAGCAGACCGGAGAGCCGATCAGCAGCGAGACGATCGAGCGAGCGGTCAGGGAGTTCGCCGAGGACCGCAAGGGCAGGATGGAGACCGAGATCGCCGACCAACTCTCCGATGCCAATGTCGACCATCCCCAGCTTTGCAAGCGGGTCACCCGCAGCGGCTATATCTACGGTTTCGGCGTCGCCCGCTGCCCGATGGTCCGCACTCAGCGAGAGCGGTATTGGGAGATGGACCCAGCCACCGGCGCCTATGTCGCCAAGGAGAAGACCATTCGCCGGCCATACCCGGAGTATGTGCGGATCTGGGACTTCTACCCGGACCTATCGGCCAAGTGCTGGGAGGACCAGGAGATGATGTTCGAGCGGGCTGTCCTCAGCCGGCACGACTTCCGGGAGTTGTCCAAACGTGACGACTTCATCGGCAAGAGCATCCGCGAGTACATCAAGGACCATGCCACTGGCAACTACCTGGCCAAGTCCTATGAGGCCGAGTTGCACACCCTGGCCAAGACCTCGAACCTCGCCGACCGCACCGCCCGCAGGTATGAGATCTACCGTGGCCTCGGCTTCATCTCCGGGCATACCCTGGCTGCGGCCGGCATTGAGATATCTGAAGACAATCTCGACATGGATATCCTGGCCGACCTGTGGTTCGTCGACGACGTGGTGATCAAGGCGGTGGTCGCCCCCTTCGGCAAACGCCCCTCCGATCAGTACCATGCTTTCATCTACACCGAGGATGAGGACAGCGGCCTGACCGGCGTCGGGATGCCGGAGGAGATCAGGGATTCACAGATGTCGCTCTGTGCTACCACCCGGGCGATGATGGACAACATGGCGGCGATCGCCGGTCCGATCTTCGAGGTCAACACCGAGTTGCTGGCCAGGGGGCGCAAGAACATCGGCCCCATTCATGCCTTCATGACCATTGAGCGTGAGGGCGACGGGGTCGCTGCCCAGTACCCGGCGATCAGATCGATCGTCACCCAGTCGCATATCCCGGATCTTCTCAGCATCATCACCATGCAGCGTCAGCAGCTCGATATCGAGAGCAACCTGCCGGCTTACACCATGGGCGCGATGCAGCAGCAGCCGCTCGGTGAGGCGTTCAGGACGTCGAACAACATGAGCATGATGATGGGTTCGGCGAACATGGTGACCAAAGACACCGTTCGGGCCTTCGACAAGTTTACGACCTCGTTGGTTGGCTCCATGCTGCAGTGGAACATGGAGTTCAACCCGGAGGAAGAGATCAAGGGCGACTACCAGGTCGTGGCCAAGGGGAATCTCTCACTGGTCGCCAAGGAAGTCCGCGGCGCCGCCCTCGACCAGTTCGTCACCACCCTGACTCCGGAGGAGCGGGCAATACTTGATACTTACGGGCTGCTGGTTGACCGTCTCAAGGCCCGGGACCTGCCGGTGGACAGGATGCTGCCGGAGGACGAGGCCAAGAAGGTACTGGCCGATATGCGGGCCGCCGCCTCGCAGGCCGCTCAGGTCGAGCAGGGGCTGACCACCGCCAAGACCGAGGCCGCCACCGCCTCGGCCGAGAAACAGCGCACCGATGCGCAGGTCGTAGCGGCAACAACTGCTGCTACAATTCAGGAAATCCTGTCGAGGGTCGAGCAGAACTTGGCCAATGCCAAGACAGGGCAGGACAAGGTGCAGCTGGAAAACTTGAAAACCTTACTACTTACCGCAGTAAAACCGCAAGAGGGGGAGAAGAAAAATGGCAAACAAGGAAAGGGAAGCGGAAATTGAAGACATTCTCAAGACTTACAAGACCGCCGAGCCGGTACAGTTGTTCCTTGAACTGTTCCAGCTTCGGCGTGAGAGGCACCGTGACAAGTTAGAGGACGGTGAGAATGCCGAAGCTCGCGGAAAATCGCAGGAATGTAAGGCGCTGATACAGCTTTTTGATTGACTTTTACAATAAAATATTGTTACGCTTCTAACAAACCGGAGAAACAATGGAAAATACAGAACAAGATACAACTTTTACTGATTTCGACCTCGCCTTTGAGGCCACCGCCGGACTGCCGGATCCTGATAAAAAAGAGGAGGACTTCGCTGAGCCTCCCGTTGACCCGCCCGAAACTCCACCAGAGCCGCCTGCACCGCCAGAGCCTCCGCTGGTCGACCCTCCTGTAGTGCCAGAGCCTCCGGCTGCGCCGCCTGCACCCACTGTAGATGAGATTGCCGCCAAGGCTGCTGCCAAAGTAGCAGCCGATGCCCAGGCTAAGGCTGACAAGGAAGCCGCTGACTCCGCAGCCAAAGCCGCTGCCGATGACGCAGCCGCCCGCGCCGGCAAGGAGAATGTCTCCACCGACGAGCAGGCCATCCTCGATACCTTAGAGGCCAATTTCCCCGAGGTCACCGCCGCCAACGCTGTGCTTTCCCGGGTGATCATGGCCCGGGTTGAGAACATGGTTGAGCAGCGGGTGAACGCCGTCCTGGCCCAGATCGCCCCGATCGCAGCCGTTACCCAGAACGTCGCCCGCAACGCCCACGAGCAGGCCATCCTCGCCAAACACCCGGACGCCTTCACCACGCTTCCGCAGGTCGAGGCCTGGGTCGATTCGCAGCCGAAGATCCTGAAGGCCGCCTATAACCGGGTCCTGGACAACGGCAACACCGACGACATTATTGAATTGTACGATGTTTTCAAGAAGGATACCGGGAGCGCACAGACACCGGGATCACCAGGCGCGGCGCCGGATGCTGCCGCCGCCAAAGCAGCAGCAGAGGCCGCTGCGAAGGAAGCCAAGCTCAAAGCCCAGGAAGGCATCAGGAGCAGGCAGACAACGCAGCAGAGTGGCATTGATGAGGACGACTTCGAAGGAGCGTTCGCACAGGAAGCCGCGAAAGCGTAACCCCACCATCTAGGAGGAGCAAGAATTATGACCACACAGACCGTCAGTGATATCTCTTATCGAACCGCAGGCAAGCTTGCCGCCGACCTGTTGAAGCGGGCCGACCCCGATCTGGTCATGCAGCCGTTCCTGCAGGCCAAGCCCATCCCGCGCAACTCCTCGGATACCGTCAAGTTCCGCAGGTATGAGGCCTTGTCCGCAGCTACTACGGATCTGACCGAGGGTGTAACCCCAGCCGGCAGTGCCATCACCAGCACGGATTATCAGGCCACCCTCGCCCAGCTCGGCGATTGGGTTGGCATTACCGATAAGGTTGCCGACACCCACGAGGATCCGATTATCAAGGAGTACAGTGACATCCTGGCCAAACAGGCTGCCCTGTCGGTTGAGACCCGGCTGTTCTACATCATGCGGGCCGGCACCAACCGCTATTTCGCCAACTCGACGGTTCGTACCGACGTCAATACGACCCTGACCAAGACCCTGCAGCAGAAGATCACCCGCGGGTTCAAACGCCAAAACGCCTCCGTCATCACCAAGAAACTCTCCAGTTCGGCAAACATGGAGACCGTCAACGTCAAACCCGGCTTCATCGCCTTCTGTCATCCCGATCTTGAGGATGTCATTCAGAAGATGCCCGGATTCAAGGATGTGGTGGACTACGGTTCAATGTCCGCCTATCCGACCGAGATCGGTTCCGTCGGCAACGTCAGGTATCTCGCCTCCACCGTGTTCACGCCTTGGGCCGACGGTGGCGGGCTCAAGGCCGGCTCCGGCACCACGATGATCTCCACGACCGGCACCAACGCCGACGTCTATCCGGTCATCTACATTGCCGCCGACTGCGCGGCCGTCACCCCGCTCAAGGGTGCTACCGCCCTGACTCCGTTCGTCAAGAACCCGGGCATCGTCAGTGACTCCGACAAGCTCGGCCAGCGCGGGCATATCGGCTGGAAGACCTACTTCGCAGCGTTGATACTCAATCAACTCTGGGTCGCCGTTGCAGAAGTGGCCATCCCTGAACTGTAATATCTGAGGGGGGCTCCGGCCCCCTTTCTTTTAAAAATTTAGCAGGAGGATTTCGATATGAGTTTGAACCACGCAGATCAGTATCAGAAGGTTGGGACATTCGTCGTCGACGACCCGGTCTCCGCGATGAACGTTATCCTCGGCTGGCAGCCGCGGTATGTTCGGGCGTTCAATGTCAATAATCTCGCATCCTATGAGTATTTCTCCGGGATGTCTGCAGGCACCTCGCTCGACAATGGTAACCACGCCGATACCCAGTGGTCGGTCAACGCTGCCGGGTCGATCTCGCTGTATGCTGGAAGGGCATCGGGCTCGACGATCACAGGCACCGTCGCTGTCACGGCAGGGTCCGCCACGGTAACCGGTACCAGCACTAATTTTATCGGCGAACTGGTCGTTGGGGACAAGATCATGGTCAACGGCGAGACCCGCGTAGTCGCCGCCATCGCCACGACCACCAGCCTTACTACGGAGACGACATTCGACGCCGCTGCCTCCGCTGTATCGTGCTACGATATGTCAGGCAAAGGCCCCGGGTTCACGCTCGGTACTGACATTTGTGACACCGCAGCCGACGTAGTTCGCTGGCTGGCTCTCCGCTAACCCACTTACCTGTCCTGGCGGGAAAAATACCAGGAGGAGAATACCTATGAGCAGACAAGAAGTTAAGACCCAGAGAGTCATCACTGAGTATCTGGAAACATCCAACAGTGGGATGCCGACCATTGGGGGGCTCAACGCTACAGTAGCTGAACTCAACTATGCCGCCGACCTCTCAGCCCAGGACGCCATGGCCCCGGGCGCAGGCTTTGCCGGTACCGGCACGATCTATGAGAGTGCAGTGGAAAGAGTCGGTGGGATGATCAAGACTACGATCCTCATCGATCTCACTGGCACCAAGTCGACAACCACCGATCTCGATATCATCGGGCTCAGTGGTGTGTCGCACATCGGCCAGGTAACGGCCGCCATCAACGGCACGATCGTCGGAGGGTTTATGACCTGCCTCGAAGCACCTACGACCGGTGTGACCGATATTGATCTCTACGCCGCTACCGAAGGCACTGGTGCTTATGATGGCGCGGTCGGCGATCTCGCTGAGACCGCACTGGTCACCGCCGGCGGCGCATGGACCCTTGGGCTGGTCAAGCCCTTCCTTGTCCCGGCGGCAGCCAACAAGTATCTTTATCTTACCTGTGGCGCGGCTGGCGTGGTCGGCACCTACGCTTCCGGCGTCTTCTTAATCGAGATGTGGGGTTACTAATCTAGTCGAAAGGCACTTACAGGAGCAGGGGGGCGACTCCCTCTCTTGTGAGTGAAGTTCAACCGTAATTAAACTTTTAAGGGGGATGTATGACTGGAAATGAAGAATTTGAACTTGGCCTGACTGACACACCGGTCCCGCCTGCACCACCGGAAGATGACGAAGTAGTTGTGAAGGTGAAAGGCAAGGGCGCCAAGCCGGCCGCCGAACCTGCCAAACCCAAGGGCAAAGACATGGTCCGGATTATGATCGATGAAGTTCCCGGCATGAACAATTACGAGGTCGTCGGGGTCAACGGGAAAGTCTATCAGATCAAGCGCGGGGTTCCTGTCGAGGTACCGCGGGAGGTTATGACCACCCTCGAGTGCTGCCAGATGACCATCGTCGAGCAGAAGAAGAACAAGTACACCGGGGAGTCGGAAGATGTCACTCGACACTTCTCGGCTGTCCCCTGGCGGAGGGTGTAAGGCATGACCAGGGCGGAGATGCTTGCCGAGTTGTACCATGTGCTCAACGCTTCATCGGTGTCGCCGCCGACTGGCTGGGAAGAGGCCGCATTGCTGCGGTATCTCGCCGAGGGGCAGGACAAGTTCTGCGAAGACACTGGGTATTTCAAGGACATCACGAACTATACCCTGACCTTGCAGACCAGCACCGCCGTTTACGCCATTCCCGATCGGACGATACAGGTGTTGGACATCTGGGACGGGGCACGCCGGCTGGGGAAAATACTGCCGGACTCGACGGCAATCAATGACGAATGGCCGGAGGACCTGGGGGCGACAACGGCTGGCCGGCCGGCTCAGTGGCAGACTGACCAGACCACTGGGTACATCAAACTTACCCCGACTCCGACCGCGGCTGAGAACGGAGTGGTTCTCACGCTGCATCTCTGGCGCTACAGTCGGTACGACCTGGCTGGAAGCGGGCCGGTACCTGAAGGAGGCGGGACGGCCCCCCCTGCCGCTCCCGAGTTGCCGACCCGCTTCCAGCTGGCTTGTGTGCAGTGGGCGGCACACAAGGCGTTCAACCACCATGATGTCGAGACCCAGGACCCAATCAAGGCCACTGATCATCTGAAGTGGTACAAGGACTATGTCTCCGACGGGATCCGGCAGATGCGACGGTATCACAACCAGGAGACCCGGGTCGGCATGGATCCGGCGTATAGGACATGAAGTACGAGAACGGGGTTGTTACCCTGCATCCGTTTGGTGGAGGCATGAATAACCTGGTACAGAAGGCCAGCATCCCCGAGAACTTCGTTCGCAACGCTGTCAACGCCGATTTCGCCAACGATGGATCGATCAGGCAGCGAGGGGGGATGACCAAGACCTTGGCGTGTATCGCGCCGAAGGGGGGGTACAGTTGCCCGCTCGGTCGTTATTTCATCGAAGGGTCGAAGCTGAAGCAGTTCAACGGCTCCTCGCCGGCGACCGTCATCTACTCCGGCATTGTCGGCACTACCTTCACCTACGAGTATTTCAACGACACGGTCTACTTCAGCGACGGTGTCATATCGTTGAAGATCACCGCTACCGCTGTGACCAAGTGGGGGGTGACACCGCCGACGGCGCCGGCCCTGTCGACAACCTCCGGGGTATACGGCGCCGGCCGGTATCTGGCCTGTTGTGCCTGGGTCGATGCTGCCGGGGTCGAGTCGGGGCCTTCGGAAATCGTCAGTATCGATGCCCAGGCCAGTTGTGGCATCGTGTTCGGCAACCTGCCGCATATCGTCGATTCTCAGGCTGTCGCTCTGCGGCTGTATCTGTCAATGCCCAACGGCAATGAGTTGTTCCATGTCGCCGATACGACGAGCAGTTCTTATACGATCGCCGCCGGTACCTATGACAACAGCAACGTGTTCGACGGGCACTTCATCAGTCCGCCGCCGGCCGGCCGGATCATCAGGCTGTATAACGCGCGGGCCTACGTCGCCGATGCGCTCGGTACGATCTGGTACTCGGAGCCTTATTCGTTCGACCAGTTCCGGCTTGGTAGCAACTTCCTTCAGTTCCCGGCAGTTGTCGATATCATGGAGCCGGTGGCCGATGGGTTGTTCCTGGCCTACGGGGACCGCACCGAGTTCTGGGCTGGGACGCCGGAAGACGGCTTCACGGTTACCAAGAAGTTCGATTACGGTGGGGTCTACGGTACCGGCAGGAGGGCGCCGACCAGCAGCAACGTAGCCTGGCAGTCACAGCGAGGGCTGGTCATCGGGGCGCCGGGGGGGGAATGTAAGAATGTTCAAGAGGCGAATGTGGCGGTTGAGACGGCGGTTTCCGGGGCAACATTGATCCGGGAGCAGGATGGAATACGGCAGTTCATCGTCAGCCTCCAGCAGCCGACCACCTCACGGTTGGCCGCACAATCATGGATCGATGCCGAGGTCATTCGGAGAGGAGAGTAAATGAAAGAGAACTACAGGCCAGGGTTCATTTATACCGTTGAGCATATTGGTGTAGATGGAAAAATTAAGTCGGTTGAAAAGATTCATAATTTGATGCCAACACCAGCAGTTGATTATCTACTCAATGCTGCTTTCATGGGAGGATCGGCATACTCAACTTGGTATCTGTCGCTGTTTGACAATAACAGGACTCCTCTTGCAGCAGATACTATGACTACGTTCTTGGCTGACTGTGGAGAGGATACAGTTTATACGGTTGTCGGTGGAGCAAGACCAACGATTTCATTTCCAGCTGTTGCAGCTGGAGTTCTAACAACTGTTGCCAGCCCGAATGAGTTAGCATTTACTAGTGCAACGACAGTACGTGGAGCATTTGTTACTACCGGAGCAACAAGGGGGGGAACTACTGGGCTGCTTTGTTCAGCTGTGCTGTTCTCAACTGCTAAAGTACTTGCTGCTGGAGAGTCTCTTCGTGTTCCAGTTGGCTTTGCACTTATTTCTGTGTGAGGTGAGATATGTCTTGTTTAAGTGATTATGCAGAAAATTTGGTTCTTACATGGTTGTTGACAGCTACAGCTATTACGAGACCATCTGCTTGGTATGTGGCGCTGCATACTGGTGATCCAGGAGAGACTGGAGCAGCGAATGAAGTGCTTGTAGCTACTGATGCAGATTATGTGCGGAAGGCGATTACATTTGCGGGTGGTTCAGGCGGGCAATCGTTAAGCACTCTTGAAGTTTCGTGGACAGTTGATGGTGCATCTGCTGGATATACTGTGACACATGCAAGTGTACATGATGCACTGGCTGCTGGAAACTGTTTATTTAAAGGACCCCTTCTTGCTTCTCGTGCACTGATTGCTAATGGTGTTCTTACATTTTCTGTAGGCGAAATTGTCGCCACTGCTGATTGAGGTGAATCATGAGCTTTAAACTTTCGACTGGAATGCGTAATCACCTGATGGCAACTGACGACTTTGCTGCTGGTATCAATGGTGGATTGATCAAGCTATATGGAAGTCCTACTAGTCAGGCGGCAGCAGATGCATTGATTCCTGCGACAGCTGATGCAGCTCTTGGATCTGCTACGCTGCTTTGTACAGTTTCGGTATCAGGTGGTGGTACTGGATTGAATATGGATACTATACCATCTTCAGGTGTATTGACCAAGGCATCTGCTGAAGCATGGTATGGTACTATTGCTGCATCTGGCTATGCTTCTTTCTATCGGTTTGCTGCAATAGCTGATGATGGAACACTCAGTACTACGGCTAAGAGATGTCAAGGTACAGTTGGTATTCTTGGGACTGACCTTATTGTTGCATCGGCATATCTTACTTTAGGTCAGGAACAGCGGATTGACAGTTATGCTATTGGAATTCCTTCGGAGTGATAAATGAATCTTGTTGATCAAGTTCTAGTATCTGCTTATGGTGGGTCAGGTTATAACTTCAAACATCATGCAGTTATTTATCATCCACTTAGTGGAAAGCTTGTTGTACTTTTTACCCAGGCGTTTTCTTCAAGTGTTTATAAGTTATATGCTGCTGTAGTTGATGGAAATGTCGTAGGCGCAATAACTACTTCAGAAATTCTTTTTAAGGGTACTGATCTTCAGAATTGTTGCTGCCTTAATGGAGACAACATAATTGTTTTTTGTCCAAATTCTAGTGCAGCGGAACAGATTTTTGTTGTAGTAGAAGTTTCTGGCATGACAGTTACATTAACTAGTACAACTGCAGCATCTGTTACAGCAACTTATGGATATGATCCATCTTTAGTTCCATTAGGAAGTGATAAGTTTGCCCTAACAGTTTATCCGAGCACATTTATTTGCCAAGAAAATGGTGATGGTACTGTTACAGTTGGAGCTGCTGTTGCATTTCCATCTACATATCCAAGAGGAGTTTATAATGATGGATATCTTTTGTATGTATATCCTTGGTACACTGTACCAGATGGATACCAGTTAAGATATATTATAGGCACTGTCTCTGGAATGTCAGTAATTTTTGGTTCTCCAGTTGTCATAGCTAGTAATAGATTTTCAGATTATGGGGTTGCACTGTGTGAAGCATCAGCAGATAACTATGTGTTGTTTGCAGATAATCTGACAACAACTACGCCAATGTTGTATAAGATAAGTTTCTCTGGTGGGGTTGCAGCTGTAGGAGATAGTGCAGATTCAGGTCTTACTGGAGATGGATTTATTACGTCTGTTTCTTTGTCATACACAGGTGGAATAATAGCTGTGTTGGCGTATGATAGTTCATTATCTCCAAGAAGACTGGTGTTAAGCACATATGATTATACTACACTTACATTGATAGAAGCTTTTATAATTGCAACTACTTCAGTAGCAAATTCAAATCTTAGTACAACTGGACAGTATGGGATAACATATAATCCTGATAGCCTTGGTTTTACATCTGTGTATTTGTTTGATCCAGGCGTTGTTGGAGGTGATTTCTTCAACCTCTATGTTCGTGATCTTGCTACGATATCAGCGTTTTGGATAAATTTTAATGGACAGTCTGAGATCCTTGTATGATAAGTTTTGATGGAGATAGGAGTAAGAAACGCAAATGGTTTGCGAACAAACAGCTTGCTGTTATAAAAGATATTGATGTGCCTGCAAAGGCTGTTCAGTGGGACGGATTTACGTTCAAGGTTTGGCAGCAGGGAGAATTAACTGGAGGCAGAATAACTGCTCCGATGGGAGCGGTTGTTGCAATCTCTAATACTGATGGAATTAAATTGTCTGTTGCAGATTATTGGCTTGGTGGATTTTCCACTCTGTCAGAATTGAGTTCATTGTTTTGGAATGTATCTGCATATGATACACAAGGTGTTGTTGTCAATAAAGCTTCTGAAGATATTATGATTGCTTCTGGATATATTACATATCCATTCACGCCTGCTATCGTTCTTTCTTGGTTCGGTTTAGTCGATGAGGCTATTGTAGCAGAATCAGTTCAGGTTGCAAATTACTCTACACTTCCTTGTATAATGCCATATGAAACAGCTGAGGCATTTTGGGTTACAGTTACAGACATCGTCATGGTAGATATTGACCTAAGCGGAACACCTGATCAGTATAAAGTTGTATATGATAATTCGTTACTGTTTTATCTTGCTAATGGAAGTAATCTTGGTGGGCGCTTAACTTATTCTGTTCAAACTGGTTCGGCTGGAAGAAACTTTAGAATAGGTCAACAACTTACATCAACTAAACAAGTATCATATTGTCATACTAATTATGATACTGATGGGTTGGAAATGATTTGTTTTAGAAACTTTGAATTTCCAAATGAAGAAAAGATTTATTTATCAGATATAATTCCTGAAGGAGTAATGCCAGAAGCGTTAAGAACTATTATTCTCGATCCTACTGGAGTTAGATCAATTCATCCAATGGGATCTTATAGTTTTGAATTAGCTGGAATACAAACTCTTCTGCATGTAATGAATGTAACTGGAACCCCAGTTGTGTATTTTGCTGGAGGTGCTGCTGAAGATTATTTTGCTGATCATGCTGATGATGAAGAATGGAAGTTGTTTTATAGCATGAAGGTTGGAGATACAACATATCTTATAAACTCCGATCAATTCATGCCATTACTAGACTCTCTGGCTACAGATGTAGATGTGTATGCTAGCTGGAGCGATGCTAGAAGAATGTTGGAACAGCTTGCTTCTGCAATCCCGAATAATGCATTCTCAATTCCTTATGACTCGATCATGTTTCATTCTCATGCTGGAGATGTGTATGTCTGGTCGAGGACGTATGGTACGGTGAAGTTCACTACAACAGGGTTGTTTAGTGCAAGTATAAGTGTTCCATCCGAAGTTGATTCGACAGTTGGAGTTAGGCCAGAAATTACTTATGCAGGAACATATAATGAAGTTCCATTATATTTATGTATCTGTAATCGAGTAAAGGAAGAGATTGAAGCAGTTTATTATGGCTCTCCATTCGTATCGTGGACAAAATTGCCTGGAGTCCCTGATGGATATACGCTTGTACATGCAAGGCCAGTTAAAGTAACTCCAACTGAGATACATCTAATTGGAGTGGTAATGCGGGATGTTGAGCCAGTTTATAACTTTGCCTACTTGAAGTGGATTCCGGATAGTGTTGAATTATGGAAAGTACTAGGGCAGCTTCCTTTTACTGTGCAATCAGATGATAACTTCGCAGTGTGTCTGTATGGTGAAGGGCAACTTGTTAAAGACCTTGCAATCTATCAAACTCCACCAATGATACTGCCCGAGACTCCGGTCGGGCCTTACGATAAATATGCAATAGGATTGCCATGACTGTACTACAAAAAGACCATACTTATGAAATAGTTCAAGGAGAATCATATACTGTTACAACTCCTGGAACGCCTGCTACACCTGGGTATTGGACATCGCTTCCTCCTAGCACAGTTCCTAATGTTACAGATCCAGCTACTGATACAGATATAACTACAGCAGCGATCAATGAAACTCCTGGATATATTCGACTTGCAACATGGGCAGAAGTTAAATTAATCTGGCCATGGCTAACTAATGAATGTGCAATCCAGATAAAGTTACTTGAAACTTTGTTGTCTAGTCCAACTCTTGGAACCACAATATTTAAACAGTATTCATATCGGAAAGAAGATCAGCCATTAGATGGTGGCCCGTTGCTGATGTATACTGTATATATTGCCCTTCAAAGAATTAATGGTGGAGTAGCATTCTGTGCTGTAACTGCACCAACTAGTAATATTGTAGTTGAAGAAAATCCGATTTACATTCCAAATTATGAGTACATAGAGGGGACTATAGATGGTTGTTGAAATTGGAGAAGGATTCCCAACAGCAGACTCTAGTTATGAAGGAACTAATCTTCTTCCTTTTCCTATTGTCTCTTATAACGATACATCGACTGATAGTTTATACGTACAGCCTGATGCGGATATACTTAAGATATGGCATCCTCCAACTCCGGCTGTTCCAGGAACATCTACAACGTATGCAACTCCGAATGTAATTAATAAACTGCTTAACAAAGGTTGGAATAGTTGGGCAAGAAGTATTAATCCATTAGGTGTTGGAGAGGTATGTGTGTTTACTGTAGCTGATGGAGTAGCTGGGGCAATGCTTGGTATTGCTGCTGCTGGATCAGAGGCTTTAGTTCCAGGAAAATTCTCACATGCTATAATTTGCGATACTGCTGGAGTTCATATTCGAGAGAATAATGTAACTGTTAAAACGTTGAAAGATCTCCAGACTGCTGTATCAGTTCTACGCATCCATAGGCAGGAAGATGGAAGTATAGTTTATGTAGCAACGACTGGAACTGAAACACTGGTCTATACTAGTCTGCTGGCATGTCCGAAGTATCTTACTCTTTATGTATATGGAATGCTATATGCTAGTGGTGATAAGGTGACATCAACACAATTCGCTGACTACGGCGATGTTCAATACGGAGCCTGCTGATGGATGCTGTATTTGGATTTGTCGTAAATAACTGTGACATCCTGTTCAGTTCTGAGTTCGGTATAACTTTTGGACGAGGACAGTTTGCCTCGGCTACATTTTCTTCTGAATTTGGATTGATACCATATGGAGAATCGAATTACGGCTATGCTGTGCTGCCAGCCTTTGATAGTTTTGGTGGCGAAGTTCCAGCAGGATATGGAGTAGGTGTAGCCGAGCTTCCGGCGGTAACTTCGACCGGAAGTGGTGGGTTCTATATCCCGCCTGAACCGGTTGTAGGATATGCTGAAGTTCCAAGGTTCTCTTCGTTTGGACTAGTTATTACCAGTTCTCCAGGAACAGGAAGTTCAACACTGCCAACTGTGCAGTCAATCGGAGGAGAGGGAAATTATGGAATTGGAGAATCTACTCTGCCTGCTGTACAGTCCTACGGTAACGAAGGTCCAGCAACTAATATTGCTAACGCAATAACTTCAATATATCTATTCGATGGAGTTGGAGTTGGCCAGGACCATATCGTTTTTCTTGATTGGACCGGGCAGATAACTGATACCATCTCAGGTTCCCGTAGTCTGATCGCCAGCGTACTCACCGACTTGGAAGTGACTGGCACCTATTCGGTTCTCGGGTCGTTCCTGGCCTCGGCCATTGACTCTTTAGCGATCAGCGATTTCTCGACCGCTACAGCAGGGTCCGGCACTACATTCGCCCCGGCGCTCGACTCCGCCGACCGAGTGTGGGTCGTCAACATCGACACCGCCGCCACTAGCCAGTATGACGACTACGGTTTCAACTCATTCCTCGACGACAACGGCGACGGGAAGTGTTACGGGCTCGCCGACGACGGAGTCTACGAACTGACCGGCAACACCGACGCCGGGGCGACGATCCCTTGGCAGGTAGACTTCGGCATCAGCAACTGCGGGATCAAGGCTCGCAAGAAAATTCTCAACGTCTACGTCGGAGTGACGACCGGAGGCACGACCTACCTCAAGGTCAATGTCGACGGCACCGACCACACGTACCGGGTTGAGCGATGCGTCCGCGGCCCTTATGATTACCGCGCCAAGATCCCGCATGACATCCAGGGGCACCAGTGGGGGTTCACGTTGATGTCGTCAGACGATACTGACCTGATCGGGGTGGAGTTCGTCCCGGCAAACCTTACCAGGAGAATATGACATGTCCGACGCCGCCGACCAGATCAATGCGATCATCACCTCCGCTCTGGAGGTTGCTACAAGCAACACTAACGCTGCGGTCGACGCGGCCAATGACCTTATCTCGACCAACGCTGGGGTGTACATCACGCCGCCTGATAGTCTCTCCGGTTTCGCGGTCGAGGCGGTCGAGCCTGCCATCCCCACGGTCAACGACTCAAAGACCGAGTACGACGTGCGCCTGGCGGAGATCATCGCCATGCTGGCAGACCAGTTGGGCGACTTCTTCACGCTCTACTACCCCCTCGCCTCCGACGCTTTCGACGAGGCGACCGCCTGGCTGGTAGACACGATCACCAACGGGGGCACCGGGATCAATGCTGATATCGAGAACCAGGCATGGCAGCGGGACCGGGACCGGGTCATTGCCGACGGCAGGCGGGTGGAGAAACAGATTTACACCGGCTTCGCCGCCAAAGGAATCATGATGCCGGCCGGGGCGATGCTGGCCAAGGTCGACGAGGCTAGGTTCGTCGGGCTGGGGGAGACCGGCAAGGCGTCAACGGCAAAAGCAGTTGAGCAGTTGCGGATCGAGATCGAGACGGTCAGGTTTGCCGTTGAGCAGGCGCTCAAGTCCCGGTTTGAGGCGATGCGGGCCGCGGTCGATTACATCCGGGCGATGGCAACCGCCCCGGCCTCGGCGGTCGATGTCACCAACGTCAACTCGGATGCCCAGGCTAAAATGGTCTCGGCGTATGCCAATCTCTACAATGTCCGGCTTGAGCGCGACCGAATCATCCTCAACAGCAAGCTGGCCGAGCTGGAGTCGCGTGACGGCATCTACATCCACCGGCGAACCAACGCAACACAGAACAGCCAAGTCGAGGTCCAGGCCCTGACAGCGGCGGCCGACACCCTCGCTCGCACCGCAGCAGCCTTTGCGGCCTCGCTTAATAGCGTTGTCAGCACGTCTGTCAATGCGTTTGCTTGATTTATGCGAGGGAGTACTCTATAGTTAAGCCACACCCTAACCTGAAGGAGATGGCAGATGGCATATTTGACACCGGAAGAAAGAATATCAGCCGCCGTCGGGAGAGGGTGGCGAGGTTTGCAGGAAAAATTCAGCACGGCGCGGGCCGGCACTCCGCAGCAGGGGTTTAACGCCCCCCCGGCTCCGCCTCCGCCGCAGGTAGTTGCCCCGGTCGAAACGCCGGCACCCGGGGCTTCGGCTAAAGTCAAACCGGCCGACGTAGTCGCCGGTCTCCGCCGGCAAGAGCTGGCCCCGTCCCATACCGCCGTAGACACGGCGGCCCCCAGCCCACCGCAGCACAATTTCATTCGTGACTCAGCGACCGGGGCAGCACTGTCGATGGACGCCGGTGGGGGGATGCGCTGGACTGACCGGGCAGGTAATCCGATAGCCGAACCGACGTTCCAGTCAGCTCCCCAGCAGACCGGCATCCGCCGCGTCGGCAACATGGATGTGTCGTTCGACCCGTCTACCTCCCCAGCAGCCAGGGCAGCGTTCCTCGCCGACCCGGTGCGGCCGGATGGGCAGATTCAGCGATACCAGGAATATGTCAACACTCCCCGAGGCAGGTGGTTCGGGGCTACCCCGCCGGCGGAAGAAGGTAAGAAGCTCGAGGATATGAACATCGGCGAGATGGTGGTCGCCGGAGTACGGCAAAAACGTGCCCAGGTCCAAGCTACCCAGGACCTCACGGCCAGGGGGCAGGATGCCGAGCTTATGTCGGCCGGGATGCGCCAGCGCACCGCTGACGAACAGAACCGGATACTCTCAGATAAAGCAGCGTCCGGCATTGGACTGGACCGCGTGCAGACCCAGGCAGCAGAGCGTGAGCTTGCTCAGGCCGAAGAGGTGCAAGGTCTGATCGATCAGTACGACGCTGCGCCGGACGACGCTGCCCGCGCTCGGATCAAGGACCGAATCAACCTGCTGACCGGGAGGCAGGAGAAATCACCAGCACCGTACTGGACCACCGAGGAGATGCCGGACATGAAGGGGTCTCGGATTGTCGGCACCATTGAAGATCCGAACGCCCCAGGAGGATTTCGCAAGGTCGTGCCGCAGGAGAGTGGAGGCACTGATCCAGCGCAGGCAGCAGCTCAGGCCCTCACTCCGGAGCAACGGACCAAGGCCTCGAAACTCATCAAGCAGACCATGACGCAGGAAGAGAAGGCTGAGATACTCAGGAAGATCGGCGCTGGAGAAATCTGATGGACGAACTTGATCGATTGCTGGCCCCCCCGGGGGACGAGCTTGATTCTCTGCTTGCCCCCAACTCCGCTTCCGCCCAGCCACCGGTCACCGGAGGTTTCCGCGCTGCCGCCAAGCAGGCAGTAGGGGCGACGATTAAAGGCGCTGGTCAACTGGCTGCCGATGTTGCTCCGAGCCTGGTCTCGCAGGACAATGCTCTCAAGCAATACGGGCAGGAGGTCACCGAGGCCAACCCGACCAAGGTGCAGGGGTTCAGGGATATCGTCGAGAATCCGGGGACGACTGTCGCCGAGGCAACCGGCAACGCCGCCGGCTCGATCGGGGCGATGCTCGGGATGCGGGCTCTGGGCACCGGCATCACCGCTGCCGCCCCGCTCGCTGGTCTCGCCGCCCCGATCGTTGCCGGTGCCGGGCAGCTTGTCTCCTGGGGCGGGCCCGCCCTTGTCGCCGCCCTGCCGTCGTTCGGAGGCATCCGCGGCAAACAGATCGAGAAAGACCCGACCGCCGCCGGAGATTTCAAGGACAAGGCTATCGCCGCCCTGGGCGCAGCCACTGTCGGCATTATCGAAAGCAAGTTCGGTCCGCAGGACTGGGCGATCAAACTCACCTCCGAGGCCGGGCGCAAGCAGCTTGCCGGGATGTTGGCCGACACTACGGTCATGAAGGCAATCGGTTCCGGGGCAGTCAAAGGCGGCGCGATAGAGGGCGCCGAGGAGATTGTCCAGAACCCGGTTGAGCAGCTTGCCAGTGGCGACAACCCCCTGACCAAAGAGAGTCTGACAGAGACGGCGTTCGGCGGTGTGATGGGTGCAGTTGGTGGCGGTGTGCTCGGCGGGGCAATGGGTCCGGCCTTGCGCCCCCGCGCTCAAGAGGTCCTCGACGACACCCCGAGCGAAGACCCGACCAGGGACCAGGTGAGCGGCGAGCTACTCACCACCCTGCTGCCCGAGGGCATTGTGCTCAACGGCACCAAGAACAGCATGGCCAATGTCAGTTTCCCGACCGCTGACGGCCAGACTGCGACGATCAATATCCCGATCGATGAGATGAGCAAGCTCCTCGCCGCCAACAAGCCGGACGAGATCGCCGCTGCTCTCGAGTGGGTCGAGCAGGAACGGGCTTCGAAGATTTACAATAAGACGAAGAACCTGCCGGCTGAGGACTACTCAGGAGTGACCCTCCCCGGCACCATCGAAGACAAGACGATCAGGGGGCTGGCGCAGGGTGGCATCCGTAGCCTCACCACCGACGCGGCCAAGGCGCCGGCCGAGCAGCTGCTGGCAGAGGCCGATGAGGCCATACAGCGGCGTAGAGCAGAGATCTACAACAAGACCCGCAACGTGCCGGCGGAAGACTATTCAGGCGTTACCGTGCCGCCGTCCCGGCAGCAGCCCTCTCCCGGTCTCGGGATGCGCTTCAGCCAGCCGCCGGTCAAAGAGGATGTCAGCAAGACCCCGATCACCGGTTACGAGGCCGATCTGGTCAAGGTCAAGGATACCCTCGGCAACGAGCATTTCGTCCAGAAGAAAGAACTTGCCGGCAAGGGCAAGGAGATCGCCCGATACACCGAGGACGGCCGGCGGACGGTGACCACCATCCCACGTGCTTCGCTGGTGCAGGATCACACGGTTCACGTCGACGCTATAAAAAATGCCACCAATCGGCAAGAGTATGTTACGGCAGTTAAGGGGCTTGCTGAGTCACTCCCCGATGGGACAGTAGTTTACGACAAGGATGTTCCTGAAAATTCATGGACTATACGGAAGAAGACTACCAAGGCTGGGACGACAGTTGTAGAATATGAAGGAGCAGGTAGTGACATTTTCTCATTTCAGACAAGAAATGGAGAAGAGAAGGTATTGGGCAGCCCTGTCCTCCCGGCAAACATAGGCATTAAGAAACCCTCCACTGAGCCCTACGTCCGGTTACCCGATGACCCTGCCAAACCCGACACGGTGCAGTATAATGTCAGGGGAGAGGTCCGCACGTTTGCGCCGGCGGAGGGGATGAGCAAGACCGATATCGAGGAGGCCCTCGCCGCCCGTAAAGGTCCCGGGTCGCAGGTGGCCTGGTTGCAGAAGAACACCACGGAGGTAACGAATGTCAATCCAGTCAACACAGGGCAGGCCGGGGCAGGCAATGTCACTCCAGCAGATGCAGGAAATGTTCAAG
>Ga0209417_1003520_pt1 | contig 20747 bp, 17 predicted proteins | sample RifGroF2_FD_184002 | JGI IMG/M metagenome (GOLD analysis project Ga0209417, IMG submission 184002) | Groundwater microbial communities from Rifle, Colorado, USA - Groundwater F2 (SPAdes) (version 2) | ecosystem: Environmental > Aquatic > Deep subsurface > Groundwater | place: Rifle, Colorado... | reverse complement strand
CGGGAACGCTAAGGAGAATGAAACCCTCACCATCGAAGCAAGATTTCAACCATCTTCTTCAGTTACAAAAGCCGTTATCGGTTATCGTTCATTCGGACAAAATGAGTTCATCTACTCAGACATGATCGTCCAGGGTTCTTCAGCGTTTTTTACTATTCCCGCCGCCGAGGTTCTTCCGCCAAACATTGAATATTTTATGAAGTTTTCAATGACTACCGGCGTTGAGGAGACGTACCCCGAAGAATTTCTAAAATCAAATACTCCGATTCAAATCCCGGTTCAGGGTGTATCGGGTAAAGATAGAGAAGTATTGGTAATGAGTCCGGAGAAAGGTGAAAAAATTCTCCCGGAGGAATTCTTTATTTCAATATCGCTTTTACGTGCATCGGACATCGTTAGTAAAGGCGCCACTAAAATTTATTTAGATAATAATGACATAACGAACATGGCTCTTTTTGCTGATGATATTATTATTATCTCGCCTGAAAACTTTCAAATTCAATTAAAAGACGGACTCCATAATTTATCGGTTGAACTTTATGACACAACCAATACACTTTATCATTCTGTGAGTTCTCAGTTCGTTATGCTTAATCCGAGTTATGCATTGCTTGGTCAATCGGCAATTAATTATACCGGTGATGTAAGGTTTGAGGGTTAAATCCTTTATATTCAAACTGTCGGAACCTGGTATAATAATCTAAATGTAAATTTGCAAGCCGAATATAAAGGATTTAACCTGCAAAGTAATGTTTACGTTACATCTGAAGAAAAAAAATATCTTCAACCGAATAACCGCTACATGGTGAATTTATCTCATGATTATGGCGCGATTACTTTAGGAGATCATTACCCCAAATATCCATCCCTTGTATTAAATGGAAAAAGAGTGCGCGGTTTTAGCGGTGAAGTTAATCTCGGGTTCTTCAATATTCAAACGAGTTTTGGGGAAATCTCAAGAGATGTTGAAGGAATTTTTATTCAATACAAAGATACTCTTGGCGGTAACATTATTTCCGTTGATTCAGTAAAACACAATGGGTATAAATATGCCGAGGTTGAACCCGGTACTTTTAAGAGAAGCCTTCTTGCAGTTCGTCCATCTTTTGGTAAAGGTGAAAATTTTCAATTTGGATTAAGTTTCCTTCATGTAAAAGATGAAACCGGTTCAATTGAGTATGGAACAGCTCCAAAAGAAAACCTGGTGCTTGGTACTGATTTGATGTTCGGGTTCGATAATCAAAACATTTTATTCACTACCCAGGCAGCTTTTAGTTTGTTGAATAATGACATTTCTCAAGGTTCTCTTACAGATTCTCAAATAGTTTCAATCTTTGGACCAGATGGACTTATTAATATCAATCCCGAAGATGTTAAGAAGTTACGTGATCAGGTATCAGGGTTATTTACGGTAAATCAATACGTCACACCGTTAAATCCTCAGAAGTTACCGTCATTAGCCGCTGAAGCGGCGTTCTCATTGAACTATTTCGACAATTATTTTAAGAGTTCGTACATCTATCGTGGAGACCAATACTCATCCTTTGGGCAGTCTTATGTTAGAACCGACGTTGCCGGTATTAATATTTTAGACCGTTTGAGACTTTTTGAGAATAAATTTTTTCTTTCCTTAGGATTTGAAAATTTACAAGACAACTTGCAAAAAACTAAAAGAGCTACAACAACATTCCAGACTTTGAATACTTCAGTCTCTTTTTATCCAAGAACAAATCTCCCTAGCATAATTGTAGGATACACACGTCTTAATAACACAAATGGTTTGAGCCCGGTAAAAGATCCAGCTGATTCAACTGCATATTTATCTGCTATCGATGATATTACGAATAGAATTTCGACCCAGTTGTCCTATAATTTTGAATGGTATTACCGTCATTCGGTTTCATTAAGTTTTATGAATTCTGCTCGCGATGATAAGTCTTACGCAAATTATGATATAGAAAATACTTCGGTAGCGGTTACAAGCGGAACTCGCTGGTTTGATAATTTCAGTTCAAACTTTAATATCAGTATGAATAGTTCAACGGTTGATACTACAACCTTCAGTTATGTCTCTCTTTCGCTTGGCGCTAATTATTCAATGATGCAGGATAAACTTCTTCTCTCCGGCTCGTTAAGTCCAAGTTTTGGAGATTATAAAAGAACTTCCTTTGATGCGAGCGCTCTCTATTATCTTATGCCAAACCTTACCATGCAATTGCAATTCAGATATTTGAATTATGATTACACATCCTCTAAATTGGATCAGATAACGAATATTCCATATGCCGTCAAAGTAAAAGCGAATGATGTTATCGTAGGATTAACCACTCAACTTTACTTACAATAATCTTCTATGGAAAAATCAAAAAGCATTCCCAAGTGGTTGATAAATTTATCAATTACCCTTGGGATTGCTTTTTTTGTCGCTTTTACTACGCTGGATATTTTCTTTCCCCTTTCGAGTATACAAGAATTAGACCTCAAACAGATCGATGAACGTTTTGCGCACCGCGGGGCAATTGAGATAAAAAAGAGATCTGACGTCATCATTCTTGATTTGAACAACTCAACTATTAAAGGGATAAATCCGCCATATAATTCTCTCCCGTTATCTCGCTATCTTTTCGCTAAAGTGATTGAAAATCTATCTGTAGCCGGAGTAAAAGCTGTTGGAATAGACGTGGTGATGTCGAGTCCCGATAGGTTTTCCGCGGAAAACGACAGCCTTCTGTTTAATGCGTTGAGGAATGCGAAAAATGTTGTGGTTGCGGGTAAAACTGAAGTTACGGGGCAACTCGACTTTCAGTTAAGGAAGGAGCATCAAAATTATGATAATATTTTCTTTGATGCGGATAGTTCAATTGGCATTGTTAGAGTAATAAGCGACAATGACGGAGTGATACGGCGATATGTTCCCATGATGTATTCCGAAGCCTCCGACAAATACCTCCCGACTTTCGGATTTGCCATTTTAAATAAATTTTTCGATCTTAAAAATGACGAAGTAATAACTAAAAAAGGCAACTATTTTGTTCTTAATAATATTGAGATTCCGAAGTTCGATAAAACAGGAATGTTGTTAAATTATTATGGTCCGGACAACACTTTCCTTCATTTTAATTTTCTGGAAGTTTTGGACGATAAAGAATTTAAAACAAAAGATGAAGAGGACTATGAAGAAGATATTAATACGTGGGATGACCCGGACATTGGATTGCTTCAATCCGGCATTTTCAAAGATAAAATCGTTCTCATCGGCTCAACCGAACCGGAAGATCAGGACATAAAGCCGATCTCTTTCTCCAAAGGAGAAAAAAAGGGAGACAACTTGATGTATGGCGTTGAGATCCACGCTACAGCTATTCAGAATATTATCAATAGAGATTTTCTAATAAAAGAATCCGTCTGGCAAGAAATCATTTTAATCTTCATCGCCACATTTCTAAGTTTTTATTTTTCATCTTTCTTGAAGGGAATAAAAATAAAACGGGGTGGTTTATTAGAATTGGCAAACATAATTTTACTTGCGGGAGCAGTATTCGGTTTAAGGGAACTCTCCTTTTACTTGTTTACACATTTTTCATTTGTCTTCAATGTTATTAGTCCCGCGCTTGCGTTTGTACTTGGTTATGTTGGTAATACGGCATACCATTTTATTACCGAACGAAAACAAAAAGCGCAAATCAAAGGAATGTTCAGCCAGTATGTTAACTCTACTGTTGTTGATGATCTGATAGCTGATCCCGATAAAATGCGCCTTGGTGGTGAACGAAAAGTACTCTCAATCTTCTTCAGTGATATTGCTGGCTTCTCCACTTTTTCAGAAACAAAAAAACCGGAAGAATTGGTTTCATTTCTAAATGAATACCTCTCGGAAATGACCCGCATCGTTTTTGAAAATAAAGGAACACTTGACAAATATATCGGTGATGCGGTAATGGCTTTCTGGGGCGCACCATTGCCAATTGAAGACCATGCTTATCAAACTTGTAAAAGCGCTTTATTAATGCAGAAACGTTTAGCTGAACTTAGAGCAAAATGGCGCGAAGAAGGGCAAACAGAAATTTCAGTGCGAATTGGAATTAATACCGGTGAAGTTGTTGTTGGTAATATGGGCGGAAGTGAGCGATTCGATTACACCGTTATGGGAGATTCTGTCAACCTCGCGTCACGACTTGAAGGCGCCAATAAAGAGTACGGCACTAATGCGATGGTTTCCGAAACAACTTATGAAATCATTAAAAATGATTTTACCATGCGGGAACTCGATGCCCTTGTTGTAAAAGGGAAAACAAAACCTGTAATAGTCTATGAGTTGATCGCTTTTAAGGATGAACAACTTGAACAATCAACATTAGACTGTCTCTCGGTCTTCAACGAAGGATTGGCATTGTATAAAGCATTCCAATTTAATGAAGCGGCGACAAAATTTGCCGAAGCAAAAAATATCAAATCGAACGATCATCCCTCTTTCGTGTATCTAAAACGATGCATGCATTTCATCGAATTTCCTCCTCCTAAAGACTGGGATGGAGTTTTTCGAATGACCACAAAATAAATTCAGATCCTTTTCCCATTTTTAGCATCTTACCTTTACAAAAAGAAAAAGGTATTATGACACTATTAACCATTGCGGGGAAATCTATTGCCCGAAGTTTCACGTATGAAACATTTGTAAACAAAGTTGAAGCTAAAAATATTTCCGACTCTGACATTCAATTGGATGTAGAGGAGAAAAAATTGCACGGATACACAAAACTCAATCTTCAAAGAATGAGAAGAGTTGAAAAAACTTTTAACGTTTCGGATGAATTAAGACACCTTTTATCTTCCATAAAAACGAAGCAAAATTGGGTAGTTATTACGGAAGGTTGGTGCGGTGATTCTGCGCAAAATCTTCCGGCACTCGCAAAAATTGCAAAAATAAATCCGCTGGTTGAATTACAAATTATTGAGCGCGACAGCAATTTAGAAATTATGGATTTGCATTCTAACTCCGGAACGAGAAGTATCCCTATTCTTATTTCTTTTGATGAGAATGGAAATGAAATATTTTGCTGGGGACCGCGTCCAAAAGAAGCGCAACAACTTGTTACCAGACTTAAAAGTGAAGGAATGGAACACGATGCTTTTATTGAACAACTGCATCTTTGGTATGCAAAAAATAAAGGCGTTGCACTTGAAAGAGAGTTGAAAGCTCTTCTCACTGATTAAGCAATTACTTCCGGGTCTTTTACTTTAAAAAGAATTACCAATCCAACAATAAAGAAAAAAGCAATTGAACTGATCGCATAACGCTGATTACCGGTTATGTAGCTGATATAACCAAATACCAGCGGACCTAAAATGGCAGAACTTTTACCGAAGAATGAATAAAATCCGAAGAGTTCTGTCTTCTTATCATCCGGAGTTAGTTTAGACATCAATGATCTGCTTGTTGATTGGCTTGAACCCATAGCTATTCCCGCTAAAAGCCCCACAACGTAAAACAGTTCTTTCTGATGAGTGAAGTAAGCAAGAACGATGGTCATCAACCAGATAACCAAACTTATCATGATCGTTTTTTTTTGTCCGATAGAGTCCGCCACTATTCCCAAAATTACAGAGCCAAGAATTGCAGTAGTTTGAACAGTAATAAAGAAGAGAAGCAATTCAATATTTGAAAAATGAAGTGTTGAACTGGCGTAATTACCCGAAAAGAAAATCACAGTGTTCACACCTTCGATATAAAAAAAATATGAAAGAAGAAAGAGCGATAAATTTTTATAATTTTTAATATGTTTTAAAGTCCAAAAAACCCGGTTGAATCCTATCCTTAAATACGATTTTGGAATTTCGACTATTTTTCGTGTGTCATGCAATTTTAAAAATAAAGGGAGCGAAAAAATTAAAAAGAACACCGCCGCTATAAGAAAAGTGATTTTAATTTGATTCGACTCAATGAAAGGATAAACAAGTGCAAGGCAAACCAATGATCCGACATAACCCATTCCAAAACCATAACCGCTGACTCTTCCATAGTTTTTAGGCGAAGTTATTTCGGGAAGAAAGGCATCGTAAAAAACTAAGCCGGCTTCAAATCCTACATTGGCAACAATAAATAATATTAGTCCGAGAAGCACGTCTCCCTTTTCAACAAAGGTTAAGAGCGCTGTTGCAACTACGCATTGAAGTGTGAAGAAAAGGAGGAATCTTTTTTTGCCGGCGGAATAATCGGCAATAGCACCAAGAACCGGTGAGATAAAAGCGGTAATGAGCATGGCAATACTTGTCCCTAAACTCCAGTATAAATCGCCGACCGGATTGCCTTCGTTAACAACCTGTTTAAAATACACTGCGTAAAGAAAGGTTACGATGATGATCGAATAGGAGGTATTCGCAAAATCGAAGAGTGTCCAAACAAAAATTTTTAATTTAGAGCTCATGCCGCGGCTTACGGTTTTGCCGGAGTTTCGTCTATCAACCCTCTTCCGGTTTTATTCAGCTTCCCGGATTTTTTCAGATCGCTAAGAAAGCCGTCAAGTATTCCGTTAATAAATTTTCCGCTTGAAGCGGTGCTGAAAGATTTTGCGATTTCAATGGCTTCGTTTATGGAAACTTTCGGGGGAATATCCGGAAGGTAAGCGAGTTCACACATACCCATCCGCATAAGGATTCTATCGATCATTGCAATTCTTTCTATTTCCCAGTTGCTCACTCTTTTCTTGATTTCCTCGTCAATTTCTTTCTGATGAAAGATAACGCATCGGAGGATTTGCTCGGCAAATTCCCGGTCTTCCGGTTGTTCAACGTTTGAGAGAATACCGTTTTTTGTAGTTTCAAGATTTTCGTTGTTCAATTCGTAAGCATATAAAATCTGCATTACTTTTTCGCGCAAAATCCGTCTAATAAATTTTTTCTGAACCATAAAATTACATCTTCAATTAAATTGCAAAGAACCAAAAATTGATTAAAGCTATTCCTTCTCTCAGTTTATAATATACTAAACTTTTAGAATTTAAAGTAACATTCGACCCGCTGAGTTTAACTTTTATTTTATAAAACTTACTTATCTCATTAATTCGTTTTAAGTGAAACCTATCCGAGATGATCACTACTTTTTTAATATTTCTTTTCCCGAACAATTCATTTTTTATAAACCGAATTTGCTCTGTTGTAGAAGTTGTATTCTTTTCAACCGAAATATCCTTTGGATCAATCGAAAATTTTGTTAAATAATTAAAGGCTACTTCGGCTTCTGATAATTCTCCGGGTGCGTTCCCACCGGTAAGTTGGATCCTGGGGATTTTCTTCTTCTGATAAAGTTCACGCGCTTTATTAAGTCGCTCCATCAAAATTGTACTCGGAACATTGTTCGACCAGACCGCAGCGCCTAAGACAACTCCAACTTCTCCGGATGGTTCATTCTTTTCAACCGTTGGCGGAGTTCCAAGCGCATAGAGAAAAACAAAGCCATAAAGGATTGCCGCAATAAATACGCTGTTTAGCATAGTTCGCAGAAACAGCAATGAGTTTGAATTAACGAGTAATAACCAACAAAAACTGATAATAACAAATTGTATGAATTGCGTACTAAAAAAAAGGATCCATAAAAAAATCTTAGCAACGGGAAAACCTAAGAGGTATCCGCCCGGAACATGAATTTCAAAAACAACAATCAAATAAGTAATTACTAAAAGAACTAATTGTACTATCAAAGCTCTTAAGGGAAAGTTGTAACGTTTTAGAATACTTCCCTTATTTTTTATTGAAAGGATGATTAGTTCAATCAGCAAAACTGCGGTAAAAAAAAGATTGAGCACGTTCCCGGTATATGAAAAATTAAAGTCACTGAGTGGAACGTCTTGATTCCGGTATTTAATAATGAACAGTAAAAACAAATTAACTACCGGTAAAACAAAAAGAGCCAACTCCTTTAAGGAGAATCCGGAACTCAGTTTTTTTCTTTTTATCGGCATAAATAATTATTGTTCATTAAAGTACTAAGATGAGTCAACTCTCTTGATTTCCCAAGTTTGAACGTTGTCCGTCTTCGACGGATTGAAAATATTTTTTTACTGTAAAGTAGCAAATCGCGGCTATTATAGCTCCGGTAACATCAGCAGTCCAATCGTAAAAATCGCAGTATCTTCCCGGAATTAGATACTGGTGCAACTCATCAATCATTCCGTAAAAAGCGGTGATAATTAACGCGAAACTTACCGGAAACCGTTTAATTTTTTCATTTTTATTTTGAAAATAAAGAGCGTTACTCAATAAGAAGGTGAGTAAAAAGTAACCGAGTAAATGTTCGATTTTATCACTCATTCCTGTCTTAGGAATTTGTTTAGCCGGAAGTGTTGTGGCGATAAAAAGCACTAACCAGTAGCTAATTAAAGGAAGATAAACTGAAATTAATTTATTTTTTTCAAAAAAATTATAGAGCATCGTTAAGTTCTTTCAATGTAAAAGGAATTTGATCCGGTAAATCGCTTGCCGTGAATCCATAAGCTGATTTTTCTTTTTTTAATCGATCTGCCGCCGCACCGTGCAGATATACCGCGCTCAAAACAGCATGCCGAACATCTTTAATTTGAGCAAGAAAACTAACGAGCATTCCGGTTAACACATCACCGCTCCCAAATTTCGCCAGTCCTTCGTTGCCGGTTGGATTTATATAGGATTTTCCATCAGGAGTGAACGTAACCGTTCGTGGACCTTTCAAAACTAATATTGCTTTTGTTTCCTTTACAAATTCTTTTCCGTAATACAATAGATCTTTTTCAACGATGTTTTTTTCAACGTTTATTAATGAACAAAATTCTCCAAGATGTGGAGTGAAAACAGTGTTTTTCAATTGATATTGCCGGTAACCATTTTTGCCAATAGCGTGGAGCGCGTCCGCGTCGAGAACAATTTTTTTGTTGGGATGATTTTTCAATAAAAGCCGAACAAATTCCATGGTGGCTTCATTTCTGCCAATGCCGGAGCCGACTGCAATTGCATTCGCCCATGTTATCTTTTCTTGTAGTGAAGAATAATATTCTGATGAAAGATATTCTGTCTCTTTTTCACCATAAAAGTTGATAACCGTCTCAGGTCTTTTTTGTAAAATTATTTTTTGCAGTGAACCGGGTATTGCCAGAATTACAGCGCCGGCGCCGGATTTGAAAGCCGCACTTGACGAAAGAACTGCCGCTCCTCCGTACCCCTTTGATCCGGTAAGGAGAAAAACTTTTCCCGCTGAATATTTGTTTAAACTTTTTCCCTTTAATGGAATAAAAGATTTAATATCACTTCTTTCAACAAAATAGTCTTGCCCTACTTCTTCGGCAAAAAAACGTTCACCAAGACCTATGTTTCCCTTTTCGACTAAGCCTGAAGCGCTGTAACCTTCACCGAAAAACATTCCTCTTTTTAATTCACCGAGAGAGATGGTTAAGTCAGCTTTGAAAATTGTTTCACCAAATCCCGTATCGGCGTTTAATCCGGTGGGAACATCTATCGCTACTTTTTTAGCATGAAAAGAATTTACCATTTCGATAATTTCTTTTAGTTGTCCTTGCAATTCTCCAACCGAGCCGCTGCCAAGTAAAGCATCAATAATAAGATTGGATGAGCGCAAAAGCTTAACATCTTTTGCTCCATCAATTTTCTTTATCAAGATGTTTTTATAAACAGCGGTGGATTTTTGCAGTAGTTCATAATTTGTTCTCGCGTCGGATGAAAAGTTATTTTTATCCTGCAAATGGAGGACTGTTACTTTGTGCCCATCAAAAGCAATTTTTCTAGCAAGCGCAAAACCGTCTCCGCCGTTATTTCCTTTACCGCATAAAATCCCGACAGATTGAGGTGTTCGCGATAAAAAACCTTTTTCTGAAATTAGGGAGAAGAGACTTGAGGCGGCGTTTTCCATTAAAAGAAGCGAAGGGAAATTAAGCTGTTCAATAGCAAAACTATCAACGGCTCGAACTTGCTTGTTTGTAAATAACGGAATCATAACATTTCTTTTAAGTTGTCAATCCGCCGTGGCGGAGTAGTATTCAGCTTTTAGTATCTGAAATACATGCTGTTGACTAATGACTATTGACCAATGACTAATAACAAATTAACCGACGAAAAAACTAATAAACTGAATCACTGAGTTAGGGAAAACTCCCAAAACAAGAACCAATAAAGCTGAAATGAAAATTCCGAGTAACGCATAGTAAGACGGTTCAACATCAATCGGCGAGTCGGTAGACTTAAAATACATTACAACAACAACCCGCAAATAAAAATAAGCGCTTATTGCACTGGAAATTACTCCTATAACCGCCAGCCAGGTTAAGTTTGCTTCAATAGCTGAAACAAAGACAAAGTATTTACCGAAGAACCCGGCAAACGGAGGAATGCCGGCAAGCGCAAACATAAAAATAGTAAGCAGCGCAGCCAGCAATGGATATTTAGCGGCTAAACCGGTGTAGCTTTGTAAATCAACTTGTACGTTATCTTTTGATTCAATTAATGAAAGAACTCCAAAAGCTCCCAAGTTCATAAATGTATAAGCTGCCAGATAAAAGACAATTCCGGTAATTCCATCTTGATTGCCTGCTGCAAGTCCGATCAGCATATACCCGGCATGCGCGATTGACGAATATGCCAACATTCTTTTCAAATCAGTTTGAGCAATTGCCACTATGGCGCCGTATAACATTGTAACAACGGCAAGTGTTGAAAGCAGGGGAATAAAATTATTCTTTACCAAATTTGTAAACACCGGAACTAAGACAACGAGTAAAGCGCTAAAAGCGGCTGCCTTCCCTCCCGTTGACATGAACGCTGTAACGGTAGTTGGCGCGCCCTGGTAAACATCCGGAACCCACATGTGAAATGGAACTGCCGCTATCTTGAACGAAAAACCGATGATGAAAAGAAGAAGACCTACAACAAAGATAACTCCCGGAGTATTGCTAACAAGATAGAAAGATATTGAAGAGACGGCTAACGAGCCGACGGCTCCGTAGATTAACGCCATACCGTAAACAACAAATCCGCTGGCAAAAGCGCCAAGTAAAAAATATTTTAAAGCGGCTTCATTTGAGGATGATCTTTTTCTATTAAAACCGGTAAGGATATAAAAACAAACCGACATTTGCTCTAGACCGATAAAAACCATCACTAAATCTTTCGCGCTTGCAAGAAACATCATCCCTAAAACAGCCGATTGCATTAAAATATAAAACTCACCAAAATAAATTCCCACTTTTTTAATGTGATCGATTGAAAGGAGAACAACAATCGCGGCGCCGAAATTGAAAATGAAATAAAAGATGTGAACAATACCGCCAACCGCAAGCATAGAACTGAATACTATTCCCTCCTGGTAAGCTGAGAGAAGTGAATAATAGGCGGTGGAAACAAATACTGCTATTGAAAGCCACGGAAGAATAATTTCACTCTTACTGTAAAACATTTCGACAATAAGTGAAAGTAAAATTCCACCGCAAATAATAAGCAGCGGAGTGATCATAAAAATTTCATTCATAGTTTATCTTATTTTCATTCAATAAATAAAATGTCTGCGTCGGTTTCTTCAATAGTTACTTTATGTTTTTCAGCAAGATATAAAGCTATTTTCCGGTGATTGTTCCAATCGAAAATATTTTTTCCTTCTTCAACTAAAACAATTTTAATGGCTTCGTATTTTGAAAGATCATCGCTAAGCATCTTGTATTCCAGAAAGTATAAATCAGAATATGCTTCATGTTCTACAATACTAATTCCCTTTGAGCTTGATGAGAAATCGGTAATAATATCATTCTCGATTATCACTTTCAGAAAGTGCGCTTTAAAAGGAAGTATGATTCTGTTCCCGTAACAGAGTCCATTCACTTTATTTTTAATAACTTCATCTAACGTAATCACAATCATCCTCTAAAAAACAGTAGCCAAATTAATACAAATACCGGCAGTAAAATCGGCAATGAATATTTTATGATGTAAGTAAAAAAACTCGGCATCTCAATACCGGCTCGTTCACTGATCGATTTCACCATAAAATTAGGACCATTGCCAATATACGTCATTGCGCCGAAAAATACTGCGCTAACTGAAATTGCCCGCAAGTATACTTCATCGACAATAACAAAATGTTTAACGTCTGCCGCAAGATTAATATCAAGACCGAACTTGCCCATCGCGGCGCTTAAAAAATTCAAATACGTCGGCGCGTTATCTAAAACAGCTGACAACACTCCGGTTGACCAATAAAAAGTTGCCTGCGTTAAATAGTGGCTGTAAACTCTCGATTCAAACGCTATCAATTGCAAAGCGGGAATCATGGTTAAAAAGATTCCGATAAATAAATAGGCCACTTCTTTTATCGGTTCAAAATCAAATTCGTTCGCTTTAAGAATTTCCAAATCGGCGCTTTTAAAAGATGCGAATGCTACCGCGAACATTATTATTTCTCTGATGCCGAATGGAAGCGGACTTAAACTCGGAACCCAGCTCATCACTTTCGGATCAATAAAAACAGCAATGATAATAATAGCAAAGTAAATTAAATTTTTCGAGCCTTTTAATTCTACTAACCACTTCCCTTTTTCGGTTACCGTTTCTGCTGTATTCTTGTTCGAAATGTCGAACAAGAAAAAGACTAAAAGCGTAAGCAGAATTCCAATGATCCATATCGGAAAAACATTTTGAATGACCCAGAAGAAAGGGACTCCGCGCAAAAAACCTAAAAACAACGGCGGATCTCCAATGGGTGTTAATGCGCCGCCAATATTGCTTACAATAAAAATAAAAAAGATGATCAAATACGGTTTCATCCTATCCCGGTTCATTTTAATGAAGGGACGGATGAGCAGCATTGACGCTCCCGTTGTGCCTATTAAATTTGAGATTACCGCGCCGAACAAAAGGAATAAAACATTTGAAACCGGCGCGGCTTTAAAATTTACTTTAATTAAAATGCTTCCGCTCGCTATAAAAAGTGAAGTTAACAGCGCAATAAAAGAAATATATTCAATTACGGAATGTTCTACGCTTTTAAAATCATTTATAAATACCAGGTAATAACTAACCGTAAGTAATCCGAGAAGGATCGAAATTTTATGATAATTTCTTTCCCAAAAATGTCTGTAAAAAATCGGACCTGTTGCAATTAAAAGTAACAATACCACAAACGGTAAAACCATTATCGGATTAGGCAATTGACTTGCATGTCCTCCACTTGTTGCAAGCGAATCTGTTACAGATTTCGTTTCAGCGGCAAAAATATTTCGACTGACAAAGAACGCCAACACTATAAAAAAAAACTTTTTCACAGTCGGATTTATTTCACTAAAACTGAAGAAGCAGTTGTTACCTGGTGAATAATTGAAGCGGAAACTGCATCAGTCAATTTTAAGAAAGTAGTCGGATAAACACCTATCCACACAATGAAAATAAAAATTGGAATGAGTACGATCATTTCTCTTGTATTCAAATCTGTTAGATGCTCTAATTTAGGTGTAGGGTGATATTCACCAAACACAACACGCTGATACATCCACAACATATAAACTGCGGCAAAAATAACTCCACTTGCTGCAAACGCCGTGAACCACCAACTGTTAAGCACTTCTGATTTGAATGAACCGATAAGAATTAAAAACTCACCGATAAATCCGTTCAATCCCGGTAGACCGATTGAAGAAAGCGAAGCGATCATAAAAGCGACTGAGAAAAGTGGAACTACTTTTGCAATTCCGCCGTAATCGGAAATTTCACGAGAGTGTGTTCGTTCATAAACAATTCCAACCAAAAGGAATAACGCGCCTGTTGATAGTCCGTGGTTTACCATTTGAATGATCGCGCCTTGCATTGACTGCTGCGTCATCGCGAAAATTCCGAGGACAACAAATCCTAAGTGAGACACAGAAGAATAAGCAACGAGTTTCTTCATATCAGTTTGCACCATTGCAACCAACGCGCCGTAAATAATTCCGATAATTGCAAGCACTGAAATGTATGGGGCAAAAGCGATTGCGGCTTGCGGAAACAACGGAAGACAAAATCTTATCAACCCGTACGTTCCCATTTTTAGAAGAACGCCCGCAAGAATTACAGAACCTGCCGTTGGAGCTTCTACGTGCGCATCAGGCAGCCATGTATGCAGTGGAAACAACGGAACTTTTATTGCAAAACTAAATGCGAAAGCCGCAAACATTAAATATTGAATTTGCTTTGCGATGGTTGGACCAACCTGATACAAATCAAGTAAGTTAGTTGAAAAAACTCCAAGCGGTCCGGAGGCGTAAACAGCCAGCCAAATAATCGCAACGAGCATTAACAAACTACCGAACATCGTATAAATAAAAAACTTCACAGAAGCGTAAATGCGTTTTGGTCCGCCCCAGATGCCTATGATAAAGTACATCGGGATGAGCATCGCTTCCCAAAAAATGTAGAACAAAAACAAATCCAACGAAACAAAAACACCGAGCATTCCAACTTCAAGCATCAACATAAAGAAAGTAAATTCCTTCACATTCTTTTGGATTCCCTTCCAGCTTGAAAGGAGCGTAAGTGGAGTTAAAAATGTTGTAAGTAAAACCAGAATAAGCGAAAGACCATCAACTCCAACAAAGTAAGAGACGTTTAACTTTTCAACCCACATCAATTTTTGAGTGAATTGGAAACCGGCGTTTGCAGGATCAAACCGGAAATATATGAGAAGCGATAATACAAATGCGGCAAGTGAAACGATCAACCCGAAGATACGAATTGTAGCTTCTTTTTCCTTTGGGAGCGAAAGTAAAAAAATCGAACCGACTAACGGTATAAGGAGCAAATAGGTGATTAACAAATTATTTTCCATACTTACAAACTATAAATTATCCAGAAAAGAGCGGCGACAATTCCGAGCATCATTACAACTGCGTAGGTTTGTGCAACGCCGGTTTGAATTTTTCTAATTTTACCTGAAACAAAATCAATTACTGAAGCCGTTCCGTTCACTAAACCATCGATCAATTTAACATCCGTAATTTTCCAAAGCAGTGATTCGGAAGTCTTATAAATGGGTTGCACGATAGCTTTATCATAAGCCTCATCAACATAATATTTGTTGAAAAGGATTTTGTAAATCCCTTTGAATTTTGATGCTGTGTGTTCGGCGATTTTTTGGTTTTTTAGATAAACATGTCTTGCGAAGAAGATTGAAGCGGCTGCACCAACAACAGAAAGTACCATTAATAAAATTTCTTCAAAATGCGTATGACTTCCATACTGCGCTAATCGAACTTGCGCATTTGCAAATATTGGTTCTAACCATCCATGAAAGTTGTTTCCATGTTCGCCGGAGAAAATTTCTGGAATTCCGATAAAACCACCGAGAACTGAAAGCACCGCCAAAACAATCAATGGAATGGTCATTAAATTTGGTGATTCATGCGGATGAATATGCTGCACATCGAAACGGTGTTTTCCTTCAAATGTTAAGTTTAAAAGACGGAACATATAAAATGCTGTGAGAAGCGCAGTTACAACTCCGATGAACCAATAGATGAATCCGGCGTTTGCGTAAGCGCTCCAGAGGATTTCATCTTTACTGAAAAAACCGGAAAGTGGTGGAATTCCGGAAATTGCAATTGCGGCGACCAAAAATGTTTTGTAAGTGGTCGGCATATATTTTTTCAATCCGCCATACTTTTGAATATCCTGTTGATCGTGCATTCCATGAATAACCGAACCGGCGCCAAGAAATAAAAGTGCTTTGAAAAAGGCATGCGTCATCACATGAAAAATTCCGGCAGAAAAAGCGCCGACCCCCATTGCTAAAAACATATATCCAAGTTGGCTAACTGTTGAATAGGCTAAAACTTTTTTAATATCATTTTGTACCAGCCCGATTGTTGCGGCAAACAAAGCCGTAACCAGACCGATAACCGCAACAACCGTCATAATTGCCGGGGCGGAAGCAAAAATAATTGAGCAGCGCGCAACCATGTAAACGCCGGCAGTAACCATTGTAGCGGCATGGATCAATGCTGAAACCGGTGTTGGACCCGCCATTGCATCAGGTAACCAAACGAACAAGGGGATTTGAGCCGATTTTCCAGTGGCGCCGATAAATAAAAAGATTGCAATAAAACTATAAACCGTGGTTGAAATATTTAAAGCATTTGCGCGGGTAAAAACTTCGTTAAAGTTCAAACTATTAAAAGTTAAAAAGATTAAAAACATCCCGAGCAAAAATCCGAAATCGCCAATTCGGTTTACGATGAAAGCTTTTTTAGCGGCATCGCTCGTAGTACTTTTTTCAAATTTTCGATCGTACCAAAATCCGATTAACAAGTAAGAACAAAGTCCAACGCCTTCCCATCCTAAAAAGAGAAGAACGAAATTATCGGCGAGAATCAAGTTCATCATCGCAAAGATGAAAAGGTTTAAGTAGGCGAAAAATCTCCAAAATCCTTTATCGCCGTGCATGTAACCGATAGAATAAACGTGGATAATAAAACCGACACCGGTTACTATCAGAGCCATCGTTAAAGAAAGTTGATCGACTTGATAAGCGATGGAAACGTTAAGACTGCCGACGGAAAGCCAATTGAAAAGCGTTATGATGTGCTGCCTTTGTTCTACCGGAAATGCGAGAGTCTCAAAAAAGGCGCCAACAACGATGAGGAATGATAATCCTATTGTACCGCTTCCGATCCAACCGATAACTTTTTCATTTTTAATCTTTGAACCGAAAATTCCATTTAGAAGAAATCCGGCAAAAGGTAAAAGGACTGTGAGATAGATTAATTGTATCATGAACTACTGTTTAATTTATTACTTGCCTTACTTTAGGCAGATTACCATTTAAGGATATTGATTTCGTCAATGTTAATTGTCAATTTATTTCTGAAGAGCGCGATGATAATTGCCAAACCGACGGCGGATTCCGCGGCGGCAACCGTCATAACAAAAAATACAAAAAGCTGACCTATGTTATTCCCAAGGAAAGATGAGAAAGTTACAAACGATAAATTTGCCGCATTCAACATCAATTCAATCGACATAAAAACAATGATCGCATTTTTGCGTGTTAAAACACCCACCACTCCGGTGATGAACATAAATGCGCTTAGTACAAGATAAAATTCAATTGGAATCATAATTAATCAAAATGTTTTTTTGCTAAAACTAACGCGCCGATTGCAGCCGCAAGTAATAAAAATCCAGCCGCTTCAAAAGGGATTAAATACGTTGTAAACAAACCTCTGCCGATGCTTTCAATTGTTCCGATCTCAACACTTTTTGCCATATTTTGATGAATTGCCGCAGAAAGTTTTCCAAAAAATATTGTGTAAATAAGTTGAAAGAAAACCACAACGCCAACGGTTAACGCAAGCCATTTCATTTTTGGATTTTCTTCAAAAAAGTTTTTTTCGTACTCGGGACGCAGAAGCATAATCACAAATAAGAAGAGAACCATTATCGCTCCGGCGTAAACAATTACCTGAACTACGGCGATAAATTGGGCGTTTAGTAAGAGATAAATTCCTGCTAAAGCTGCAAAGTTCAAAACGAGAAAAAGCGCAGAAATAATTGGGTTCTTTCTAGTAACAACCAAAATCGAAGTGACAACCGCAATAAATGCAAAAACCGAGAAAAGAATAATTTGTAATGTTATCATTTATATCTAATTGAATTATTAAAATTCCTAATTCCTAATTTTCAATTCCTAATTCTACGGAGTATTTCGGTAAATCATTCTTGGGAAAGGAATGGTTTCCCTAAGATGGTCAAGTCCGCAAATCCAGGTTACGGTTCTTTCCAATCCAAGTCCGAAACCGGCATGAGGAACCGAACCAAATCGGCGTAAATCTAAATACCACTCAAACGCGATTTGCGGAAGATTATGTTCTTTTATTCTTGCAAGAAGCAAGTCGAGGCTGTCTTCCCTTTGGCTTCCGCCAATAATTTCTCCGTAACCTTCCGGGGCAAGAACATCAACAGCCAAAGCCAATTTCGGATTTTCAGGATCGCGTTTCATATAAAAAGCTTTTACTTCCGAAGGATAACGATGAACCATAACCGGTCTATCAAATTGATTTGAAACGATGGTTTCATCAGCAGCGCCAAGGTCATTTCCATACTCAAATTCAACACCGTTTTGCTTTAGAATTTCTACAGCTTCATCATATGAAATTCTCGGGAACGGTCTTTTTACATTTTGAAGTTTGGTTGTATCGCGTTCCAAAGTTTTTAATTCTTCGGCTCTATCGGTTAAAACGGTTTGAACGATGTATTCTAAAAATTCCTCGGCTAAATCCATATCATCATTTAAATCCGCAAAAGCTACTTCGGGTTCAACCATCCAGAATTCAGTGAGGTGTCTTCTTGTTTTAGATTTTTCAGCACGAAAAGTTGGACCGAATGTGTAAACTTTCCCCAAAGCTAAAGCGCCGGCTTCGGCATAAAGCTGTCCCGACTGCGTTAAATAAGCTTTTCCAAGATCAAAATATTCTGTTTCAAAGAGAGTTGAGGTTCCTTCGCATGCAGCCGGAGTTAATATCGGCGCGTCCATTAAGGTAAATCCTCTGTCATCAAAAAAATCACGGATCGCTTTTACAATTCTGTGGCGGATTTTCATGATAGCGACCTGCCTGCTTGAACGCAGCCAGAGATGCCGGTTATCCATTAAAAATTCTATCCCGTGATCTTTCGGGGTTATCGGATAATCGTGTGTCTCATGAAGAACAGTTAAATTTGTCGCATCAAGTTCATAACCGCCAACCGCGCGCGGTTCAACTTTTACTTTTCCGGTAACTTCAATAGCGGATTCTTGTCCGATTCTGTCGCTAAGATCGAATACTTCTGGAGTTATATTCCCTTTGAAATAAACACACTGAAGATATCCTGAACCATCACGAAGAACTAAAAATCTTAATTTTCCGCTTGATCGTTTGTGGTAAAGCCAGCCTTGAATGGTAATTTCTTGCCCGACATATTTCGCGAGGTCACTAATGTATATTTTCTGCATCGTTTTAGTAGAAATTTCTGAATTTTTGTCTCAAATATATGAAATGTTTTCTTAAGCTAAAAAGATAAAGACGAAATCCACTAAATATGATGAGGATAGTTAAACCGGACTTTTTAATTGAACGAAAGAAGCTGTCAGAATTTTTACATCTGCCCAGATTTCACATCTAACGCTGAATTCATTTCGACCACCAGATACCTCTGTTGCTGTTTCGAAGTGAGATGGTTTCTCAAAACAATCCTATTACTTTTATTAAAACGTCCAAATTCATCCGTTTTTAACTGGCATATAAATTGGCTATAAGTAAGAAAAAAAACAGAGAATACTATGGAACTATTACCTATAATTCAATTAGCTGTGGCTATCTTTGCAACAGTTGTTTTCTTTATCATTCTTATTTCTTATATGATCTATAAGTCTAAAGAAAAAAAACACGCTCCGCAATTGCAAGTTGTTAAGGAGAAAAACTATCTTAACAACAAGCAGACAGCTTTAATAAACTCCAATTACGATTTAGATTATTACACGCGCGCGAATAAAGGGCATAGTTATGTAGTTCCAAAAACGCAGGTGAAATACTCAAATCCCACTGTTTCTCAACCACGAACCGGTGAAAGATTTAATATTGTTAATAACCAGCACGTCGATTATCAGATTTATGAAACAAATGGAATAAAACCAAGAACATCTTTTCAATCGAATCACCAAATTGTTCAATCCCCTTCGCTAAAAGTTTCATCACAAAATAGTTTTGATAATTACAATATACCGGAGAAGTATTTTCCCAGATTTTAATATTAGTTCGATTTGTTTGTTAAGGGTAACCGTTATTTCATTAAAAAAAATCGGGAATAAATATCTATTCCCGATTTCCATTTTTCGGATCTATTTTCTTTTCTCACTTACCTTTTACGTTCTTTCGTTTTATCATCACTTCCGCGCGTTGCCGGTTTACGCTGTGGAGTTGCTTCACGCCGGGTAGTTCCTCCGCCTGTACTTGGAACAACTCTTTCAGCCGGACGATTTTCTCTTTGCGTCTGAACCTCGCGTTTTCTCTCAACCGGTTTTGATTCCGTCGGTTTTTCTCTTACAACTTCACGACTTCTGATCTCTTCAACTTTGTTTCTTTGAATTTCTGACTGTGGTTGAACTTTGACTTCTCTTTTTCTTTCTCCGCCTTTGGCGGACTGATCAACTGCAGGTTTACGGTTATCAATTTTATTTTCGTCTTCAATGATTCTTTCATTGGTTCTAACTTTGTTCCGTTCGTCTACTTTTCCCGGCTGAGTTTTTTCAAGATTTTTTCTTCGTTCACCAACTTCAACTTTGGAAACGTTAAGTGAAGATTGCCTTTCACCGCGATCGATTGTAAAATTTCTATCGCGGGTTTGATCTTGATTTCTTGGAGTTAAAATCTCAATTCTATTTCCGCTTTTAATAACCGAATTCCTATCAACTGTTTCAACATCTCTTCTCACCAATTCTCTTTGCTGAAGATTTCTCGCGCCGCGTTCCTGTATCGTGCGTAAATCTACTCCCCGGTTGATAACTCGTTCTTTTTCGTAACCATAGTCGTTGCGTGTTTTTGTTCCACCAAAAATTCGTTCTTTATACTGATTTTCGACATAATAATTGTACGCGTTTTTATGTCCGAAGTGTTTGTACCGGACAAAATGCCACTGCGCGTACGGAAGGGAAAAGTTAATCGAAAAATGAAGTCCTGTGCGAATATTGAACGATGCATACGGAGGAAGTGGAGCCC
>Ga0209417_1003516_pt1 | contig 20781 bp, 17 predicted proteins | sample RifGroF2_FD_184002 | JGI IMG/M metagenome (GOLD analysis project Ga0209417, IMG submission 184002) | Groundwater microbial communities from Rifle, Colorado, USA - Groundwater F2 (SPAdes) (version 2) | ecosystem: Environmental > Aquatic > Deep subsurface > Groundwater | place: Rifle, Colorado... | reverse complement strand
GGCATTATCTCAAGCATGACTGCTGTTTTTACATCAGTCTGCTGAATAAAGGACTTCTGAGAAACTACCTCGAATCCGCTTTGATCTTTTCACGAAAAGAACGGAACCTGGAAAAATTGCAGTATGACAAGATTAACGAACTTAGAAGTAATGTTGTGGCTATTTTTAACCAGAATGGAATCGGATGCGACCCTATCACAAGGGAAGAAGCTATTGGAGATGATAAGTCATTGGGGCTGATCGAACGCTTTCTAAGCCTTAATTTTACTGAAAACCATCCGGCTTTGGGAGGAATCGATTTTCGGGATCGGTTGAAGGTCTTGGATCAGTTTGTGGAAGTATTGTCTTTAAGCGATTATTCCCACATCCCGGCAGAACTCAGACCGGCTTCAGAACATCCGCAGACCGGACTACCCGTTTCGCTCGTCTATCCGGTAAGTTATCACCTGCCGTTTTCGCATATCACCAATCAGTTTATCTACATTCCCGATCAGCAGGAGATCAAAGGTTTTTTGGAAAGTAGCTACAAAAAGATATTCAGCCTTTCCAAGTTTTCTTCAGAGAATAAAGTCAATGCTGGATTGATTGAATCCTTCCTGGACCAGGTACAAACTTCTGGTGAAAAGATCGTGAAAACTCATTTTAATGTGATGCTTTTCGATTCAGCACTGAAAGATTTGAAACAACACAAAAGTGAAACCAGCTCCGCTTTTTCGATGATGAACTGTTTTCCGTACCAGCATACCCATGACCTTCCAATGCTGTTTTTCTCTTGTGTACCTTTCTCCACGCAGCTTCCGGAAACAGAGCTATTTATTACTCAGGTTCCACAAGCCTGCTGCCTGACCAACTTCGAAGGGGAACTGAAAAACAGCGTTTCGGATTTTACCATCCGCTTGTCGGACCGATTGGAAGGTTGCCCGGTGAAGATTGACATTTCGGATGAACCGATGCACAAACACCTGATCCATAACCGCAATAAAATCATTATTGGAGGGTCCGGTTCCGGAAAATCCTTTTTCACCAACCATTTGCTGCGGCAGTATGCTGAAAGCGGAAACTGCCATATCGTTTTACTTGACGTAGGCCGAAGTTATGAACTACTGACCCATTACTTAAATGAACGGTTAAAAGAACAGGGCGGGGCCATGATGGTAGAGTTTACCACTGAAAACCCGATTTCGTTCAATCCATTTATCCTGGAAGGAGAACTTGACATAGAACGCAAACAAACCATCCTGTCGGTGATCTACACCATTTACAAGGAAAACCTGTCGGAGATGGAAAAGGACGTGATTGCCCATTCGTTGACAGCCTTTTTTGAATCTGACTCAAATGAACGGTCTTTCAATGGTTTTTATGTGTATTGTCAAAGCTACATTCCGGCACTGGTTAAAGAACAATCCATCCAGTTCAACAGCAATGAGTTCTTTTTCATACTGGGCAAATACTACCGTGGTGGAGAATATGACTATTTGCTGAACAAGGAGATGGATACCGATGTGTTTTTCCGCTGCCCTTTTATTGTCTTTGAACTGGACAATATAAAGGACCACGCAACGATCTTTCCGGTAGCTACCTTGATTATCATCGACATTTTTATGCAGAAAATGAGGCGGTTAAAAGGAGTAAGAAAAGTCATCTGCATCGAAGAAGCGTGGAAGGCCATTGCAACTCCCCAGATGGCCAGTTACATCAAATACTTCTACAAGACCATCCGCAAATTCTTTGGAGAGGCGATGGTGGTCACCCAGGAAGTGGACGATGTGATTTCTTCTCCGGTGATCAGGGATGCGATCATCAACAATGCCGATACCCGGATATTGCTTGACATGAGCAAGTTCAGGAACAAGTTCCAGAGCATCAGCGACACCCTTGGACTATCTGACTTCCAGAAAGACCAGATACTTTCGATCAACAAAAACCTTCCATCAGGAAGAAAGCTCAAGGAAGTATTTATCGGGCTCGGGAGCTACTCCCAGGTCTATGCGCTGGAAGTGAGTAAAGCCGAATATTATTGCTACACCTCCGAACAAAGCGAAAAGGAAATGATCCTGAAAAAACTGGATCAGGACCAGGATCAATCCTTTGTTCAAATCCTTAAAGGCCTCCCCTAACCCCTCCTAAGGAGGGGGACAAGAAGGAACAGTAAATACAACAGAAGCAACAATTACAATAAAAACAACAATGAAAACAATTACAACCATTACAACAAACGCAACAATTTTATGTGTTGTGCTACTGACGATGATTAGTCTCAATCCTTTCCGTACAGCCGCCCAGGCTCCGGTGACCGATGTGGGGGCAGGCATTCAGCGCGAAGCACTTTGGGATCAGGAAAAGGGAATCCTGTCTGAAATCAACTGGTACAATGTGCTGATCAAAGTGCTGAACGGCGACATTAAAGGGTTAACCTCAGAACTGGTCGGGATTGATCAAAAGAAGTTGGCAAGCCTTCAAAAGGTTTCTTACCTGATCAAAGATTACAAGCGTATCAAGCAGACTAAAGAAATGCTGGATAAGATCATTTACATCTACACCACCAAACTGCCCTTGTTGGTTCAGGATGAAAACTTCACCACACGCCAGGCTGCGGTGATTGTCGAATCTTTTGATCTGGTACTGGATGACAGCCGCCAACTGGTCACCTCCATTCTCAATACCATCGTGGAAGACGATCTGTTTATGATGGACGACAAACAGCGGTACGACACCATTAATGGGATTTATACCGACGTGAAAAAGCACTACGGAACCATCTGCTACCTCTATAATAAGCTGGCCTGGGCATCCTACCAACGTAGTTTCAATACCGGACAGATCGAAAAGTTCGCCTTTTACTACACCCTTTATGATTAACAATCAACGACTAATTTCAAGACAAGTTATGAAAACAATACTTTTCATTCTCATCTTTCCCTTGACAGCATTGCTGCCGGGGAAGGAATTGAAAGCCCAGGTATTTGACATCAAGTCGTGGAATGGGACTTATCCTGAAATGGAAGGAACCTATCCGCTTTCTTTTATGGCATTCAAAGGCTGGCTAATCCCGGTTCCCCATGTTTTTATACGGACCTGGCCTACCCATTATTATATAGAAGTAATTGCAGAACCAGTCTATGATACTGAAGGTTATGTCGGATTGTTGAAAGTCAACTTGCTGAAAATTGCTGAACGGTTATTTGAAAAGTCACAGATGAAAAGCAGGCACGAGGAAACGGAGCAAATCAAAAACAATACAGAACTCCAGCGTGACATTGAAAAGAAAATTTTCGATTCTAATTCCGATCAGTTGCCCGATGTGTACAGCCTTGCTTCCGGTTTTATCCGGTTGTACATCAGTATTGACAATCTGGACAAGTTGCCCAACTGCAAATGGCTCCGGCAGACCTACCAAAAGGAAGCGGATGAATTGCTTACCCGGTTTATTTCAGTCAACCTGTTTCTGACAGACCACGGCAAAAAGCTGGAAGCCTTTGACGAAATCCGTTGTGAGCTAAACAAGCAAATCGGCGAGACAGACTACACTTATCGAAAGGTATTGCACCTGCAGGCTTTCAACAACAATGTGCCTCAGTCCTATGCTTTCCTGAAGGATTAACAATTAACCATTGAACATTAACCATTTAAAACTTGATTCATGCTTTTACAAGTAATGAGTACCCAAAGCTTCTTTCAATTTACCGATGTACTGGTACAGGGAGGCCTGGACAATGCCCAATTGCTGGTCAACATGGCCCGAGCCATTGGCGGGATTGCCGCTTTTCTGTACATCTCCAAACGCATCTATGAACAGCTGATTGCTGATAATCCTATCTCTCTTTTACCCTTACTCCGGCCTTTTGCACTGGTGTTGGTGATTACCTTTTGGGCGCCCTTTGTTCAACTGTTGATGGTTCCCACCAAAGGACTGACCAAACTCTCTGAAGCTGTTTATGCCGACAAAAAACACATTGTGGCCGCCAAACTGGAAGAAAAACAGGATGCCATCCTGGCGGTTGATTTACCTTCCTTTCAGGAAAATGAAGAGAAAGAAGCATCACTGTGGGACAAAGGGGTCAACCTACTTTTGACTACCTACAATATCGTTTCCGGCAGGGCATTGCAGCACCAGATTAACTTTTACTTCATGGACAGCGTACGGCAGCTTTTGGAATCCTTTTTTGAGGCTCTGGTTTACCTGATTGCCTTTCTGCGAACTGTCTTTTGTGTGCTGCTGATCATCTTTGGGCCACTGGTATTTGCCGTTTCCATTTTCGACGGGTTTCAGGATAACTACCTGCAATGGATTGCCCGTTTTGTGAACGTGAACCTGTATCTGCCAATTGCCATGATTGTTCTTTCATTGGTTCAGGAAGTGCTGATTTATGTGCTTGATGCTGAAATTGCTGCGACCAAAGCCTCATTAATCTACCAGCCCTCTCTTTATTATGTTTCCAATATGGTTGTTCCGGTTTGCGGCATTGTGGGCCTGATGATGGTGCCCAAAATCGCATCGTGGATTGTCAGCGCATCTGGTACCGGATCTGGAGGGGGACGGATGGTGAAAACCGCTGCCATGATGATGATCACCAAAGGGGCCATGAAATAATCAGAAAGCAATATACAATCATCAATAATAAATAATCAATCAAAAGATGAACAAGATATTTGATATTCAGCGTAAATTCCGGTTTACCGTTTATATCCTTTTGGCAGTTAGCCTGCTAATGACCGGCTTCAGCACCTTTGTTTTCACCCGTTCAATGGGTCTGGTCGAACGCTCGCGCCAGAAAATATATGTGCTGGACAACGGCAAATCCCTCTTATTGGCGCTTCGTGCCGACATAACGGACAACCGGCCTTCAGAAGCCAAAGATCATGTGAAACGCTTTCACGAGCTGTTTTTTACGATGGAACCCGATAAACAGTACATTGAAAACAATGCAAAAGAAGCACTATATCTGGCTGACGGTTCGGCCATGAAACAGTACCAGTCCTACAAGGAAAACAATGTTTATAACCAGATCATTGCTTCCGACATCAGCATGACCTTGACAACTGATTCGGTGCAAATCGACTTTTCCGCATATCCTTACCAGTTCCGGTTTTTTGGCAGGCAGAAAATTGTCCGCAAATCCAACATCACCATCCGCAACCTGGAAACATCGGGGCGGCTCCGTAACATCTCCCGGACGGACAATAACCCGCACGGGTTTATGATCGAGGATTGGCTGATATCGGACAATAAAGATTTGGAAACCATGAAACGCAAGTCCTTTTAATTCTAAAAAACGATGATTATGAATCCAGAAAATAAACAATCCAAAAACCTTGTGACCCGAATCAGTGAAGCTATCCGGTTTCATGAATGGATCGACCGTATGGACCAGAATGATCAAAAACTTGACCCGGTCAAACGGAAGAAAAAGTGGACCATCATTCTGTGTGCATCGTTCCTGATTTATGTGATTTCGTTTTTTGTTTTCCCAAAACCGGCAATTACCTACGAACCCATTCAACCGGTCAGTGAAGGAAACCCGGATATAGCGAAAACATTGAAACGCAAAAAATCCCTCTCCTTTGAAATGCCCGTTGACTCGTTTGAAACCATTCTAAAACAAGAAATACATGAAAGCATACCTGAAAAAAAATAAGCCACTGCTTTTCCTTCCTTTGGTTTTGATCCCTTTTATTGTCCTGATATTCTATGTACTGGGAGGGGGCGAAAAGAAGGAAAAGGAAGAACAAAAGCAAAAAGAGCAGAAATCGGTCAAAGGAGCCAATTACACCCTCCCTGATGCTGATAAAAGTGTTGCGATTTACGATAAGATGGACAACTATTCTTCGAAGAAAGAAGTCACCACCAGTCATGATTACAATATTGCAGAGGAGACTGATTCCACAAATGATGAAAGCCTGGAAGAGGAATCGCTGACTGAAGAGCAGCTACTTTCTGAAAAGAAGCATCTGTATAAGAACGACCCGGTTCCTGAGATGAATGCTGATGTTTCCACCGATCTTATGGCGCACATCCGGCAAAAGGAAAAGAATGTCAGGGAAGATTTGGAGAACAGCCAGTCCGAATCAAAATCAAAAAATGGGGATGCAGGCTCAAATCAGGATGAGAAAGACAAAAAGCAGTCCGATGTTCAAAAGGGATCAACTGTAATTGCTCCAACCGGCATTGAAGAACTGGACAAGGTTTTCCGGCAAAACAGCAGACTGGCTAAGCAGAACGATTCATTGAATATCCGGTTGAAGGAAACAACCTCCATAAACCAAAAACTGGAGGCAGAAAAGAACAAACGCTTTACCCTGGAGAAAGGCGGTAAATCCGGGTTTAAACCCAAAGATACAGCCGTTCCGGTAATCGAAGCTGAAGTTTATGAAACCACCACGGTATTAACCGGCAACAGGGTGAAGCTGCGATTGTTGGAAGAAGCCTGGCTGAACGGGGTTAAAATTCCAGTCAATACTTTTCTGTATGGCATCTGCGAAGTCAGCAACGAACGCCTTCAGATCGAAGTGCTCCAAATTCCGGTTGGGGAAAAGTTTGTCCCGGTGGAAGTCACCGTTTGTGATCTGGACGGATTGCCCGGCCTGTATGTTCCCGACAATGCCTCACGAAAGGTTGCCAAAGAGGTTGGCAGCAGCGCTAATACTTCCTCTATGTTCGGTGTAAGCAACAATCCACTGACTTATATGGGAATGCAGGCAGCTGACCGGACAGCCCAATCTCTGCTAAAAATGATCCGAATCAAAAAAGTCACCATCAAGAAAAATACCCTCGTTTATTTAATCAACAAAAACAAGTAACCATGAAAACCCTTTTAATCCTAATTATCTGCGTACTGATTCAGTTTTCAGTTAACGCACAAAATATCTTAAAAATATCTGATACCAAAACCAGCCATCTGGTTTGTCCTGATAAAGTCAATTATGTTCAGGCCGGTGATTATTCGATAGTTCAGGCAGAAGTTGTTCCTGAATTATCAAACCTGATCCGGGTGAAAGCTGTGCAGCCTTTTGACAAGCCAACTTCACTAACGGTTGTTTGTTCTGACCAGATTTATTCTTTTGAACTTCAGTATGGCAACGATGCGCCGATCACGTATCCGATTGAAACTTTTGATTCGCAAAAGGCCATGACTTTTTCCGGAAAGATGATGCCTGATTATCTACTGAAAGACCTATGTGATCAGGTTCTGGATCAGCACAGGCATAAGTTTCGCAAGCGAAAAACCGAAAAAGACGGGATCAAAATCCAACTCAATTCCATTCATCTGAAAAACGATGCTTTGTTTTTTGAGCTTCAGATTACCAACAAAACCAACATGGCTTATGATGTCGAAAGCTTTAATTTCTGGATTACCGATAAGAAAAAGACCAAAGCAACCAACGTACAGGAATATCAGGTTTTTCCGCAGTACCAACAAAACAAGGTTCAACGAATTCCTGGTGAGGTTACTGTTCGGGAAGTATTTGTGATTGAAAAAATGACCATTCCTGATCAGCGTATCCTGAAAATCGAACTGGGTGAAAAAGCATTGGGCAACACCGGTCGAAAACTCAGCTTCAACTTGAAAAACAAGGATATCCTTAAAGCCAAATCTCTGAAATAGAATTGGGGTAAAAACCATCTGTAAAGATCAATCGAATAATCAAACACTTTAAAAAGTGCTTTCCTAAAGTCCCCCTTTCGGGGGGATTCAGGGGGGCTTCTATGAAACTATGTCCATGACCGAAGGAAGAGAACTGGAAAAACTGCACGAGGGTTTCAGGTTCTTTAGTTACCTGCTACTGTTTTTGTCCATGTACCTGAACCAGTTGGGCTACTTTACAGCGCATGGGATACACATTCCGGCCTTTAATCCGCTGGTAGCCAAAATGCAAAACCTGGAATTTTTAGCCAATGTTTATCAATCCAAAATTGGTTGCATGGTGTTTCTGGCCATTACTTGCATTGGAACCAAAGCCCACAAGGATCGGGAGCTCACGGTTTCTTCCATTGTCGGGCAGGTCATTGCAGGCCTGATTTTATATTGGGGAAGCTTGGTCCTGTACAAATCTTATCCGGTATCTTATCTGACCCTGACTTTCTTTGGCTTTGTTTTGCTGAATATTGGTTTTGACAACATCTCCAAGCTAATCAACGTCAATCTGATGAAAGACCGGTTTAACGTGGAGAACGAGAGTTTTCCACAGGAACAAATACTAAAGGAGAACGAATATTCGGTGAACCTGCCGACAAGGTATCTCTACAAAGACAAACAGCAGGAAGGCTGGATCAACATTGTCAACCCGTTTCGAGCGACTATGGTCATTGGAACACCAGGTTCAGGGAAATCTTTTTCAGTCGTGTTGCCTTTTGTCCGGCAACACTTGAAAAAAGGTTTTTCGATGTGTGCCTATGATTTTAAGTATCCGGATTTATCGCTGGTTACTTACAATCATTTTTTGAAGGCAAAGAAAAACGGAAAGTTGCCGGACTCGACACGGTTTTATGTGATCAATTTTGAAAATATCCAGAAATCCTTCCGGTGCAATCCGTTGGCACCCCAGTGGATGGAAAGCCCCATTGATGCTTTTGAATCTTCGCGAACTGTCCTGTATAACCTGAACAGGGAATGGATAAGAAAACAGGGTGAGTTTTTCTCCGAATCTGCTGTTTCTTTTTTTGCAGCCGTGATCTGGTTCCTAAAAAAATATAAGGATGGACAGTTCTGCACTTTGCCTCATGCCATCGAACTGCTACAGATGGATTACGATGATTTGTTTGCGGTCATGGAACAGGAAAAAGATGTTGCGAACATTATCAACCCGTTTATCAATGCGCATAAACGCGGAGCCAGTGAGCAATTGGAAGGACAGCTGGGAAGCCTGAAGATTGCGATTTCAAAGATCATCAGCCCGGAGATTTACTGGATATGTTCGGGCGATGATTTTTCGCTGGACATCAACAATCCAGAATCTCCCAAAATCCTCTGTCTGGCCAACAATCCGCTTCGTGTTGAAATGTACGGCGCGGTTTTGTCGCTATATATTACCCGGATGCTGAAGGTGATCAACAAAAAGAACCAGCAACCGTCATCACTGATCTTTGACGAGCTGCCCACAATTTACTTTCGGGGACTTGACACTTTGATTGCCACAGCAAGGAGCAACCGGATTTCCACATTACTGGGTGTTCAGACCATTGATCAACTTATCCGCGACTACGGGAAAGAACAGGCCAATGCCATCACCAGTAACATTGGCAATGTGTTTTCAGGTCAGGCTGCCGGGGAGACGGCCCGGTTTATCCAGGGGCGAATGGGCAAAATCCTTCAGGAACGGCAATCCGTGAACATCAACCGAAATACTCAGTCTTCCACATTTTCCACCCAACTGGACTTTCTGGTGCCCGAAGGAAAGATTGCCACTTTGCCGCAGGGTTATATGGTGGGGCAGGTCGCCGACAACTTTGGAGAAGCTATCGCTCAGAAAAACTTCAATTGTTTGATCAACGTCGATGTGAAAGCTCTGGAAAGTGAAGAAAAGCGATTTGTGCCTATTCCGGACTTTTACCAAATCGACAACATTCCTGACGTTTTGGAGCGTAACCGCACCAAAATACAGAACGACATCCGATCTATTACCATCCAGAGATCGGAACCCGATCAACCGGATCAAACCAATCAATCCAAACAAAAAACTTTAACTACTAAAAAATCCAAAAAATCATGATTCAAAATACTGTTTACTTCAAAAGCAGGCCATCACAGATAATTAATTTGGAAACCTTTCTGTTGACTATTCTGGCAGTACCGGTTATCATGTTGATGAATGAGATTCTGAAACAGCAACTCCCTGTCCAGTTTATCCCAGAAAAACTGACTGTACATCTTTACCGGTTACCCTATTATCTGGGTGTATTTGTTTTGCTGAACCTGGCTTATCAAGTCCTTCGGGTTTACTGCATCCGCTATGAAATCCACTCAGAAGAACTCAGATACTATTCAGGAATATTCCGGAGAAAACACGAGTTTATAGAAAACTATCGAATCAAGGATTACCGTGTGGAAAGGCCTCTGATTTACCGGCTATTTGGCCTGGGCAACCTGATTATATACACCTCAGATAAAACGACTCCTATATTTCGGTTGGATGCCATCCAAGATCCGGAAGAAAAATATAAAATCCTTCGTGGTTTGGTAGAACTGAACCGCAGGGAGAAACATGTATTTGAAGTTGATTAATCATTTAAAACGTAAAAATTATGGAACAACAGAAAACACGCATGAGCATGGATCAGATTCCTTTTGACAAGCTTGAAAAAGTTGGTATTAACCGAGACCTGATCCAGAAAATGGAAAAACAGGAAATGACCGATTTCCTGAATGGTTTCCGTTCGGACAAACTCTACACAGTCAATGCAAAGATCAATGGAGAGGATTACAGGATTCCGGCCAAAATCCGTTTGCAAAGTAATGAGGATGGATCGGTTGGGATTAAGGTACATCCAATCCAACGGTTGAATATCCCGGATGAGTATATGGGGCATAAGTTTTCCAAGGAGGAAAAGGGAGCTTTGCTGAATGACAAGAACCTGGGTAAAACGGTGGAACTGACCGGACGAGATGGAAAGAAGGATAATTATTACCTGAGCATTGATTCCAAAACGAATGAGATGATACCCCTTCGTTCCAGTTACATTCAGATTCCGGAGAAGATTAAGGGAGCCAACTTATCAGCAGAACAGAAAGAAACCCTCGCGGCAGGAAAGAAAGTGACAGTTGAAGGCATGACCGGCAAGGATGAGAAAAGATTCTCTGCCGCTCTTCAGATTGATGCCGCATCCCGGAGAATTGGTTTTTCTGATTTCAAACAAGAAAAACAAGGCAAATCAGAAGAGGCCAAACAGGAAAAATCAGAAGGAAAACGACAAGGTGCGAAGCAAAGTGTCAGTTAAACTTTTCAATTTCCAGAAGTAAAAAATCATCAAAGACGGGAAGAATTTTAAAAGGTTTTTCCTGTCTTTTTGGTTGAAAAGGAAGACGAAAGAGGGGAAGGGAATCTCATGAAAGAGGCAGTATGTTTGTAAGATCACATGCCAAAATTGTAGTAACTTATATCAATATTAAGTGCTAACAAATTAAAATTGAAGGCTATGGAAACAAAAGTTAAGAAAGTGGATTTTAGTGGACAAAAAATATTTGTAGGTATTGATTGTCACTTAAAGAACTGGGTAGTTACTGTCATGCTGGATCAATTAATTTACAAGACTTTTTCTCAAAATCCAAGTGCCAGGGACTTAGCTAACTATTTGGATCGGAATTTTTCAGGTGGTACTTATTTTTCTGCATATGAAGCAGGATTTTGTGGTTTTAGCGTCCATCGAGATTTGGAAGCACATGGTATTCATAACATTGTTTTGAACCCTGCCGATATTCCTACGACAGATAAAGAACGCAAACAAAAGGAAGATAAACGAGACAGTCGAAAGATTGCAAAGTCATTGTTTAGTGGCGAAGCTAAGGGGATTTATATTCCTTCAGAAATTGCTATTGGAATTCGAAGTTTTGTCAGATATCGGCGGACATTGGTAAAGGAAATAAGTAGGAATAAAAGCAGGGTAAAATCCTTATTGTATTTTAATGGAATAAGTATACCACTTGAGATGGACAGTGCGTCGAAGTATTGGTCTGCAAAGTTTACAGCATGGCTAAAGGATCTGTCATTTAATTCTCCATACAGTAAAGAATTGCTAAATCACACGATTGACATAACAGAACAGTTAAGATTAAAATTGTTAACTGTAACCCAGCAGTTAAGAGCGATTTACAAGAAAGGTCCATACCCTGAGAATTTAAGATTGTTAATTGGAATTCCCGGAATAGGAAGGGTTACAGCAATAACATTATTATCTGAGATTGAGGATATCAACCGGTTTAGAAACATAGATAGGCTTAGTTCTTTTGTTGGTTTGATACCAACAACGAATTCATCGGGAGAGCGGGAACTCGCAGGAAGTATAACATCCAGATCCAATAACTCATTGAGAAGTATTTTAGTTGAATCAGCTTGGGTAGCAATAAAGCACGATCCCTCCTTAGCCCTGTCATTCTGTAATCTATGTAAGAGGATGAAGAAGAATGAGGCTATTATTCGGATTGCGAAGAAATTATTGAGCAGAATCAGATATGTTTTAAAGAATGAGCAAGAATATGTCGAGTGCATTGTATGATTCCAAATTGAGGTCAAAGAACATCACAAGATTAGAGACTGTACCATTCCCCTTGCGGCAATGAAGCAAAAGTTGTCCGTTTATTTAAAGAGGCTACAGCTCTACCTATAAAAAATTAAACACTGAAATGCGGCTTGCCTGGCAAGTCCGTTGATAGAAGGATGTTTTTATAGACCCATATTTGGAAAGCCAAGGGAGGAACCAACGGCGATGTTTTATACCGAAGGTTTTTAAGTTTTACCGGGGATCGACCCCGGTAAAACTTTGCCAAGAGGAGAAAGCCTTCTGGCTCAGTATTACCCGAAAGTTAACGAACAAAAAATGTAACCCTTTGAAAGAGAGAAAAAAGTTGATAATTAATTTGGATTACAACATAGAAGGGGAATGCAAGATGTGTTTTTGTTCCACAAAAACCTGATAAAACTTTCCTACGGAGCATTCCCCTCATTCCTTTAAAGGTTGATGAAAATGATTCCCCTCTTTCAAAAAGTAAGTTCAAAGTTGAAGCTAGTTAATTCAGAAAAGCAGTTTAATGCGACCTCAAACTCCGAAAGATAAAAAGCTTGGTGAAGGAATCCGGGTTCGACTTACGAATAAGGAAAAGGAACAACTAATGGAACGATGCCGAAAAGAGGGCTACTCCACCTTGAGTGATTTTGGTCGGGCCAAGCTTTTGAAAAAACGGGAAATCCGGAGAATTGAAGCCAGTCCGGAATTTTCGGAATTAATGGGTCAAATGGATTTCGAACTTAACAAGATTGGAGGTAACCTGAACCAGATTGCCAAAAAGCTGAATACCTATTTAGGATACCAACTCGATTCGGAAGACAAACGAACCCTGAATAACTCTTATGAAATACTTAAAAAGTGCTTTGTGCTTTTGCAAAAGTATATGGATCATATTTCATAATGAATAAATAGAAAAACCAAAGAAATGGTTATTGTCATCCACCAAGCTTCAAGTAATGCAAATGCCTTTTTTTACAACGAAAGGAAAGCAAAGGAAGGTAAGGCTATCTTTTACCATAGCCGAAATACACCTTCTGCAAATCCTTTCGTTTACTCTGCTCAACATCGTCACCAAATTTTCAAACGCATTGAAGATTCAAATACGAGAGTAAAAAACAAAGGCCTACACATCTCCTTTAACCCAACCATGAATGACATGATCCGGATAGGAGAGAAAGGTATCCGAAATGAACTGGACCGATTGATGGAAAATTTGGGATATGGAAAACAACCGTACCTGGTTTATCGACATGCGGATATTGACCGGGTACATTTTCATATTGTATCCACCCGGATTGACAAGCAAAGCGGCAAAAAGATCAAAGACAATTTTGAAAAAGAGAAAGTACAGAAATTCATTAAGGACTTGGAACAAGCCTACCAGTTAAAGAATGATGAGCCAAAGGAAAAGATCAATCTGAAATTCACGGCATATAGCAAGAACTTGAAACAAAACCTTGAAAACCTATTCACGGAACTAAACCGGATGGATTTTATCACCAGTAAGCAAATGTACAATGATGCTTTGAAGCTATTTCATGTTGAAATCAGGCAGGCTCAGAAAGGGCATCTGGTATTTGTGACAGATGGGAATGGAAACCCTGTTCGGCATCCGATTAAAATGTCAGACTTTGAAGAAAGGCCGAGATTTTATGAGTCGAAAGGGAAGGCTGAGAAGATTGAGCTGGCAGATGGTTATTCAATGGACAAGTCATCAAAACCAGCAATAAATAACCCTACTTCCAAAATGCTGGTTGATTTGCTTCGGTTGATACCCAACTATTCGGATAGAAATAGTTTCCGGAAGAAAAAACAGATGATAAAGAGAAGAAGGAGAGGAATAAAATGGTAAAGCTTATTTTAAGTATTCATGCGAAAAGTCTTCAATCCATATATTCTGAAAGTTTATTTATAAGAAGCTAATTTATTGTGTGTTGAAGGTGTCATAAACATTTAGTCTAAAGATTTAGACTTATTTTTTGTTAATCCTATTCACTTTATAGCTGCAAATCGTTTTAAATTTTGCGATAGATACAATTACTACTTGAACAATGAGTGCAAACATAGGCCCGATATTTCACATTTTTCCCTATTCCAATAACTCCACTGATCGATTTTACCGGATGCATCAATGACGAATCGGTAAGTGAAACACCGCAAATATTCTCGTGGAAGAAAGAGAAAAGTTTATGCTGATCAGACACGGGCCATTGGCAATAGCCAGGGCTGTAACGGTTGGTCAACTTATCACCATTTATCCCAGTTTCACTTTTAAGGAAAGATTGCATCCGGTCGCCGACAGCTTCAGTAATAATACTGCCCAAAATATCATAATCGTAGCCTAAAACAGGGTCATTGCCATGGAGTAAACTTGTCGATTTCTCGCCAATTGTTTTGCCGGCAGTACAGTGATAAATAAAATACATCTTTGAAAAGATTAGTGGAGGAAATATAGAAAAACATGGAAATTGATCTGACTTCATCCTTTTTTTGCAAGGGCCTTATCCTTTTCTTTGAGTTTATCCAGGTAATCTTTTTCGTCAAAGTCTTCTTCATGAATCAAAATTCTATTGACCGAATCTTGATTTTAATAAATTAGGATGAGGGGCTGCCTTGCTTTTTAGGCGACCTCTATTTATTTTGTGCATATATATTTCTCTCTTTTTATGTATGTTTGATGATAATTCCTAACTAATTATCCATTGAAAGAGGGTCATGAATATCTAGGTGCCTTAAAGTCTGGAGGTGAAAAAGCTTTCAAGGCAATAATGGATTGTTGGTATTCACGACTTTTCAATTTTGCAAACGGTTATCTGAATAATGTTGAAAATGCAAAAGAAGTGTTACAGGATGTGTTTCTTAAGTTGTGGGATAACCGTCAGAATCTGGAAGAAAACACCAATTTGAATGCTTATTTGTACACACTAACAAGAAACCGCTGTATTGATCTCATACGAAGAGAACGGCTGATGTTGCAGTTTCGAAATGACAAAAAAGAGGAATATCTGCGGCTGACTGAAAGCTTTGACGCACTCTCTGATCCGATTCTGGATAATTTGTTTGCCAATGAAATTCAGGACGAAATTCACCGGACTGTTGCTAGATTGCCCGAACAATGTCGCAAGGTTTTTATTTTGAGTAGAACCGATGGCCTGAAAAACATAGAAATAAGTAAGTCGTTGCATTTGTCAGAAAAAACTGTAGAGAGCCATCTGACGAAAGCGCTCAAAACTATAAAGTTGGCTCTTGAACAACGATTTCCTGGTTCACTTAACTTGATGCTGATCCTAACGCGTACATTTTCAGTTAGATAAAATTAAATTAAATTTTTTTGCAAAAATATCAAATCTGACTCAGGGTATTTTCAATCCCATTCGTTTTAGATGTATAAATGCAGAAAAATGACCGACGAAGTTTTATACAAATACATTTCAGATCAAGCTAGTGCAGATGAAACTCTTGAAGTAAGGGAGTGGACGAAAAGTTCCGATGAGCGGAAAAGTGAATTGGCGCGTTTAATGAATGCATGGATTCTTTCAGGTCTTGATCATGTTGTTGATCCCAAATTGAAGAATCAGGAAATTGAAAGGATTTGGAATATAATCCGCCAAATAACTATTAAAGAACAGAAGAAAGCCTTTAGGATCAGATTTATTCGTTATGCTGCAGCTATTCTGCTCCTGATTAGCTTATCCGGGACAATTGGTTATTTCGTGTCCAATTTATCTTCAATGTCAAATTCCGAAATTACAGAAATCATTGTACCAAAGGGGCAGCGTTCGACAGTGTTATTGCCGGATGGATCAACCGTTCAGCTTAATAGTGACTCTCATCTCAGTTTTTCGTCTTTTTCTAAAACAGGAAAAAGAAAGGTTTATCTCATTGGTGAAGGATTCTTTAATGTAGCTCACGATAAAGCCCACCCGTTCGTTGTTGAAGCGACTGACTTACAGGTTGAAGTTTTGGGTACGAGTTTCAATATAAGCAGTTATCCAGGCGATAAATTAATCACCACTTATTTGCAAAGCGGTAAAGTTAAAATCAGCGATAACAGCAAGAACGATGTTTTTCTTAATCCAAATGAAGCCTATTCCTACAACACTATCACACACAAATCTGTAAAGGAAAAGATTGACGATCAACGTTTTTCTGACTGGACAAAAGGTCTGCTCACGATCGATGGTGAAAAAATTGGCGAATTTGCGAAAAAACTCGAAAGGCGATTTGATATTCAGATTGAATTTGGTGATGAGCTTGTAAAACAACATTTGTACACGGGTAGCATAAAAGACCAGGATTTAATAACTGTACTTAATGCGCTTGAATTTGCTTCATCAATCAAATACGAACGAATAGGAACACGAGTAATATTTTACTCCAAATAGTAAGAAATAACCGGGAAATGTTTGCAGCATCCCCCGGTTTAAATCGATAATCAATTATCGTGCCTTATTGATTAGCAGTTGGTGGGCACAATGTTTAACTACCAAAATGAAATCAAATTTATGAAAAAAAAACGAATGAAGGATCATCCTGATATAATCAGGTTGGTTAAAAAAGGAGTATTGATTATGAAGCTAACACTGTTTTTAATTATTCTGGGTGTTTTGCAAAGTGCGGCATCAGTTTATTCTCAAACAAAGTACTTCAGTATGAGCGAGAAACAAATCTCGATCAAGGAATTGATGCAACGGATTGAAAGCAAAAGTGAGTTCAGGTTCTTTTACGAGGCACAGAAAGTCAATGTTGATACCAAAGTGGAGGTTGACATCAGTAATGGAACAATTGATGAAATTTTAAAGCAGGTATTCGATAATCAAGATATCGAATACAAAGTATTGGACAATAACTTTATTGTGCTAAAATTAAAAAACGATAAAGGCAACTTTCCGGTCGAACAACATGCCCAACAGCAGCAAAAATCCATCTCCGGCAAAGTAACCGATTCTTCAGGCGATTCCCTGCCCGGGGTTTCGGTAGTTATTAAAGGTACCACAAACGGAACTATTACCGATGCCAATGGTAACTATTCGCTTCCCAATGTTCCGGCAAATGCAACTTTACAGTTTTCGTTTGTGGGGATGAAAACACAGGAAGTTGTTGTTGCAGGCAAAACAACCGTGAATGTTACCCTTGCCGAAGAAACGATTGCCGTTGATGAAGTGGTGGCTGTTGGCTATGGCACCAGAACGAAAAAGGAGGTAACTGGTTCGATTTCAAAAGTTTCAGATAAAGAGTTGAAAGTCAGTCCCGCAATTGGCCTTTCAAGTTCCCTTGCAGGCCGTTTATCCGGAGTTACAATAAACCAAAGAAACGGAGAACCAGGTAATGATGATCCTGAAATTCTGATCCGTGGGATAAGTACAACCGGTGATAACACCCCGTTATATGTCATTGATGGGGTTGCCAGCAGAGATGTTGGAATTTCACACCTGGACCCGGAAGACATTGAATCCATTACTGTTCTTAAAGACGCATCTGCTGCAATTTATGGCGCCAGAGCTGCCGCAGGTGTTATCCTTGTAACCACAAAAAGGGGGACAGAAGGGAAACCTGTTTTTACCTATAATTTTAACCAGGGTTTTGTGCAACCTACCCGGTTACCCTACTCCCGCGATGCAGCAACTTATGCACAGATGGCACGCGAAGAGGGATTATATCGTGGGCTAAAGGAGGTAGATCTTCCATTCACTGAAGATGATGTGAGAAAATACAGGGATGGGAGTGACCCGCTGAACCATCCCAATACAAACTGGTTTAAAGATCTTTATAATCCTATTTCGCTGCAAAGCAAGCATAACTTGGCATTGACTGGTGGTTCCAAAGCGGTCAGGTACTTTTTATCCCTGGGAAATGCTAATCAGGATGGCCTTTACACGGGCGGTAGTTCATATTATAAACAAAATAGTGTGCGAGCAAATATTGATGTTAATGTCAATGATAATTTAAAGTTCGGATTTGACATCAATGGCAGAAAAGAGAAAAGGGATTTTCCTGGCCTCGATCAAATCACACTTATAGGGAATACTCTCGTTCAGCGCCCAACTGAAGTGGATAAATATCCAAATGGTTTATTTGGATTAGGAAACGGCCTTAACCCACTTGCAGTAATAAATGAAGGAGGCTATCAACGTTTGGACCGGGATGTATTCAACGGAACCTTGACTTTTGAATATAAAATACCCCAAATTAAGGGGTTGTCGTTTGACGGGTTTGCCGCATTCGATAATATATCAGACTTCAATAAAAACTTTTCCACACCCTGGAACTATTCCACATTTAATTCCGCAACAAATACCTACAAAACTCAAATGTCATCATGGCGGACCGATGTTTCACTTGATGAATCGTTCAGCAAGAATACATCGGTTACCTTGAATTTCAAATTAAAATATGATAAAAAATTTGGAGATCACTGGCTGGGTGGGTTTGTTGCTTACGAACAAAACAAAACAAAAGGAGATGTATTTTCCGCAGCCAGAAACAGGTTTGATTCCAGAATTATAGACCAGTTGTTTGCAGGTACCTCTGATAAAGCATACCATTCAAACGATGGGACAGGAAGTGAATCAGTCCGGCAGAATTATTTCGGAAGGGTTTCATACAAATATGCCGAAAAGTATTTGGTCGATTTCAACTTGCGGTACGATGGCTCAATGAATTTTCCAAAGGGTAACCGTTTTGGATTGTTTCCGGGGGTATCAGTCGGATGGCGGATGTCAGAAGAACCGTTCCTCAAACAGGTCAAATTTATTAACGACTTAAAACTTCGCGCTTCCATTGGTAAACTTGGGAATGACCGTATTGGAAGTTTTGAATACTTGAGTAAGTTTGGCTATGGCAATAATTACGTTCTTGGAGGGTCTGACGTAAACGGCGTTATTGAGCAAGGTGTTAATAATCCCAATATCACATGGGAGACAACCACAACCACGAATTTAGGTTTTGATGCTATGGTATTGAATAGCAAAGTAACATTGGCGGTGGATGTTTTTAAAAAGCATACGACCGGTATGTTAATTGCCAGAAACCTGGCAATTCCTGACCTGGCAGGATTTACACCTCCTAATCAAAATGCAGGAACAATGGAGAACAAAGGAATTGAAATGAGCATAGATTACAGGAATAAATTTGGGGCGCTTGGTTTTAATGCCGGTGGAAATATTTCGTTTTCAAAAAATAAAGTGCTTGACATTGATGAGGTCATAAACCCTGAAGCTCCCTGGCAGGCCCAAACAGGCCATAAACTCAATCGGTTACTGGTTTTGGATGCAATAGGGATGTACAAAACCCAGGCGGATCTGGATAAATATCCCCATTATCCAAGGGTTGGAATTGGTGAACTTATTTACAGGGATGTAAATAAAGACGGAATTATCAATGGCCTTGATATTATTCCTGTGGATCAAACCGCAACTCCTGAAATTGTATTTGGGTTCAACATGGGTTTGACCTGGAAAAATTTTGATCTGTCTATGTTATTCCAGGGACAGGCCAGGGCGCTTCAGCCAATAGAATTTTCAAAAGAGAGGTATCAGGACCGGTGGACAGAACAAAATCCCAATGGAGCATACCCAAGAGCTGGAAATTATGCCAGCAACTGGAGTGGCTACGCTTCTGATTTCTGGTTTCAGGATGCTTCATTTCTAAGGTTAAAAGCATGTGAACTGGGATATAATGTTCCAAAATCAATGCTGTCAAAAATCGGAATTAGTGAATTCCGTCCTTATGTTTCAGGATCTAACCTTTTCACTATATCTAAGATAAAATCCAATGACCCTGAAATATCCAACGACAATGATAATCGATTGGATCGGGCTACCTGGGGAAGGGTTCATCCGTTAACAAGAATTTTCAATATAGGAGTAAGAATCTCTCTTTAAATAATAAATTATGAAAAAGATATTATATGCCTTATTATTATGTGTATCCATTTCATGTTCAGATCAGTTTCTGGATATTAAACCTGTGGATACAATTTCTGAGACGGACGTCTTCTCAGATGGAAAACTATTGACTGATTATGTGAATGCAAACTATAATGCTATTTTCTATCCGATGATTGGTTGGGATGAGCTGTTTTATGACGCTTATACAGATAATGCCATTCATATGTGGGGCAATCGTAATTTTGCAACCGGAATGGTAACACCCGATAATGTAGAAGGTGTAACCCGGAATGCATGGGCGAACAACTATTCGTATATCCGGAATATTAACATTTTCTTTGATAAAATTAATGGGTCAACCATTGATGAGGCCATAAAAAACAGGTTAATCGGAGAAATGAAATTCCTCAGGGCATCCGCCTATGCCCAGTTATTGTGGTTTTATGGTGGGGTTCCCATTATTAAAGACGTATTTACCATTGACAGCAAATACGATATTACCCGCAATTCGTATGACGAAGTCGTTACCTTTATTGCCGCGGAATTGGATGAAGCAGCTTCGAAGTTGCCGCCTTCATACGATGGCGCTGATTTTGGCAGGGCAACCAAAGGGGCAGCTATGGCATTAAAAGCACGGGTGTTGTTGTACGCTGCCAGTCCCCTGAATAACCCGTC
>Ga0209417_1003513_pt1 | contig 20801 bp, 15 predicted proteins | sample RifGroF2_FD_184002 | JGI IMG/M metagenome (GOLD analysis project Ga0209417, IMG submission 184002) | Groundwater microbial communities from Rifle, Colorado, USA - Groundwater F2 (SPAdes) (version 2) | ecosystem: Environmental > Aquatic > Deep subsurface > Groundwater | place: Rifle, Colorado... | reverse complement strand
CGTCATCGGCACGGCGTCTTGTAATTGCGTACGGCCCATTTTAATCACGCTTTTAAATTCTTCCGCTTTCGCAAAAAGCGCATCACGCAAAGCAACCATGGCCGTAATTAAATCTTCGCTCAGCCAAATAATCGCTATCTTCATCGCCGTTGGAACAACGTCGTTTGTTGATTGTGATAAATTGACGTGATTCAAGGGGTGAAGATAGTCATATTCTCCTTTCTGATGTCCTAAAATCTCCAGCGCTCGGTTACAGACAACTTCATTGATATTCATATTCGCTGAAGTACCCGCTCCCCCTTGAATCATATCGACGGGAAAATGCTCAAGTAATGCGCCTTGCGCGATTTCTTGTGCCGCCTGAATCATCGCTTGCGCTTCTTTAGGTTTTAATAAGCCCAATTCTAAATTCGCCATCGCTGTTGCTTGTTTAACCAACGCGAGCGCTTGAATCAATTTCGGTTGACTACTCATGGGAATCCCACTGATACGGAAATTCTCAATCGCACGCTGAGTTTGTACACCAAAATATCGATCAGTCGGAATTTCTTTTTCGCCTAGCATGTCATGTTCAGTTCGGGTATTCATTGGATTAAAACCTCTTTGTGTTATTATTTACTTTCTGTGGGACAACCGCCGTCAAGCACTGGAAAATCATAAGCAGCATCAATAAAACTTCTTGTCGCGTCTTCATAGGTTGCTTCGACCGTATTACTACAATTCATTTGATCTCTCGAATAAAGCGAAAGTTCAAACGTGCGATTGTCTGGATCGAAATCAAAGTCGTTTGTCGATTTTGAAGTAAAGCGATAAATTTTTTGAGCCTCTTTATCAGAAACCGTTAAATCGCAATAATCTTTATCGGCGTGATAATCTACACGGTATTGAGCCGATTCGGATAAACCTAATGCCTCTTCTCGAATTTGATTAACCACGATCGGCGCTAATAAAAACTGCTTACAATTCATCGGGGGATCTGGCAAATGGCCAAGCTTTTGCACTGCAAAAATAGGAAGCGAAAATCCCAACAAACCACCCGTTAAAATTAACGCGAACAACCGTTTGTTCATCATAAGTTTCTCCTTCAAATTGTCGGTGGGAATCATATAGTAAATTTCAAACAGCATCAAATGAACCTACGGCTCAATTAAAAAATAATCTCGGCCTTCTTGCCATTTTTTTTTCAGTGGATTTTTCATGCCACAATCAAGATACTCGGCATCAATAAAACTATTTGTTGTTAATAACATTTTCATCTAATATGCGTTAACTTTAAAGAAAATATTATTTAAAAAAACCATGCGAAAATTTTCATTTACTAAAAAAATTCTATTGTGGTTCGCCATTTTAGGCCCCGGCATTATTGTGATGCTCGCTGATACAGATGCAGGTAGTTTAATCACGGCGGCACAAACGGGCGCGATGTGGGGTTATAAAATGATCCTACTACAAATCATTTTGATTCCCGCTTTATATGTTATTCAAGAATTAACTATTCGCTTGGGTATCGTAACAGGCCAAGGACATGGCGCATTGATCAAAGCAAAATTTGGACACTTTTGGGCATGGCTTTCTGTTTCAACACTGCTGATTTGTTGTTTTGGCGCACTTTTTACCGAATTGGCAGGATTATCCGGCGTCGGCTCTTTATTCCATATTCCGGCCTGGATAACGATGACTGTCACGGTTACTTTTCTCATCATCTTGGCGATCACCGGCTCCTACCGGTCCGTCGAACGATGCGCTTTGTTTATTGGTTTATTTGAATTGGTTTTCGTCGCCGTCGCGATTATTGCGCACCCTTCTCTTGAGGAAATCAAAACAGGATTGTTAACCCTGCCTCTTCATAATGCAAATTACCTTTACTTAGCGGCTGCGAATATCGGCGCCGTCATTATGCCTTGGATGATTTTTTATCAACAGTCTGCTGTTATTGACAAAGGATTAACAAAAAAATCCATGCATATCGCTCGCTGGGATACATTCATTGGGGCTATTGTCACGCAAGTCATTGCCACCGCAGTTATCATCATGACCGCCGCTACAATTGGTAAAACCAATCCGGGCGCACCGCTCGACACAGTCCATCAAATCAGCGATGCAATCACCCCCTTTTTAGGTACCATGCCGGGGCGTATTTTATTTGCCCTCGGCATGAGCGGTGCCTCTATTGTCGCGGCAATCGTTGTCTCTTTAACCGCGGCATGGAGCATTGGCGAGGTAACGGGCTATAAATGTTCATTAGGACATCGTGCATGTGAAGCGCCTTATTTTTACGGCATGTATTCTTTGATGTTAATACTGAGCGGCATTTTAGTCATTTCGGGTGTTGACTTAGTCAAAATGAGCGTCGCGATTGAAGTATTAAATGCCTTATTATTACCAATCGTTTTGGGATTTCTTTATTTATTAGCCATCAAAGTATTACCAGAACGCTATCGATTAAAAGGATGGTATGCGATACTTGTCGGATTCATTATTGCCGCTACTGCGTTATTTGGGTTTGTTTCGGGTCTTTGGGGAATAATCGCTGGCTAAAACCATCATCACCTTATTTTTAACAGCCAGAAAAATCCATCCCAAAAAATTTTCGTAATCATTCACCGCGATCGTGATGATACAAGAACGTTCGGATTTTGGATGATTTTTTAATCCGCCGGTTGCAAATTTTCGATCCTCTCAACAATCCTGTACCGTGATTTTTTAGAGCCCTCCTAGATATCCAAATTGATGAAACGCCTCTATTAGTATATGATCAAAGCTCAAAGGAGAGCACTGTGACCCCATTAAAATTAAATACTATCGATCAGCAATTATTAGCGCTTGCTTTAGAAGAAGATCTTGTCCCGCATTTGAGCATGGTGTCGCATTATGTCGATGTCACTTCAAATGCGTTATTTCAGCACGACAATCCACAACAATCCGTCGCCATCGTTTCAAAAGCCAATAGCGACATTGTCATCTGCGGGTTACCCGTGATTGAAGCCATTTTACATAAATTGACTTCTCAGTTTACCTTGAGCACCTCTTATCATGATGGGGATATTTTACCTCCTGGAGAAACGTTATTAACGCTTCAAAGTGATGCCAAAACATTATTGATGACTGAACGAACGCTCTTGAATTTTTTACGTCATTTATCAGCGATTGCCACCTTGGCTAAACAATTTATTCGCGCAGTTAAACATACTCATTTAACCATTTTGGATACAAGAAAAACAACGCCTGGCTTTCGCCATTTAGAAAAATACGCCGTTCATTGCGGTGGTGGAATGAATCATCGCATGGGGCTCTATGATGCGTTTATGATCAAAGACACGCATATCGATTTGCTGGGTGGCATCCAACCCGTACTTGAAAAAATCCCCTTACGCCAAGATAACCCACTCCCCGTGATTATCGAAGTTCGCACATTGGAAGAATTAAAAACAGTTCTTGACCATGGACAAAAAAAAGTCACGCGCATATTATTTGATAACATGCCTTTACCTTTATTGAAACAATGTGTCGAATTAGCAAAACCTTTTTTTGAAACCGAGGCGTCCGGTAACATTAATTTAACCTCGATTAAGTCAGTCGCTGAAACAGGCGTCAATTTTGCATCGATTGGCATGCTCACTTATGCTGCCGGCCAAGTCGATCTCTCTATGATCGGTATCAAATGAGGATCATTCAGATTGGATTCACTTATTTCTCAACAAGGTAAACGATTCACGTTTGACGTGGTCATCATGGGCGGCGGTATTGCCGGCTTAATTTATATCCTAGAATTGATTAAACAAAAACCGCAGGCTCGTATCGCATTGATTACCAAAAAAACATTAGCCGATTCGAATAGTCTCCACGCCCAAGGAGGTCTTGCCTCTGTCACTCTGCCCATCGATTCGATTGATAGCCATGTGCAAGATACCCTAAAAGCGGGAGATGGATTATCTGATCCTATTGCCGTCGAAAAAATATTATCCGCTGCACCGCAAGCTATCGAACAATTAAAAATGTACGGCGTGCAATTTGATTGTGATGAATTGGCACAAGAAGGCGGACATTCCAAACGGCGCATTCACCATGTCGGCGATTATACGGGTCAAGCCGTTACGCAAACTTTAATGGATACCGTCAGACGCCTTTCTCAAGTCCATATTTTCGAATATCACACAGCTGTTAATCTCATCACACAATCCACCCCGCATCCATCGACCGCTTCGTCTGAAGTCATTGGCGCTTATGTACTTGATGAGCAAAAAGAAAAAATCCACGTATTTCTCGCAAAAATCATCATATTGGCTACAGGCGGTGCTGGAAAAGTTTATCGCTATACCAGCAATCAAGACATTGCCACAGGCGATGGCGTAGCGATGGCCTATCGTGCGGGCGCGCGTCTCAGTAATTTAGAATTTTATCAATTTCATCCGACTGTTTTATACCATCACGATCGGAATAATTTTCTTATCACAGAAGCGTTGCGCGGAGAAGGCGCTCACCTGATCAGTCCCGTGACACATGAACGTTTTATGCAGCAGTACGCTCCTAAAAAAATGGAATTGGCTACACGCGATATCGTTGCTCGCGCTATTTTCAATGAAATCGAACATCATGAAAAAGATTATGTCTATTTAGATATTCGCCATCGCGATAAAACCTATCTCAAAAAACGATTCCCTTCTATTTTTAAAACGCTCTCCGAATTGGGCATTAATATGAGCAAAGATTTAATCCCCGTTGTTCCAGCAGCGCATTATTTATGTGGCGGTATTTTGACCGACATAGCAGGAAAAACAGATATTAATCGTCTCTACGCCATTGGTGAAACGGCTTGCACTGGATTACATGGCGCAAATCGCTTAGCGAGCAATTCACTCATTGAAAATATCGTCATGGCTAACTTTGCCGTAAAAGAAAGTATCCACTTTTTAGATCAACCTATAGCATTTCGCCAACCGATCTCCGATTGGAATTCACAGAGCGTGATTGACAAAAGACGTGCCACTCAAATTAATGCTCATTGGCGCGGATTACGCGGTGAAATGACTTCTTATGCGGGCATTATTCGTACTGAAGCCGGATTAAAAGATGCATTGCGACTCGTATCAGCCCGAAAAAAAATAATCGAAAATTGCTATTGGAAATATTCCATTACCCGCGATTTAATCGAGCTACGCAATATTGTCCTCATGGCCGAATTAATCATTCGCTCCGCCCTCAAACGACGAGAAAGCCGCGGCGGACATTATCGTGAAGATTATCCGAACAAACCGATACAAAGCAAACCCAGTATCATCCGATGTAATTTATCCTCGAGGAACTCCCCATGTTAACTTCATTTATCCAAACACAAGCGACGATTCCTCGTACGCGTTTTCATTTGAGACCCGAAATGATTCTTTGCCAAATCGATTACCCACTCGATTGGTATCAAACGGAATTTATTCCTTATGCTGAAGAATATTTAGCACTACCCGATCGCAAAATCGAGACGATCGTAAAATGGATGCGACGTTATATCGACCCTGCGCTACAAACGTTGGGTGACCAACTGCTATTGCTTGCTCACTATTATATGGGCGGTGAAATTGTAAAGCTCGTCGAAACCTTTGGCGGACAAATTGGTGATTCTTACCAATTAGCATTGATGGCGTACGATCATCCTGAAAAAAAAATCATCGTTGAATCAGCCGTGCATTTTATGGCGGAATCGATCAGTATTCTCGCGCATTCGGATCAGCATATTTATATTACCAATCCCAAAGCAGGATGCACGATGGAAATGATTGCTAAAGATTATATGGTCGAACCCGCCATATCAGATTTAAACGAACGATACGGTCAAGAAAATATTTTGCCGATCTGTTATATGAATACTTCAGGGCGCATCAAAGCGCTCGCTGGTGCACAAAATGGCGCTGTTTGCACGAGCTCCAATGTTAAAAAAATATTCCAATGGGCCATGGCTCAACATAAAAAGATCTTATTTATTCCCGATAAAAACATGGGTGAAAATGCCGCTGGCTGGGTTGGCATTCCACCCGAAAAAATCGCTTATTGGCCTGCCGGAGAAGCGGGTACTGCGTTTGATTTAAAAACACAGTCTGCGCATGTTCTAAAACAATTTGACGAGGCCCAATTAATTATTTTCTCAAGTCTATGCAGCGTGCATGATTATTTTCGTCCCGAGATGATCGCTTATTGGCAAGCACGCGGATTCAGCGTGGTCGTTCACCCCGAGTGTCAAAAAAGTGTTGTTGATGTAGCAGATGCTTGTGGATCAACGGCCTTTATTTTAGATTACGTCATAGAAGATCAGGCGCATACGAAAAAATATGCCATTGCGACAGAAAATCACATGGTCGATAATGTGCGGCAACTATGCCAAGAAAAAAATATAACTGTCGTCAATGTCGGCGATGCCATCATTCAAGGCCAACCTAAAATGAGTTGCGGTTGCGCAACCATGTCTCGTAATGATCCCCCTCATTTGGTTGCCACATTAGATCTTTTACGTCAAGGGAAAATCCCTGCTTATAATGAAGTCCAAGCAGGCGATATTGTAAACGAAATCACTGGCACACGAACGCGACTTGATCCAAAAGGTCAGCAATGGATTATTGAAAACGCCAAAAAAGCCTTAGAAAAAATGATCCGCATCACGAAAAGTTGATTGAAGAAAAATCAGGATGCGAAACGTATAGCATCCGCCATTCCGCACTTCATGTCCGTCATTGCGAGGAGCGTAGCGACAAAGCAATCCAGACCCCAGCCCGTCACAATCCAGATTTTTTCTGGATTGCTTCGGACATACCTCGCAATGACGAAAAATAAACTTCGCGTGTAGGGGCACCCCTTGTGGGTGCCCAACCCGAAGTTTTCGCGCAGTCATTGCAAGACGTAGTCGAAGCAATCCAGTTTTTTCCTGGATTGCTTCGTCGCTCACGCTCCTCGCAATGACGACGGTGGACAATCGAGATTGCCTTGCGATGCCCCTAAAAATGACGACAGGTGGTCTTCTTCCTCAATCCTCAACGCTCACCAAAAATTGCTCAACTCGAGCATTAAATTCATCAGCCATTTCAATTTGAACCAGGTGTCCACAATCGTCAAATAAACACAATTCTGCTTGAGGGATCAATTGCTGACCCGCTTCAGCCGAAGATACAGGGATAATCGAATCACGCCTTCCCCAGATCAACAATACCGGTATGGTTAACGTTTTTAAGCGATTTTTAATAGTGAAAAAGACTTCTTCACGTAGCCCATGCCAATCTGAATTCGTCTGCATCAAATGCCTCAATACGACCATCGATTCGGGTGATCGATTATATTCATACATGACCTGCAATAAAGCTTTGCTCAATCGCTCTTTGCGATAAGCGGCTCGTCGAAATAACAACATACATAATTCTGGCCACCGAACTAATGGCAAAATTTTATCCATATACGGCACACATAATAATCGATAAGCCAAAGGGATTTTTTGTGTAAATGCGGGTGGTGCAATCAGCACTAATTTTTTTACCATTTCGGGATAATCCAACGCGAAAGCAAGACTGATACTGCCGCCAATCGAATGGCCAATTAAAACGGCTGTTCGAATTTGCAAGGCTTCTAAAAAAGCCTTTAAAAATAGCGTAAAATCGTGCAAGGTGTAATTTATTTCTGGTTTATCACTTTTACCAAAACCAATTAAGTCCACCGCAATCACGCGATGATGATTCGACAATACAGGAATGTTGTATTGCCAATGTTCGATGCAAGCAGCAAACCCATGCACCAGAATGAGCGGGACATCGCTTTGCCCTTCATCCCAATAGCGAATTTGCGATCCATTCACTTGCACATAACGATCAAAACATTGCATCACATTCAATCCTAAGACAATTTTCCACAACACTGTTTGTATTTTTTTCCTGACCCACATGAACAAGGATCATTGCGTCCAATCTTAGGATTCTCTCGACGAACAGGCTGTATTTTATCCGCTGATAATTGATCGAGAGAAGCCTTTTCTTTCGCCACTTCCGCCAAAGTTGCATGTTGATAAATTCTTTGCTGATGGGCGGCCTGCTCACGACGGTAGGCTTCGAACTTGATCGCTTCTTCATCCGAAACCCGCGGTTGCATGATCGTTAAGGTGCGAATCACGTCGAGTTTAATTGCATCCAACATACTTGAAAATAATATAAAGGACTCACGCTTATATTCTTGCTTCGGATCTTTTTGTGCATAACCCGACAAATGGATGCTGCCACGCAGATGATCCATCATCGCCAAATGTTCTTTCCAGCGGGTATCCAAAAATTGCAACATCACCATTTTTTCTAATTGCCGTTGCGTTGAACTGCCTGCCCGCGTTTCTTTTTCCTGATAAGCGCTTTCGAGTCGCTGACAAATATAATCCCGAATATGTTCTTCATCAAATGACGATTCTTGCGCCAATAAATCCTGTAAAGACAGCGGTAATAAAAAATCACCCGCCAATTGTTTCTCTAACCCAGGAATATCCCACTCTTCTTCCAAACTATGCGGCGGAATATAGGTGTCGATAAGCCGATTGATAACATCACGGCGAATCGCGTGAATCGTTCCGGAAATATCCGTTAATGCCATCAGTTCTGAGCGCTGTTGATAAATCACTTTGCGTTGATCGTTGGCCACATTATCATATTCTAATAATTGTTTACGCATATCAAAGTGAAAAGACTCCACTTTGCGTTGCGCATTTTCGATGGCGCGTGAAATAAATGAATGCTCGATCGCCTCTCCTTCCTTCAATCCGAGTCGACGCATGATGGAGCTCATTCGATCAGCCGCGAAAATGCGCATTAAATTATCTTCTAGAGAAACATAAAATCGAGACGAGCCGGGATCGCCTTGTCGTCCTGAACGACCGCGCAATTGATTATCGACACGTCGTGATTCATGACGTTCACTACCAATCACATGCAGCCCACCGGCTGCAATCACGCCTTCATGACATTCTTTCCAAGCAACGCATAATAACTCAACCGCTTCTGGCGTCGCATTTTCTAATGCGGCGATTTCTGCTTCAAGATTACCCCCTAAAATAATATCCGTACCACGACCCGCCATATTAGTTGCAATGGTCACACTCCCAGGCCTACCAGCTTCTACAATGATTTTCGCTTCTTTTTCGTGATGCTTAGCATTCAATACTTGGTGCGGAATTTTTTCTTTGTGCAATAAAGCCGAAAGTAATTCAGAATTTTCAATTGACGCCGTACCGACCAACACGGGTTGTTTTCGCTCGACACACGTTTTAATTTCTTGCGCAATCGCATTAAACTTTTCCCGCATCGTAATATAAATACGATCGGAATAATCTTTTCGTAGGAGTGGCCTATTTGTTGGAATAACTAACACTTCCAGATGGTAAATCTCCTGAAACTCATACGCTTCCGTATCCGCTGTACCTGTCATACCCGCTAATTTTTTATACAACCTAAAATAGTTTTGAAAAGTAATCGTCGCGAGCGTTTGGTTTTCATTTTGAACGGGAACCCCTTCTTTCGCCTCGACAGCTTGATGTAAACCATCCGACCATCGGCGACCAGGCATCGTACGTCCTGTAAATTCATCGACAATCACCACTTCACCTTTCGTCACAATATAATCCACATCTCGACGATACAAGGCATGCGCTCTCAGTGCAGCGTTCAAATGGTGCATAAGAATGATATTATGCGGATCATATAAACTTTCACCCTCACGAATCAATCCATGCTGCTGCATCAATTTCTCGACGTATTGATGTCCCGCTTCGGTGAGATAAGCTTGTTTATGTTTTTCTTCTAAATAATAATCGCCAGGGCCTTCTTCCGTTTTTCGCAGCGTTAGCAGCGGAATGAGTTGATTGGTTTTCTGATATAAATCAGAGCTATCATCAGAAGGGCCCGAAATAATGAGCGGCGTTCTCGCTTCATCAATTAAAATAGAATCCACTTCATCGACAATGGCATAATGCAATTCACGTTGCATCCGGTCTTCTAAGCTAAACGCCATATTGTCGCGCAAATAATCAAAACCAAATTCATTATTCGTCCCGTAAGTAATATCTGCAGCATAAGCCGCTTTTTTATCAACGGGATTCATATCGGGTACAACAACACCCACCGTCAATCCTAAAAAACGATAAATCGGTGCCATCCACTCGGCATCACGTTTTGCTAAATAATCATTGACGGTAACAATATGCACCCCCTTTCCGGTGAGTGCATTGAGATAAGCCGGCAAAGTAGCCACTAACGTTTTTCCTTCGCCCGTACACATTTCAGCAATTTTTCCTTGATGTAAAACCATTCCACCAATCAATTGCACATCAAAATGGCGCATTTTCAACACGCGTTTACTGACTTCTCGCACAACAGCAAAAGCTTCGACCAATAAATCATCGAGTGCTGTTCCTTGCTGTAAGCGCAAACGAAATTCATTGGTTTTAGCACGTAACGCGTCATCCGTTAATTGTGCGTAGATAGATTCGAGCGCATTAATTTTCACAACTTCTTTAGACAAGCGTTTCACCGCTCGTTGATTGCGACTACCAAAAAGTTTCTTCAATAAATTTGATACAATAAACATGACTACTCCCTAGATAATCAAATGCCAAATGGGAATACACCCTTCGTCTTTTGGTTTTCGGCTTTGTTGGCTCAAAGTTCGCCTCGCCGAGAAACCAAATATCGGTGTTAATGTTGAAAACCTATCCGCGAGAAGTATCCCCAAATGCGCGCTATGATATCATGAAGAAGATCCATCCTCGAGAAAATTTCAATTAAACCCATAGTAAACGCATCTAAATTAGCGCAAATTATTGGATAATTAATACGAAGATACTATGAAGCAATCAATTGATCTTGTAAAAAATTCTACTTCTGCTCTGGTCGGCAGCGAAGGATATCCTTGCATTAAAGCCATGCTGAAAGTGGCGCATAAGGCTTTAAACAAATTTTATTGCCTCTCCGATTCCCTGATTACCCGACCGCTTCGCATTTAAATCCTCTGCACACCCATCCGTGCTACTGGGCTGAAAGAAAGTGGGTGTCGTAGAATATGCTAACAATGATGAGGGCGACGACGACTCTGGTAATGAAGACGCGGATGCACTTGCGCTGGCTGAAGATGGATGTAACAACATTTCAGCTTGTTGAGGTCGCAATTCTAATTCAAAAAACCGATCTATAGCATCAGACAATTCTGTTAGTTGAATTCCTGCCGGATGTTGAAGTAAATGTACCAACTCATCAGCGGGAAACGCATTATAACCATCATATAGAATAGCAAACGAATCAATCGTTAAACGAAAATTAATCGCATACCCCCGTCCAGGAAGCTGACGTAGTTTATCCATAAGAACGTTAGCTTGATCACCGGCTATTTGGGGGAATGTTGCTTGAATTGAAACGCGCTCTGCCGGTGGAGCAGGAGACCCTTCGGACGAAGAGGGTACGGCTAAAAGGGGCATCGAAATCAACGACCGCATTATCGCTGGAGCAGGATATTTCCCCAAAGGATATGATATTGATCGTTGAGTCACTCCCCAACAATCGATAGTGGTTATCGTAGGTTCTGTAGCCATCCCTTCCGGAAGCGGACTGCCAATCCTCAAATAAGAATCCACCAACTCTTTTGTGATCTTAGTTGAAGAAAGATTTGTAAAAATCAATTCCCTTTCTGTAAACGAAGGCGAATAAACACCTGGATGATTATGCACATGCCCTCTAATCATAAAACTGAAGCCAGATTCTCGGAGGATCCTCGATTGTGTTTCTAGGGGTAATACCGGGCCAGCGCCTCTGTCCTCTTCAGATATCCACAGAGGACCCCTTGTATCTCTCAATGGATCAATTAAACTAGAGAAAGAACAAATAGTGCTATGCACGGCAACCCCTCTCCCGCTCCTTTGAGTGGGTAAAATTGCAGCCCCAGAAAAAAGATTGCAAAAAGCAGCCGCATCACCACCCAGCGCTGTCAGAAATCCATTCACAGTGCCGAAATAACTCATGTGCTCGTGGTTTCCGCGTAACAAGGAAATCCGGCCAGGGTATCTATGGCGCAATTCTAGCAATGTGAACACCACCATGGCGCTTGATATAAGACTTTCAATAGGATACTCCCCATTACCATAGCGGTCATCAACATAGTCACCTAATAAAAGAACATGCTCATTCAAGCTCCTATTCTTTAGGATTTTTACAATAGCCTCAAATTCACCATGAATATCACTCCCAGTAATGATGGGGTGCACCTCTTCATAGCCTTCTGGAAAAATTATCCCGCGACTTAATCTGTCATCTTGGTAACAAAAAGACTGCGGTTCAACGCAATCCTCTGCAAGCCCAAGATTTAGAAAAGACATCTCATCGGGAATTTGTTGTGACCGGCCGTGAAAGTCACCGTGCCAGCGCATAGCGTTTTGTTCAAAAATACACCTTAGGTTCACAGATATCTCTTCAAGCCCTCGACCCCCCTCAGAACTCGATGAAATAAAACCCTTAATAGCTCTTTCCCCATACCCCTAAGATCTTCTGTGAAGACAGCCTCTCCCATCCTCAGAGGCATTACCTGGAGAGATAGGAGCAAACGAGTGTCATATCCTTGCATATCAATATGCCTTTTTTATAATTATTAATTTACCCGAACATTCATCTAAGAGAGCATAGCCTAAGAAAATAATACCGCCTCTTTTCGATTGATATTTTGTTACGAGCAAATAGAATACCCTAAGTAATATTCCTGCACGTAAAAAAATGAAGCCCCATAAATAAAAATAACGCCAGTAATGACATCGTACTACCAAAAATAAAGGGAGCCGCGGGACTAATTTTTGACCACAAAATGCCGGCGATAAGTGAGGCAAAAAAAGAACAAACGCCCACAAACGTCTGATAAATCCCAAACACTGTTGCTGTGTTTTCCGATGGCACTAAAACTGATACATAAGCGCGACTCACCCCATCACTTTGAGCCATATAAACCCCGTATAAGGGAAATAAAACCCAAACCCAATAAGCCGTGTGCGTAACACCAAATAAAAAGTACACAATCGAAAATAATAAAAAGCCAAAGCATAATGTTCGCCTGGGTCCGATGCGATCACTCAATATGCCCACCGGATAAGAAGTTAAAGCATAAATCAAATTAAATAAGGCATAGACCAAAATCGTTAATGAAAAACTCATCCCGATGCTTTTTGATTTCAAGATTAAAAACATGTCTGAACTATTACCTATTGCAAAAATAACACTAATCAATAGAAAAATTTTAAACGATGCATTCAATTTCAAACAACGCAACCCAACCCATAGAGATTGTTTTGTTTCTGATGTTGTGTTTTTTGCTGTCTCCTTGACAAAATACAACAAAATCAAGATGCCTATCAACCCCGGAACAAAAGCAACAAAAAATATGATTCGCAAATTATGCGGAAAAAATTTCAACAATAAAACGGCTGAAAGTGGGCCCAAAACAGCACCTATAGTATCCATTCCTTGGTGGAAGCCAAATGAACGGCCTCGATACCGATGCTGTGAACTTTCAGCAATCAATGCATCGCGCGAAGAGGATCGCAATCCCTTACCAAATCGATCAATAAATCGACCGAATAATGCCATCGGCCAACCCGCCGCTAAACCAATCAATAATTTAGCTACGGTCGAACAACTATACCCTGTCACCAAAAAAGGTTTTCGAGCCCCAAGCTGATCGGAAAACCAACCAGAAAAAGTTTTCAATAAACTCGAAGTAGACTCTGCAATGCCTTCAATAAGGCCGATCATAGTAACCGGCACGCCCAAAAAAGAAGCTAAAAAAATAGGAATAATCGGATAAATCATCTCTGAGGCGAAATCGTTAAATAAACTCACCACACCAAGCGCGATCACATTTTTTGAAATCTTTTTTGTGACTACCGGTGGCTGCGTCAACGTTTCTATTGGCATAATCAACCTCCTTTTTTCTAATAACGAGTTTCACACTTTGCGAGGCGTTTTTACATAGCCATTGCGAGTCGCAGCCGAATATTTTTCTGGATTGCTTCGTCGCTACGCTCCTCGCAATGACGGGAAAGCAGGTTGCTTTATCGCTCATGTGTCTCGCAATGCCAGAAGAACAATCATATAAAATCAAGCAAACAATTCCCTCTCGTCTAGTGCGAAAATTACCGATCAACACTCTCACATTCGATCAGCGTTCCAATATTGGCAATGGACGAGCGCGCATAGGTGAGTTCGCTTTTACTTTGCGCATGAATCGTAAATAAGGGCTGCCCCTTTCTTACAAAATCACCCACTTTAACAAACAAGTCAATGCCCGCTGTTTTAGCTTTCGGCGCCCCTGCCAGTTTTGCTAATCGCGCTAAACGGTAATTATTCATCATCCTAATTCGTCCGTCCGCCAACGCTTCATAAACAACTCGATAAGGCGCCTCTGGAATATCCCGCAATCCACCTTGCGCATGACAAATCGCTTGAAATTTTCTTAACGCGCGACCACTGACTAAAATATCCTCCGCAATTTTCCTACCCGTTCCCGCCTTCACTTGCGGCGAAAACTCCAACAAGCTTCCTGCAATCAATAAGGCATTGTTTCGTAAATCTCGTAATGCATCCGACCTGTTTTCCAAGACAGCCAATACATCTCTGGCTTCTAGCGCAGGGCCAACGCCTTGCCCAATGGGCTGAGTTCCATTCGTCTCAACAATTTTAATCTGAATAGAGAATGCAGTTGCCACCGATTCAACGATTGTTTTAAACTGTTGCAATTCTATTTGATTCCTGATTTTCGCTGTTTCACCGACCGGCACATCTAAAACAATTTGCTTGGATCCCGCTGAAATTTTCTTCGATAAAATCGAGGCGATCATTTGACCCATAGCATCCAAATTCAATACGTGTTCTACAGGAATTAAGAGATCATCCGCAGGGCTCAAATTCATCGCGCCGCCCCATACAATGCAACCCTCCTCTTTTTCGATAACCTGTCGCATCTGTGCAATGGTCAATTCAACGGGTGCAAACACTTCCATGGTATCAGCCGTCCCCGCCGCTGAAGTAATAGCGCGAGATGACGTTTTAGGGATCGTCAGTCCATAGGCTGCTACAATCGGCACGACAATGAGCGTGGTTCGATTGCCAGGAACACCGCCAATGCAATGTTTATCAACAACCCACTCAGATGGCCAACTTAAAACGTCCCCAGCCGCTATCATTGCCTTCGTTAAATCAATAATTTCAGAATAAGACAAGCGACCACCAGCGCAGGCCGTTAAAAAGGAAGCAATGTGAATATCGGATAAACGACCCGCGACGATATCTTGAATGATTTCTTTTATCCCTTGCTCAGTAAACTGACGGTTGAAAATTTTATCATGAATAGTGTGCAGAGAATGAAGCGGCGCAGGATGTGAGAATAGCGCTTCTTCATTTTCTTCTGCACCTAACAATTGGAAAGCATACTCAGATAATCCTGCTTCCTGTGATTTTAGCAAATGCGGTTTGACGGTATTCACCGTTGCAATAATACTTTTGTGACGTTGCGTCACCTGAACACGCGCTTGGGCTTCCCACCCTTCTGATCGACAAATCTCACAATTTTCGGGCAAATAAACGACCGCTTCTTTATAGGTATTAATACCTATCCTTTTTATTTTTAGTTGTACGCTTTTATTGCTTGGGTTTTGATCACTTTGTTTTTTTCCCTGCTCATCATACATCTGAATAGCATCTGCCGATGTCATAATGTTTCTTCTTGTAAATAGCTGGGCACAACACAAGGCCACCCTAATCGTTTTTCAATTTTTGCTTTCAGTGATAAAGCCGAATCAGATTCCCCATGCGTAATAAAAACTTTACGCGGAGGACGTTTAAAATAAGATAGCCAAGTCAGCATTTCTTCATAATCTGCATGCGCTGACAAGTTAGTCATATTTTCAACCTGCGCGCGAATAGGAACCATGCGACCTAACATTTTAATCTCTTTTTCTCCCGCTAATAATCTGGCACCGCGTGTGCCAACTGCCTGATAGCCCGTCAATAAAATCGCATTACGATCATCTGGTGCGAAGGCCTTTAAATGGTGCAATACGCGTCCGCCTGTTAGCATTCCACTCGCAGAAATAATAATTTTAGGCATGTTTTTCTGATCGATGGCTTTCGATTCTTCAGGTGTTTGAACAAATTGGGCAACGGAACAAATCTGGCGTGCGAAACGCATACTTAATCGCGTGTTATACGCGTAACGACAAAACAAGTTGGTCACTTCAATGGCCATGGGACTATCCAAGAAAATGGGGATGGGCGGGATCTTTTTCTCCATTTTTAATTGGTACAAATAATAGAGTAATGTTTGCGTACGGCCGATGGTGAAAGCGGGAATAATAATCGTTCCTCCTCTCGCTGCCGTTTGATTGATCACTTCACGCATTTTCTCTTGTGGATTCGTTTGAGGATGCTGTCGATCTCCATACGTCGACTCGAGCACCAGATAATCTGTGCAAGCAACGAATGCAGGCGGTTTCATAATGGGGTCTTGAAGGCGGCCTAAATCTCCGCTAAATAAAATCGACCCTTCTTTTGCCTGAATAAAAATCGAAGCGGCTCCAATAATATGCCCTGCGCGTTTAAATTGGGTCGATGTGTCATCAATCAAGTTGAACTTTTTCCCCATATTAACAGCACGAAAATATTTCATCGAATCCATCGCATCCTGCTGTGTGTATAAAGGCAAAGCCGGTTTATGTTTAGAATAACCATGCTTATTGGCATACTGCGCTTCTTCTTCTTGAAGGTGCCCACTATCCGTTAAAACCACTTGACATAAATCACGCGTCGCATGCGTGCAATAGATAGTCTTATGAAATCCTTGTTTAACGAATAAAGGTAAATAGCCGCAGTGATCTAAATGCGCATGCGTTAATAAAACAGCATCCACCGTAGCAGGATCGATAGGGAAATTGACCCAATTGCGTTCACGCAATGGTTTGAGCCCTTGGAACAAGCCGCAATCAATGAGTATCTTTTTTCCGTGAAGATTCAATAAATAGCGAGAGCCTGTCACCGTCTCCGCTGCCCCAAGAAAAGTAAGGTGCATTTCTTGTCTCCTTTTGTACCGTCGGCTAATTCCAACTTAATAGAATCGTACCGATATTCAATAAAAAGTAGCACTATATTAAATCAAAGTAGCTATTCAGTGCTTTCTAGGGAATGTTCATATTTTAGCGCTTTTTGAATTAACCTTATCATTGTTCTGCGCAATGAATTCGTAGAGGCAACCTTTGTGGTCACCCAAAAATCGTGGACATTTCGAGACTGGGCACCCACGAGGGGCGCCCCTAGGCGGATTTAAAAAACATTCAAAATCTGAACGTTTTTGTACCACTACGATCCGCGGTGAATAATTACAATTATTCTTCGTTGGGTGTGATCGCCTCGACTGGGCATTCTGGAATGCAAGATCCACAATCAATGCAGATATCAGGATCGACAATCGCTTTACCGTCAACCATTTTAATGGCTTCAACTGGGCATACAGACTCACATGCCGCACAGCCCACACAGGTATCCAAACTAATTTTTACTGCCATAAGAACCTCCGAAATTTAAATAGGACCATAGAATACACAAACTCGCTTGTAAAAAAAAGAGCTGTCACCAAAATTGATGGTTTTTAATTTTCTTATTTCATATTTCATATTAAAAAATCCACCACGAAACGGCGCCCCCCTCAATCCTTTTTCTTAATGATGACATAAGGCTAAAATTACCTTCTCGATTCAACATAGAATTATTTTCACCCCTACGTCATCCACTGTTTCACATACTGCACCGGCTTATTGACTAAACTCAGCGGCGCCGTGATTAAGGCACCTTTTTCTTCTTGAATTGTTGGATTTTCCCAACTACCCGTCACTTTATAATGATAGGTGGTTACTTTATCCACAACACCACTCATCACTTTCGACGCCGCCCACGTTGCTGCACCTGCAATAGGATTAACAGCAAAAGCTGCAACAATGGGTAAACTAGAAGTTACATGAGGGGTAATGGCCAAATCCAGATCGAGTGTTTTCGAAACAACATTGATAGATCCCTCAAAATTTAAATCAGCGGTCTCGCCTAAAAACGATAAATTTTCAGTCTTCATAATGCCGTTTTGAAAATTCAGATCGCCGGTTAATTGATTAAAATTATATCCCTGATTGGTAAAATCTTTAAAATTAAACTGGAATAACCGATTAACACTGAGCAAAGTTAACAATCGGCCAATATCTAACTTCACGACAGCCGATTTGCCAATGTCAACAATACGCCCTGATTTGAAATTTAATTTAATTTGGCCATTCGTTCGAGCCAACTCAAACTGATCCAGTCGAGCTGGCCATGTTAAATTGAATATTACTTGTCCTTTCCCGGGGCGAACACTGGTAACCATCTGCAAGTTTTTAAGTAGTTGAGTGACATCACTGCTGCTAATCGTCCCCGATAGTGTTGTGACATTTCCTTTTGTTCGAGTTTGTCGCCACTCTCCTGTCAGCGTCCCTTGCAGTAAGCTTGAGTTTAAATTTAGTTGCTCGATTTGCATGCCATCTTGCTTTTGCGCTGTAACAAATTGGATGTTGTTAATTTGCTTATCGTTATACTGAAACCGATTAACTGACACATTAAGTGAGGGGATTTCTTGAGGTGCTATCGACATCGGTTGCGCAACATGGACATCGTCTCGTAACGTTAGCTTATTAAATTGTGCTGTAATAACCGATGAATGAGAAAGATCATAGGGGATCATCAAAGATCCATCATTGTCACTACTATTAATCGAGACCGCCCAATAGTCCCGTTTTGGTTTGATCTGAAACAAAGTGTTTCTCAGAGGCTGACCTAAGAGATCCAATTTTTCAATGCTGAGATGAATCTGATTTAAAACGTGCCTTATTTTTGTTGTAAAATTCGCGCCCGTTTTCATTGATGAAATGGCTGGTGTATTGAGGTAATCTTGCCAAGCTTTCCAATCGAACATCGGTAATTTTCCATCGATCAATAAACCCGCTGCATCTGGAATACGTACTTGTCGATCACCAAAATGCAAATTAGCGCTCTTCCATTGATTTTTATCAAATTGCACCGCGCCACTCAGTTGATCGCCGGCATAAATCTTAATTTGGAAAGGCCGGGGGGCACCAAAATTAAAATATACCGAAGTCGGCAAAGCGACACCCGATGATTTTTGAAAAGGCGCCGGCAATGATGTTGCAATATCCGTCATGGGCGCCGCTATCAAAATTTGACTTTGCTGTCGATCATTTTTCGAAGTATGCAAATCAATCGTCGCCTGATAGCTCGTTTGCCCTGTGACAAATCGCGATAAAAGAATATGAAAATAATGCTCGATTTCTGCAATAGCAACATCACTTTTAAAATTCAACCGCGTAAAGGGTACGCCGCTATCCGTTTTTACTGTTTGCAAGTTAATGGTAATTGGCTTTTGCATCCATTGTGCTGTTAATTGAGAATCAAATAATTGCGTTTCAGAAAATTTAATCGGTCCCTGAATATGATTAAATTGTAAAGCCCAATCTGGAATACCTAAGGAAACATCTGAAAGGTTTAATTTTCCTTGCAATGTTACTCCTTCAGGCTTTTCGATCGGTAAAGAAAAATCGAGATCGAGATGGGTGTTACCTTGCGCGCTCATTCGATCCACCCCCTCGCCGATCATATTTTTGAGCGGGCTATCTTGTAAAAAACGCAACATATCTCCCGCGTCGCCATTGATATCCCCTTGAATGTTTAATAATGCTCCATCAGGTGCCCCCATTGCGGGAATGGTCGCCGTCACTTGATGAATCTGGGCATTCTCAATTTGCCCACCCACACCAAAAAAATTCATAGAACGTCCAGAAAAAGTTAATTCCCCGCTGGCGTTTTCAACATTAGGCCAGTCTGGCGCAAAATGAAGCGTGGTTGGTAATATATCACTATCAATCGTAAAAACACCTTCTTCATGATCGAAAGGAAAATCAGCCATATTCCCTCGTAACATAAAGGTGCCCGCTGCGCCTTGTCCTTTGACGAACGCCTTGTCGAGCCAATCGATAACGGATTTATGAAGAATCCCAGCGGGAAAATAATGAGAAACCTGGCTAGAATCATTGAGCGTAAATCCCGCCTGAATACTCACAAAAGGGTTATCCAAATCTTCAGGGATTAATAGCCCCATGCTGCCATAACCCGTCACATTGGGATTAATAATTGATACATTATCCCCTTGCACCGCCCAGTTTTTATCCTGATTTTGATGCCACGAAAACAGACCTTTCATCTGTGTGATAGCCAATGGATTTTGGAAAAGGTTTCCGAAATCCAGCTGTAAATCCTGAGAATCCACATCCAACACGCCCGAGTTTGGCGTTAATTGCAAAGCGCCTGAAAAATTTTGCACGCCTGGTATTTTTTCAAAGCGATGGCAACTGACGTGATCGATGGAGGTAGCAATCCTGTATTGGCGGAATGCTTGAATATCACCCTGATGTTGCAAATAGAAATCATTCAATTCTCCACTGGGCTGTATTTGCGCCAATGATTTCATCCATACTTCATCAACCAACGAACTCCCTTGCAATAATCGGTTGAGATTTTCAAGAGAAATGTTTTTTACCCATAAAATCTGCTGTGGCTCTGCCCCATCAAAACCCATATGCAAATAAAATGCATTGTCAGGCCATGTATCGTGTCCCGCTGTGAGTTGAATACGATCACCCAACACACTCCATCCCTGCGTTTCTGGCTTCCATAAGA
>Ga0209417_1003512_pt1 | contig 20806 bp, 19 predicted proteins | sample RifGroF2_FD_184002 | JGI IMG/M metagenome (GOLD analysis project Ga0209417, IMG submission 184002) | Groundwater microbial communities from Rifle, Colorado, USA - Groundwater F2 (SPAdes) (version 2) | ecosystem: Environmental > Aquatic > Deep subsurface > Groundwater | place: Rifle, Colorado... | reverse complement strand
GCTTATTCTGTTAGGACTAACACTGGTTTGGTTTGGAGGGGCAAGTTTTTTATGAAATCTTTAATAACGCCCAAATTCCCATATTTTTTGTTTACTATTTTTATTCTAATGGAAATAGTCGTATTTTTGTCGCATAAAATTGTATCAATGCACGCAACAGGTAATGGTTTTGCATTTTATATAACACTTTTAAGCCAGCCCTGGATTTGGGTTTCGCTTGTGTTGGCGCTTATACAATTTTTTCTTTGGACATCTATACTTGCAAAGTCGGAATTAAGCCTTGCATATTCCATGTCAAGCCTTAGTTACCCGCTAACTATGATAGTTGCGGCATTTCTGTTTAAAGAACACCTGTCATTATTAGTCTGGAGTGGAGGGGGATTAATCACTCTAGGCGTTATAATAGTCGGTCTTGAAACAGAATAAATTAATTTTTTCTGAAAGCTCTAGGCGCGTTAATTAAATTAAGCGGCTGGTCAATTTCAAGATAATCATACGCGCAAGTGATAAGTCTATACAGATCATTCCACCTGCACTGGTCTTCTTCCTGTTTAAGCAGGTTTTCACCTATTTTCATATAGTATGTGCTTGTTTTGTTAAAACTTTTTATGCCGTTCGGAGCAGGGACTGTTTCTTTTAAGAATTCAAAACTGATTTTGTTTTCCTCACAGTAATTAATCAAAGGTTTGATGACTATGTGTTCCTGATATTTGTTGCGAAGGTTCTGAATCTCTATTTCTACAGTTGTCAAGCTTCCGTCCTCCTTTTCTAAAATAAACTAATAAACATTATAAATATTTATGCCGTTATTTAAATGGATTGAAACTTATTGGAACGCTTTAGGTCTTAGTTATTGTTAGTTAATTATCTTTAAAAATTAATATCTTTATGTATTAATTAAGTATATGCAGAGTATGAATCAATTAACATATTTACATTTTTCCTTATAAATCATTATACCATTTTTTTAGATTTATTAAATGTATAAACATATTAATTTTTTAGAATAATATTAGAATAATAAAGGTAGTAATAAGTGGACACAAGAAGAACAGTAGCAAGAGAGTTGGCGTTGTTGACTTTTTCTCAATTAAGCAAAAATATTGAGAAATGGGAAAATAAAGATATTGTAGAAATTATTGAAAGATCAGTAGAAACTTTGACAAAAGAAGCTGAACATAATTTACAGTCTTCTGTTAGAGAATTGGGCGCTATACGCGATTACATTCAAAATTATGAAATTGATCATGCTGATAACCTTGAAAGACCTATGGATGTTTCAATAATTCCTGTGGCAGTACCCATGACCTCTGATATGATTGGAAGAATAGACACACTTCTTGACGCGGCAGAAAAAATATATTCCGCGATGGATATAGTGCAAATATCCGCCATGTCTGAAAGAGAAGATGTTAAAAAATATTCTGTAAAACTTGTTAAAACATTTATTGAAAACAAAGAACTTATTGACGCGCAGATAAAAGAATATTCAAAAGGCTGGGATGTTGACAGACTTTTAAAAGTAGATAGAGATGTACTTAGGATTTCAATAACAGAGCTTTTGTATTTTGAAGATATTCCCGCAAGCGTTTCTATAGATGAAGCTGTAGAACTTTCAAAAAAATACGGCACTGAAGAAAGCTCAAGCTTTATTAATGGTATCTTAAGACAAGTTTATGAAGCAAGAAAGCGGATTGCGAGCAGAGGCTGAAGGGGCGGCTTTGCAGACCCGTAATGCCGTTTATGGCGAGCAACCAAGCAACACAAAGAGGAAACTTTAAATTTATGTTTAATATATTTAAAAAATTTGTAAAAAAAGAAGAAAACGAGAATCTTCAAGAAGAAAATAGCGATAAAATCTCGAAAAGAGAAGAAGCTTTTAATTGTTTAGAAGAAATTTATCCAAAAGAACAGTTGGAAATAATAGAAGATGTTCAAGAGCCTGAATCTCAAGAAGTTGCTCAATTTGAAGAGTATGATTTTGAAGTTGAAGCTGAAGAACCTGTTATAGAAGAAATTTTTTCAATCGAACAACTAGAAATAGAAGATTTTCAAGAACCTGCAGTTCAAGAAGTTGCTCAATTTGAAGAGTATGATTTTGAAGTTGAAGCAGAAGAACCTGTTATAGAAGAAGCTATTTCTATTGAACAATTAGAAACAGTTTTTGAGGTTGTTGAAGCTGAGGAAGTTCCTCAATTTGAAGAGTATGATTTTGAAGTTGAAGCAGAAGAACCCGTTATAGAAGAAGCTATTTCTATTGAACAATTAGAAACAGTTTTTGAGGTTGTTGAAGCTGAGGAAGTTCCTCAATCAGTATATGAAAATTTGCCAAGTGAACCGGAAGAAGAGCCTGTTGCAAAGAGCCTTTTTGGGATATCATTTGCCGGACTTAAAGAAGCTGTTTCAAAAACAAGCGAGTTTTTTAATACAAATATTCTTTCTCTGGGCGTTGGAAAAGAAGAAATTGACGACGATTTGCTTGATGAAATGGAAGAAAAACTAATCAGGGCTGATATCGGAGTTGATACAACGGTTTATATTATTGAAAGACTAAGAGAAAACAAAAATAAAGTAAAACCTAACAAATTAGGCGAATATTTAAAAAACGAATTTAAAGAAATCATAAAAGCCCCCGGTTCAAATAACTTGAATTTAAAGAAAGACCAGCTTAATACATTCCTGATTACAGGCGTAAACGGCGCAGGTAAGACCACATTAATCGGAAAACTCGCTTATAGATTTAAACTCGAAGGAAAAAAAGTGCTTGTTGCGGCAGGGGATACATTTAGGGCGGCTGCCGAAGATCAGCTTGAAATTTGGGCAGACAGAGCGGGCGCTGATATAGTCAGACAGGACGGAGCCGATCCCGCTTCTGTGGTGTTTGATTCCTTACAGAAAGCAAAAGACGAAAATTATGATATTTTGCTTATCGACACCGCAGGAAGACTTCATAACAAATTCAATCTTATGGAAGAGCTTAGAAAAATTAAAAAAGTTATAGATAAAGAATCCCCTGAATCTTTAGTTGAGTCAATTCTTGTATTAGATGCAACAACGGGACAAAATGGTCTTAAACAGGCGGAAGTATTCAAAGAAGCTGTAGATATTACCTCTGTCGGGCTTACAAAACTTGACGGCACTGCAAAAGGCGGTGTGATTTTAGGAATAGCAAGACAATTAAATTTACCTGTCAAACTCATTGGAGTTGGCGAAAAAATGGAAGATTTAAAGGATTTCAGCGCCGATGACTTCATCGAGGCGTTGTTTTAAGTCTTAGGGCATTCGCACTGTCATCCCGAACTTGATTCGGGATCTGTCCAGATAACAACTATAAACAAATCCCCCTTTTAAAACCTTGTTCATTTTCTTTCTTTTTGAACGCAAAAGAGAAAGAAAACGAACCAAAAGAAAGAAAAACTAAAACCCCAAAGGGTCGCCACGGTCAGGGGTTCCTCCTTCTTTTCCTGACATTTAGTCAGAAAAAGTGGAGTCCTTCCCCGAACCCCCTCTTTACATTGATAAAGTTGTCATTGCGAGGCATAAAATGCTTGTTATAAGTGAAGATTAATCTAACGAAGCAATCTTCCCACTTGCTAAAAGAGCAATAAATGAATAAACAATACTATATATATTTTTTAACTAATTACGACAAGACAAGTTTATATACCGGTGTAACGAACGACTTGCAAAGAAGAATTTATGAACATAAACACAAGATTAACAAAGGATTCGCTGCCAAATATAATCTTGATAGACTTGTTTACTATGAAATTTTTGATGATATTGAATATGCAATAGCTAGAGAAAAGCAGATAAAAGGAGGCTCAAAGCAAAAGAAAATTGATTTAATAAACAGTTTTAATCCTGATTGGAAAGATTTATATAATGATATAATACCTTGATGGAAGATTGCTTCGTTAGTAAAATCAATTTTTACAGATGATAAATGCCTCGCAATGACAAATTCTTTAAAAAACAAAAAAATCTGGATTATCTATGCAATAATCTGGACTATCTAATCATCAAATTTTTTTCATTTAGTCATAGCAATGGTTTCCAAGTTCAAAATTTTCTAACTATACTAACCGACCTCGAAAAATAAGGAGATAAAAAAAACGATATGATATAATGCAAAAGAAAAAGAATCGGAGACGAAAACCCCTGCGGCAGTAAAGGAAAAGATAAGGACGCGAGAGGTTGTCAACCTCTCGCGTCCTTATCTTTTCCTTGTCCCAAAAAATCAATATATAAAATTTTTCTTAATTATGAATTTTTTGATGATGTTAAAATAGCAATAGAATAAATAAAAGAAAAAATATTTAAAGGACAAATCATAAATGTTTGAAAGCCTATCAGACAGACTACAGGAAATAATAAAGACAACTTCTGGACAAAGCCAACTCACCGAAGATAATATAGCCGAGGCGCTTAGAGAAGTAAGAAGGGCGCTGCTGGAAGCCGATGTGAGCTTGAAAGCCGTCAAATCGTTTATTTCCAATATAAAAGACAAAGCAGAAGGACAAGAAGTCCTAAAGAGCGTATCCCCCGGTCAACAGCTTGTAAAAGTTGTTTATGATGAACTTACAGACCTTTTGGGCGGAGAAAATAAGCCACTTTCTACCGAAGGGAAACCTAATATAATAATGCTTTTCGGGCTTCAAGGCTCGGGTAAAACAACCACAGCAGCAAAACTGGGCTTAAGATTAAGAAAAAACGGCAGAAATCCTCTTATGGTTGCAGCCGATGTATACAGGCCGGCAGCTATCAAACAGCTCCAATCTCTGGGCAAACAGGTGAATATTCCCGTGTTTACGATAGAAGGAAGTACGGATGTCAGACAAATAGCAACTTCCGCGATAGAACACGCAAAAGAAAACGGATACAATACCGTAATCGTCGATACGGCAGGACGTTTGCAGATTGATACAAGTCTTATGGCGGAGCTGGTAATTATAGACAGGCTTCTGGAACCTGCAGAAAAACTTCTTGTAATTGACTCAATGATGGGACAGGAAGCCGTAAACGTTGCTCAAACTTTTAACGAACAACTTGATGTTACAGGACTTGTCCTTACAAAACTTGACGGTGATGCCAGAGGCGGCGCAGCTTTAAGCGTTGTTCACGCCACTGGAAAACCAGTAAAATTTGCCGGCATGGGCGAAAAACTCGATGCTCTTGAACCTTTTTATCCTGACAGGATGGCTCAAAGAATCCTTGGAATGGGCGATATTCTGAGTCTCGTTGAAAAAGCTCAGGAAAACTTTGATATAAGTCAGGCGAAAGAGCTTGAGAAAAAAATGCGGACAAAAGATTTTTCGCTCGAAGATTTTATGAAAATGCAGCAGCAAATGAAAGCTATGGGCTCGATTGACCAGATTTTGGGGATGCTACCGATTCCTGGAATTTCTAAAAATGATAGAGAGCAAATTGCTCATGCAGGAGAAGGACAGCTTAAAAAAATCGAGGCTATGGTTAGCAGCATGACCATAAAAGAAAGACAAAAACCGGAAATTCTAAACGCCAACAGACGAAGAAGAATCGCAACAGGAAGCGGTGTTCAGGTTGCTGATCTTAACAGGTTTTTAAAAGAATTTGAAAAAATGAAAATAATGATGAAAAAAATGGCTGATGTTGCAAAAACGGGAAAAATGCCATTTGGTATGAAAAATCCTCAAGCCATGATGAAAAACATGCAAAATAAAGGCGGAAAATTCCCTAAGTTTTAAGCTTATTAATTTTCTTATGCTTTTTCGTCTATTCTTACTTTAATCATATTTTCACCAGCAGTAGCAATGCCATTTAGAAAGGCATCATTATTAGTTTCTTTACATCTGGCAAATACTTCTAGATGTTTAGGGCTATTTCCAATAGAACATAAAGCTTCAGCTGCTTGTCGTCTAACAAACAAGTCGTTTTTATGAGTATTAGGATCGTTCATTAAATGGTCTAATATAACTACCCAAGGATCAGGCGTTTCTTTTGCGGTTTTTGATTCTCCTATCATTTGTGATAAAGCTGCAGATTTTTGCCAATCAGGAAAACTAACTTTATCTTTGCCATTTAAGTTGCCGTCAAATACTCTGTAAGCGCCTTTAAGCATATAAGGCTTAATATTATTTTTAATTTCTTCATTCATCTTATCGAGGGTAGTTTTATTGTCGCTATTATTAATAGCTATTGCTACTTCTTCTAAAATACTGTCAGATGTTTTAGGTTTGCTACTAAATGAAGAAGCGCCATCAAGAATTTCTTTAAGCGTAGTTTTATATTCATTAGGTATCTTATATTTTTCCATTGCTTTTATTACATTTTCAGTAGGTATACCTGAAGCGTCATTCGCTCTTTTTAGGGGAAGTGCTGTCACTACAGCTCTATGTGGGTCATAACAGCCTTCTTCTTTAGCTTTTGCAATTTCTGCATCTTTATTGCCAAAGCATATGGTATCCTTTATCTGGTGGTTTCGTGAATACAATGAGTGGCTGCCAAAAGCTTCTTTAGTTCTTGAATTTCCAATTTGCGAATTTTGAAAATTGTATTGAGATCTAATTGCATTGAGCATATTAATATTCCCTTTCTTTTGTAATTTATATTTATACAAGAAAGCTAAATGTGAATAATTGCTTAATGATGTGGAAAAATTTTATGATTTTTGTAAAAATCTATTCAGGAAAGAAAAAATCGTTATTACATTTCTTAACATGTAATTTAAGAATGTTATCAACAATGTTTTTTTCTGAAAAATACTAAATAAAAAAATTTTTAAACAAGTCTCCAGTAAGTTTGATTGTCTATAATATCTTTGGATTTTACAACGGCAAAAGCTGGCACTTTCTCGAAAAGCATAGTATTAAGCATATTTTCTTTTAACGCTTTCAGCATTTTTTCAGGAATATCAGGAAAATTATAATCATCTATAGAAGTAGCAAATTCGATACCCATAATCCCATCTTTCCCCTTGTATTCATATCCCAAAATGTTGCATGTCATTGCGAGGAATGCAGTGACGAAGCAATCTAAAAAACTTTCAAATTTCTTTGGATTGCTTCGGGCTAAAGCCCTCGCAATGACAATTCCGCTATTCATAAATATTTTATAGATTAGGCGAATGTTGTGTTTAATTAAGAGGGATGTCTAAAGGATCTTTTAAGATAACTTCAAGTACATCACCGGGGTTAATTCTAACATTGTCGCCTTTTTTAAATAAAGCCACTGTTGATTTAACTACAAAAATTCCTGCGCCGCCTGCAACTCCAACGCCAAATCCTAGAGGAGCCGTTAAAATTACAGGATATCCATTCCAGAAAGATTTTCCTTTATCAAATCCGTAACCTGTTGAGCTGATTAAAAAATCGTTCCCCTGATCAATATTTTTGCCTACAGCATTAAGATAACCGCCGCCTGCTGAAAGAATTCCAGTGTTGGCATCTAAATATTTTGCGTTAGTAATTTTAACGTTCAAAGGAACTTGTTTGCCCATAGAGGTAACAATATGATCAAAAGTCAGATTTAACTTGCCGCCTCTGCTAAGATAAAAGTTTTTCTTTATGTCTCCGGCTCTTCCTCTAACAATAGTACCTGCGGGTATAATTACTTTTGTGCCGATACTGATATCTTCAACTAAAGTAGCTCTGAAAGTATCTCCTAATGTTGAATTGTATGAATTAACAGGTGTTTCCATTCTTAATTTAAGTGTTGTGCCGGCAGGAACTCTTTCGGATTTAATATCTGCCTGCATAAGATTTGATAAATTATTTGCGGCAAAGTTAACAGTCCCCGGCTCGTTAGAAGGCATAATCTGCGCAATGCTTATATTGCCGACTATCAGCGATAACCCAAGAGATAATGCTAATAATTTTTTAAATTGTTTCATATTCTGCTCCCAATATTTTTAAATTACTTACTTTATATAATTATTCTTTTTCATTAAATAGAAGAAAAAACTTACCACTTATTTTAAATAGATTTTTACTTTTTAGCAAATTATTAACAAATGTAAATAAAATTATAAGTTTTGACTTTGGGAACAATAATTTTTGTTTATATAAATAAGAGGAGTATTAAAAAGAATTTCAAACTGAATATTTTATTAAACTGAACATTTTATTATGGGGTCTTAATACTAGATAAATAGGAGGATTTGCAATGGGTATTGCTGCTAGTCAAGCACGTTTAATGATGGTTTCACGTTATCAAAGTGATTTAGAATTTGCAATGCAGATGATTTCTCAAAAGAGAACAGTTTTAGCTTATCAAGCGCAATCAGCAGCTGAAAATTATCCTGAATTGGCAGCTCAATATCACACATTAGATAAAAAACTTGAAGCTGAAATGAAAACTCTTGAAACACAACATAAAATGGTTTCTACAGAATATGATTCTGTGAAGAAAACACTTGATGACAACATTTCAAGATCAATGAAATATATGACATAGTTGTATTAAAACTAAAATTTCAATAAAAAACACCTGATTTTAAAAAATCAGGTGTTTTTTATTGAAATGTGTTAACAACTGAAAACCAAGAAGGTGAGAAGCTTATAGGGTTTTCCTGTTTGAATTGTTACAAAATATTAAGTCAATTTGAGCAAATTTAGCACTTTTTGGAAGTATTTCTTTTTTATATATATAAGAAACACAAAACACATACAAAACACACACACAATAAGAAAATAGCTTTATAGACTTAAATAAAAGGAGTATTCGTTATGGGTATCGCAGCATCACAAGCACGTTTAATGATGATTGTAGGCTACAAGAGCGATTTAGAATTCGCAATGCAAATGATCGCACAGAAAAGAACAGTTTTGGCTTATCAGGCTCAGGCAGCAGCAGAAAATTATCCTGAATTAGCAGCTCAATATCACGTACTGGACAAAAAACTTGACGCTGAAATGAAAACTTTAGAAACACAGCAAAAAATGGTTTCAACAGAATATGATTCAGTTAAAAAGGTTCTTGATGACAATATTACAAAATCAATGAAATATTTATCATAATTAATTCTTAACTAAAATATAACGAATTATTTATAAAAAACGCATTCTTTGTAGAATGCGTTTTCTGTTTTTATTTGATATATCCTAGTATCAGGATACATTTTAAAGTTTATTAGTAAAAATAAATGATAAATGAAAAAAACAAAAGGGCGAGCAGGGAGTGAAACGACCGTAGCGAGCCCAAAAGAAAACTCTAACCCCCTCCCTAAAGGGAGGGGGTTGGGGGTGGGTGATAAATAATGTTTTATTATTTAATTATAGTTTTAATAAGTATCGGGGCAGCATTTTTTTCAGGGTTGCTTGCCATTGGCGGAGGAATTATACTAATTCCTTCATATCTTTATTTGCTTCCTCTTTTGGGGTTTGATCATTTTTCAGTTAATGCAATCACGGGAATTGCTGCAACACAGGCAATGGCCGGCGGTTTTTTTGCTTTTAAAAATCACAGCAAATTTGAAGCCGTTAATAAAAAAGTTGCAAATAAAGTTGCTTTATTCGCCATACCGGGTGCTCTTGCAGGTACAGTTGTTTCAAAATATTTATCAGGAAAACAATTATTATTTGTATATCTTGTTATTTTAACCCTCGCAGGTTTAAGTGTTTTACTTCCTGAATCTGTTATACGTGAAGAAAACCCCACATACAAGCTTAAAAATCCAATATTAGTAAATTTTATTATACTTGTAAGCACCGCTATCTCTTCTGCAATGGGATTTGGTGGTGCGGTCAATTTTATACCGATACTAAATCATTTTTATAAATTGCCAATAAAATCAACAATAAGCACTGTAACTTATTTAATAGTTATTACAACGCTTGTTACGTTTTTGGGAAAAATGTTTTTAGGTCTGGTTCCTTTTAAATTAATTCCGCTTATACTTGTAGGCTCGGCATTAGGTGCATGGGTTGGCGCAAAAATCAGCAGAGCATTACCTCCGCTTGCTTTGAAAATAATCTTATTCCTTGTTGTTCTTACAATATGGATAAGGATATTTATTACTTACACTAACTAAATTCTTCTTTTTTTTTGAATAAATATTCAAGTTTTTTTGTATCGGTTTTTGTATTTTTATTTATTTCGCTAATGATTGTATTTTGTAATATATTCATTTTTTCGAGTTTTTGTTTTTCTGCATAGCCGGGTATTTTTTCAAATATTTTTTTAAATAGAGGTTTTGAAAAAATAGAGGCTTTAAAATTATTAATGTTTTCCGTCATTTTAATTCCTTCATCAGAAATAATATCAGCAAGCATGTAGATAAAGCCTAATTTTCTGTATTGAGATTTATATGAATTTATTTCTTTTGTAAGCTGATTTTTCTTTTTTTCAAGCAATTCTTCTCTTGATGCTTCTTCAATTTCAAGAATTTTAGAAGTTTTAATTTCATCATCAATTTTTTTTAATCTTTTTTCTGCTCTTTCAAGCTGTAATTCCAGTCTTAATGAGTCTGTCGGCAAAAATTTAATCATGTTTCGGTTAAGCATATTTGAATCCAGATCATTAAATTCGATTGATTCATCGTCAAAAAGAGTATTTTGACCCGGAATTAAAAAAGATTTTTTTCTGGTTGGAGATTTAACAGAAAGTTTTTGGTTTTGCGGTCTATACATAAACTTGCCTGAACTTTGGGCAATGTTTTTTATATGGCTGTCATCGTTAAGTTTCACCACAAACCTCTTTTTATTTTTATCTTAATTTTATTGTCATTGCGAGGCATAAAACGTCTCTATAGTCATTGATTTTTCTTACGAAGCAATCTTATAATAATCTATAAAACTAATATTTAATGTTAGATTTCGGCTTTTATGCTCTTCAGGAAGATTGCTTCGTTAGGTTAATTTAAGCTTACAATCAATATTTATTGCCTCGCAATGACAATTCCTCTATCCATGTATATTTCAACGATCTAATAATAATAAATTTAATTATAAATAAAATCATGTTTTAGCTGTATTATACAGAATTAGCTTTAAATAAATATTTCGATCTGCATTTCGCAATTTGCGCAGTCAAATTTAAGTTCATATTTCTGATTATTTTCTTCATAAAGATAAAAAGGTTCTGCGAACTCTTTAGTTTTGGTTTGTTTCGGACAAAGATTGAGCTGGTGTTTTAAGCAGTATTTCGTTTTCATAACATTTTTTCCGCGCATATTTATTCCTGACTCCGCAGCAGGCTCAATTTCTTTAACGCCGTGTCTTTTATAAAATTCCTCGGCGTATTTATTCAAAACATTTCCTGTGGAATCAAGTTTTTTGTCTGGATAAGGGAAGTCGTTTTTTTCTATTTTGATTATTTGCGGTGGATATAACTTTAATTTTTCTTCTTCAAGCTTTTGTATGAGCTGCCTTCTGATTTCATTAATATCTTTTACGGGAATAAAATAAGCTTCTTTAAGATTGATTTCAACAGAATTAGCGTAAAAATCAGTTTCGCCCAATTTTAAAAATTGTTTTTCTAAAGTTTCCAGAGCTTTTTCTTTGTTTTGAGCTAATTCAAAAGAATTTTTTAAGTTAATTTGAGCTTTAATTCCGTCTTCATCAATTGCCACAAAAATTAATTCGTCATTTTCCTGAGATAAATAAAGATTCACTCCGATTTTTCTTTCAATTTTTGAGTTTTTAAGAGTTTTCAAAAATTCATGATCAAGATTTCGATAAATAAAAGTATTTTCCTGAATTCCTTTCATGTCATCAGGGAAAACATTATTTCCCATGACTTTATTTATTATTGTTCCCTGAAGTTCCATATCTTTGTCAAAAAAGCATATGCCATCAGCGTTATTTAGTTTAGTATCCCCAGAAATACTAAAAGAATCTTTTTGAACGAAATTTACTTTTCCAATTTCTTCGCCAATTGATTTTGGCGTTTTTATAGAGGCAATCTTTGAAGCTGTTCCGTTGATGAAATATTCTGAATATCCCCTGTTAAACGTTTTATTAGGATTTGGAGAAAAGTTTATAAGACTTTTTCCGCTGGAACTTTTTGCAAGTCCGTTATTATCAAGAATAATATCAAGCTTTTGTCTGTAATAACTTACTATATTTTTAATATAACTAATATCTTTGAGCCTGCCTTCGATTTTAAAAGAAGAAATCCCTACATTTATAAGATTTTCAAGGTGATTAGAAAGATTTAAGTCTTTAAGAGAAAGCAAATATTTGTCTTCAGCAATAATTTTATTTTCAAAATCAGCTAAAGTATATTTTTTCCGGCATGGTTGAGCGCATTCGCCTCTGTTTCCGCTTCTTCCTCCGATTGCATAACTCATATAACATTGCCCGCTGTAGCAAACACACAATGCCCCGTGAACAAAAAATTCAAGGTCAACTTTCGTTTTGGTTTTAATTTCTTTAATCTTCTCCAGCGAAAGTTCTCTGGCTAAAATCACCCGCTGAAAGCCCACTTCTTCAAGGAATTTGACTTTTTCGGGAGTTGTATTATTTGCCTGCGTGCTTGCAAATAATGGTATAGGCGGCAAATCAAGTTCAAGCAAGCCCATGTCCTGAATTATTATTGCATCAGCTCCAATTTGACAAAGTTTTTTGATTAAATTATAGGCATACGGAATTTCTTTATCTTTAAAAATTGTATTTATTGTTATATAAATTTTTGCTCGATATTTATGAGCAAAATTAATTAGCTGTTCAATGTCTTCCATCGAATTTCCGGCTGCGCTTCTTGCCCCGAATCTTTCAGCGGCAATATAAACGGCATCAGCTCCGCATTTTATAGCGGCGATAGCGGATTCAAGATTTTTCGCAGGCGCGAGAAGTTCGATTTGTTTCATGTTATTAACCTTTCAATTAACAACATTATCTTATAAATATCTAATTAGGGCTTTAAAATAATGATTCTATTATTTATATTTAATTTGGCTTCTTTTACTCTGTTATGTGTCATTCTGAGGGCTTTAGCCCGAAGGATCTGTTCATTTTGGAATAATAGCTATATTTGTAATCCGGATAGATTCTTCGCTACACTTCATTTCGCTCAGAATGACAGCTTATTTAGTTAAACTAAATTGGGTATAAATATGAAAAAATTCACCTGCGACATCGAAAAATATAAAGAATTAAATAAAAAATATAAAATAATTGTTTTTGACTGGGATGGCACGGCTGTTCATTCCAGAAATGATGCTATTCCCGAGCTTGTAGAGGCTCTCGAAAAACTTCTGAAGCAGGAAATTTTTATAGCAGTCGTAACAGGAACAAATTTTGAAAATATCGACAGGCAGTTTAGTTCTCATATAAAAGGACTTCATAAAAAAAATCTTTTTATTTATACTAACAGAGGTTCTGAAGTGTTTGGATTTGATGAAAATTCGCAGCCTGTTTTGTTATTTCGTAAAAATATAGATGAAAAAACAAACAAATTGCTCGATGAAATTGCGGAAAAAACAAAAAAAGACATTAAAACAAAAGCCCCTGTTAAGCTTGAGATAATTTATAATCGGTTAAACCGCAGAAAGCTTGATCTTATTCCTGAATGGGAAAATCCATTAAAGTCGGAAATAGGCAAATTAATTCTTGAAACAGAAAAAAAACTTGTAAATGCAGGCTTTAAAGAAGGCATAAAAGGCTCATTTGATTTGATGGAAAAGAACGCAAGTCTTTTGGGTCTGCAAGATGCTAGAATTACAAGTGATGTGAAGCATATAGAAATTGGCGTGTCCGACAAATCTGATTCAATCAAATGGATTCTTGAAAATTTAGCAATTCCAAACAAAATTCACGATAAAGAAATTTTGATTATAGGCGATGAATTTGGTTCTATTGCAGGATTTGACGGTAGTGATTACAAAATGGTTGTTAAAAATCATAATGATATTACATATTTTTCAGTAGGCAAAGAGCCTAATGGACTTCCCTCAAGAGTAAAGCACCTTGGCGGCGGACCCGAATGTTTTTTTAAAATTATAATAAATCAAATAAAAACAGTATAAACATTTTATTTGTTTGTATTATAATAATAGTATAAATCGTGAACATTATCACGATTGAAGCGTCTAAAAAAATATAATCTTTTAGATGTGCGAATGGTAATTGAAATTTAGTGTTTAGTGAATGGTGAAAAGAATGTCGAATTGTACAAGTTGTAACTGCAATTGCAGTAAAAATTTACCTGAAGATCTGGTCAAAATCTTTGAAAAATTTGCAAAAAAAAGAGAAAATGTCATCCCTTTACTTCAAGATGTTCAAGAAAAGTATGGTTATCTCAGCAAAGAAAACCTGATAAACATTTCTGAGTACTTGAATGTGCCAACAAGCAATGTTTATGGCGTAGCAACATTTTATAACCAGTTCAGATTGGTACCTTTAGGCAAACATATAATCAGAGTTTGCAGAGGAACAGCGTGCCATGTAAAAGGATCTCTGAAGATTCTTGAAAAACTCGAGTCAGAATTAAAAATTAAAGCCGGTGAAACAACTTCAGACGGATTATTCTCTCTTGAAACAGTTGCATGTGTCGGAGCTTGTTCAATTGCTCCTGTTATTACAATTGATGAAGAGTTTTACGGCCGATTACAGGCAAAAGATGTTACGGCTTTAGTTGAAAAATATGAAAAATCTAATTAGCTTCTTTTTTCATCCTTCTTGGAATAAAGCTTATAATCGTCTATTAGACAGATTCTTCGAGCTAAAGCCCTCAGAATGACAAAAAGTTTAACAAAACAAGATAAAAGACTTATTATTTAAGAGGATTCGAATAAAATGAGTGATAGAATTAAAATTTTCGTTGGAATGGGAACATGCGGACTTGCAGCAGGCGCTAAGTCTGTTTTTGAAGCCGTTTCATCTGCATTAAAAAACTTGAAAATCGACGCTGAAATAATTCCTACAGGATGCGTCGGATATTGCAAAAGAGAAATTATCGTTGACATCGCAAAACCGGGTTATCCTAAATTATCTTACGGAGATGTTACCGCGGCAGATGTTGAAGGTTTATTAAAATCTGTTCTTGTTGATAATGTAAATAATCACAAGTTAATTATCGGAAAATATCCAACCACAGAAGTTATAAACAAAGATGATCTTAATGAAGTTCCTAATATAAACGATTTACCGTTTTTCAAAAAACAAAGAAGACTTGTTCTCAAAAATTGTGGACATATTAATCCTGAGTCATTGCAAGATTATCTTGCAGCTGAAGGATATGAAGGATTAAAAAAAGCTTTTGCGGCAGGACCTCTCGGAGTAATTGGCGAAGTTAAAAAATCAGGCTTGAGAGGCAGAGGCGGCGGCGGATTCCCAACAGGCATGAAATGGGAATTCGGAAACAAAAGCGTGCCTAAAGATCCTAACAACCAGAGAAAATATATGATTTGCAACGCGGACGAAGGTGATCCGGGCGCATTTATGGACAGAAGCGTTCTTGAAGGCGATCCGTTTTCACTTTTGGAAGGTATGACTATAGCAGCTTATGCTATTGGGGCAAGCTACGGATATATTTATGTTAGAGCGGAATATCCTCTGGCTATTGAAAGACTTGAAAACGCAATAAAACTTGCTAAAGAAAATAATTTGCTCGGAGAAAATATTCTCGGCAGCGGATTTAATCTTGAATTAAAAATTAAAAAAGGCGCAGGCGCTTTTGTTTGTGGAGAAGAAACGGCATTAATAGGCTCTATCGAAGGAAGAAGAGGAATGCCGAATCCTCGTCCTCCATTCCCTACAGAAAGCGGCGCTTTTGGCTGTCCTACAGTAATTAATAACGTAGAAACACTTGCAAATGTCCCCGGTGTTTTAAGACATGGCGGTGACTGGTACGCAAGCGTAGGCACAGATTCTTCCAAAGGCACAAAAGTATTTGCATTAACAGGAAAAATAAATAATGCAGGTCTTGTTGAAGTGCCAATGGGGATTTCTCTCAGAGAAATCATTTATGAAATCGGCAACGGAATTATTGATAATAAAAAGTATAAATCAGTCCAAATAGGCGGACCTTCGGGTGGTTGTATTTCTGAAGAAAACCTCGACATTAAAATCGACTACGAATCATTAAAAACAGTCGGCGCAATGATGGGTTCCGGCGGTCTTGTCGTTATGGACGAAGGAACTTGCATGGTTGACGTGGCAAAATATTTCGTGGAATTTTGCACAAAGGAATCCTGCGGAAAATGTACACCTTGCCGCGAAGGCACTATGAGGATGTTTGAAATTCTTGAGAAGATTACCACCAAAGAAGTTGATAAACAGGAAAAAATTGATTCTGTTAAGCACTTAGAGCATCTTGCAGGTGTTATCAGAGACACATCGCTTTGCGGGCTTGGGCAAACAGCTCCGAATCCTGTCCTTAGCACATTAAAATATTTTAAAAATGAATATGACGCGCATATTTATGATGAAAAATGTCCGTCAGGTCAATGCAAAAGTCTTATTCATTATGAAATCGACGAAAGTAAATGCATAGGCTGCGGTATTTGTAAAGCAAAATGCCCTGTCAGCGCAATTGTTGGAGAACGAAAATCTCCGCATAAAATTCAGACAGAGGTCTGTGTAAAATGTGATCAATGCGTACAGCTTTGTCCTGTCAAAGCAATTGCAGCGAAGTAGAAGAGGTGGATTTTAATTATGGAAACATTAAATAGAGTGGATCAAAAAGTCAATATAAATATTAATGGCGATGACATAAGCGTATCAAAAGGCACTACAATCCTTGATGCTTCTAAAAAGGCAGGTATAAAAATACCTACATTATGTCATTTAAAAGACTGTACTCCTACAGGCGCTTGCAGAATGTGCATTGTGGAAGTCGAAGGCGCAAGAACTCTTGTTGCTTCCTGCACAAACCCTGTTGCAGAAGGAATGAAAATTCAAACGCACTCAAACAGAGTTATTGACGCAAGAAAAACAATTCTTGAATTAATGATAGCAAACCACCCGATGGATTGTTTAAAGTGCGACAGAAACGGATTTTGCGACCTTCAAGATCTTGCCGAAGAATATGGAATCACTGACATTCCTTATCAAGGACGTAAAAGACATAACCCGATTGATTTATCATCGTCTTCTATCGTAAGAGACGCGGATAAATGTATTCTTTGCGGAAAATGCGTTAAAGTTTGCGAACAAATTCAAACAGTAAACGCAATTGAGTTTACAAAACGCGGATTTGAAAGTGTTGTAGCTCCTACGTTTAATTGCGCGCTCGGAGATTCCACTTGTATAAATTGCGGACAGTGCATTATGGTTTGTCCTACAGGCGCATTGACTGAAAAAGGCGCTATTGAAGATGTGAGAACAGCTTTAAAAGATCCCGCAAAAATTGTTGTGGTACAACCTGCTCCTGCGATAAGAGTTACCATTGGTGAAGCTATGGGAATGGAGCCGGGCGCAATTTCTACGGGTAAAATGGTTACAGCTCTAAAAAAACTTGGGTTTAATCAGGTTTTTGATACGGATTTTGCGGCTGACCTTACAATTATGGAAGAAGGAAGCGAACTCGTTCACAGAGTGACAAATAATGGCGTTCTTCCGTTGATGACTTCTTGTTCTCCCGGTTGGATAAAATTTGTTGAGCATTTTTATCCGTCATTAATGCCTAATTTATCAACATGCAAATCTCCTCACCAGATGCTTGGAGCGGTAATTAAGTCTTATTGGGCTAAAAAAGCAGGTGTTGACCCGAAAAATATATATGTTGTTTCTATAATGCCTTGTACAGCTAAAAAATTTGAGGCGCAAAGACCTGAGCTGGAAAATGACGGGTTAAGAGATGTTGATGCGGTTCTTACAACAAGAGAACTTACTAAACTTCTTAAAACAAGCGGTATCAACTTCAAAAACCTTGAAGATTCAGAATTTGACAGTCCTCTCGGTATGGCTTCTGGAGCGGGTGATATATTTGGAGCTTCCGGCGGTGTAATGGAAGCTGCTTTAAGATCGGCTTATTTCCTTATTACCGGCGAAGAGCTGGAAAACATAGATTTTACCGGAGTAAGAGGACTTGATGGCGTTAAAGAAGCGACAGTCAACGTAAAAGGCTTAGATGTAAAAATCGCTGTGGCAAGTTCTTTAGGTCAGGCTAGAAAATTAATGGATAAAGTTGTTTCCGGTGAAGCTGATTATCACTTTATAGAAATAATGACCTGCGCGGGCGGATGTATTGCAGGCGGCGGTCAGCCATTAAATACTGACATAGAAAGAGTTAAGGCGAGATTACAGAGTACATACGCAATTGATGCCAAGAAAGAACTCAGGAAATCACATAAAAACACCGAAGTTCAGAAACTTTATGAAGAATTTTTAGGCAAACCGCTTAGTGAAGTTTCCCACAAATTGCTTCATACGCACTATCATCAAAGAGAAAAATTCTAAATAGATTTTAGATATTGACAAAAAAACTTACTTAAAAAAGTAAGTTTTTTTTTTATTGAAAAAAGGCAATTTTTATTTTTTTTAAACTTATATATAGTGAGGCATTAAGCGCCCAAATTTATAAAAAATTATCAGGAAGCAAATAGATAAATGCCAGAATTGTTAATAAATAAATCCATAGTAGCTCAGCAACAGGGTTATCAAAATAATCCGAGTAATAATGCTGAAAAAAATTCCGTTCTCGAAAACATTCAAAGCTCTAATACAAACAGGGAGCTGTATTCATCTTTTCTTATTCGGAAAAAAAATCAATATAGAGATAATTTTAAAGATACAAAAAATAGAAATATTGTTTTATCAATAGCGGGCGGCGTAACTTTGCTTCTTGGCGGAACCGGTGTTATTCTTGGCAGAAAAAATATATTTCAGTTAAGAGGCAAGCTTAATCAAAGTATTGAATTTATGCAAGGCTTGAAAGACAGCAAGCATTTTGAGGTATTAAGCAGCGCAAAACTTGCTGTAACAAAAGGATTAAGTAATGTCTTAGGCTATATGTTTACTTTTGATAAAGTCAAAGATTTCAGCCTTTTGAAAGGTTTTGAATCGCTTGGAAAACCAGGCAAAATGCTTGTGGAAGCTAGCAAAGGCTCTTTATGGATTACCGAAAAGACAACGCTGACTGGATTGTACAAGGCATTTGAGATGAACGTGAATTCTGTCGCTAAATCGGTCAAAAAAACACTAAAATCGCCAAAAAATCTTTCAAATGCTCAAGAAAAGCAATTGGCAGAAAAATTAAATGTTTTATTGAACGGAAATAAAGATAGTAAAGGTCTTATCAGCTTTGCTAATGATCTTATGACAGGTATTAAAGAAAGAACAGGCAAATTAAAGAGCATCATTCAAAAAGAAAATATCGACCAATACAGAGAAAAATATTTTCCGAAGGATTTTAAATGGAGCGAATTTAAAAGGACTGCAAGAAATTGGAAAGAGTCCTTATTTTCCGCAAGTGAAAATAAAGATGTATTAAGAGAAAATTGGTCTCAAACAGAAGAAATTTTGTTGTTTAATATTGACAAAACAGGCGCAAATAATGGAAAAATAAGAAACTTTGGACATGCCAGAAAACAAATAGATTCTGTAGCAAGAGAAATGGAAGAACTAAGCAATAAATCCGCTTGCAGTGAAGAGTTTAAAAATCTTTCAAAACAGGTAAAAGGTTTAAATCAGACGATTAATAATTCGCAGAGTTCAACAAATCCTCTGGTTTTTGAAACAAGCGGAGAAAAATACGCCGGAAGAGTGTTAGACCTTTCTGCAGGCGGCGGAATGTCCGAAATGCTTATCCCCCCTGTTGCAGGAGGATTAGTGGCTTATCATACTTTAAAAGACAGTAAGCCTGAAGAACGAAAAGAAAAATTTATAAAAAGCGGCGGACCTGAGTTAATTGGAGGACTTGCAGGTTGGATGGTAACTTCTAATTTGTTGGCTATAAGCGGCGCTACCGGCATGGTTGCGGGTTTAGTAACCGCAGGTATTATGAATATCGCGGGCAGAAGTTATTTGCGGCATCTTGAGAAAGTCAAGAAACAAAACACACAAGTATAGAAGATTGTCATCCTGAGCCTCACTTGTCATCCTGAGCGAAGCGAAGGATCTGTCAATTAATGAGTTGTCATTGCGAGCCAGGGCAAGTTCATCAAAATTAATTTATCAATTAATATTTAACGTCAAAACTGTCATTGCGAGGAACTTTGCGACGAAGCAATCCAAGAAGAATTGAAGATAATTTTTGGATTGCTTCGCTTCGCTCGCAATGACAAATTCTACATTTAGCAAGGTTTTTCACGATTATAAAATTTTTAATGAACTTGCCTTGTTGCGAGCGACTGAGATAAAACGAAGGAGCGTGGCAATCTAAACAGCGTTTTGGACAATGGATAGATTGCCACGTCGGGGCAAAGCCCCTCCTCGCAATGACACATGCTACTTATAGTTATTAAAAATAGTCGCTATAAGGTTATAGCCGTCATAAACTAATTTTGTTACTATATCAGGCGTAAAAACGAAAGGAAAAAATTATGAGCGAAAATAAAATTTCAACTGTAACAAACCTGCAAAAGGAAATCCTGATTGGACATCTGGCAGATATGCATGGCAGACTGGAAACAATAATAGGAGAAACAAGTTATTTGCTGGCTAATTTTAAAGCTATGAAGATGATTATAGATAACACAACCGAAATCAGCATCAAGAATTAGCAAAAATATTATAGTAAAATGTTTTTATGACAAGACCTTTTCAAGTTGTATCGAAATACGCCCCCGCGGGTGACCAGCCAAAAGCCATTAACGAGCTTTCCGCAGGGATAAAATTCGGTTATAAAAATCAGACTCTGCTCGGAGTTACAGGCTCAGGCAAGACTTTTACCATGGCGCATGTTATTCAGAATGCGCGAAAACCGACTTTGATAATTGCGCATA
>Ga0209417_1003509_pt1 | contig 20821 bp, 13 predicted proteins | sample RifGroF2_FD_184002 | JGI IMG/M metagenome (GOLD analysis project Ga0209417, IMG submission 184002) | Groundwater microbial communities from Rifle, Colorado, USA - Groundwater F2 (SPAdes) (version 2) | ecosystem: Environmental > Aquatic > Deep subsurface > Groundwater | place: Rifle, Colorado... | reverse complement strand
CACATCACCGAGCCCAACCAGAGTTTTTTTGATGTAGACGCCGCCCTGCCACGCAAGTTCGTGTACAACCTGGACTTTATCATCAACATTGCCCCCGAGAGTGGGTACTACGAAAAACGCGAAGGTTTTAAACTCAACCCCGGGGTGATGGTACAACACCAGCGCAACCTCTTCCTCTACACCCTGGGCACCAACCTGTATATGCAGCACGTGTATTTGGGCCTGTGGTACAAGAACCAGACCCTGGAATATGACCAGTACAGCAGTTTTAATGTGATGGTGGGCATGAACATTCCTTTTAGCGAGCAGTACCGCATGAAGGTGATGTACTCTTACGAGATGAACGTGAACGCCCGCCAGAGCTTTACCGGCCCCAGCCATGAGATCAGCTTGATTTTCGAATTCGACGACATCGGCCTGGTGAACAAAGACCGGGACTCGTTCATGGGCAACAAACCCAGGAGCTATAGCCCCATAGAGTGTTCGCCGTTTTAGTTAGGTGAGATTTGATAAACGGGGTTTTCTTTTTAAAGATTATGTTATCAATGGTAAAAACGAAATTCATCTTTTATTTTTAACGGGTTTCAATACTTTTGGATGAGTTAACCTTCCTTAAATAACTGCTTTTTTTGTGTATCATGAAATAGGATCTGTAAAAAATCAATACTTTCGCAGGATTATAAAAACAGGTCAATGGAAGGATTTTTGAAAATCGTTTTTATTCTATTTTTATCATACTACGCTGTAATCCTATTTTTTAGATATGCGTTGCCATGGTTGCTTGGACGTTTTATTAAAAAACAACAAGAGAAATTTTTTGGCCAGAGCCAGTCTTTTGTAAAAAGTGAAAAGCCGGAAAAGGAAAAAAAATCAAATAGGACAACAAAAAAACAGCAGCAAAAGGATGACAAAACTTTTGGTGAATATATCGACTTTGAAGAAATTCAGGAATAAATCAACTTAATTGATTCCGGTTATGCGCGATAAGAAAAAGATTTTAAATACCCTTGCCCCATACCTGGTGGCAATTTTTGTTTTTATAGGAATTACCCTGGTTTATTTCTCGCCACTGCTCGAAGGCAAAAAGCTAAAACAACACGACATTGCCATGTTTAAGGGGATGTCGAAGGAGATTGTGGATTTTAGGGAAAGTACCGGGCAGGAAGCTTTGTGGACTAACTCCATGTTTGGCGGAATGCCAGCCTGGCAAATATCTGTAAAGTACACAGGAAACCTGATGGGATATGTTGATCGGATGATCACCCTTGGGTTGCCCTATCCCGCGAACTTTGTTTTTTTGTATTTTCTGGGTTTTTTCATCTTACTGTTGGTATTAAAGGTAGATCCCTGGTTGAGTATTGCGGGAGCCATTGCTTTTGCTTTGTCTTCCTACTTTTTTATTATTCTGGGAGCGGGACACACATCAAAAGCGCATGCCATAGGATACATGGCTCCTGTTCTGGCAGGAATCATTCTCACCTTCAGAGGCAAATACTGGCAAGGTGCCTTGCTTACCGCGGTGGCTCTGGCTCTTGAAATTAAAGCCGGTCATCTCCAGATAACCTATTATTTATTGTTGATGGTTTTATTGTATGGGTTTTTTAAATTAATTGATGCCATCACACAAAAAACGTTGCCTTCTTTTTTAAAAACCACCGGCATTTTGCTTGTTGCTGCGTTGCTGGCTGTATTAACACACTCCACCAATTTGTGGGCCACCTATCAATATGGAAAAGATACCATGCGAGGTAAGCCGGAGCTGACGAAGGAAATAGCTATTACATCGGATGGTCTCGATCGCGATTATATCACTTCGTGGAGTTATGGAAAAGAGGAAACCTGGTCACTTTTAATTCCTGACGCAAAAGGGGGTGCCAGCGGGATGCTTGGAAATGTGGATGCTATCAAAAAAGCCGATCCTGCTTATAGAAGCATGATCTCGAACCAGACCAATGCCTATTGGGGCGATCAGCCGGGTACATCGGGGCCGGTGTACGTGGGGGCAATCGTTATATTCCTCTTCATTTTGGGAATGTTTATCGTCAGGGGCCGTTTTAAGTGGGCCTTGTTCTCCATTACAGTTTTGTCGATTCTCCTTTCCTGGGGACACAACATGATGTGGTTTACCGATTTTTTTATCGACTATATACCTGGTTATAATAAATTCAGAGCGGTTACCATGACGCTGGTTATGGCTGAACTGGCCATGCCTTTACTAGCTTTTTTAGCCTTGAATGAAGTGATTAAAAATCCTGTTCTTTTGAAACAAAAGATCAATTATTTTTATATTTCTTTGGGATTAAGTGCTGGTGTTGTCTTGCTGTTTTATATGCTTCCAACTGCCTTTTTTAGTTTTCTGAGCGAACAGGAGAATACACAATTTACGCAATTATTGGGCGGGGCTGACGGGCCTCAGGTTGCAGCTTATCTGGCTAATCTCGAAGCGGTGAGAGTGGCCATTTTTAGAGCTGATGCCTTGCGAAGTTTATTCTTTATCGTGGCCGCCGCCGCACTTATTTATTTTTATCTACTGAATAAAATTAAACGTACCTGGATCATTGCAGGTGTGGCGGTGTTGGTGCTGATCGATTTGTTTGGTGTAAACCGGAGATACCTGAACAACGACAACTTTGTAAGAGCAAGCCAGGCGGATGTTCCTTTTAAACCCTCAAAAGCCAACCTGTTTATTCTCAACGATAAAGATCCTGATTTCCGCGTCCTCGACATTACACAAAGTACATTTAACGATGCCAGCACTTCGTATTTTCATAAATCAATTGGCGGATATCATGGTGCCAAATTACAGCGTTACCAGGATATTATTGAATATTACATTCAGGGTGAAATAGAATCGATATACAAGGTCTTGTCTGATAAACCGACCATGGAGAAAATCAACAACCTGTTTTATCAACAACAGGTGTTAAACATGCTCAATACAAAGTATGTGATTTATAACCCCGATGGACAGCCTTTGATCAATCCTGCTGCCTTTGGCGGAGCCTGGTTTGTGGATACTGCCGTGGTGGTCAACTCTCCTGACGAAGAAATAGCTGCCCTGGCAAAGGTGGATTTGCGTACTGTGGCTGTGGTGGATCAACGCTTTACTGATCAGTTAGCCAAAAACGGCCAGGATGGTGAGTCTGCAATTCAGTTGACAGATTATCAACCAAATCATCTCACCTATCAAACCGAATCCGCCCATGATCGATTGGCCGTTTTCTCGGAAATTTATTTTGCGAACGGATGGAATGCGTACGTTGATGGCGTTAAAGCACCTTATCTGCGTGCCAACTATATTCTGCGCGCCATGAACATTCCTGCCGGAAAACACACCGTCGATTTTAAATTCGAGCCGGCTGTTTGGAAGGTTGCTGAACCGATTTCTTTGGTTGCTTCCCTCATTTTAATTTTGCTTATGCTGACGATGCTGGGAATGGAAGCACGGAAATATTTCAAAAAGTAAGAGCGATTTCATACCTCTTTAATTTGCAGACAGATCGTTTATGAAAAAGGTGCTCATCATTACTTATTATTGGCCTCCGAGTGGGGGAGGAGGCGTTCAGCGATGGGTAAAATTTGTGAAATATCTACCCAAATATCAAATCGAACCGATCGTCTTAACCGTTAGTCCTGATTGCGCTTCTTACGCTTTGATTGACTCGAGCTTGTCGCAGGAAGTTGAACCAACTGTTCAGGTTTTTTATGCAAAATCAAGGGAACCATTTAACTTTTATAAAAAACTAACCGCAAAAAAGGAGATTCCGTTTGGGGGTTTTGCCAATGAGGACAATCCGGGTTTTCTGCAGAAAGTTTCCAGGTTTATCAGAGGTAATTTTTTTATACCCGACGCCAGAATTGGATGGAACTCATTTGCTTATGAGCAAGCTGAAAAGCTGATTAAAGAATTTGGCATTACTACCGTTATAACAAGTAGTCCGCCACATTCCACGCAGCTTATCGGGTTGAAACTCAAAAGGAAATTGGGCATACATTGGATTGCTGACCTACGCGATCCTTGGACTGATATATACTATTATAATAAGATGTATCATAGCCAGATGGCCAAACGAATCGACAGGAAGAAAGAATTAGAGGTTCTGCAAAATGCCGACAGTATTGTTGTTGTAAGTAATTCCATAAAGGAATTGTTTGCTTCTAAAGTTGGCGTAAATGGAAATGACAAGATCAGTGTTGTTGCCAATGGGTACGACATGGATGATTTTCTTGATAGATATCCTAACACGAATTCAAAGTTTACCATCGTCTACACTGGAACTCTGGCCGAAAACTACCATATCGAAGGCTTTTTAAACGCCATGATGTCCCTGATAAATAATTACGGACCATCTAAATTTGCTTTACAGTTTGTTGGCAGGGTAACTGAAAAGTACCGTCAGTTTATTGAGGGTTCTGTCTTAAACTCGATATGTAATTTCGTGGGACATGTGGATCACAAAACTTCTATCGGTTTTTTACAACAGGCTGATGCATTGTTTTTAGCTATTCCGGATGTGTCTCAAAATGAAGGAATATTAACAGGCAAGCTTTTTGAATATCTGGCAGCTCGTAGACCCATTGTTGCCGTTGGACCGGTTGATGGAGACGCTTCTGCGATTATTCATGAATGTGAAGCAGGGAAAATGTTTGAGTATACAGATGAGAAGTTAATAGTTAACTATCTCACTATAATGTATTTAAAATGGATTGAATCACCTTCTCAGTACTTAACGGGTCGTTCTTATCTAAACTACTCACGAGAGGAACTCACTAAAAAGCTTGCTGAGATGATACCGATCGACTAATTAGTGCTTGATTGTCAGGAAAAAAGATTCTTTCCGGATTTAGAGAATATTGTATTAAACTTTGTTAAGTTTGTATCTTTATAAATGATGCACCATGAAAGCAAGAATTAAAACCTATTTAATTGGCATTCTTTTCATATTATCTTCAGTTCTGAATGCACAGGATACCATTAGCATTGTATTTAGTGGTCAGTCTGTTAAAGATGCCTACATCAATATCGTAAATGAAGAGCCTGATGCAACACGCCCTAGTCTTATTGCCTCAGTATGGACTCATGGTGGTGAGTTTGGGACAGGGAGAAGTTTGATAGGATTTGATTTTTCTGAATTGAGGCAAAATTCTGTAATCCTTGATGCCAGACTCAGCCTGTATCACAACCCTACTTCGGCTCATATTGGACATTCAACTCTTGGGGGTGATAATACCGGTGTGATTTTCAGAATCATCGAATCTTGGAATGAAAACACCGTTACATGGGCCAATCAGCCTGCTACAACAAACACCAATGCGATTATCATTCCTGCCCCTGAAACTGATGATGCCGATTTTTTGGATATTGATATCACACCCATCATCAGAGATATGATACGACACCCTGAAAGTAGTGATGGGTTTATGATAAAGCTTTTCAGTGAAGATACCCTTTATAGAAGTCTTGTATTTGCTTCTTCTGATCATCCGGATGAAACTTTGCATCCTTCGATTGAAATTTCTTTCATTGTTGATTTGCCTTCCGATTCGGCTTATGCCATTCAACCTGACAATGAATCAGGAAAGGATGCCTTTGTTAGTTCTGTTGGGTCAACCTTGAAAGATAATAACCAAAATCTGGTGGCTTCAGTTTGGGAATACGATGAGGGTTGGGGTGTCGTTCGAAGCTTTCTTGATTTCGATTTATCCCAATTCAACACCGAGACACCCATCACTTTGGCAGAGTTGAGCTTGTTTCATGATCCAAATGCAATAGTAGAAGGACATATTAACAATGGTGGCTCAAATGAATTGTTACTAAGCAGGATCACAGAGTCCTGGAACGAAGATGATATCAGTTGGGAGAGTCAGCCATCTGTTTCTACTGAAAATACGGTCACATTGCCAAGTTCAAACATGGCCAATCAGGATTTTATGGACATCGATGTAACAAATCTGATATTGGATATGATTGCCAACAAAAATGAGTCTTATGGTTTTATGTTAAGCCTGAACAACGAGTCGGAGTTTGGTTACAATCGAAATGTTGTTTTTGCCTCTTCAAATCATGCGATATCTGAGTTAAGACCAAGGCTGGTGATTTATACCAGGAATAGCACTGGTTATATTGATACTCCGGATTTAACAAGTCAGGTATTGATTTATCCCAATCCGGGCAACGGAGATTTTAAAGTAGCGATTTCAGATAGTAAAGCACCTGTGAAATATCGTGTTGTTGATAGTTTTGGTCAATTGATTCGAGTAGGTACTGCCTTAGGAACAGAATTTACACTCGATTTGACTTTACAGCCTTCCGGGATTTATTATCTGACACTAATCGTAAATGAAGTGGAGATAACAAAGAAATTAATGGTGTATTAAATCTTTACAATGTTTGATACAAAGTTATTGATGTCGTATTTTTCGTCATTAAAAACTTTGTATAATTCTTTGAGCATCAGATTTTTAGTTTTGATTCCCCGTTTTTTTGCAATTTCTTCAACAAAAACGTTCACCGCAATCTTGCCTTCCAGAACAACTTTTTCGGAAATGTAATCAGTAAAAAAACCTTTTCCGATCAGCAAACCAAGTGTACGGTTGCGGCTTAAATCGTTGAGTGCGGTAAGTGTGAAATCGCCAAAACCGCAATAGTTAAACATGGTGAGTTCCTCGCCGCCAAACTTATCGATAATAAACCGCATTTCGTTGATGGCTTTTGTCAGAATCAGTGAACGGAGGTTTGGTGAATCGAAATGAGCATCCACAATTCCCACCATAATGGCGTAAATATTCTTCAAAATGCTGGCCAATTCCACTCCCATAACATCGTCGCTGTAATCAAGATAGATGGAGGTGTTTTTAAAGATCTGAGTAAACAGTTCAAAGTTTTTGTTGCGTTTCGATGCCAGGGTAAAAGCTGTTGGGAGGTTGTTGATGATTTCGCGGGCGAATGAAGGCCCTTTCATGCTAAACACCTGATTTGGAATCTCTTTAGAAAGACATTGCGGAATGGTCTTTTGGTCTTCGCCAAATCCTTTTGCCAGGTTGACAATCAGGGCTTCTTCGTTGATAAATGCCTTGTTGTCTCTTACATATTTTACCGCAATGTTGCTTGGGATGCCCAGAAAAATAATATCTGAATCAAGCAGGATGTTTTTGTCAAATGTTGCCTTTAAGGAAGGGTGAAGCAATATGTTGGGAAAATACTTCCTGTTAAAGTGGTCGTTGCTGATCGAATCTACCACATCCTGTTCAACCGAAAGCAGGTACACTTCATGATTTGGTTTCTGTGCCAACACATTTCCCAAGGCAGTTGAAATGGAGCCGCTTCCTACAAAACAGATTTTTATTAATTCTTCCATAAAATGCTATTATAAGAGCGGTGCAAAATTAGCAAAAAAAAGAACAAAAGCGGTTTAGCTTTTAGAGGCCATCCTGAATACCCAATTTAGTATTGATTCTATTCGTTGATTAATATCTGTGGAGAGCCGGGTGTAATAAACCAGGGCCGTGAATAGAAGCGCGATGAAACTACTTCTGATCAGGATGTCGATCAGGTAGTTGGAAAAGGGTGGAATGAGCAGGGAGCCTGCATAAACAAATCCTGATATGACTAACAGAAACAGGTAATTGCGGTCGAAAGGCTGAAGTTTGTAAGTGCGATAGAGAAATAGATACTTGATCAGATTATAAATGATTTTAGAAAGCAGGGAGGCAATGGCGGCACCAAGTATCCCGTAAATTGGAATAAAAATCAGGTTAGTAACAATCAGAAGTGCCACATAAATCAGAATAAAATAGCTTAAATATCGGTAATGTTTCGAATTGAGAATGATGTGAGGACTTACCCCGAAGGCAATATCGATCAGATTTGCTATTCCTAAAACAAGAATTACATATTTCCCCGAAAGGTATTTATCCCCAATCATCATAAATACATTATCGATGTTGGCCCAGATACCTATAAAAAGCAAAAATCCTATGACGCTCAGGCTGATGCTGCTTTTTTTGTAGATATCAGAAATCACCATCAAATTATTGGTTTTCCATGCTTCGGCAATAATCACTGAACTGATTTTTCCCATCGACCGCAAGGGCACCAGGATGAGCGATCCAAAGAAAAAAGTAATGGTATAAATACCTGCCGCCTTTAAATCAATCATCCGTTCCACCATAATCACATCAATATTAAGCACCAGAACACCCGAGAATCCGCCGATTATTCCAAATAGCCCCACGTCAATCATTTCTTTTCTGAGTTCAGGAGTTACAAACTTAAAGTTCGGTTTTAACGAATATTCCCCGTGAATCATAAGCGAGATCATGATGAAAATGGTGGGCAGAATAAGTGCCAGACAGTAGAAGATAACGGTTTGATGAAAGTCAATCCAATCCAAATAAAAAAGCACAATAACCAGTAATATCATGATCCGTTGTACCACTTCTTTGTACACAATTCCTATCACAGCTTTATACAATACACGAAAATAGGTGTCGATTACATTGAAAAAAAGCGTGAAAAAGATCAGTGGAACTACGTAATAGTAGTATTGGTTAAATAATTGCGATCCTCCCTTTTCAGGATCAATAATCCATGATTTTAATAAGACATAGCCGAGAGTCGAAATCAAAAGGCCGGCAAAAGCAATAATCAGGGTTATTCCCAGAAAACCATGGTGTTTTCCATCCCGGGTTCTGAAGTGGGGAAACAATTTTACAGTAATGGAAGTGATTCCTAAACTGGCAAATTGAGAAAACAGCACTGAATACGAAACAAGGATGCGCATGAGCCCGACTTCATCCGTATCGAAAACCCTGGGCCACAGCAATCCGGTGGTGACAAAACCAAGGATGACCCCAATGTATGAGTAGATGCTTCCTGAGAGGCTTTGTTTTTGTATGAGGCCCAATGTATTTAACTTTAATTGACGAGGTTATTCTTAGTTATTTTCTGTTGAATTTAGATGCTTTACCCAAATTTTATTATGATGACACCGTTTAACTTGGTTTACTCAGGTGACCTCTCCGGTACCATAGATTTGAAAAATCATTTCACAAGTTTTTATAAAAACGCAATGCAAAACTAGCAAAAAACACAGGATCGCAAACTGGCTCTTTTATATCTCAAAAAACAATAAGGATCGTGAAAGTTTGCCAGCCTGGCAAATCAGTACGTTTAACGAACTAAATAATTTTATAATTTTGAACGCAAAATATACCGGCTCACTGATAAGAATGCATGACACCAAAAAATAATTAGCTTCGGGAATTTTCAAAAAATGATAGACAGACATCATGCTTTTTAACTCGATCGACTTTGCAATTTTCTTACCAATTGTGTTTGTTGTTTATTGGTTTGTTATCATATTTGTTGTCAGTGGCTATTGGCATGTCGTTAATTGGGCTTTTCTTGTTTGGGAAAGTTAATAACAATTTATTATTCTCAGTTTTATGATGAAAACATTTTTCTATAGATTATTCCTGTTTATAATTCCTGTATTTCTGTTTGTTCTTGTCACTCTCGCATATTATTTTTATCATCGTACCCAGGTTGTATCGGATTTGCAACAAATTTCCGATTATGAATGTCTGATCATGGGAGATTCTCAAATGCAACGGATAAAGCCGGAAATGTTTGATAAGCGTACGTTCAACTTTGCAAGTTCTGCTGAACATTATTATTTTACCTATCAAAAACTAAAAATATTACTCAGTTTTAAAGATAACAATATAAAACAAGTTTTGCTTGGAATATCAGTGGCTAGTTTTGCCCCGGTTTATTGCACACTATTTAATACAGATTATATGGAAGGACAATCAAGTTTATCTAGATATCTGTATTTCATCCCTTTAAAGGATCGAGCCTTTACACAAGTGAAAGACTTTTGGACCAGGAGTATGTTTAAGGGGATATACAACGGCCCCTATTGGGGTGGATTGAAAAGTTCGGAAAATGAGAATCCCGATACCAATATAATCAACACTATTTTTGAAACGCATTATTGTGTGCAAAAAGGAGAACCACGTTTTAGTTCAGAACAATTGAAATATTTAACTCTGATCAACAATCTATGTATTAAGAATCACGTTGATTTAATTTTATTAACACTTCCATATCACCAGTCGTATTTTAATAAAATAGATTCATTTTATATTCAATTATTTTGGCATAACATCCAAACCTTGAATCATGTTCAATGTTTGAACTATTTAGATGATAGTATAAGTCCCTCTTGGATGTCGGATGCAGTTCATTTAAATATAAAAGGAGCTGATTATTATTCAAAAGAGATTAATGATTCAATTAATTTAGATTCAGGTGCGAACAATGAAGAAAAGAAGGGAGTCAAAACTAATAATTAATCATTTACAAATTGATTTATACCTTTTGCACGTCATGCTAATAATTATCAACTTCATACCGATAAATAAATGAAAGATTTTTCACAACTAAAAAAAAACTTAAAAAGAGACTTTTCTGGTTTGAAAACAATAAGAGTTGCCATTTTAGGCGATACTAGTACCCAATTTTTAGCACAATCTTTGCGTGGATTGGGTTATGATAATAATCTTAATTTAGAAATATGGGAAGCTGATTATAGTCAAATTGAAAGACAAGTATATGATTTTTCTACCGAATTGTATGAATTTAAACCAGAAATAGTCATTGTGTTTCAATCTACACATAAGTTATTAGGAAAATACAACAAAATCCAACCAGCCCAACATGAATTGTTTGCTTCAAATGAATTGTTAGAAATAGAAAATATTTATTCCACTTTAACGAACAATCTGAGTACGAAAGTAATTTATTACAACTATAATGAGATTGACGATTCTGTTTATGGGAATTATGCCAATAAAACAGAATCCTCTTTTTTGTTTCAGTTGCGAAAACTAAATTATGAGTTAATGGTATTAGCATCAAAAAAACTAAATTTGTACTTGTGCGACCTTTCTTCTATCCAAAACCAAGTTGGTAAAAGTAATTTCTTCCAACCTTCAATTTATATTAATACAGAAATGGTTTTAAGCATCGATGTTTTACCGAAAGTTGCCGCTAAAACGCTTGATTTGATTAATGTCTTAAACGGGATGCTTAAAAAATGTGTAATACTTGATTTGGATAATACTACTTGGGGTGGTATTATTGGAGACGATGGTATCGATAATATTCAAATTGGTTCTTTGGGAATTGGAAAGGCTTTTTCGGAGTTTCAATATTGGATAAAAAAGTTGAAGAATAGAGGTATCGTAGTGGCGGTTTGCAGTAAAAATACAGAGTCTGTTGCAAAAGCACCTTTCGAAAAGCATCCTGATATGATATTACGTTTAGACGATATTTCAGTCTTTGTTGCTAACTGGGAAAATAAGGCAGATAATATCCTCCAAATACAAAAGATTTTAAATATTGGCTTCGATTCAATGGTATTTTTAGACGATAATCCTTTTGAAAGAAATATTGTTAGAGAAAATATTCCTCAAATTTGTGTTCCTGAACTCCCTGAAGATCCTGCAGATTATCTGGAATATTTATATAGCTTAAATCTTTTTGAAACTTCTTCACTTTCAACTGAAGATAAAGAAAGAACAAAACTATATCAGGTTGAAGCACAGCGAGTCACCATTCAGCAAAAATTTACCAATGAAATTGATTTTTTAATTAGTTTGCATATGCTTTCTTTAATAGAGCCTTTTAATAATTTTAATACACCAAGAGTGGCGCAGCTTTCCCAGCGTTCTAATCAATTTAATCTTAGAACTGTGCGCTACACCGAATCTGAATTAGAAAAGCTTAGAATATCTAAAGATTATTTTACTTATGCTTTTACTCTCGAAGATAAGTTTGGAGACAACGGATTAATATGCGCCGTAATATTAAAAATTGAAAATAGTACTGTATTGTTTATTGATACCTGGTTTATGAGTTGTCGGGTTTTAAAACGTGGAATGGAGGACTTTGTGTTAAATACAATCGTTAATTTTGCCAAAGAAAATGCCTTTACTATTATTAAAGGTGAATATATACCTACAGCAAAGAATGAAATGGTTAAAGACCACTATCTTAATTTGGGTTTTGAAAAACAAAATGATAATTGGATTCTAAACGTTGAAAATCATAAGCATAGAAATAATTATATAGGAATAAAAAATAATAAGAATGACTAAAGATGAATTACTGAAACAGATCAATACAATTTTTATCAACACGCTTGATAACGAAGATGTGATAGTTAATGAAACAACCACTGCAAATGATGTTGAAGAGTGGGATTCATTAACACATATTCAATTGGTTGTGGCAATTGAAAAACATTTTAAAATACGTTTTACTTCGAAGGAAATTCAAAGTTGGGACAATGTAGGTGTAATGTTGGAGTGCATTCAAAAAAAAGGAATATGATTTTTAAGTTAGGTAATAAATTCGAAGAGCGTTTCATTATTACAGATGAAATTTACAATGGATTTATTGATGTTTTTAAAGATAAAAATCCTTTACATACGAATAATCAATTTGCTTTAGATAAAGGGTTTAAAGGACAAGTGATGCATGGCAATATTTTAAATGGGTTTCTATCATATTTTATTGGAGAATGTTTACCAATAAAAGGGGTTATTATTCATTCACAGGAAATCCAATTTAAAAATGCTGTTTATTTGAATGATGAATTATATTTTAACGCAGAAATTACAGGAATCTATGACTCGGTGAATACAATTGAGTTTAAATATAATTTTAAAAATAAGGATGTTAAAATTGTTGCTAAAGGTAAAATTCAAATAGGATTATTAATATGAATATCTTAATTACTGGAGGTGCATCAGGTCTGGGTGAAGCTATAACCAGAATTCTCGCAAAAGACCGTAAAAATATTGTATACTTTACGTACGCAAATTCAGAACTAAGTGCAAAAAAAATAGAATCAGTTTTTAGTAATGCTGTTTCAATTAAATGTGATTTTAGAGATACTGAATCAATAAAATCATTAACGGATAGAATTAGCCAAATTGATTTAGATATTCTTATAAATAATGCTTATTCTGGGAAACCAATAGATACCTATTTTCATAAGATTAATAAAGATGATTTTTCAATTGAATTCATGTTTAATACAATTCCGACAATCCTAATAACTCAAGCAGCAATTATACATTTTAGGAAGAAAAAAAAAGGGAAGATTATCACTATTTTAACCTCGTTTTTGCTTAATTACCCTCCAATCGGTTCTTCAAACTATGTCGCAAATAAAGCTTATTTAGCATCTCTTGTTAAATCCTGGTCTAATGAAAATTCGAAATTCAATATTACATCTAATTCAGTTTCTCCATCATTTATGCAAACAAGGTTTACTTCAGAAGTAGATGAAAGAATTATTGAACAAATGATATCTAATCATCCTTTAAAGAAACTATTAACTGTTGAAGAAGTTGCTGAAACTGTACTTTTTTTAACTAAGGCATCATCACAAATTAATGGTGTTGACATAACAATAAACTCAGGAACAAATTTTTTGTAATATATGGTTTTTAATTCTTTTATTTTTTTGTTCTTTTTTGTTGTAGTATTTTTCTTTTACTATTTTCCCCTTAAAGGTAAGACTAAAGCACAGAATTGGCTGTTACTTCTTTCAAGTTATTTCTTCTATGGATTTGCCGATTGGAAGATGATCCCTTTACTTTTAGTTGTAACAATAATTACCTTTTTCCTTGGAACAGCTATACATAAGACAACTAATCCTAGAAAATCTTCGTTTCTCACTATCTTGGGGGTGTTGCTAGGTATTGGATTGTTAGTATATTTTAAATATTTCAATTTTTTTATTGATTCTTTTTCTACTGTACTAAACAGTATCGGTTTAAAAACAAACCCACAAACTTTTAACATAATAATGCCTCTTGGTATAAGCTTCTTTACATTTAAATTTATTAGCTACGTTATTGAGATTCACCGTGAGAAAATAGAGCCCAGTAGAGACTTCGTTGCTTTTTCAACATATATAGCATTTTTTCCAACAATATTGTCGGGGCCTATTGATAGGCCAAATAATTTTATTCCTCAGTTGCAAAAGAAACGATCTTTTAATTATGACAAAGTAGTTGATGGGTGCAAACTGGTGCTTTGGGGTATGTTTCAGAAAATAGTGATAGCTGATAATTTAGCAGGAGTAATAGATAAGGTTTGGGATGATATCCCAGATCAGAGCGCAAGTGTACTATTTGTTACTGCCATTCTTTATAGTATCCAAATCTATACTGATTTTTCTGGCTACTCCAATATGGCTATCGGTATAGGAAAGATCTTAGGTTTCGATATCGCAAAAAACTTTAATTACCCATTTTTCGCAAGAAATATTTCAGAATTTTGGCGCAAATGGCATATGTCGTTAACGTCGTGGTTAACTGATTATGTTTTTATGCCATTGAATATTAAGTTTCGAAATCTTGGGCCACTAGGAATGATTCTAGCCATTATTATAAATATGGTGGTGGTGGGAATGTGGCATGGTGCTAGTTGGACTTTTGTGGTATTTGGGTTATACCATGGATTGCTTTTTATTCCATTGATTTTATCTGGCGCATTTTTGAAAAATCGAAAACTAAAACCCAATAAGTATGGCTTACCAATATTCAAGGATTTTTCAAAAATGACAGGAACCTTTTTACTCGTAACAATAGGGTTCGTTATTTTTAGGGCAGATAGCATTGGTCAAACGTGGGAATATTTTAGTGGTATATTTAACTTGTCAAGAGGTTTTTTGAATTACAAAGGTTCAGAAATAGGCAGTGCCGTTATTCCTTTAATTTTCTCAGTTATAATGTTTATACTGGAATGGTATTATAGAGAGATACATTATCCACTTGCTAATCTGGGAATTAATTGGTACCGTCCTTTAAGATACGCAATGTATTATGCAATTATCATTGCAGTATTTTGGTATGGAGGTAAGGAGCAACAATTTATTTATTTTCAATTTTAGAGTACGAAGAAATCTATAATTAATCCATTATGATAAGCGCAAAGAATTGTACCCCTGAATTATAGTATTAATGTGCCTCAAAATAATTTTGTATTTGTTGAATCAGCCACTGAACCTATTTTAAACGAATATAAATTGAAGTCAAAATGCAAGATGAAACTTGGATTCATTACATTTGGCTGGTTTATTTGGTTTGAATTAATTGATTGTTATAATCACTAATCTCGTTAAAGTTCCATACGATGATTTTATTAAATAATTTATGAAACAAATATAGACATATAAGTATTTTTAACTTTTCCCAATAATGAAAACGACCAGCTTAGTATTAATGATGAATCAAATAAAAGTAATTTTAATCCTTTGCTTTTCTTTATTAGGTTTAAATGGGTATTCACAAAATGAGGCTAACATTTGGTATTTTGGCGATTATGCGGGTGTATCATTTGATTCTGGAATACCCATTGCATTAACAGATGGCGCACTTAGTACCCGTGAGGGGTGTGCTACTATTTCAGATTCAAATGGGAATTTACTGTTTTATACCGAAGGGACAACTATATGGAATTCTAATCATGTAATAATGATGAATGGCACAGGTTTATTGGGTGATTATTCATCAACACAATCAGCTATTATTGTTCCCCAGCCATTATCAGCATCGATATATTATGTTTTTACTGTTCCTGGTGGCTTAGTCAATAATAATAATGCGAACTTATGTTATTCAGTAGTGGATATGAACCAAAATGGTGGTTTAGGAGCCGTAATTTTAAAAAATGTAGTTTTATATGGACCAATTACTGAAAGAGTTACAGCTGTAGTTCATAGCAATGGAGAAGATATTTGGGTAATTTCTCACGAGAGAAACTCAAATGGATTCTGTTCTTTTCTTATTACAAGTGGTGGTGTGAATCCATCTGCCATCATGAGTTATGCCGGAACTGTTCATAGTAGCCCTGCTTCTAACTATGTGGGATACCTTAAGTCTTCCCCAATGGGTAATTATCTTGCTTGTGCAGTTGAAGGGCCCTTGAGTATGTTTGAGATGTTCGACTTTAATAGAGAAAATGGGCAGGTTACTAACCCCATTACATTTAATGGTTATGGTTATGCATATGGTTTGGAGTTTTCGCCGGATGAATCTAAACTATATCTTGGAGTTGCATTAAATCAACCGGAAATATTTCAGGTAAATCTCAATGCAGGAACTTCAGATGATATTATAAATTCCGCCACCTCTATTGGTATCACTCCCCTATATCCCCTAGGTGCTTTGCAGATTGGACCCGATCAGAAAATCTATGTGACTTTTGACTTTTCAGAATATTTAGGAGTTATTAATAATCCAAATCAACTTGGAATCGCTTGTGACTTTGATGACGAAGCTGTTTATCTTGCCGGGAGAAATGGAAGGTTTGGCCTTCCTACTTTCATCCAAAGCTACTTCTCAGCCAATATTTCTTATCAAAACACCTGTTTTGGCCAAACCACCACCTTCAGCATTCAAACTTCTGATCCCATTCAATCAATATTGTGGAATTTTGGCGATCCGGCATCCGGTTCCAATAATACCTCTACTTTGGAGAACCCAAGTCATATTTTTACTTCTCCGGGATCATATACAGTAACGGCAACTGTGGTCATTGATGGCGTTTCTCAGGAATTTACAGTTGAAGTTCAGATTATTGAGGCGCCGCCAATCAATTTAGGGGATGACACTTCCATTTGTTCGGGAGGATCGATAACTCTTGATGCGGGTCCCGGTTTCAATAGTTATATGTGGAATACGGGAGCTACTACCCAAACAATTACTGTAAGCACTGCCGGAACTTATGATGTAACCGGAACCTTTCAGGATTGTACCTCAACCGATGCCATCCTGATAAGTGTTGTGCCTCAAGCCTCTGGAGATGCAGGATCCGACGAAATGGTATGTCAGGGGCAACCTTTGAATTTCGCCAATTCAGCCGTTCAACCAACTGCTTTAAATTACAGCGATATCCTCTGGTCAGGAGGCATGGGAACTTTTAATAATCCACATACGCTCTGGCCCATTTACACACCTGATATAACCGAAACAGGAAACATCACCCTTATCATGGAGGTTTTTAGTGTTTCACCATGTCCAAGTATTACCTCATCCATGATTTTAACCATTGGCGGCAGCGCTGATGCTGATTTTAACGTGCTGCCAGGTTTTGAGGTTTGTGTTTTAACTCAACAGACATTTTCAGGTACAAGTACGTCAAATATAGTAAGCTGGACTTGGGATTTTGGTGATGGTTCTGCCAATTCATACGGTCAAAATGTTGTTCATACCTATCCCTATGCAGGAACCTATGTTGTTCAATTGGAGGTCACAAGTGCAGATGGTTGTATGGGCACAGTATCTCATATTGTAACAATTACAAGTGCGCCTTCAGCCGGGTTTTTCACAACTCCTACAAGCCCTGTTTGTATAAATCAACAGATTGCTTTTACCGATATCAGTTCAAATGATGTTGTTTCATGGATGTGGAATTTTGGTGATGGTACATTTAGTGCGATGCAAAATCCTGCTCACAGCTATTTAAGTGATGGTAACTATACTGCACAGCTGACAGTTACCAATCAGAATGGCTGCATCAATACAATATCCAATTTAATGGAGGTTGTTAAGTATCCTGATGCGCAAATGATTTTAAGTCCGGGGACGACTATTTGTGCGCAATCACTGTTGAGCGTTCAGGGAATTGATCAAAATGGAACAAACATTGTAAGTTGGCAATGGAATTTTGGTGATGGGTCACCAATAACCTCGGGTCAAATTTCTTCACATGTATATAACATTCCCGGAACTTATATAGTTGAGTTATCAGTGATTAACAATGGAGGGTGCACGGATTTGGTTACTCATTCGGTTTTAGTGCAAGATATTCCGGTTGCTGATTTTTTGATGTTTCCATCCGATTCGGCTTGTATAGATGAACTTATCACTTTTACCGATAACAGTACCAATGATGTTGTTTCATGGTCATGGGATTTTGGTGACGGAGTCACAAACACACTTCAGAACCCGGATCACAGTTATTCCAATGCGGGGTTATTTGATATTGAATTAATCGTTACCAATCAAAATTCATGTACTGATACATTACAGTCGTCAATACAAATTTTTCAACTACCAGATGCGCAAATAAATGTCACTCCCGGTTCTACGGTATGTGCTAATTCACCCCTTAATTTTAGAGGCCTGGATCAGAATGAAACCACCGTTTTGGATTGGCAGTGGAACTTTGGTGATGGTAGTCCTCCCTATTCAGGCCAGGATGCCCTGCATACCTACACCCTGCCAGGCACCTATGTAGTTAGCTTAACTATATTCAATTCAGGCGGTTGTACTGATTTGGTCACGCAATCAGTTATCATTAATGAGGTTCCTGTTGCGGATTTCGTAATGTCACCACAAAACTCAGCTTGTGTAGGTAATCTCATTTCCTTTACCGACAACAGTTCTAACGACGTAGTTTCGTGGGCATGGGATTTTGGAGATGGAGACATAAGTACGCTACAAAATCCTCAACACAGTTATTCAACTGATGGGATTTTTAATGTTCGATTGATTGTTAACAATCAATACACCTGTGAAGGCTCGATTTCTTATCCTATCCAAGTGTTTCAAGTACCCAATGCCCAAATAAATATTACCCCGGGCAATACCATTTGTTCAAAGCTTCCTCTTAATTTTCATGGATTAGATAACAATGGAACCAACATTACGGATTGGAACTGGGATTTTGGGGATGGTTCACCTGTTGCTTCCAGACAAAATGTTTCTCATACATACCAAATCGCGGGAATCTATACCGTATCGTTAACTTTACTCAACGACAATAGCTGCTCGGATATCGTATCTACAGATGTGGTAATTAACGAATTGCCACAGGCCGATTTCACCATTTCGTCAGACACCTCCTGTGTGGGCGAAGACATTACATTGGCCGCCACCGGGACTTCGGACATTGTTTCATGGAACTGGCAATTTGGCGATGGCAATACAGCCACGGGTCAGAATGTAAGCCATGCATACAGCAATCCGGCAAGTCAAACCTATAATATCTTTTCGATTTACCAAAATGCCAACGGATGTCTCGACACAACCATCCACCAGCACCGGGTTGAAAACGTGTCCATCGGAATACAGCCTGACCCAAATCCGGGCTGTCAGAATTTCTCCGTTGATTTAAATGGTATCGACATCAACAACAATGCTTCGTTTGCCGACTGGATTTGGGATTTTGGTGATCTCACCACCGGATTTGTTGGTCAGAACACCAATCATACGTATAGTCAGGCTGGAACTTATGATGTGTCACTGGATGTTTGTAACCAACATGTTATTCAGCAGGTTACCATCAACCCGACTTGTCAGGTGGATGCCGGTGGCCTACAACGCACCTGCCAGGACGTCTACTTCAACTACTCCCGATCACTTACGCCACCCACGGCCTCGGGGTACTCCTCCATCATGTGGTTTACCACGGGAGCAGGTCATTTTGATGATCCCACGCTGGTGACTCCCACCTATTTCCCCGACCCTTCGGAAGGTGTAACACAAAACGACACTTTAATCATGACCATGGTAGGCTATGGACTTGCGCCCTGTGGCAACGACACCTCCACCGCCCGGCTGATTATCATCCCCGGTGCCTATGCTCAGGCCGGCTCCGATGAGAACTCCTGCTTTGGGGATCCCTATGATTTTGCCAATTCTACCGACTCGGCTTTTGCCACCCACTATGCCACCCTGCTGTGGTCCACCAGCGGGACGGGTCATTTTGTGGATCCAAACGCCATGCAGCCCGTCTACGTCCCCGGCCCGGGAGAGATCGGCCCCGTCACCCTGACCATGGTGGCGGCCAACATCATCAATTGCGACTCCATCGATGAGATGGTGCTTACCATCAGGCCCACCTATGAGATTCCTGTGGACATTACCGTTTGTCACTACGACTCTGTCTTTGCACAAGGGAGCTGGCAATATACCACAGGAACCTATTTCGACACCCTTAATACCGTCAACTATGGCTGCGACAGTGTCATCGTCACCAACCTGACAGTTCGTCCCAAAGTGGACCAGGGATTTACCATGAGTGCCACGGGTTCCATCTGCAGGAAAGAAACGATTTCGTTTACCTCCACCGGAACGGCCAACATTGTCAGCAGACTCTGGGATTTTGGAGATGGGTTTTACTCCAATGTGGCCAACCCGGTTCATCAGTACAATACCGCAGGTAGCTTTGCCATTGTGTATTCCTATACCGATGAAAACGGCTGTTCTGATTCTCTTATGAGTCAGATACAGGTCAATGAACTGCCCAATGTGGGTTTTACCATGAGCGTGCTTAACTCCTGTATGGACACTCCCATTGATTTTTCAGGTAGCAGCACTTCCAATATCCTCTCCTGGGACTGGGATTTTGGTGACGGGCAAACGGCTTCAGGGCAAAATGTTACCCACAGCTACTCCACGTGGGGCAATATGAATGTGCAACTCACGGTAACCGATCAAAACGGATGCACAGAGATTTCTTCACAAAGCTTAAACATAAGCCAACCTCCATCGGCCGATTTCAACTATACCATCGACTCCTGTCTCACGGCGCAGTTCACCGACCTCTCCATCCCGCCCCCCGGATACTATCTGGTAGAGTGGTACTGGGAGTTTGGTGATGACTCCGTCAGCACCTGGCCCGACCCACGGCACAGCTACCTCAGCGGTGGACTTTACACTGTCACCCTGACGGTTACCGCCGAGCGCGACAGTGTCTTCTGCACCAACACCATCACCCTTCCTGGGATCG
>Ga0209417_1003508_pt1 | contig 20821 bp, 39 predicted proteins | sample RifGroF2_FD_184002 | JGI IMG/M metagenome (GOLD analysis project Ga0209417, IMG submission 184002) | Groundwater microbial communities from Rifle, Colorado, USA - Groundwater F2 (SPAdes) (version 2) | ecosystem: Environmental > Aquatic > Deep subsurface > Groundwater | place: Rifle, Colorado... | reverse complement strand
TTTATGAATCCAATTATTTTCTGGATGTTCGCAGTTTAAATTATATTTGATATAATTCTTTAAATAATTTTTAATATTATCTTTTTCCATAATTTCTCCTTTCTAAAAAAATTCAATAAAACCGATAATTGGTAACAATATTTTATGGTAATTATTATATTTCTTATTTATATAGTCTATAAACCCTTAATTTATAAGTGTTTATAAGCATCAATATAGGTAAAATCAGAAATATTGGAAATTTGGTAATTTTACCTATATTGTGACCAAATGTTCGTTTGGTGTTGTTTTTATTTTTATGTATTTTTATGTATTTTTATTGATTAACTGATTTATTCTTTCATTTGCTATATTAAAATATTTTTCTTCTTTTTCTATACCTATATAATTACGATTTGTGTTTAAACAAGCAATTGCTGTTGTACCTGAACCTATGCAATTATCTAAAACTATATCATTTTCGTTAGTGTATGTTTTGATTAAATATTCAAATAATTTTAATGGTTTTTGTGTAGGATGGACTTTATCTTTTTGCATAGCATTACTAATTTGTATTACGGATGCAGGATAATACTCATTATTAAAAGAAGTAATATTTTCAAATTTACCATAACACATATCTCCATTCCCTTGTTTTTTATTATAACTTCCTTTATTGCGAGGTTTGCCTCTGACTTCCATTATGGGATTGTATATTGTTTGTTTTTTATAAAAACATAATATTTGTTCATGTCTTCTTAATGGTTGTCTTTTTGCATTTAAGAAACCTGTAGTGGAAATTTTATCCCATACTAAATCATAATATTTAAATTGTTTTAATTTTGAATTTATTAATATATTAGTAAATGGTTCTGTGCAAGTAAGACAAATCATTCCATTATCATTTATAACTCTATTATATTGTTCCCATAATTTATCTAACGCAATTATACTATCCCATTTATTTTTTGTAGTGCCATATGGTAAATCACATAAAATCATATTAATATTTTTATCACCAATATCCTTCATTATTTCTAAACAATCACCTAAATATATTTTATTTAATTCTATATTAATATCCTCCTAACATTTATATTTTACTTTTGTTAAAGATTTAAAAATCTGAATAAAACGTGGAATTGGTTATGATTTTTGGAAAATTAACACCCTATAAACCCTTATAAATCAAGGGTTTAGAAATTTGGGATATTTTGTAAATTTTGAAATATTGTTAGTTATAAAATAATTTAATTAGATATAATTGGATATAGTTTGTTATTGTTAGATATTTATTTTTAACTTCTCCATGCAATGCCTTGTTTTTGATAATTAATCATATTTTTAATTTGATTTGCAATTATTTCTATGCTTGCTTTCTCACCTTTAATATCTGTATACTTAATTTCATAATCATCTAACATTTTTCTTAGTTTAATATCATCTTGTTTTGCTTCTTCTGCCGTTTGGAATCTACCTACCTCATTAAAAGGTTTAACTCTTTCAAGTAAATAGTTAAAATTATTAAATTTATTGAATTCATCTATTACATGTTGATTAAATGTTTCGTCAAATGGTTTATTGTAAAATGCAGATAATATAATTGGTGAATCAGTAACTATTACATCTAATTTATTACAATCTACTAGACGTTTTATATTATATTTTTGTTTTCCGAATATGTAATCTTGATCTTTAAATATTGCTGTTCTTTCTTCAAAAAGTTGGTGTTTGACGTACTCCATAACGTATTCCACGTTTACACCTAACCATTTTAATTCTGAAAATACACCACTTGCAAGCGAACTTTTCCCACATCCACTTCCTGCGAAGAAATTTATTACAATTGTCAAATTAATTTATCTCCTTTTTATATTAATAATTTGTAATAATTACATGTGAATTTTTCTTTTCACTTTTTGCATTACATTTATAATCTTTGCTATATATTTCTTTAATAAATTCACTAAAAGTATCTATTATGTATTTATTTTCTTTAACAATTAACATACACTTGCATTTAGATTCTTTCATAAATTCATATATGTATTGATAAATATTTTCAAACTTTTGCGAAGGAGTATAAAGTGTATCACAATCTAAATATGGTGGATCAAAGAATATAAATGTGTCACTATTATTTTTATATTCATTTATTACTTCTTTGTAATCATTATTTAAAATAAGTGTATCTTTTAATACAGAAGTAAATTGATTACCTAAATTTTTATAATTGTCATTTTCGTAATAACCATATCCAACATTAAAATTACCTTTTGAATTTACTCTCCATGTTCCACTAAATGCAGTTTTATTTAAATAATAGAATATTGTTGCTTGTACGATATTATTTTTATATTCTTTATTGTTTAGTCTAATTATTATTTTCTTATATTCTTCTAAAGTATTAATATAAGACTGTAATTCAATTTTCAACTCATCATAATTATTTTTCAATACTAAATAGAAATTAATTAGATGTTCATTTATATCATTGATAATTGCTTCTTTAGGTTGAAGATGCCAAAACAAAGCACCTCCACCTACAAATGGTTCAATATATGTTTTAAATTCTGGTATATATTTTTCAAAATATTTAATCTCTCTACGTTTACCACCTATCCATTTAATAGGACTATTCAAATAAATATTTCCTCCTTTTAATATTATGACAAATCTTAAATTTTAAAACGATATTACCTTCATAACTTCATTATACATATCTGTATTGTTCCAAATGTTATCACCAAAAAAACTACCACATTTCTTTTGATTAAATAATCTTTTATAATCATACATAGTTTCTTTTACATTTGCCAATCCTTCCATTAATATAATTATGGGTAATAGTATAGTGCTTAATATAATTGCTTTTGAATTATAAAATCTATGTAACAATATACAATGATTATTATAATAATATTCATATTTGTCATGCCATTTAATTTTACGGTGTTCAAATAATTTATTATGTTGTTTCTTTGTTAAATAAAATTGTTTGTATCCTCGGTCTAATGGATTATTATAAATGTAGTTACTCAATATAATTACTCCTTTCTTCACTATCATCAATATTATCAACATTAATATTATTATATAATTTAACATTATTTTGTTGGATATTAATTGATAATGATGTCTTTAAATTTCTAAGTTTTCTTTTATAACTATTTACTATTTCATTAGATTTATTACCTATCTCTTCCTCTAAAATTTTAATTTGTGTTTCTAACTTATTGATTGTATTAGTTAAATCCATATAATTATTATTCCTTTCTATTCCTTCTCAAATTTTTCTTTATATTTATCACCATTGATTTTATTTTTGTAATAAACAACATAATCATTCCAATCATCTTCTAAAATATCTCTAATAGGTATTTCTCTTTCTTTAAAATATATGCATTCATAACAATCATCACAAATACTATCACCACATATTTGATTATATTTACCATGTGATCCAAATGGACACCAACAACTTTTAGATTCATCATTATATATTTTATTTACTGGGTGTTGACATATAGGGAATCTTTCTTTGTATGCAATTTTCTCTTGTGGTGAATAATATCCATACTTTTCACATTCTTCATGTGGTAATATACCTAATTCAAAATCAATCCAATCTTGCCCTTCCATATAACTTTTATCACCATGAGCAAATCTAGTAAAAAATAATTCTTGCCCTTGAATTGGTAAACTTTTAATAAATTCTAAAATTTCTTTTTCATATTTATAATATATTTCATACCAATCTTCTTTACTTTCAATTGTTTCTAATTTCCACCATTCTAAATTTGTGTATTGTCTCAAACATGAATCACACAAATATACTCTACTTGAAAAGTTATCAAAATAACTAGTATATCCTAATGATGGGATACATATTTTGTGTACTTGTTTATCTTGTAAACACTTAAAACAAGTATTTTCTGGATTTTGAATTGCTAGAGGTTTATTTTCATTTGTGATAGGAATGATTGATGTGTCGGTTTTTGTTTCTGTATTGGTAGTATTGTTAGCAATATTGGTATCCATATTAGACATAATTATATTCTCCTTTATTTTTATAATTTTATTTTATTGATTAATTAATTTATTATAAAATAGATTTAACACTTTCCCAAAAAGCATCACATAATTCATTCACAGTTTTTAATTTTAAATCTACATATGGTGCATTAAAATCATCTAACAATTCAATCATTTGACCAATGTTTAATAATGGGTAATTTTTGTACTTTCATAGGATAATTTCTTACATGGTTTGGTGAAACAATTTATAAATTCTGTTCCATTGACATTTAGATAATAAATATCTCCCATTTTGATGCCTTTATTAATCCACCAATTAAATAGTTTTACTTTTTGAGTAGTTGATAATTCTTTAAGTTGTTCTTTCGTAATAATTTGTTTCATTGAATTTATTATCCCTTTCATATTAGTTTTATTTTAGTTTTTTATTTTTATATTCTATGTTAAAATATCATTTTGGTGACACCTTATTAATGTGTTAGTTTCTTCCAAGCATTCTAATTCACTTATTAGTTTAGCAATTTTACAAGCAATAGTTTCTTTTTTATTAGGTATTTCTAATACACCATAACACTTATCTAAGAGTTTATATTTGCTGGTTAGATGACATACTTCTTGATATTTGTTTGATTTATAGTAAAACGGACATTTTTCTTTGATACATTTTATATTTATATTTGTTAAATTTTTTGATTCAATATTTGTTTCACTTTCTTTCATATTTAACTTGTCCCTTCTTGTATTGTTAATTATACTATTATATTTATTATTTGTCAATGATTCATTACCATTTTAATTAGTTAAGTTTGGCAGTTTGTTTTTATTTGTTGATTAATGTTAACTAATGTTGGTGTTTAATTTTGTTTTAATTTAGGGAAAAGTAGAGATTGTTAGTCTCTACTTTTTGTTTTTGAATATGTTTATTTATTTATTAGTGCTGTCTAAACATCCTATTCCTCTTTCGGATTCAAATGTTTTTAATGTTTCATAATCAATTTCTTCTATATTAATTTTAGGAACAGGTAATAATACTACTTGGCAAATTGCTTTAGAGTATGGATAAACTATTGCTAAATTTTGTAGTAATTTTAATACATCTTCATTTTTTTCTTTAGTTATTATAATAGGTTTATTATTGTGATTTGTAATAGATACGAACCATGTTCCTCTATATGAAGAATCTATAACTCCGCATCTTTGACCAATTCCTTTTGTTCCCGTTGAACTTCTTTCAAATAATTGAAAATAATAATCATCAGAACAAACACTAGCAATTCCAGTAGGGATCATTTTTGTCTCATTGGATTGAATTATTATATAATCTTCATCGAAACATGAATATACGTCCATCCCTGCATTTTCTTCTATTTTTGATGGAATAATTGCATTTTGATTTATTTTTGCAAAATGAATAGTAGTTTTCATATGTATATTTAATCTCCTTTTTAATTATTAATTTAAATTATAAAATACTCTTTCTTTCATCTCTTTTGCTCTTTCTTTTTTATATGAAGATGCTTTTACTAAATATCCTACTATTTTTATATAACTGTCTGTTACTCCCCCTTGACATATAGGACATATATTCCCATAAAATGAATGGTCGTTCTTACATACATTAATTTTTGAAATAAAACTAAAATATATAATACCTTCACTTGCAAGTTTATTCATTAATTTCCACGCTTGTTCTTCATCTTTAAATGGTTCTGTAAGATTTATATGTAACATAACTCCACCACCACAAGCCTTATCTAATAAAGAAGAAACTCTTACTCTTTCCATTTCATCACATTTTTGATTAAGTGGAATCCATTGATTGCCATAAATATAAGTATTAATACTATTTTGACCAAATATTAATTTATCTTTTTTACAAATTTTAATAGCACATGATTCTGAAGGAATTTGTTCAGTGTTAGCATTGTATCCATATAATTTTTTTGTAGTTTTATTTGCTTCATTTATAATTTCTAATATTTCTTTTGCAAATTGTAATCCTTTTTCGTTATAATAAACACCACTAGCATTTTCATTAATACCATCAAGTAATACAATTGTTTCAAATACTCCTGTAATACCTATTGTACTAAATTGACGATTTAAATTTAATAATTCAAATGTATATAAAGGTAATAATCCTTTGATAATATTTTTCTTTAATACTTCTCTTTGTACATATAAATATTTATGTGATATGTCAATTCTATCTTTTAAAATTTTCTTATATTTATTAAAATTACCTTTTGATTCAAGAGCGATCCTGACTAAATTAAGTGTATTAACTTTTGCACTACCAATAGATATTGATGAACCACCTATTGAATTAAAATGCCCTTTTAATTCTTCATCATCTTTATTTTCTATATCTTTTAATGAACTGGTTAACCTACAACAACTTGACAACGCATCAACTTCAGTAGCATTATAAATATTTACATCTTGCCAAGTCATATTATGTTTATTAATAAATTTAGCCATATCTTCATCTACATATTTATCATTTTGAAATAATAAACTTGCAGATATTACAGGGAAAGTAAAGAATTTTTCATATCTTATTTCTCTTTCATAATCTAAAAAATCTTTTTGATATTGAATAATTTCTTCTAAATGATCAATAATTAAACTACTATCAGGGAATGTATCAGTACTTAATAATCCTAAAATATGGTCTCTATCAAGAATACTAAAATTTGTGTAAGCAGATTGTTCTCCACCTTTTAAATAAGGTTGATTTAAATTAAATAATATCTCTTGCCATTTTTGTTTTTTATACACTTCTGCATCTAAAACATAATTTGTTTTTACATCATTTTGCCAATAATAATAAGCATATATTAAATAATCAGGAATACCTACTGCTCCAGATTGCATATTTGTTGCATAAGATACAAATTCTAATACATGATGATTAAATGTATCTAAATGTTGTGCTGGTTTTGCTTTCATTGTATCAATAAAAAATAATCCTTTTTCAACAATAGGTTTTAATGAAAATGCAAAACAATATGGTTTTAATGTTGATTCATGGCTATCATGAGAATATAAAGCACCATTTATTTGCAATTCTAACCATTTATCTGCAGTTTCTTTTCCGAAATTTTCTTTTAATTCTATGTAAATTTTATTATGTGAAAGTAGTTTATTATAAGGTTTTCTACTTTCACTTAACATTATAGATATATTTTTATCAGTAACATTACTATTATCATCAATAGAAGCATTAGCTACATTATCACTATTCATGAATCTCTTAAAGAAATTAGTAATATTAAGTGATTCTTTATCTAATCCTTCTATTTCAAACATTTCTTCTCCATACTTCTTTTTAAGTCTTTGAAATTGAGTTTTATAATCTTCGTCTAAGGTGATTTCAATTCTAAATTTGCTATCTTGTTGGCTATTATCATTTAATTTCATATATTGTTATCCTTTCTTTATCGACTGAATTTTTTTGTTGTTTACAAAGTCATATATATATTGGTTAGTTGACGATGGAATATAATTTGTATTTTTATTTTCTTCATGAAAACTTCCTAAAACACCATAATCAATATAAGTTATGTATTTTTTCATATGTTTAATATTTTCTAAATAACGCCAAGTATAAATAATATTGCATATTTTGTCTTTATATTTTAATTTAAAATATTTAGCAATTAAGTATACAGATTCTCTATTCCAATCAGATAATGGTTCTCCCCCTAAATAACATAAAGACATTTTTGGATAAATATCTAACCATCTATTTAAAATTATTTCAATATCATCAATCAAATTTTTATTTGTTGTCTTATATCCTATTCCTTTTTGTTGCAATTCTGGATTATGACAATTAGGACATTTTATACTCTTATCACACCCACTAAAATAAATAGATATTGAAGGATACCATAAACCATCATTGTTTATACTATTTTGCAATGTAACATAAACTTCATTTGTCATTAAGATATTACCCATTTAATTGCTTCATTAAAATTCATAGTTTCTCCATTCACTTGCAACATAGGCATACTTAAAAAACCATTCTCGATCATAATATCAACATCATTACATTCTTCATATGTAATTTGTTTTTGGTCTAGTTTTGTTTTTAAAATTTTACATTTTGGACAATTGTTACTGAATAAAATTATTTTACTGATAATTAATTCCTCCTTTATATTTAACCTACCTTCAACCTTTTAACTTCCACAAAACATTCATACCCATTTACTTCTCCACATTCATCCACATTGCAATATGTTTGACTAACATCTTCTTTACTCAAAAACCTTAAACAATTCTGAGATTTTTTACATTCATCATTTCTACAAAGATTAAATTCAGACAAAAATTCACCTCCTTTTTTAACCTACAATTATATTAACATTCTGTTAGGATATTGTCAAGTATTATTCTATTATTCTTTTCTCCTTTTCTTCTTTTTCATAAATTTTATCTTGTTCAATAGCACAGTTATTTTTACAATCATCTATATCACAATGAATTTTATAATAACACATTCTCCAAGAATCTAATTTATATTTTGGAAATTTGTGTTCAATATTCATAATTAATTTTCTCCTTTCTTATATTTATCTACACCTTTCACAATATACTTCTACTCTTTCACTCTCGAAATAATCCATACAAAAACCACATTTAGTACCACATAATACCTTATGTCTATCACCATCATGTGTGATATAAATACCAAATTCACTAGATTCTATTGCTAATTCTATTGACATATTGTTCATATATGTATTCTCCTTAATATTTATTTCTCCTTTACTTCAAACCTTCAATTTTAATCTCATTTTTCTTGAATAAATCATTCACTGTGTTCCGATATGCTATTTTCCTAAGAACATTAAATGTGTCCACTAAATAAATATCATTTCTTTTATATATTTCCTTCCTTCTACTTGCACATTGTTTTACTGTAGTAATACCTTTTATCATCTCAAATTTACTACCTAACCTAATTTTATAATCCGTAAGATTTACCTCAATCAAACCAATTTTTGGTGGTAACTTGTCAATAGGTATAACACCAACAGGAGCAATCACATATGTATATTCACATTGAGTACAAAAACCATTTAGAAAATCTGAATATGATGCCTTTGCTTCCATTCCCATGACTTTATATTTATCTAATGTGTTTTCTCTTAGATTTAACATATTACCTTTAATTCCTACTACATCAATTGTATTTTTAGTTATTGCTTTTTTATTAAACCATTCATAATCTCTAAGATAATAAGATTGTTTAGAAAATTGTACTTCTGTTGTTATGCAGTTAAAACCTTTAGAGTAAAGGATGTATTTTGCTATTTGTTTTAATTCATAGTGTTCTTTGCTTTCGTTTTTATTATAATTTTCGTTTAGGAGTATTATGTATCACCTCACTTTTTTATTTTATTCCATTACTTTATTAATTACTATTTTACAATCAGGACATCTCCAAATTTCTTTAAATACTCCATCTTCTCTAATCCCATACATTGTGTTAATTAAATTTTTATGTTCACAATCTAATTCAATTGCTTTGTTAAAATCTTTATTTATTTTACATATTTGATTATGTATTTTTTCTTGTTCCTTGGTTAATTGTTTAATCTCTTTATCGCCATGAATCTTAACACAAATACCACATAAGAAACCTAATTGTCTTACAAACTGAATCTCTGCACAAATTAAATCTCGGTAGGTTCTTATGTACTAATGAATATCTTTTATACTCTCATTATTTAATTATAATATTATGATTTAAATAATTACACATATAAACACTAATCATTTTCCATAAGACTTTCACTATCAATTAGTCTATTGACTAAATTAACAATAGTATCAAGTCCGATTCTAGACTTGTTTTAAATGTTGTTTAAATCACATTTTTCAATCCATTACTTAAATCTATGCTTTTTAATCTTTCTATTTCAATATCATGCAACAGTTTAAACCTATCAAATTTCTCAAAACACAATTTTCTATTTATACTATTCAAATCATCATTTACATTCATAATCAGAAATGCACTATATAAATCTCTTTGCATCTTAAATTCTCCAAAATCATTCCATCTTTCATTTAAATCTTTTTTAATATATCTATCGTCAATATGATTATATTGACTTGCCTTTACTTTCCATGTATCTATTTTCTTTAATTCTTTACCAATCCATTTTAACTTATTATCTAAAATAGTTAAAAACATAGAAGGTGCTTTATTTGCTAAACTTTTACCAAATCTCTTTTTCTTATTAAACTTTCCATCTTTATTCTTAGTAGTTTCTTTACTTCTTTTCTGTAATCCTTTATAATTCATTGTTTCAACTTTGATATTATTACCTAATGTTAAAATATAATTTGCTAACTTATTATGTGATTGTTTTCTAATTTCCCTTTGTTTTCTCTGTAATTCTTTTAATTTCATTTGTGTTTTAATATATTTTTTAGATTTAATCCATTTATCTTTATTTCCTTTCTTATTAGTACCATTTTTATTATATTTATTAGGATTCATACTACGTTTTGATCTATCCATTTTTCTTTGTAATACTCTTTTTTCTTTTTCAATATTATTAACTTCTGGTGCTAATTCTAATAATTTAACTTTATTATCAGAACATATTGCTAATGTTTGTGTTCCAATGTCTAAACCAACTTCACCATTATTAATATAGTGTTTAATTTCTCCTGTATCCTTGTTAATCTTCTGAGGTGGTATTCCATCTAAAATTAACTGTACATAATAATGATATTTGCCTTTAATTATCTCACGTTTAATACGACAATATTTAATTGTATTTTGTAATGCCATATAAGCATAAATATCATTTTTCTTAATAATTACTGGTAATTTCATCCCATCATATAAAATATTTTCATCTCTAAATATAATATCTTGTTTATTAGTTTTACCTTCAATAGAATTTAATTCACCATATTTTTTATATTTAATTTTCTTTCCTTTGTGAAACATTAATTTTTGAAAAGCATTAAAAGCTCTTTTATGAATTACTTGTGTCATCATAGCATTAATTTTAAAATATTTCGCCATTGGTTTAGTAAAATAATGCAGTGAATACTCTGTTAATCCATATTTTTTGTTTATATTATTAAATATTTTATTTCTATCTTTCCCTTTATATTTACAATTATTTTTATATTCTTTGGATTCTCTAATATGATTATATCTTTTATGTAATTCACTAATACAAGCATTATAAATTTTTCTGAATTTCTCAAAGTTTTTATCTAAAATATCTTCTTGAAATTTTTCAGTTTTTAATGGTAATGTTAAAACAAAAATTGATATAAATATCACCTCCTTTTATTCTTAATTATCAATCTTCCCACACATCTAAATACTCTTCAACCATATCTCTAGATTGCGATGTACAATAATGTCTTATATTACATTCAGTGCATATATAATATTGATAATATAATCCTTCATATTCGTCAGATTCTTGTTCTATTAATTTAACTTTTGGAATTTTTGGATTACAATTTAGACAATACATAAATTATTTCTCCTTTAACTTTGATTTTAAATAATACTTAATTTTCATAAGTTTAGTTAATAAAACTTTATAACCATCAATATCAGTCCATAATAAATCTAAATCCTCGTATCCATTAGTTTTATATTTATTCATAATATTTGCTATAGTTTTATCGTTCCATGTATGTAAACTTTTACGATCATTTATACTTAGAGGTACTTTTTTACCTAGTACGTTTAATTTATAGCAATATAAGAATATTTCTGATAATAAATCTATTAATCTTATTTGATATGATTGAATTTCTGATTTTTCATAAGTATAATATAATTCTGTGACTTGCCAATAAATAGTATCCCAACTAATTATAATATGAATATTAGGACAAATGTCATTATTATAAAATACTATTTCTTTTTGCTTATAATAATCAGATAAATCATTGATAATATAATTATATTTATTATCTTTATTAAATTCATTAATACAAGTTAATACCGCAGAATCAATATCATTTTTATCTTTTTCGTAACTTAATTTATTATTAAGTTTTTCTTCTGTCCATTTATATTTATAAGCAATTTTCTTATTCATATATTATACCTCATATTCTTTCCATTCAATTGATTTACTCTTCCAACTTAATTCATCGTAATTTATTTTATTGTTTTTGATAAAACATTTAAGATTATTAATCATTCTTGGTAATTCCTTTTTTATTAATTGAAATTTATCATTATAATCACTAGGTATAATTTCTAATTCTTGCTTAATAACATCTTCATACCTATATGATGTATGTATATATTTTTTATATAATGCAAAACTTAAATATTCATCTAATGTTGCAATTATTTTTGTATTATAATTTAGTAGTATTATTTGTTTATATAATTCTAATATTTTATTGTGTAAATTAAAATCATCATATTTTTGCAATTCATACTTGTATTGAATTATTAATTCATTATATTTAGAAATTAATATTTTTTCTTTAGTATCTTTATCTGTTTTATACCAACATTCTTTACATATACCTACTTTTACTATTGTATTGTGTTTTCCTATGCCTTCAAATATTAATAATTGCTTATCATAATTTTTAACACATTCATTATAAATAAAAATTGTATCTTCGATATTAGAATTATTTAGTCTTTCGATAATACGATTTTTTAATTCTTCATAATTTTCTATTTTATCATAACTACTTTCAGGATTAATTCTAATATTATTATTAATAAAATCATCTAAATTATTACGGAATTTTTGCTTTTCTTTTTTATCTATTAGTAATCTTTGCATATATTTAACTCCTTCAATTATTATTCTACTCCTACAAAAATCTAATAACATCTCTCAATGCAAAGTTTCTTTCTGCACATTTATCTACATCATATCCATGAATAAACCATTGATCATCAGTATGAAATTCTGTATTTCCAAACCATAATTTGTAAGGTGAAATTTTTCTTATAGAAGTAACACCTTTGTAATTTGTGTATTTAAATTGTAATAATGGGATGAATTCTGTTGACATATTGATATTAATTTACTCCTTTCTTTCTTCTTTAAATATTATTTATTATACTTTTCAATCAAATCTCTAACAATCATAATATCTTCTGATTTTTTCCTTTAATTTATCAATCATATTAATAAACTTTTTTAAATCTTTCCACACCTTTATTTTAGTTAATTTTAACATTTTAAATTCTTCTTGCGTTAATAATTCAGATGGTTTATCTTTTTGTGGGAAAAAATAAAAATCATAACCATCAAATTCTCCACCTTTAATTACAACCTCAATATCTGTAAAATCCATAAATCTTGGTTGTATATATGCTTTTTGATATGGTTTTGTTTTACCTAATAATTCATCATTATCATCAAATACTTCTATTTCATTAACAATATAAACCATTCTTCCTTCTTTTGCTTCATTCCAATTTTTCATATTAATTCATTTTCCTTTACATACTCCAATTCTAAAATATATCCTTTCTTTTTCAATTCACCTACAATTCCTACTAAATCTATTTGTTTACCATTAGGTTTAATCCCATCTTTATTACAATTAGGGGATACAAAATGTTTTTTATCAAAAGTGATATTCTCAATAGGTGATTTATATAGATAATAACATTTATTACCACGTATCCATTGTACTATGTCATTAGATTTTAGATTAATTGTAGGATATGTGTTTTGTTTTACTATTAACATATTATTTATATTTACTCCTTTCTAATCATCTAATCCTACATATTTTATATAAGTTACAATCTTACCCTGTTGAACATTCTTTTTATTAACTACTTTATATCCTTTACGTTTCATTTCTTCAAAATGTAAATATTCATGAGCTGGTTCAGATGGAGAATATAAATACTTCTCAGATATAACTTTTGCTTCTTTTGTGATAGTAGTTTTATATTTTATCATCTCCTTCATTTTCAATATCTACAATATTCACACTATTAGTAATACCACATTTACCTAATATTTCATGAATATCACTTACTATTTCTTCTGCATCTTCCATTGATTCTACTTCTATCCATACATTTAATAATATTTCCATATTTATTCTCCTTCCTCAACTCCATCAATTTTTATATCTAATATTTCTAACATTTCACGAATAGTTTTTATTTTATTAAAATAAACATCATACATATGAATATTTCCATCTTTTTCATGTTCATTCTTTACAAACTCATACTCTTTATATCTAGTTAGTATTAGTTTCTTTTTATCTTTGGATAATCTAGTCATTTTATTTCTCCTTTTAAAATACTATCTACTTCAAATGAAACACACATTAATTCTTCTGCCATTTGTTCATCAAATTCTACATTTTCACAATAGGATTCTTCTAATGACTTACAATAATTTTCATTTTCATCATATAAACAATCTAAAAGCCATTCTAATCTTTTATTTATAATACCATTTACTTCACACAATTCTTCACCATTATTATATTGAGCAATTATTTCTCTATTTTTAATAAGTATTATTGTTTCATTATCTTGTAAAAATTGTTCTTTTTCTTTTAAAATTTCATATAATCTTTCCTTCATATTAACATACTCCTTTCTTTCATAAATATTTTGATTAATATTCATCTTCCTCAATTCCATCATTCCCACAAGTAATATTTACATCAAAACTTTCCTTTAAGAATACTCTACCAACAGGACTATTTAACCACCCTATGATTGTATCAGCAACAATTTCAGCACATTCAGGATTATTGTTAACTATATTAACTAATTCTTCATTTGATGAATCATATTGATAATGCCTAAATATTACATGTTCTAATGTTTGTTGTTTATATTTATTTAACCATGTTTGAACAATTTTGCTTGATGTTCTATTTGCTCTGTATTGAGACATATCTTTGTTCATGGTTTATTCTCCTCTCCAAACACTCTACTATACTCTTCTCTCAATCCTTTAAACGTAAATAATTGCATTAATTCTCTTCTTGAAGATTCCCAATCTTCTTTTAATATGATTGTTTCATTTTTAGTTTCCCATTTTCTTTTTGCTAAATGAATATAGTTATATAATTCTCTTGCATTTTGATTAACTAACCTATTCTCTTCATAACTACTAGGAATAGCAATGCCATGTTCGTCTATTCTTGAGCAAATATTTTGATCATATAATTCAGCATGATAATAGTAATATATCCATAATTCATATGATTTTGTTTGTTCTTTTGTAGGTGTAATAAATGTGCAATGATAATGTTTTTTAAATAATTCTGGATTGTTCATATTAGTTTCTCCTTAAAGCATATGTATATTTTACACTATCTTTGGTTATTTTACTAGATAGAGGAGTTGGTAGAATAAAGATAATAATCCGTCGGAAGATAATTATGTAATTAATATCAACTTCTCTTTTTTATTTAATCAAATATATTTCCCAATACTTCTTCTACTTCATAATCAACATCTATAAGGTAATAACAAACAGGGTTTATAGTCATTGCAGAACATTTATTACCATTATATCTTGAATCAGGACTATTGCCATAAGCAATCATTCTTTTTGTTTCTTTCCCTTCTTGATATATGTCAAAATAATCACCAATTTTTAATTTAATCATATATTTATTCTCCTTTTTTAATCAAATGTCGTTTCGATCTTATCTTCTTGATAGAAATAATTTTGGTCTTTCTTCTTTCTCTAAAACGATTATATTACCTAATTTTTCATATATGGTATTCCCTCTATGCCCATCATAATAATCATCACATTGAATATCTATTTCTAATCCTTCTTCTGTTTCTCTGATTTTATCTACCCAACCTTTAATTCTTTGAGTAGTATGACCATAATATTCTGTGCCTTCAATATAATCATTAATTTTAATCATATTATTATTCTCCTTTATTATTCCATTGATTAGATTCTATTAAAGATTCAATTTCCCAATCTATATAATTTTTAATTTTGCCAATAATACCTCTAACTTCTAATTGATTCTTTTTATTTTCAAAATCTTTAAATTGTTCATATAATTTTGTTTCTGCAATTGCCTCCCAAATATCATGTGTGTTACTTAGATTTTTATGTTCAATTTGTGAATAAATAATATTTTTAATTTTGTCAATTTCATTGAATATTATTAATAAACTATTTTCTATTTTTTGTTTTGTAGTAGGGATTAGAAAAGTAGGATTCGTATTTTGATTATTCAAATTATTGATTGTGTTATATTTATTATCAATATTATTCATACTATTAATATAATCAATAATTTCCTCTATTTTCTTACACATAACTATTTGATCAGGAATTCTTACTCCACCTCTATTTAATTTCTCATAATGAAATTTCTTAATCTTTTCCATATCCTTCATCCTCTTTCTTCTGTTTTTGATTCTTCTTAACTTTTTCTATTTCTAATGCAAGTTTACTTTCATTTTTATTTTCCTTATCTTTCTTTTTCTTCTCTATTTCTTTTTTGTCACATTCTTTTACGTAACCACGACAACCAACAATTACATATGGTTTATCCTTTGGAGGTTTAATATCTTTGCATGTAGATGCAGGAAATTCACCATATATTTTTTCACCATAACTTGCTATCCATTCTTTTTTAATGATATTTTTAACAAAATTAGGGCAAATTTCTTTGCTTGAGTTTTTATTATCTATATTATCATCATCACTATTATCTTCTATGTATTGTTTTTCTAATTCTATTGTTTCATCATCTTTATGCTTATCTTCTAATTGAGTATTTTTAGGTTTACGTATGATTAATTCCTTCTTTCTATATATGTATCTCTATGTGTAGTATACAATTATTTTTATATTCTGTCAAGGTTTATTTTTACCTTTTTCTAAGATATATTGGACTTAGATTTCTTGCTTTCCATAATATATTAAGATATAATTTTTGATATAATGATAATCCATTCCAAATACTATCTCCGATTAATGATTTGGGATTTAGATTATTAATATATTCTACATATTTTATAATTTTGTCTTTCTCTTCTTGTGTCATAGCATCATCATAAGGTTTATTTAAAATACGTTTTCCTTTGGTAATTATATTTATCTCTCCTTTAACTAAAATTAACCCAAATACAATCTCTATGATTATTCTCTAAACAATCTAAATCACACTCTCTATCTAATTTACAATTATTAAGTTTTAAACAAAAACCATTTATAATATTAATATTCTTTGATAGTATTTCTTTGTTAATAGTTAATAATTTATCGTATGTTACTTTAATATAATCATCATCGGAACAATCACACCATGAACAATCTTTATATTTCTCTTTACTTTTACATTCATCTTTATATTTATTTACAATTTCACACCCATCTAATTCACTCATAATTCCCCATTCAAATGCTCCACAATCTAATATTTCTTCTCCAAAATTTTCATATGGAGATTTTTCATATATACTTAATCTTACTCCCATAATTTATTTTTATTCTCCTTTTTATATTAATATCATGACCAAATTCCAATTTCATGCTGATTTTTGATAAAATTTATCTACATATAGTATGTATTTAATTTTTGTACTACTATATGTAGTAGGTAATTAATCTAATTCTTGATAAAATTGCTTAACTAATTCTTCTAATATTTGACAATACATTTCTTCCATTTTCCATATAGTTTTATCTTCATTTAAATAAGTCCACATTTTTTCTTGATGTATTTTTCTTATATACTGAAATACTACATGACCACATTCATGTGAAATTATTTGTGGTTTTAATTCTGATACAGGTATTAATATTTCTCCTATTTTATTTAATGGTATATCACCTTTATATATATCTAAATCTCTACATATTGCCAAGAAATCTAATTCTGCATATCCACCTGTATATTGATAATATTCATACATTGAATTAAGCGAATCAAATATAAATACTTCATAATATTCTTTAGTTTCTTGTTTCCAATGTGGAAATATTTTAAATTTTCTTATTTCAGAATTGTTTGGATTTAATATTATATTCATATTTTTATTCTTTCCTTAATCTTCTATTTGATTAATATTTGCTTTTATTTTTTGACCATTAAAATTAATCACAATATCTCCATTCTTTTTTGCTTTACAAAATCTTTGTGTAGTTTTTGTATTACTTAATATTTTACCCTTAATTTCATCCTCTTCTACATATTGAACAATAATAATATATTCATTACCTTCTACATTCCACTTCTTTATTGGTTTAATACTTTCTGTTTTTATAGTCCACATATTTTATCACCCTATTTTATTATAACATATTAATTAATCTCAGGTATTTGTTCTTTTATGTATTTATTAATCATCCAATGTTTTAATTTTGGTGTGGCAGTCATACTATATAATTCTTTCCAATCAACATTCTTTAATAGATCTACAATCTTATTTTTATAATCTGTATTGTTTATAGTAAAATAAATTTGTTGACAATATTGACCTTCATATTCACATATTTTACCTACACTTGCACCAAATCCACAAATAGAAAAATCATATTCATCTGGAATTTTATCATTTCTTGATTTACCTGTTGCAACACCTTTTAATATTACATCTTTTAAATCAAAATTAGATTTTTTATTTAATCCTTTTATTGGTGGTCTATAAATATTTAAACAGCAATGTACTTCGATATTACTATATATTCTTTTACCTAAATCTTCACTATGTATTAAATCAAATTCATACATATACATATTATTATCTAATTGACTAATAGGTAAAATGAAAACTACATAATCACTTAATCTAATTGATTTCTTAAAGAATTTTACTGATGTATAATTACCTTTCCCATATGGTGGATTCCCTATAATACACCTTCCCTTTTTATATTCTAAATATAATTCTAAGAAATCACATTTTGTAATTCTGTCTTTGCCATCCTCTGGTTCAATATCATATGCTAAATATGGTTTATTTAATTCATCTAAACAATCAAGAAATACTCCACTTCCTGCTGATGGTTCAAGATATTCAGTAATATTATCTTCACCTATTATTTCTATAGTTTTGTTAATTATGTATTTTGCTAAATCAGGTGGTGTATAGTATTTGTCTAAATGTATTTTTGCCAATAATTATATTCTCCTTTTTTATAAATTTTATAATTTACTAATCAACTAACTTCAAACTCGTACCTCATACCTTCTTCCTCATCTTTGGCAACAATATCACAAATATCTTTGTTTACTATTTCGTCAAATGGCACATTATAATTTTTAACAAGATATGTTTTAATTTCTCCAATATTATCAAATAATTTAGTTTCTACTGTTTTATAATGTTCACTATCGTAATCTTTTACTGTAAGTGTAACTCCACTTAATTTAATACCTAAAATATCAATAATCATTTTAACATATTTATCTGTTGACCATTTCCTTAATACCTTATCAAATATTTTGTCATTTAATAAACTTTTAATATTATATTCTTCAAGCAATTTTACACATTGTAATGCAATTTCAGATAATCCACATTCTATTAATAAGGTAATTAATTCTTCTTTATAATAATCTTCTTCTCTAAAACATTTTATTAAATCATTTTCAAGTAGGTATCTTATATTAGTTTTAACTAATTCATAAATATTTTTACTATCAAATTTATTTTTATTAGATAGAACAATATCTGATAGAGAAATATCTGATAGAGAAATATCTGATAGAGAAATATCATAGTCACTAAAAGTATTTTTGAAATATTCAAAATATTTATATAGTTTTAAATCATATCCTTCATTTACATATGAAAGACTATCAAATAATACAGATGCAAATTTTCTTAATAATCCATCTTTATGTATTTGATTTATTACTTCTTCTTTGTTTTTAAATTTTGTGAGTACCTTAAATTCTGAAACTTCATATCTATCATTGTAACTATAACCTGATTTATTTTTGTATGATGCAATAGGTTGTATTTTATAAATCAAACAATTAATATTATCTAAATGAGATATAAAGAATGAATTTAATATCGTTTCTAAATCATATTTACGATTATGTAGATTACAATAACCAGTATCTAATTGATTAATGGTATTTTGTTGTTTGAGTATTGATTCTTTCTTGTCTTTTAATTCTTGTGATGTTAATTTCTTTTTTGTTGGTTTATTTTTATCTTGTTGTGGTTTAATAAAATCATCTTCTGAATATTGTTTTAACACTAGATAGCAATATTCAGGTGGAATATCTACATTGTTCTTTTCTAATGGTAATGAGTATATTGCCATATTATTATATTCTCCTTTTATAATTTAATATCCATCTGTTTTATCTACTTTCTTAACTTCTAACTCACATCTAACTTCATCAACTTTGCAATTCCATTGTTCAGATAAATATAATTGTTTTTCTTTTATTTTTCTTCTGTTAGTTTGATAAAATTTGTACTATTAGAAACAGAATGTTTTTCGTTTGGTACATAGAATTCATAGATGTATGTTGTCATTTTATTATATTTCCTTTCTGTTTAAATTAATTAATTAATATTATAATTATTCATTAAAGTAATAAATTCTTGTTTGTCTTTTTTACCACCAATAATTTCTGCAAGTTTATTTTTATTATTTTCAGACATACTTTTCCATTTCTTGCTTATAGTATTTAGTGCATATCCCATTTGCTCACATTTGAAAATGTTTGTATATTTGCTACTTTTCAATTTATTATTTTCACCTACTTTCTAATATCATCATGAAAGCGATGATTTATCACAATATTTATCTATATGTAGTAGTTAATTTGTTATTGTGAT
>Ga0209417_1003502_pt1 | contig 20838 bp, 16 predicted proteins | sample RifGroF2_FD_184002 | JGI IMG/M metagenome (GOLD analysis project Ga0209417, IMG submission 184002) | Groundwater microbial communities from Rifle, Colorado, USA - Groundwater F2 (SPAdes) (version 2) | ecosystem: Environmental > Aquatic > Deep subsurface > Groundwater | place: Rifle, Colorado... | reverse complement strand
AGCGACACGCTCGTAAATGCCTTGCCAGGCAATTATCTAACATCGTTTGGAAAATACTAAAATACTAATTTATTTTAAAAATCGATAGAAATATCTAACCTACGCTGTGCTTCAAGTGTTTAAGTTAAAAAATTATTGATATATTTTAAATAAAAATCCCCCTGGGCAGGGGAAAGAGTAAAGGAATAAGTAGAGGTTTATTGTGGTTAGTGTTTAATTGGAATACTGCTCATAATAAGTGTCAATAGTTGTAAAGCCTCCTTCTATCGTGCCTAATAGTGGTAGTAACGCCAGTATTATTAAAATAAAAGTAAGCATAAGGAAAGTCACTTTTTGAAATTCTTCTGTCATAAGTTCAATAACCTGTTTTGTTATATACTAATTATATAATCAGCTTTTAAAAATCGCAACCAAATTTCGCAAATTAGTAAATTGTGTTGCGAGACGGTAATATATTTTTTAGATAGGGCGCCTGCAGGCGCCCTATCTAAAAGGTTGTAGGTTAAGCCTGGAATAATGCTTTGATATGTTTTTCAAAACCCCGAAAACCCTGGCAAAATATGCTATAATACTTATATAAACAACCCTGACAACAATTTCCGTTAAACCAAAATTAACACCAGAAATAAAAAAAATTTCATTAAAAATCGTTCGATTTCGTTCGATTTTTTGCTTAATAGACAGCCCTATAGTCAAGCACTGTGAGATTTCTCGGATAGGCTCTTAGAGCTAAAGAGCTCCTTTAGAAAATATTTTTATCATGCTTAAAGCTGCCGGAGCAAGAATCACTATAAACGTAGCCGGAAGAATAAACAATACAAGAGGAATAGTCATTTTAATACTGGCTTTTGCTGCGAGTTGTTCAGCTTTTTGTCTTCTTTTTATCCTCATAGCATCTGAATATACTTTGAGTGATTGACCGATACTTGTACCTAGCTTATCAGATTGGATTAATAAGCCCATAAAAGAACGTAATTCAGGTGATGCTACCCTTTTTGATAAGTTTCTAAATGCATCAGCTCTTGGTACACCAGCGAGAATATCTTTTCCTACTCTCTTGAATTCACTGGATAAAACTGGCGCAGACTGTTCCTGTTCCGCTGCTACTCTGGTAATTGCTGAATCCAGTCCTAATCCCGCTTCAACGCAAATGGTTAAAAGGTCTAAAGCATCTGGAAGTGAATATGTAATAGAATCTGCTCTTGCTTTGGAAATTCTTTTTACGTTCATATCAGGAAGCTTGAATCCTGTTACCGGGCATAAAATTATTATCATCAGTTTCATTAATGTAGAAGCATCCATAGTAATAGCTAAAAACAGTCCGGCAATACCTCCAAAGCCTGCATATATAAGTTTTTTTGAAACGTAACTTAAGTAAGCATCATCATCAGCGGGCATTCCAGCCTCAACAAGTATTTGTTTTTGGGCCAGGACGTCTTTTGACTTGGCTACTATCCTTTGGGATAAGGTATTAATAAAATGCTTGATAAATTCAGCAGAATCCTCTTCATCTTTTTTTTCTTTAGGTTCCCTATTCTCAAGTTTTGCAGGAGAATATTGCAATAATCTCTCAATTACCTCTTCATTCCTGTCATTAATCAGGAATTCATATATTATATAACCGACTGCGCATATTAAAATAAAGATTGAAATCAGTTCCATGTTGTAAAATAGGCTCCTTTAAACACGTATTTCCGTAACTTTTTTAATTATGAAAAAGCCAAGCACTGTCATGCCAAACGAAAGGCCCAGAGCCATACCTCCAAGGTCAGTAGTGAAAAGAGGTTTCATATAGCTAGGGTTTATAAAATTGATAAGAGTTGCTATAACTACAGGAGCAAGTCCCAATACAATACCGGATAATTGTGCCTGGGCAGTCTGGGTCTTAATCATTCCTAAGAGTTTATATCTTTCACGAATTGTATTATTCAGGTTATCAAGAATTTCAGCTAAATTTCCGCCTACTTCTCTTTGAATAAGTACCGCAGTTATGAAAAACTTTAAGTCCTGACTGCCGGGTAAGTTATCAGTCATACTTATTAATGTATCTCTTACCTCTCTGCCTAATGAAATTTCATCAGAAACAGATTTAAAAATTTTATTTATAGGATATTCGCTCTCAGCTGCTACGGTCTGGAACGCAGATAAAAGAGAATGTCCCGCTCTTAGCGAGTTAGAAACAATCCCCAGTGCATCAGGAAATTGTTGCGTAAATAGCTCTCTTCTTTTAAGAAATTTCATCCTTATGTATATAAACGGGCTTGTTCCAGCAAGTATTCCTATAACCAGGAACATAATATTATTATTGAGCATTCCAATTATCACAAATGGGACTATCAGGAAACATACAAGCATGAAAAATATATCCACAGGCATTTTTATATCAGCAATCTTCAAACTGTATTTTATTTTTTCAACAAACTTGAATTTATTGAAGATAACGCCTATAAACTGAATTCTGTAATCAGAGTTTTCCTTGAGCATTTCAAGCAGGTTTGATTTTTTTAATTTTTCTCTATACGAAAGAGATTTAAATAATTCATCCGAGCCAAGATTCATCCTTTTGCTGTCAAAATCTTTTATGCCCTGTAATCTTCTTTGAATAGCCGGATCTGACGACATATCGGGAAAAAATACGTCCATCAGAACAAAAGTAATTATAATAGGTAGAATTGCTACTACAATATCAAACATTTTTAACTTTCAGGTCTTTTTAGTACTTTTCTTTGTTGGAGGAAGGAATTAATATCGTTTCCTTCTTTTTTATCTTTATCTATTTTATTAATATTATTAATATTAGGATTTACTGTCATTTGTGGAGGGAGTCTATTTGGAGCACTTCCATCGGTTTTTTTGATTTTTTCATTCGGAGGGTTAGGACAAAGGTAAACTACAGGCGCATTAACATCAAATATTTCCAGAGGAAGCCTGATCCCTTTTGCTTTACATTTATCAGAAAATTTTGGTCTTACGCCTGTTGATATATGGCATCCGATTACCCTTCCGTTTTCGTCTGTACCATATTGTTCCCATTTGAATATATCCTGCATGGTTATTATATTACCTTCCATGCCGGTAATTTCTGAAATATAAGTTACCCTTCTGCTTCCGTCGCTTAGCCTGGAGGCCTGTACAATCATATGAACCGCTGAGGCAATTTGCTGGCTTATAGTTCTGTCAGGCAAATCTACACCTGCAAACATAACAAGGGTTTGGAGCCTGGCGCAGGCATCTCTTGGTGTGTTAGCGTGAACAGTGGTAAGAGAGCCGTCATGACCGGTATTCATTGCCTGTAACATATCAAGTGCTTCAGAACCGCGGCATTCTCCGATAATAACCCTGTCCGGCCTCATCCTCAAACAGTTCTTAACAAGATCCCTGGCGTTAACTTCCCCGTTTCCTTCAACGTTAGCGGGTCTTGTTTCCAGCCTTACAACGTGATCCTGTTGAAGGGATAATTCCGCAGAATCTTCTATTGTTACAATTCTTTCGTCTTCAGGAATAAAAGCGGACAGACTATTTAAAAGAGTTGTTTTACCTGAACCTGTACCTCCGGATATAACTATATTTAAATGTGCGGCGACTGCTGCTTTAAGAGTTTCTGCCATTGCGACAGTCATTGATCCCCAGGTAAGGAGATTTTGCATTGTAGCAGCATCGGACTTAAATTTCCTTATAGTAAGAGAAGGCCCGTCAATTGCCAGCGGGGGAATGATTGCATTAACCCTCGATCCATCGGGGAGTCGGGCATCCACCATAGGGGATGTTTCATCTATTCTCCTGCCTACTTTGGAAACTATTCTTTCTATTATGTTCTGTAAATGTCTGTCATCTTTAAAGGTCGTATTTGTTTTCTTAAGCTTGCCGCTCATTTCAACATATACGTTTTTACTGCCGTTTACCATTATTTCTGAAACGTTAGGATCTGCCAAAAGCGGGTCCAGTGGTCCAAACCCTTTAACTTCCTGTCTTATTTCCCTTATGATTTTCGCTTTTTCAGCAGCACTTAAAGGAATATGGGAAAAATCTGTTTCAATCTTTTTTTCTATGAAAGTCTTTAAAAAATGGTCCTGTTCTTCCTGCACATAGCTATCCCAGGCGCCCAGGGTATTAATTTTTTCTATCAGGGAAATATGAATTTTTTCCTTTAATTCTATGTATTTATCTGTTTCAGAAGAAGAAAGTTTCTGCTGAGGGATTGCTCCGCCAGTACCTTCCTGTCCACTTCTTATAAGTCTGTTTCTTAAAGACATATAACATTAACTCCTTGATTTTAAAAATGGTAAACAAAAACCTTTAAGGTTCTCTATAAGTGCTAACAATCCATTTTTATGCGAACCGGATTCTTTATTATCTTCATCTGAATAAATAATTGCTCCACTTATTTTCGAGGCTAAGCCAGCAAAGTTTTGACTAATCCCGGCTGTCGGCTGCGTTTCGGAAATAGGTACTCCTTTATTGATAGATGACATTATTGAAAAATAACTATTTGGGATTTTCCAGTAAACTTCATGATCCAGGGCTTCTTCAACATCATCAATTGTTATCTCATCATCTTCTATATATCGGTTAACAACCAGTTTAACTTTATCTTCACTATATTCGAGGCGTTTAAAAAGAGTCAGGCATCTCTGGCAGTTCCTGATTGACGGTAAATTAACCATTGAAACCAGGAAAATATTAGTGGACATATCAAGGCAGGTAAGTGTTTTAATATCAAAACTGCTGCTTGTATCAACTATTACGTAGGAAAATATGGATTTTAAAAAATTAAGTACAGAAGCAATGTCATCAACAGATATTTCTTCGGCCTGTTCTATATATGGCGGGTCTGCAAGGATGTAAACGTCTTTATTCTTGTATTTTTCAAGGGAAGTAAAAAGGAATGATTCGTCAAGACTGCTTATATGGCTCGTAATATAGGCAATATCAAAGGACGGGTTAATGTCCATGAAAGTAGTTATATCTCCCATTTGAAGGTTAAGATCTACAAGGCATACTCTTTTTCCTGTCAGCTCATTTAATTGCAACGCAAGGTTTACAGCTATGGTTGTTTTGCCTATTCCTCCTTTATTGCTAAAAACAGAGTATATTTCGCCTGCTGTTTTTTCTGTGTCAATAGTTAGTATGGATCTTGCCTTCCTCAGGGCATTATTAAGGTCTTCGAGCATAACAGGCTTGGTTAAAAATTCTCTCGCCCCGCATCTCATGGCTTTAATTACTATATCTGTGTTTACTTTTTCTGAGCATGCAAAAATAATAATATTTTTATTTATACTCGATACTTTTTCTATTAGTTCCAGGGATAGATCCGTATTTTCGGCAAGGTCAATAACTACTAGTTGAGGTTTTTCCTGCATGATAAAGTCATATCCAACTAATAGGTTATCAAAGTCTCCAATTACTTCGATATAGTTTACCCCTTCAAGAAGTTCAAATAGCTCTTTTCTTGTTTTTTCATTACTGTCGATTATGACCATAGGTATTCTGGCGGAGCTCATTTTTAATCCTCCCTGGCCAAATCGGGTTTTACGATAGATGGGGTCACAAAAATTATAACTTCTGTTTCATCTTGTTTGAATTCAGTACTATCAAAAAGTTTACCAATTACAGGCAGGTTTGAAAGAAGTGGAAGCTTAGTTGTAGTATTTGATTCTGATTTGCGTACCAGCCCTGATATAATAGTTGTATGGTTATTTGCAACTTCTACCTTGGTTTTCCCTTTTCTTGAAGAGAACCCTGGTGCGTTGCCTACACTTGCGCCTGCACTTAGATCACTAATTTCTGTCGATATATCAAGTAAAATCCTTTCTGTTTCCTCAAGAATTGTAGGAGTTATTGAGACATTAATTCCCACATCCTTGTACGTATATATAGTATTTCCAAGTTGATCCTGGCCTGAAGGAACAGGAACTTCCTGTCCTGAATTAAATGTTGCTGTTTCTTTATGTGCGACCATTACTTTTGGTTCTGCAAGGATTTTAATCAAACCTTCACCTTCCGCTGCACTTAATGAATAAGAGAGATCATGTCCAGGAAATGCTGACCATGTTTTAAAAGATTTAATATCACCTTCTTGAATAAAAGAAGCGCCTTTTATTTTATTGGACCAGTTTTGCACCTCAAGAATAGGATCTACAATCCATGGAGAAGTTACGTTTTTTCCTAATACTGCATCAAAAGCCTCAAACGTTTCGCCAGTAGAAGTAGTTGTAAGATCCAGGTAATCAAATAGACCTTGTTTAAATTCAAGTCCTCTTGATTTGTTTTTGGTTTTACCCATTTCCACAATTTTAACTTCAAGCATAACCTGCGGGGTAAGGGTTTCTGTAAGATCCACAATAGAGTATCCGTAGGCTTTAGCTAATTCATCTATTTTACCTTTTAAAATAGTAGAAGATAGCTTTCCGCTTAACATTACTTTTAAGCCGGAATCACTTCCCGAATCCACAAAGTCAATCTTTATATTTTCATTTGGTGCAATTTTTTTAATTTCTTTTACAAAGTTAATATTATTGTTTTCTACAAAAAGGTTAAAAAATACCGGTTCTTCTCCTTCTCCCCATATAATTACTGTTGTTTCTCCCCCTGTTTTCCCGTTCATAATTAATTCTTTTGGAGATAAAAATACCATATCTACCAGCTCAGGTTTTGTTATGGAGAATCTTTTTATTGGTTCATCAAATTTTAATATCTGGGATTTGCCTACGATTGCTTTTAGTTCGGAAACTCCACCCTTTAATACCGGCGCATCAATAACTTCGCTCTTTTCTCTAATCTTTTTTATATCTTCTGACTTATAAATAGAATCCTTAGTCTGATTGACTTCAGTAATATCAAGGAAATCGGTATCCAATTCCCTTGTTTGGAGCTTATCTGCTGCATAGGAGCAATTATTAACATACAATACCCCTAGGATCAGAGGTATTATCATTTTATTATTTATTATTTTTTTTATCCTTCCTTCCAATTTTTTCCTCTTTTTAGTCTTTTACTGGGCTAAATCCAGCAATTCTTTCAATTTATTTAAATCTTCTGAAGGTGCAGCATCTTCCTGCGGATTTGTTTCTGCTTGTTCAGTTTCACCAAATTCTATTGTTGAAATAGCGCTTGCTTTAATAAGTTCAATTTTTTTGGGTTCCGGCGGTGGAAGCTTTGGTGGGGTAAACCCTACTTCTTCTGACGGTTCCTCTGGAATATTAGGTGGCGGGAGTTCCAGGGTTGGGGTTTCTGAAGAAGGAGGAGGAGGCAGTTCTCTTTCCGCTATAATAACTTTTTCGTCAGAAGCATTTCTGGTAATAATTTGAAGTTCGCCGCCTACCATATTATCTACGATCCTGGAAACCAGGTCTATAGGCACAAGGAAAGTTATTGCACTTGCCTGTGTAGCTGTTAAATATTCAAGATTTACCTTACCACCAGCTGAGTCTGCATTGTATCTGGAAGCAGTGGTACCGCCTGATGCTTCAAATGCAACTATTCTCACGTTTTGTGCAATGTATTCGGGAGGAGTGGACAGTTTTAATATATCTACGCTTGAACCTACTCTTATATGCGAAGCAAGCCCTTTAAATTTTTCTACAGGAATAGAAATAGCACGCATATCATTAGGTATTTCTATAGTATTAATATACTCTGCCTGAATTTCCGCTGATGTTATAAATTGGCCTTTTACTATATTTTTTCCGGATTTTTTGCCTACGATCAGTGATGTATTATTAAAATAACCTTCAGGTAGTTCTTCTTCTTTGCATTCTTGGTTTTTAAGCATTTCCACTGTAAATGTATCGCCTACTTTTATGTCTTGTATTGCAACGACAGCAGATATTTTTTTTGTCTTACTGTCTGTACCATCAGGATTTTTTTTAAGTTGTGATATGGCTGCATTTTGTTGCTGGATTTTTTTATTTAGGTCATTTAAGGCAGCCTGCTTGCTATTCATAGAATTAAAAATACCAATAGTCGCTACTGCTCCTAAGATAACTGCTATTATTACTTTTTTCTTATTTTTTTTATTTAAACGCATATAATCTTTATAACCCTTGGATATGTTGCAAAGCCTGTATTTATAGTGCTTTCCTATGTATTGTTATCGGTTTAACAATATAAAAACTTTAGTTAATGAATTATATTAATTCCTGCCGATTAAGCCAGCTAATTTCTTCAGAAATGCTGTTTATACTCTGTTTAATATAAGCTGTAGGGTTGTTTTCGTAAAAATTTTCAAAATCTAAAAGCCTGTCTTGATAGTAATTCTTAATAGTCTTTATTATAGAGATTTGTAAGTTTTTTTCCATTTTAGGAAGAATCAGTAGCTTAATTTTTACTATTTGTTCAGAAAGTGCTGAATTTAGCATGAGATTTTCAAAGTATTTTTTACCTGGCGAAGTGATGGAGTACGTGGAACGCCTTTGCCCGCCAGGTGTTGTGGATTTTTTTAGGCTGACATATTTGTTTAAATAAAGTTTTTTCAAGCCTGGATGAATAGAACCCATGCTGGCACTGTAAAACAGAGAAAAATGTTCATCTAGTTTTTTCTTTATTCTGTATATAGTGCATTCTTCATCGAGCAATACGGCCAGTATGACTAACTCTGTGAGCATTTTCTCAGGTCCGCAGATAGTTTGTGTGCATGTAATCCTTCCATAAAAGCCAGCTTTGAAGCGGTTTCAGCTAATTCTCCGGCGGCTTTTTCTGAAATTTGCTGGTATGTCTGGATTTTTACAAAATCAAATACGCTGAGCCCGCCGGAATACCGGCCTACGCCGTTTGTGGGCAGGGTGTGATTTGTTCCGCTGCAATAGTCGCCAAATACCTCAGCAGAAAAATTACCTATAAAAAGTGACCCATAATTATGATACTTTTCTAGATGTTTTCCTGCGTTTTTATAACAAATTTCTAGATGCTCCGGTGCTTTTTTGTTACTTATTTCTATTGCTTGCTCAATATTTTCCACAAGAATAATATAACTTTCTTCAATAGACTTGGATGCAATATTGGAAGTTTCAAGTTTTTCAAGATAAATTTTAATTTTATCCTGAACTTTGTCGATTAGGGTGGGACAATCAGTTATCAGATATGCCCTTGCATCAATATCATGCTCTGCCTGCGCCAGCATATCTGCCGCAATAAAGTCAGGGTTGGCTGTTTCATCAGCTATAATCATTACTTCACTTGGTCCGGCCAGAAAATCAATACCGCATACGCCATATACTTCCTTTTTAGCGGCAGTTACGTACTTATTGCCCGGGCCGGTTATTTTATTCATGGCAGGTATTGTTTCTGTTCCGTATGCCATTGCGGCTATTGCCTGAACTCCGCCTATCCCAAATATTCTATCCGCACCTGCAAGTGCGCATGCAGCTATAGTCACAGGTTGTATTCTCGGGCTGCATACAATAACTTCTTTTACTCCTGCTACTTTTGCCGGGATTACTGACATAATTGCAGAAGAGGGAAGGGGATAATTCCCGCCCGGCACATATGCGCCGGTTCGCTCAAGGGGGATGACTTTATGGCCAAGTTTTATGCCGTTTATATCTACTTCAATCTCTTTCAGGGAAGAAAGTTGTGCCTCTGCAAATGTTTTAACATTTTTTATTGCCAGTTGAATGCATTGTTTGGCGTCTTCAGGTGTTTCAGACAGTGCTTTTTCTATTTCTTCACGGGTCAATTCTAAATTTTCAATTTCTCCATCGCCAAACTGAGCGCTGTATTTTTTGACAGCCTCATCGCCGTTGGTTTTTACATCGTTGATAATTGCAGTAACGCTATCCAGCCCTGCGAATTCCTGGTATTTAAAAAAGTCTTTGGAGATGTCTTTGTAGTTTATTATTTTCATAGGACTTTAAATAAAAAATAAATTTGTTATAATGAATTATACAAGGGCAGGGATGCGTTAACATCCTTTTCAAAGCCTACACCTAACATAGTTGATTTAAAGAAGGGTTAGCAGTTTTGCTAGCTCTTCTTTGTTACATAGCAATAAGAGAAAAACTAATAATATTAGTAGCTCTTTTTTGCTAAGCTGAATCATTACTATCATAGGCCTCACCCCCTTTCCTTCGGGTTTATCCACGTTTTGAGCGTGCCGAGGTGGAGGTAAAGGCTTCTAGCCTGTTTATAATTTTAGCTTTATATTTTGTTTTTATCAATAAATTATTTCGTCATGCTGAATTTATTTCAGCATCTTTCCCTTTTGGGATTATAGCAATAATTCGTAATCTGGAAAGATCCCGAAACAAGTTCGGGATGACGATTTTGGCGATACTGAGCTTTTTACATCAAAATTCCCGCAATGGTTGCTGATAAATACGAGGCTAGCGTGCCGCAAATCAGCGCTCTTAAGCCTAATTTGGCAAGGTCAGCTCTTCTGTTCGGGGCAAGTTCGCCGATACCGCCTACCTGAATAGCTACTGAGCCAAAATTTGCAAATCCGCATAGTGCGAAGCTTGCTATAACAATTGATTTTGGAGAAAGCACGATGTCAGAAGTTCCGTTTATTATTGGGGCAAGATTCATGTAGGCTACGAATTCATTTAAGGCCATTTTTGTTCCCATTAATGAGCCCACTGTGAAGGATTCTTCCCATGGGACACCCATTAACCAGGCAAAGCCGGAAAATATTGTCCCAAGAATTGTATCTAAACTTGTTCCCCAAATTCCAAAAAGTGCGTTAATCATTGCAATCAGTGCTAAAAACCCGATAAGCATGGCTATGACGTTAATGGAAATCCTCATGCCGTCGCTTGCGCCGTGTGCTATGGCATCTATGAGGTTTGCGTGGCTCTTTTTAACTTCAAGTTTTATTTCGCCGCGGGTTTCGGACTGTTCGGTTTCAGGAAAAACTATTTTCGATATAACAAGAGCTCCCGGTGCAGCCATAATACTTGCTGCGAGTAGGTATTCCGCAGGAACACCTAGGGAAATATATACAGCCATTACGCCTCCGGCAATGCATGCCATGCTGCCTGTCATTGAGGCGAGCAGTTCTGATCTGGTCATGCCGGAAACATAGGGTTTAATCATAATCTGGGCTTCTACCTGCCCGACAAATGCGCTGGCTACGTTAGAAAGTGCCTCGCTTCCGCTAACTCCCATTATTTTATATACAATTTTAGCTACAAAAGACACTATCCGTTGCATTAAGCCTACATGGTAGGCAATATTTACCAGTACTGCAACAAAAATGATAGTTGGAACTATTTTTAAAACAAATATAAATCCGTGTCCGGAGCCGAAAACAAACTCTCCGCCCTTATCTGCGAAGTTCAAGAGGTCTTTTATAAATTCGCCAATCTGGGCAAAAATTATCTTACCCAGCGGCACTTTCAGTATAAAAATGGCGATTAAAAGTTGTAAACCCAGCCCTGTGCCAACAAGCCGCCAATTTATGGCCTTTTTATCCCTTGACATAAGAAATGCCAAGCCGAGTATAGTGATTATTCCAAATATTCCAAAAAACCTGTCCATTGCCGACTATTATAGCAGAGATGATGTTATTTTATTTTGCGGTTACAAATTTTTACAAAATTAAGTAAAGAACTTCTTAATAATTATCACTTTTATATTAACTATGTTTTAATATATACAATGATCTGTTTACTAATTTAAGGGTGAGTATATGACAACGGCAAACGATTTTAATACACAGCAGAATACAGAAGTGGAAACAAGTTTCGATAGTTTGCCTTTGGAAACCCTTAAGCATGGCTTTATTAGAAAAAATAATTTTTATATCAGAAGAGGCGTGCCTGAATCCCATAGGAGGATTGCTGATAACTTCATGATAATTAAAAAAATATTCGGCCATCCTGTTGTGCAGTCAAAAATTGATGAAGATGAACAAATTCTTCTTGCAAAATATGATTTTAATCTCCTTGAATTCTCCACTTCAAAACAGATAGAGGATGAAATAGTTTTCCTGAAAAAGTGGAGCTATTCTAATAATAGGGAGCTTCAGCAGGTTGCTGATGAAATAATTACAATTAGAGCAAAAGAGCTTAAGTATTTAATTGCTACAAAATATGTTAGTATAACTAACCGGCTCTATAATGGCCATAAAGTGCTTGAAAAATACTTTGAAGATATATCAAAATATTTTTCAGATAGTTTTTAAAAATTAGGGAGGACTTCTAAAAATTGAAAACCCAAGTTCCAAAAAACTTTGGGCCAAAATTTTTATCGGACGGGCAGATTAAGTTTGATTTATGGGCACCAGATACAGACAAAGTAGAGCTTTGTCTGGAAAACAAAGAACTTCTAATGAAAAGAGATAAGGAAGGCTGGTTTTCCATATGCACAAATGAAGCACATGTCGGTTCAAAGTATATGTTTAGAATTAACGGGGATCTGAAAGTTCCCGACCCTGCTTCTAAATGCCAGGCAGTGGATGTTGATGGATGGAGTGAAGTAGTTAAGGAGACATATAATTGGGGCAATGATAGTAACTGGAAAGGCCGTCCATGGCATGAAACAGTACTTTATGAGCTGCATGTCGGCACTTTTACAGAAGAAGGTACTTTTAAAGCTATAGAAAAAAAGCTTGATTACTTCGTGGAACTTGGTGTTACGGCGATAGAACTGATGCCGGTTGCGGATTTCCCCGGAAAAAGAAACTGGGGATATGACGGGGTACTGATGTTTGCACCAGACAGAACATATGGAACGCCTGATGATCTTAAAGACCTTATTAAGGCTGCCCATGAAAAGGGGTTAATGGTGTTTCTTGACGTGGTTTATAATCACTTTGGGCCTGACGGGAACTATCTCTACTGCTATGCAAAGTCAGGATTCTTCGAAAGTAAGCATACAACCCCTTGGGGTAATGCCATAAACTTTGAGAACAGGAATGTAAGGGATTTTTACATTGAAAACGTACTTCATTGGCTTGAGGAATACCGTTTTGACGGGTTAAGATTTGACGCTGTTCACGAAATTAAGGATGATTCTCCTGTTAATATCCTTGAAGAGATCGCAAGCGTTGTAAAAGAGCGTATAAAAGACAGGCATGTTCATCTGGTATTGGAGAATGACGATAATATTGCCAGCCTGCTCCACCACTATGTGGCGCAGTGGAATGATGACTTCCACCATTGCGTGCACATTCAAATTACAGGCGAAAAGGGCGGATATTATGAAGACTATACTGACCATACATACTATCTTGCACGATCTTTGGCAGAGGGGTTTGCTTTTCAGGGTGAGATATCAGCCTATCGTGGCAATACTCCCCGGGGCGAAAACAGCAGGAACTTGAACGTTTCCAGCTTTGTTAATTTTATACAGAACCATGACCAGATAGGTAACAGGGCTTTTGGTGAGAGAATATCTGCGCTTGCTAGCGAGGAGGCAGTCAAGGCAGCGGCAACTTTGTATTTATTAGCTCCTACAATTCCTATGGTATTTATGGGGGAGGAATGGGGCTGTAAAACGCCATTTATGTTTTTCTGTAATTTGGGCGCAGATCTGTCGGATTCTATCAGGGATGGCCGCAGAAGAGAGTTTTCAAGATTTCCTGAGTTTGCAGACCCTGAAAACAGGAAAAAAATACCTGATCCTACGACAGAAGCCACGTTTATAAGTTCTAAAATTAACTGGGATAATATAGACACCGAAATGATGGAATTTTACAAAGAATTGCTTAATATTAGAAAAAAGAATATAGTGCCGCTTATTCCGTATATCGAGCATTCCAGAAGTACGTATGAGATTAAAGGGACAGGTCATTTTACAGTCAAATGGTTCACTAATAATGGGAAAATACTGGAAATAACTGCTAATTTCCCTGAAAATAAGGTTGATTGGTCTATTAATAATGGATAAAAACGCTACACTTGAAAAACTTGCTATACATTACGGTTTAATTCCTGATAGGACAACTACCAGGGAACACCAGGAGTTTCTGAACGCTATTGGAATAAACACTGAAAGCCTAAAAAGCCTTACTAAAGAATTGGAAAAAATTGAAAACCTGGCATGGACGTCGTTTTTTTCTCCGTTGCAGGTGGTCAAATACGGGGAAATACCTGTAATTTCTCTTTCTCTTCCTGAAGATGAACGTGATAAATCGTTTGAATGGGTTATACAGGAAGAAGGAGGGAGGCATCACCACGGTGAATTCTATGCCCCACTGCATAAAGCTGAACTTTCTCTACCTATAAGATTAAATATAGGCTATCATAATCTGAAAATTAGGTCGGAAACAGGTAAAGAAAGCTCTATGAAACTTATAATTGTGCCCCGGCAATGTTATAAGCCGCTTGCGTTGGAGAAACATGAAAAGGTAAGCGGATTTAAATTTAGCCTGTATAAAGGGAATTCTTGTTCGAATTATAGGGTATCGAGCTACAGGGATTTGCAGAATGCCATAAACTTTGTTAAAAGTGAAAACGCAGGCATTTTAGGCGTGGACTCAATTAACCAGTGCGGCAGGATGGCCTTTAGTACTCTGTTAATTGATGTTGATGAAGCAATAAATTTTACGGAAGACAGGGATATCAGGTTAAAAATCCTGACAGAAGAATTTCAGGAAAGTATTAAGCGGATTCAGGAAAGCGAAATATTAGACTTAAAAAGTGTTTTTATCCATAAATTAAAAATTTATAAAATCATATACCATTCCTTTAGGGAAAATCATATCAATAAAAACACGCCTAAAAGCCAGGATTTCTTCCGATTTTTATCCGCTAAGGGTGATAACTTAAGGAAACAGGCACTTTTTGAGGCGATAAAAGAACACCTTCTTTGGGAAAATCCAAAACTCACAAGTTGGCATGAATGGCCTGAGTCTTTTAAAGACTCAAATAGTGAAGCAGTAATGCTTTTTGAGAAAAATAATATTGAAACCATACATTTTTATGAGTTTTTACAATGGCAGGCAGATATACAGTTAAATATAGCAGGCAGGACTTCCTGGATAAATAAGTTAGCTGTCGGTATTTGTGCTGAGTGGGATTTTTGTATTAACAGAGATGAATCAGAGGCCTGGTTAAAGCAGGATTATTATGCTTATAATGCTGTGATGGAATATGATCCCAGTTCAGCTCCAATTATTCCTTCAATGCTGCAAAACAATGGGTACAAATATATTTCTGAAATGATTGTACCGGATATGATTCATACGGGAGCAGTGAAACTCAAAGGTATACGAAATTTTGATAAAGTTAAATGGTTAATCAGAGAAAATCCCGATATTGAGTTAAATGTGCAGTATCCGTACGAGGATATACTTGGGGTTATTGCGTTAGAAAGCCACAGAAATAAATGTGTAGTAGTTGTTGATGAAACAGACGAATTGCTTGAAAAGTATGGTTTTTTAACTGAAGAGGTCTTTGATATTAAGGAAATAAATGTTGAAGAGATACCCCAGTTAAGCACAAAAGGGACAGAATATAACCGCAGGATTGAAATAGAGAGGATTCCTCTATCTGCATACCGGCTACAATTCAATAAATACTTCACTTTTAAAGACGCACAAAACATTATTCCATATTTAAAGGAGCTAGGGGTTTCCCATTGTTATGCCTCACCTATCCTTCGAGCCAGATCAGGCAGTATGCACGGTTATGACATAATTAATCATGCTGAATTAAATCCTGAAATTGGCAGTATTCAGGAATTTTATGATTTTGTAAACACACTCCATTATTATGATATGGGATTAGTAGTGGATATTGTTCCAAATCATATGGGTATTGGAAATGAAAACAAATGGTGGATGGACGTACTGGAAAATGGCCAGGCGTCGAGATACGCTTCATATTTTGATATTGACTGGGAGCCACTGAAAAAGGAGCTAAAAGGAAAGATATTAGTGCCTGTACTTGGAGATCATTACGGAAATACCCTCAGTAGCGGGCAGTTTAAGTTTCATTTTAACCATGAAACCGGTAAATTAACCATTAATTACTGGGAGCATGAATTCCCGATTAACCCGTCTTCTTATCCTATGTTCCTTGAGCATAGGATTGAAGTGCTGGAATCAAGGATGGGCAGTAATAATACAGATTTTCTTGAATATTTAAGCATTATAACAGCATTTAAAAAACTTCCCGAAATCAGGGAAAAAAATATTGCATCAAGAAGGCTGGCTGAATTATGTTCCAGAAACCAGCTAATTTCAGGTTTTATACAGGAAAATCTTGTTGACTTTCGGTGCGAGGGAAATGATTCGATTTCCTGCAACAGGATACATAACTTGCTTGAAGAACAGGCCTATAGATTGGCATATTGGCGGGTATCCATTGATGTGGTTAATTACAGGCGATTCTTTGATGTTAATCATCTGATAGGGCTTAAAACCGAGAATCCGCTTGTGTTTACTAGCACTCATTCTTTGATACTTGACCTGATTGAACAGGAAAAGATTGACGGTTTAAGATTAGATCATCCTGACGGACTTCTTGACCCTACGAATTATTTTAAAACTTTACAGTCAGAAGCTGGGAAACGACTCGGGATTAATTTTGACTCAACAGAAGCAAACTTATTGGGTTCTGAAAAGCTGCCTATTTATGTTATAGCTGAGAAAATACTTGCCCCTTTTGAAAAAATCCCAAGGAATTGGGCAATTAACGGCACTGTAGGTTATGAGTTTTTAAATCAGCTATGTAATTTAATGATAGATGCGAGAAATGCCAAGAAATTTAAAAGAGTTTACCAGCGCTTTATTGAAAGTGTGCCTAATTTCGGTGAATTAGTTGTAGATTGCAAGAAAATCATAATGAAAACTTCGTTAACCAGCGAGTTAAGCACTCTTTCAAACCATTTAAACAGGATTTCCGAAAGGTATTACAGCACAAGGGATTATACCTTAAATAACCTCAGAGAGGCATTAACTGAGATTATTGCTTGTTTTCCTGTTTATAGGACATATATTTCACAGGAACAAAAAGGCGATAAAGCAATACAGTTTATAAAATGGGCTATTGGGCTTGCCAAAAAACGTACATTGTATACGGATCCTTCAATTTTTGACTTTATTGAAAAAGTGCTTCTTGTTGAACTTGAAGATGATAAAGATTCTGAAGAATACAGGGATACACTTAAATTTGCAATGGAGTTCCAGCAATATACCGCTCCGTTAATGGCTAAAGGTCTTGAGGATACTAGCTTTTACAGATATAACAAATTGATTGCCTTAAATGAGGTTGGTGGCGAGCCAGTACACTTTGGTATTTCAATTAAAGATTTTCACAATCATAATATTAGAAGGCTGGAAAGAACTCCACATGGTATGATATGCACTTCTACACACGATACAAAAAGATCAGAGGATGTAAGAGCCAGGCTTTGTGTGCTTTCTGAGATTCCAGATAAATGGCAGGAAAAGATTACTCGTTGGTCAACAATAAATCAGTCAAGAAAGCTCGAATTAGATAAAGTACTTGCGCCTGATAAAAATGATGAGTATCTTTTCTATCAGACGCTTTTGGGGATATGGCCTTGTGAAACCCCCAATGAAGCTGAAAAAGAAGTCCTTATTACCCGGCTTGAGGATTATATGCTCAAAGCCATAAGAGAAGCAAAGGCTCATACAAGCTGGGTAAATATTAACACACCTTATGAAGATGCTATAAAAGGTTATATAAGAAAAGTACTCACTTCGCCCGAAAATCACCCTTTTTGGAAAGAATTTTTGCCTTTTCATAAAGATGTGGCTCATGTTGGGTTTTTAAATTCCCTGTTTCAGTGCGCGTTAAAGCTGACCTGCCCGGGAGTGCCGGATATTTACCAGGGAAGTGAGCTGTATAAATTTACTCTTGTTGACCCTGATAACAGAAAACCTGTTGATTATAACTATTTGAGGCAAAAATTAAATGAAGTTAAAGCTAATGACTTATATCCTCTTGAATCAGGCAAAATGAAAATGTTTTTAACTTCATCAATACTTAATTTCAGGCAAAAACACCAGGATATTTTCAGAAAGGGTAACTATATTCCGCTTGAAACAAAAGGCTCAAAAGCAAGAAATCTGGTTGTTTTCTCAAGGCAATTTGATAATAAAGCTGTTATTGTAGTAGTTCCAAGGCTCAGCTATAACATGGTATCAGAAGCTACACCGCTTCCTGCAGGTGAGGAAGTATGGAAAGATACATCAATCATCATTCCTGCTGAATATTTTGGGCGGAAGTGCGTGAATATTTTCACAAATCAGGAATTTGTCTTTACAGAAGAGCGGATAAACGCTGGAAAAATACTTAATACTTTACCTTTCGCTATGCTTTTTATATAATTAGGTATCAAATTTAAATATTGATTTGAAATTATTGAAAAATACTGCTTATAAAAATAATGTTCTCATTATAGATGGTCATGCGTTGACAAGATTTGGTTTAAGGACCGCTTTAGAAGCACGGAAAATTTTTAAGAATATACTGGAAGCGGAGAGTGGGGAAAAAGGGTTAGAATTATCAAAAGAATTTAAACCGGATGTCGTGATAATGGACATTTGCCTGCCGGGGATAGGCGGCATTGAAACAATTAAAAACATAAAAATTTTGAATAAAAACGCAAAAATAGTAATTCTAACTTTTGATATCAGGCAGGAGCAGGTATTGGATGCAGTATATGCCGGGACGCATGCTTATTGTACTAAAGATATTGACTCTGAAAGGTTGCTTAATATAATTGAAACGGTTTCTGATGGTGCTATATGGTTTGATTCCTCGGTTTCAGGTAATATTTTAAATTTATTGGTAAAAAAGCAAAAAAATAAATCGGAACAGAAAAAAATCCGGTTAACAAATAGGGAAATCGAAGTATTAAAGCTGATAGTTAATGGTTGCAATAATGCTGAGATATCTGAAAATTTATGTGTGAGTATTCATACGGCGAAGGCGCATGTTTGCAATATTTTGCGCAAATTGTCCGTGGAAGACAGGACGCAGGCCGCAATAATGGCCTTAAAGCATAATATTATTTAACTTTCTTAGGTGTAGAGCGAGCTTTATAAAATCGAGCATGAGGGTTGGGTTTTGATTTTAAATTATTTTGCACCAGGTAACTGTTTGGATGGGGTGGTTTAGGATAATTATCACGTTTTGGTGGGGTATTATCAGCTATACATCTTCCATGATCCTTTATATTTACAGTTTTTATGTCTTTTAATCTATCCCCTATAGATTCTTTCAATTTTTTTATATCAATTGTGTCCTGTTGGCCTGAGTCAACAATAATAATCTTTATCCCCTTTTGTTCTAATTTTTTTATTTTTTCAGCTAATTCATCTATTATTAAGATGTCAACATCATCTTGATCCTTACCTTTGAGAGTTGATTTTAATAGCTCTGTAACTGGGGATTTCCCAGTTCCTATAATCCCTATTCCATTGGGTGAATGTACAATATTTCCGCTGAAGGATATGGGATTCATAAAAAACCTTTATTTTATTAACTGAATTTAATAAAACTCCTCAAGTAAAAAAATTGCGCTTTTGTGTACGGCTTTGGAAAATTTTTTTGTTATCATAAAAAAATGAAATTCTACGCTGATCTGCATATTCATTCTAAATACTCCCGCGCTACGAGTAAAAATTTGACTCTTGAAGTGTTATCCTCATGGGCGCAAAAAAAAGGTGTGACAATGCTGAGTACAGGGGATTTTACTCATCCTGCATGGTTTGCGGAAATTAAAGAGAAGCTTACACCAGCTGGCAATGGTGTTTTTAAATTAAAAGATAGTCCTGTAAATTTTATACTGTCAGTGGAAATATCAACTATCTATAAAAAAGGTGATAAAACAAGGAAAATCCACCATATTATATTCATGCCTGATCTTGAGGCGGCGGAGAAATTCAGGCAGCGGCTGGGTTCCATTGGTAATATAAAATCAGATGGGCGGCCGATATTGGGGCTGGATTCACGGAGTTTACTTGAAATAACCCTCGAATCCGGGAAAGGTGCATTTATAATCCCTGCACATATCTGGACACCGTGGTTTTCAGTATTAGGCTCAAAATCAGGATTTGATTCTATTGAAGAGTGCTATGAAGACCTATCCGATCATATATTTGCGCTGGAAACCGGTCTTTCATCGGACCCGGAAATGAACTGGCGAGTTTCAGGGCTTGATAAATACAGGCTTGTGTCGAATTCAGATTTGCATTCGCCTGCTAAGATGGCCAGAGAGGCCACTATTTTTGACACTAAGCCTGATTACTTCAGTATGATGCATGCGTTAAAAACCGGCGATGGTTACATAGGGACCTTAGAATTCTTCCCGGAAGAGGGAAAATACCACATGGACGGCCATAGAAAGTGTGACGTGTGCATGGTGCCGTCAGAAACCATTAAGCATAAAGGGATTTGTCCTGTGTGCGGTAAACCGTTAACTATCGGCGTTTTGCATAGAGTTGATGAACTTGCAGATCGCCCTGAAAAAGGATTTAAGCCGCCAGCGACAGCAGGGAAAGTTTACAGTCTTATACCATTGCAGGAAATACTGGCTGAAATTATGAAGGTAGGGATTGGTAGTAAAAAAGTAGACACTGCATATGAGAATTTAATACAGAAACTTGGCCCTGAGCTGTCAATTCTTATGGATGTGCCAGTAAGTGATATTTCCAAAGCATATTCACCGGTGTTGGGTGAGGCGATTTCCCGTTTAAGGGCGGGTAAGGTTATCCGACATTCAGGGTTTGATGGGGAATATGGGGTTATAAAGCTGTTTGAGAAGGATGAACTGGTAAAGAAAACTGTTTAACTTATATGAAAATGCCTTCAATATGTAAGAAGCCATCTGGTTAAAAACATTTTTTAAGTGTAACCCTTATCATTGCTATTCTTACAACATTTTCTGCGGTTAAAGTTAAAATTTCAAAATCTTTAGATGCCCTTC
>Ga0209417_1003500_pt1 | contig 20843 bp, 11 predicted proteins | sample RifGroF2_FD_184002 | JGI IMG/M metagenome (GOLD analysis project Ga0209417, IMG submission 184002) | Groundwater microbial communities from Rifle, Colorado, USA - Groundwater F2 (SPAdes) (version 2) | ecosystem: Environmental > Aquatic > Deep subsurface > Groundwater | place: Rifle, Colorado... | reverse complement strand
ATATTCAACCATTCCAAATATCTCTGCATATTGTTTGGAGAATCTTCACGGCGATTGCGGAATTAAAACGCTTTTGTTTATGACTCTTTGCCGCCACAACGGCATTCCCGCAAAATGGCAAAGCGGCTGGATGCTGCATCCGGTTGAAGTTAATCTGCACGATTGGTGCGAGATTTATGTTCTGCCGTTCGGTTGGGTTCCGGTTGATCAATCGTTCGGTTTAATAGATTCTGAAAATGGAAAAGAAAAATATTTTTATATCGGCAACACCGATCCGTATCACCTCATTATTAATGATGATTATTCGCAACCGCTTTTCCCGGTAAAAATTTTTCCACGGAGCGAAACGGTTGATTTTCAAAGGGGAGAGGTTGAATGGAACGGCGGAAATCTCTATTTTGACCAATGGAATTATCATTTAGATGTAAGTTATTCAAAAGGAAAAGAGAATGAAAAATAAAATCTTTTTTATAGTTGCGGCTTCAATGTTATCGCTTTTTTTGTCTTACAATATTATGGCGCAGGAAAAAACTTATTTTGATTCTCCGTTTGGAGTTGGCGGCGGATTTATTGCTTCATGGACATTTCCAAACATTCAGCCGGTTAATGATCAGTTGAAAGCATTCGGAACTCCGGAACTTGGAAAATCGGGATACTTTTCTTCCGGCGGAGCAGGCTTTGTTTACATCGGTTTTGTTCCCGGCTTACGAATTGGCGGAATTGGTTTTGGCGGAACAACAAAGGAGTCGAAATTGTCAAATGGATTTCAGCGGCAAGCAAAACTTACTTCTGCTTTCGGCGGTGTATCTATAGAATACACGCTTCCTTTCGTTCGCCGTGCCGGTGTTTCAATCGGTTTGATACTTGGCGGCGGGAACACAACCCTTGAATTTTACCGTTACAAAGATTCTTATTCATGGGATCAACTTTGGAGTGAGATAAAAGATTCCAATTCAACAACCAACTTCGGAAGAAAACTTTCTAACGATTATTTTGTAGTTGCCCCAACGTTAAACATTGATATCCCCTTTTACCGGTTGTTAGCCTTTAGATTCGGTGCAGCTTATGCGATTCATGTTGGCGATAACTGGAAACTGGATAACGAACAGGATGTTTATAACGTACCGACCGCAACTGCCAAGGGTCAACTTTATCTTAACGCGGGATTCTTTTTCGGATTTTTTTCTTATTAATTGTAGTTAGCAGCAAAAATAATCTTAATCATAATCGTGTTCTTAATCGAACTCAATTCGCTGGTAATTTTTAGAGATTAAGAAAAAGATTACGATTAAGAAATGATGTTATTATTTTAAAATTATGAATTATTAAAAAGGGTTTAAATGAAGAACATTTTAGTTACCGGTGGCGCCGGATTTATCGGAAGCAATTTTATCAATCATATTCTTAAAGAACGTGACGATTATTTTATAATCAATCTCGACAAACTTACTTATGCGGGAAATCTCGAAAATTTAGTTGAATCGGAGAATCACAAGAATTACCGTTTTGTAAAAGGAGATATCTGCAATGCTGAATTGGTAAGCTATCTTTTTGAAAAATATAAGATTAAACACGTCATCAATTTTGCAGCGGAATCGCACGTTGATAGAAGCATTCTCGGTTCATCGATTTTCTATCAGACGAATGTCATCGGCACAAATGTTCTGCTTGAAACTGCACGTAGAAACGATGTGGAAAAATTTCTTCAAGTTTCTACTGATGAAGTTTACGGCAGTCTTGGCGCTGATGGACTTTTTACGGAAGCAACTCCGCTTTCACCGAACAGCCCTTATTCCTCAAGTAAAGCCGGAGCCGATATGATGGCTTTAGCCTTTTATCATACGTATGGAATGCCGGTTGTACTTACGCGATGTTCAAATAATTACGGACCATTTCAATTCCCCGAAAAACTTATTCCGTTAATGATCATCAATTCGTTAAATAATAAAAAACTTCCCGTCTATGGCGATGGAATGAATGTCCGCGATTGGATTTATGTTATTGACCATAACCGCGCAATAGATTTGGTTTTTGAAAAAGGAAGAACCGGAGAAGTTTATAACATCGGGGCAAGCAACGAAATGCAGAACATTAAAATTATTCAGTTGATACTTCAACATTTGAAAAAATCAGATAGTTTAATAGAATATGTAAAAGACCGGCTTGGACACGACAGACGCTACGCGATCGATTCAACAAAAATACAAACCGAATTTGGCTGGAAACCTAAATTCACATTTGAAGAAGCCATTCAGTTTACTATCGATTGGTATCTTCAAAACGAACAATGGTGGAAACGCATTATTTCCGGTGATTATTTGAAATACTATGAGCAGCAGTATTTAGGAAGATAAATTGAAAAAGATAATCGGGATGAGTATACTTTTGAGGAAAATTGAATACAGAAATTATTAAGGTGAAACACTTTATCTCATCTGTTTTGGTTGGTTTCGTGCTTCTAAACTTTGGCTGTAAAAAATCCCCAACAGAACCGCCATCGCCACCAACGCAGGAAATAAGAGATACGTTAACCCTTACTCTTAAAACCTATTCGCACAGAAGCGTAACGCTTGCGTTACATACCACCGCATATTACAAAACCTCCTTCATAAAAGTAATAAGAGCCTTAAACGGAACAGAGACCGTATTGGCAAACTACTCCAACTCTATAAGCGATACGCTAATATTTGATGATGACGGAGGAACTGGATTATACCAAGATACTTCTTATACCTATTATGCCCTACGTATAGATACTCTTGGTATTGCTAAAGATACAAGCAACACATTAACCTTTAAAACCCTAGGTTTAACTACGCATGAGTACGATTGGTCAACTACCACTACCGGTATTTGGCAAAGTGTATTGGTAGATGTTTGGGGAACAGACGAAAATAACATTTATGCGGTTGGAGGTGTTAGATTAAATAATACTACTTACGGTATTATGAAGTGGAGCAATAACGAATGGGTTCCAGAACAAGTTGGAGGTGGAATGTACGCCATCACCGGCTTTTCTGATAACGACATCTGGGTAGTTGGTGAGGCTGTACAACATTATGACGGTAATCAGTGGAAACGTATTGACGCAACGTCAAGCGGAAATCAAGAGATTCCTCTCAATCAAGTTTTTTATGATAATAAGCCATATAGTTCAATCTGGGGAAATAGCAGTACCGATGTCTATTTCGGAAGCCAAAGAGGAACGATAGTGCACTGGGATGGGAAATATGCTACCGTGGTTTATAAAAAATCGGAAAATTTTAACATTCGAAATATCCACGGTTCTTCAGCAACTAACATCTGGGCAGTAGGAGGTGAGTACAGCAATCCTTGGCGAAATCTTATACTCCACTTTAACGGCTCAACATGGCAAGAAATTACAAATTTACCAGACGAGACATTTTCCCCAAGCGGGGTCTATGTATTAAACGAAAAAGAAATTTATATCTGTGGTGAAAGTGGTCTGCTTTATGGGAATGAAAGTGGATGGGGAGAAATAAATTTAGTGGGTAATTCAGCTTTGACAAGAATAAAAGGAAAAAATGGGAATGATATATTTTTAACTGGACATTTTAATTCTCTCTATCACTATAACGGGAAAGAATGGCATTGGTACAATGAACTTTATAACTCACAAGGTGGATTTTTAAGAGGGGTCTTCCTTGTTTACGATAAGGTGTTCGCGGTCGGTATAAATGAAAATGATAATGCTTTAATATTAACAGGTAAAAAAAGGAGTTCAAAATGAGAAGTCAATCACTAACTCAATATTAGTAAATGATTAGTTCATCTACTTTTTCTTAACCGGCACTTCAACTTTTGAGGGAGTTAATTCTGTTACAACTTGTTCAGGCAATAAATTGTACATCGAACCGGTAAAATAATCTATCGTCATTCCAGGTAAAAATCCGTTCAAAGCATTTCCCCAAAACCACCAAGACATTTTTCTCGTCAACTGCGTTTCGTATGGTTCGTAACCATCCAACTCAAATTTAATAACATGATCACCACTCCGGTCAATGTTCACAACTTGGGGAGAGGTACCGAATTTTTTCCCGTCAACGGTAATCTTCGCATTGGGAGGATTTGATTTCAATTCAACTTCTTGCGTTGTCGTATTTATCATTGTTGAGCATCCGGTGAGCGAAAGCAATCCAATAGTTATCGTTATTAAAAGATAGAGTTTTCTCATAATTCATTTTTCTTGTTACTCTAATTATCGAATAAAAGTTGGTGCAGTTTAGGAGGTTGTGAATGGAGATAGAGTTTTGGAAATAAAAAAACCTGTCCGTTTTTGGGGGACAGGTTTTAAGTTTTGGTTTAAGAGCTGGTGTTATTTCAACAGCAACATCTTATTCGTTTGAATAAAGCTACCGGCTTTTAATTGATAGAAATAAATTCCGGAACCTAATTCCTTATCCTTCAATTTAAAAGTTACATTTTTAACTCCGGCGGATTGCAGTTCGTTTACCAAAGTAGCAACTTCATTTCCGAGAACATCATATACTTTTAAGGTAACAAAACTGCTTTGCGGCAGTTGGTAACTTATTACCGTTGAAGGATTAAATGGATTCGGATAGTTGTTGAACAACGCATAAGAGGTGGGATTAAGTTCTTCCGAAGTAACATCTGTAGTAGAATCTGGCGCAAATGTCATACCAAATACACCTCTATAATTTGTTGTTCCTACCACCGTTGCAACTCCGGAGGTTTTGTCAATTTTCAGAAATGAGCTAACAACATTTTCTTCACCATACGCTCCATAAAGATCTCCATTTTTATCAAACGCTAAGGCTCTTATGATATTGTTTCCAATTCCTGCATTCCCTACAAAAATTGTATCTCCGGTAGTTTTATTTATTTTATAGATCCTATCTTTATTTGAAGTCGCATCAATAGAAACGTATACATCTTCGGTTGAAGGCTCTATTGCCATTGCCGCAACTTTTATTTTACTTGTAACCAGATAAGTTGTATCACCCGTTGCGATATCCATTTTATAAACCTTCTGGGTTGATGCAACTCCTATAAGATCTCCAGATGGATCAAAAGTCATTGCAGAAAGTGTAACCGGAGACTTGAATTGATAAAGCGCTTGTCCGGTTTCGCCATCAACATTTACAACATAAGTAGGAAGTCCAAGAGAGTAGTTATAAGCAAAGAGTTCATTCGTTACGGGGTTAAATGAAATACTTCTTAATGGTGAGAAGTTTGATAATCCGATGTCAGAACCTTCACCGGTTAGTGGATTTATTTTAATAACTTTTCCTGTGCTTCCGGCTCCTCTTCCGGTTGAGGCATAGAGCGTCCCCTTAACTGCTTTGTTAAGCAAAATATAGTTGACGGTAAAAGGAAGAGTAATACTGGGTTTTCTGAAATCGTTGGAAATAATAGTGATGCCGCCATCATAAAAACCCGGTGTAAGCATGGCGCCGTTAACCGTAACATCAACATCCTTTGAGGAATTTAGAGTGGCTAATTCTCCGCTGCGAACTGAAGTGTAAATTGAATTCATTCCAGGCAGTGTTGCAATTTCAAAATCATCAACAAAAAATCCTTCATCCACAACAAGTTGGTCGCTGTTAAATTGGAAAGCAAATTGAACAGAATCAGCGTTGCCGGATAGATCCGGGAATTGCAGCAGAACGGTTTCCCATGCGGTTGATTGTTCCTTTATGATTCCCTTCTCCGACGCAGCTAACTGCTGCCAGGTTTTTCCATTATCAAGGGAAACCACAAAATAAACAAAATCGAATCCAACTTCTGCTTTGTTGTAATAATTAAATGAAATCGATACGACATCTTGTGGCAGAACTTTTGAAAAATCAAACTTAGGACTAAGTAAAGTTCCGGTTACCAGACTATCATATACAGGTCTTCCATCGACTTCTTTTCCGAAATGTACTACCGTTGGTTTTGAGTGCCCATCTAACGTTGCCGGGCCGAGGATTGTTCTCTGCCATCCATGCGGGGCATCGCTAACTTGTGTAAATTCACCAAAACCTGATTCAAAATCATTCGTATAAAGCACAGTGGCTTTTGCAGCATCTTCACCTAAAAATCCATCGAGATTTGATTTTTTAGTTTTTGATTTCAAAAGACCGGACGGCTTATTTGCTTTTGCCGAAAGTGCCGTAAGAATACGGTAGTTGAGAGGAGTATTTCCAAGATTACTTAACGTGATCATTTTGGTCTTTGGACCTATATCTTCCTTAGTGGCAAAGGAGAAATTACCAAGAACATCAATTGACGTATTCATTTTGGGTGCTAAAGCTCCACCGGTATTTAATTCAAAAGGAATATCTACGACCAATTTATTAACATCATTTGTATGAATTCTCAAAACTCCAAAAAATGTAGCTGGTTTATTTGCATTTGAAATCGTCAAAGTAACCGCACTTGATTGCCCGACGGGAGTACTCCCTTGAGTTCCTTCTAAAGTTACTGTTGCATCTGTTGGTTGAACATAATTTAAAATAAATTCAAATTCGTAAACGAGTGGATTATCTAAACTTAAATTGGTAAACTGTAATTGAATCTGTTTCTGAGTATTCAATTCTACATTTCCGAATTTTAATGTGTCGGTTCTGTTATCCAAGTCCAAGGTATCAAGCGCGTTTACTATTCGCATCGACGCATATTTGAAATCATAATCGATGCCGTAACCAATCACTTCAAGCATTCTTAAATCTTGATTATTGATCTGTAATCTTGTGCCTGCAGCCAGAGTCGGGTCCATAATTCCGATCCATCTGTTAGCTCCTAAGGATGGCGGACGGAGATCGTCATCACGCCAGTGCGAAGATTGCTGACCATCTCCATTTAATCTTGCACCTGTTGCAGTTGAAAGCTCCACTTCTGACTGACCATCGAAGAAAACGTGAGTGCTGTACAAATATGTTTTGCCACCTTCTGTAGCCCAAGTTACTGAATTTACTGGCCCGGCAGTAGTGACTCTTGGTGCAGTTGAAAATCCTACTAAACTTCCCGGTTCAACATCTTCAGGATGAACACGGAATAAATCCCACGGATAATAGAGGTCTTCCAATCCGGCATGATCTGCAAAACCTGCTGCGGTTACAAATCCTAAAGCATGGCCTATTTCATGTGTACATACTGCATCAAAATCATATTTACCGGCGGTAATACCGTTTGATGGATCTAAATCAAAAGGGAAACCTGAATTGAATCCAATTGCCGGAACGCTTCCGAAGGGATTAACGTTTGGATCTGCGCTGATGTTTGCATCAACAAAACCAAGCGCCTGTAAATTTATTAAAGTTCCGATACCTCTTGATAAATTTGCCGGCACTGTTGAAGGAGTTGGATTAGGAATCGCATTATAAAGATCAGCTAATTGCGTATTTCCCGGTTTTAGGTCTTTAAACTTTTGAATAAAATCCGGGACAAGCGCATTGACGTTAGGAGCTTTAAAAGCGTAGTAAGCCGTAGTGGAAGTAGAACCCAAAACACCGGCGCTGAATGCTGTGCCAAATCTTGTTGGACCGTAATCAACATCAAGCACGGTTGTCATCGGCGTAGTAAGTACTCTTTCCCATCTTGCAGCAGCTCTTCTAAATGCCAAAATGGCATCAGGGTATTGCATCAATTGATCAGTTGCTCTTAAAATGATTTTTACACCTCTTAGGGATGAAGCATCATTTAGTGAGGGGAGAATATGTAAATTAGTAGTTGCAACTGAGTTGTCTAAATTAGCTGCATCCTTTACAACTTCTTCGCAATTTACTGCGCCGTTCTTATCAACTTTATTGATGAAGACGGTCTCTTTTTCAAAGCGTTTGTATTTATTTAGACTTCCATTTTGTCCTATAATAGGAATAGATGAAAAAGTAAATAAAGAAAGTAGAGCGAAAACCCAAATTTTTACAAAATGGGACTGCCGGTTAAAAGTAGTCATTGATTCTCCGTTTAATAATAGAAGTATTAGTTAATTTTAATGGAATAGAAAAATCTTCTGTTTTGAAATTATAAAAATGGAGGGTGAATAGCAAGAAAAGTTTGATAGAAAGAAAAGCTGTAGTGTTTTTGTTGTGAAGGGTCACAAATAAAAAATGTTGTACTACGCCTCAAATGAAAGTAGTAATTCTATTTTAGCAGTAACATCTTTTTTGTTTGACAGAAGTTACCTGCTTTTAATTGATAGAAATATATTCCGGAACTCAATTGCCGATCCGTTAGGTTAAGCGTTACGTTTTTAACTCCGGCTGTTTGAAACTCGTTAACTAAAGATGCAACTTCATTTCCTATCACGTCAAACACTTTCAAACTAACAAAATTATTTTCAGGTAATTGATAAGTTATAACCGTTGAAGGATTAAAGGGATTTGGATAATTGTTGAACAAAGCATAAGAAGTTGGAATGAGTTGTTCATCATCCACCTCCATAGCTTGATCCGGTCCAAATGCTAATCCGGTGATTCCTTTGAAATTTGTAGTCCCAACAACCGCTGCAAGTCCCATACTTTTAGAGATTTTAATAATAGTGCTAACCTCATTTTCTTCACCAAAAGCGCCCCAAAGAAACCCATAATTATCGAAGGCTAATGCTCTTATTGTATTGTTTCCAATTTCTGCTCTGCCGATAAAGCTTGTATCTCCGTTCTCTTTATTAATCTTATAAATTTTATTCTTCTCACCAGTAGTATCCACTGTAATCCAAATGTCTCCCGTCGCAGGTTCAATTGCCATGGCTGCGGCTTTTATTTTAAGTGTCGAAAGATATGTAGTGTCTCCGGTAACGACATTAAATTTATATAATCGTTGTGTTACAACTTTGAATTTACCCGATGGTGGTGAAGGAGCAATTCCAAGTAGTTCACCGGATGGGGTAAATGCCATTGCCGAAAGGGGAAGGGGGGAAGTAAATTTGTAAAATCCCCACCCGTTTACGCCATCAATTTTTACAACCGAAGTTTGTTTATCAGGTGAATTATAAAATCCAAAAAGCTCACCTGTTTTTGGATTTAGAGAAATACTCCTCAAAGCACTAAACCCTGATGACCCTACCTCTTTTCCTTCGCCTGTAAGTGTATTAATTTTAATTACCTTCCCTACATTATCACTTTCCGTGGAAGCATACAATGTTCCTTTAGCCGCTTTATTTAACTTATCAATACTGATTGTAAACGGAATAGTCAAACTCGGATTTTTAACGTCATTTGAGATTATTGAAACATTTCCGCTGTAAAATCCACCGGATAACAAATTTCCGTTTACGTTCAAAACGATATTTTGTGATGAATTAAGTGCGGGTAATCTTTTCCAATCAATGTCCGTATAAATTGGATTTAATCCTGAGAGAACCGATATTTCAAAATCATCAAGAAAAAAGCCTTGATCAACGATTGACTCATCACTGGTAAAATGAAAAGCAAAGTGAGTCCAATGTTGATCAGAAAGGAACTTAGATAAATCCGGGAACCTGAACAGAACTGTTTCCCATGCAATCGATTGAGATTTAATTATACCTTTTGTTATTGAAGAAGCCAATTTAAGCCAAGTTCGCTTTGAGTCCTTCGAACCGAGAAAAGAGACAATATCTCCTTGATCAGACATGTTATAGTATTTAAATGAAATAGCAACAGCATCTTCCGGAGCAATGTTATAATAAAATTCGGGGCTGTAAAAAAGTCCGGTTGAGAAATTATCATAACTCGAAACACCGTCAACATCCTTGCCGAAGTGAATTGCCATTGGTTTTGAATGCCCTAATCGCAATGCAGCGCTTTGGGATGTTTGGGTCCACTCGCCTTGGTTTGTGCTAACTTGTTTAAACCCGCCTAAGTTATTTGCGCCCTCAAAGTCAGTTGAAAAATAAGTATATTCTCCTATTGAAACATTGTTTCCATAAAATTCTTGAAGATTAGAGTTTTTGGTGTTAGTCTTTAAGAACCCGGTTGGTCGATTGCTTTTGGTTGAAAGAGTAATATAAATCGAACAATCGAGGGGGAGATTCCCTAGATTGCTCAACGCAAATGTCTTTGTTTTTACTCCAACGTTCTCACCATCAATAAAAGAAAAATTTCCTAAGGATGCAACTGAAGAATAAATCTTGGGGGCTATGGCTCCACCGGTAGTAAGTTCAAAAGGAATATCGATAACAGGATTATTGATATCGTTTGTCTTCATTCTAATTGTTCCCAAGAATGAAGCAGGTTGGCTTAAAGTTAATAGAGAAACTGTGATCGGTTCCGACTTTCCTATCCCAACACTTCCTGATTTTGCGTCATATAATAACGAAGCGAATTCCGGCTGGATATCATTGAAAATAATTTCAAACTCATAGAGTAATAGATTATCTAAACTTAAATTAATTAACTGATATTGAATTTGTTGCCGGCTATTAAGATTAACATCAACAAATTTTAAAGTATCAAGACTTTTGGCCAAGTTTAGCGTATCCTGATCATGAAGTAGTAATAAATTTGCATATCTGGGATTGTAGTTCACTGTATAGCCTATAACTTCAAGCATGCGTAAATCATTATCGTTGACCATCCATCGACTTGCGCTTGGTAAAGTTGGATCCATAATCCCGATCCGCCGATTTATCCCTAACGAAGGAGGACGGAGATTATCGTCTCGCCAATGAGACGATTGTCGTCCATCCCCGTTTAACATCTCTCCATCTGCTGTGGAAAGTTCTACTTTTTCAAGACCATCAAAGAAGACATGATTACTGAAGTAATAATCAACTCCGCCTTCAGAAGACCAAAGGGAAGAATACACTGGACCCGCTGTTGTGACTCTTTGCGTTGTAGAAAATCCAACCAAACTGCCTGATGCGACTGCCTCAGGACGTACACGAAAGAGATCCCAAGGATAGTACAAATCAGGTAACCCTTTGTGATCTGAAAAACCGACCGCTGATAAAAATCCCAAAGCGTGTCCGATCTCGTGGACACATGTGGCATCAAAATCATATTTCCCGGAAGCAATACCATCTGAAGGATCGAAATCAAAAGAGTAGTTTGAGTTGAAACCTATAGCAGGAACACTTCCAAAGCGATTGATTTCCGCATCAGCGCTAATATCCGCTTCGATGAACCCAAGTGCCTGCAAATTCATTAGCGTTCCAATGCCTCTATCTAAAGTTGAGGGAACGGTTGATAGTGTTGGAATAGGAATAGCTGAATAGAGAGCCTTTAGTTGAGGATTTTCCGGTTTTAACTCAATGAGTTTTTGGACAATATCAATAACTGTTGCATTTGTGTTATCAGGTTTAAGAGCGTAATAAGTAGCTGGTGAAGTTCCTCCAAGAACCTTTTCACCGAAACCGGTATTAAACCAAGTTGGTCCAAAATCAACATCTAAAACAGTGGTAATTGGAGTTGAAATAACTCTTTCCCACCTTGCAGCCGCTCTTCTAAAAGCGTAAACTGCTTCAGGATATTGCATCAATTGGTCTGTTGCACGCAATATTATTTTCAAACCGGTTAAGGTATGTTGATCATTCAACGGAGGTAATATGTGCAAATTAATTTTTTGAGAGGCTTTGTTGAAAAGTGATACATCCTCTTTTACTTCTTTGCAAAAAATTGCCCCACCTCTATCTATCTTGTTGATAAAAACAGGTTCTTTTTCAAATCGGCTATATTTTGCCAAACTCCCGCTTTGGGCAAAAGTTACCACTGAGGATGTGAGAACATAAAAAAAGGCACACTTCCAAAAGTGAATTGAAAAATTCTTTTGCGAAAAAATCATCTAAGGCACTCCGTTAAATTTGATGTCGCTAATTTCTAAGGCTAAGCGATTAGAAATATCTTTAAATATAAATTATAAAAATGGAGGGTTAATAGCAAGAGCAGTTTAAGAGGAACGGAGGCTGTAGTGCTTTGTTGTGGAAGGTCACAAATAAAAATGTTGCTCTACAGCCTCAAGTGAAAGTAGTAATTCTATTTTAGTAGTAACATCTTTTTTGTTTGACAGAAGTTACCAGCTTTTAATTGATAGAAATATATTCCGGAACTGAATTCTTTTACCTTTAAATCTAAAGTTACAGTTTTAACTCCAGCTGTTTGATATTCGTTGACGAGTGATTCAACCTCGTTCCCCAAAACATCAAATACCTTTAATATCACGAAACTATTTTCGGGTAATTGATAACTTATAACCGTTGAGGGATTAAAGGGGTTTGGATAGTTATTGAACAATGCATATGAATTAGGATCCGTTTGTTCGTGATCTATTGAAGTTAAGGAATCAGGCGCAAAGGCTAAACCAGTAATACCTACGTATCCGGTAGTTCCAATGGTGGTGGCGATACCGGTTTTTTTATCAATCTTAATAAATGTACCAACAACATCTTTTTCACCATAAGCACCCCAAAGATTTCCATGATTGTCGAATGCTACAGCCCTTATTGTATTATCTCCAATTCCGGCTCTGCCAACAAGGGAAGTATCCCCGTTAGCTTTGTTAATTTTATAAATTCTGTCTTTATCCGAATCGATATCGACAGTAATCCAAATATCTCCGGTAGCCGGTTCGATTGCCATTGCACCGGCTTTTGTTTTTAGCGTGGCAAGATAAGTTGTGTCTCCGGTGGAAAGATTTAATTTATACAATCGCTGTGGGGGAGGATTAAATTTATCTCTGAGTGGTGGAGAAGCGATTCCAAGAAGATCGCCTGATGGAGTAAATGCCATAGCAGCAAGAGTAACCGGAGTCTTAAACTGATCAGCTCCCCTCCCATTTAGACCATCAATTTGTACTACATTAGTTGAGCCGGCTGTAGAAGTAAAACTAAAAAGCTCACCGGTTTTTGGATTAAGAGAAATACTTTTTAATGATGTATAACCTGATGGGCCGATATCCGATCCTTTGCCAGTAAGCGGATTTATTTTTATAACGCTACTAGAACTTCCGCTGCCAGTTGAGGCGTACAATGTTCCTTTCGTAGCTTTATTTAACATGTTATTATTTATGGTAAAAGGGATCGTTAGCGTTGAATTTTTATAATCATTTGAGATTATCGAAAGGCTGCCATTGTAGAATCCTGGTGCGAATAATGCCCCGTTAACAGTTAAATAAATATCTTGCGATGAATTTACCGTCGATAAGCTTCCATAATCAGGGGAAAGATAGATTGGATTTTGACCTTTCAGAAGTGTTACTTCAAAATCGTCCAGGAAAAATCCTTGGTCAACAATGGAAATATCACTACTAAATCGAAAGCCAAATTTATTCCAGAATTGAGAATATACATGACCGGATAAATCCGGAAACTGAAATAGAACAGTCTCCCACCCAGTTGATCGAGCTTTAAGGATGCCTTTATTCCTTGAAGATGCTAATTCCTGCCACACCCCGTTACTAGGCATGCCAAGAAAAGAGACAATATCTCCATCTCCCGGTTCGGATCTGTTGAAATATTTAAATGAGACACAAACAGCATCATCCACATGACTACTAATATTTAAATCTTCAGTGTAGAAGAGCCCGCTTACTCCATTATCATAGCTAAGTTCTCCGTCAACTTCTTTTCCGAAATGAATTACTGTTGGTTTGGAATGTCCAGCCAAAAGTGCGGGTCCAATATTGGTTCTAGACCAGTCGTCGCCTATGTTAGAATTAATTTGTTTAAATCCCCCTGAGCCATTTGGATCCTCAAAATCAGTTGAAAAGACAAAAGTAGCTTTTGAAACTGTGTTGCCATAAAATTGGTCAAGATTAGATCTTTGAGAGGATGATTTTAAAAAACCTGTTGGTATAGTACTTTTAGCCGAAAGAGTGATAAGTACTTCAAGTTCAAGAGGGAGATTACCAAGATTGCTAAGAGTAAAAACTTTTGTTTTGGGGTTAAGATCCTCTCGGGCACTAAAAACGAAACTTCCCAAGTCACTACTTGAAGAATAAATTTTAGGGGCAGTAGCACCACCGGTAGTAAGTTCAAAAGGAAGATCAACTACTAATTTGTTCTCATCGTTTGTATGGATTCTTATAGTCCCTAAAAATGTAGCAGGGATATTGCTTGTTAAAATAGAAAGCGTAACAGCTTTCGACTGTCCGACCGGTATACTTCCTGATTTTCCGTTAAACGTTGCTAAATTGTGCCAAGAGAATGGTTGACTATCATTTAGAATAAATTCGAATTCGTAGAGAAGCGGATTGTCCAGACTTAAATTAGTGATTTGTAACGGGATTTGTATTTCGGAGTTGAGCGCAACGTTTATCAATTTTAAAGTATCGGTTCCGTTACTCAAATCCAGAGTGTCTTGGCCATATAAAATATGCATGTTTGCATATTTGAAGTTATAATCTATTCCATAGCCAATAACTTCTAACATTCTTAAATCTCGGTTATTTAATTGCAGCCTAACTCCGGGATAAAGGGTAGGGTCCATAATCCCTATCCAACGATTTGTTCCCAACGATGGGGGACGTAAATCGTCATTTCGCCAATGAGAGGATTGTTGTCCATCTCCACCAACTCTTTCTCCGTTCGCAGTAGATAATTCCATTTCTGAAAATCCATCAAAAAAAACATGAGTACTGTAAAAGTAAGTGATACCGTTTTCTGTTGTCCAAACCTCCCTATTTGCCGGTCCTGCAGTATTAACTCTTTGAGCGGTTGAAAATCCTTCTAAATAACCAGGTTCTACAGCTTCCGGGCGGACACGAAATAAATCCCATGGAGTAAAAAGATCTTCTGTTAAAAAATGATCTATAAAAGTTGACACGGAAACAAAACCCAGAGCATGTCCAATTTCGTGCGTGCAAATTGCATCAAAATCAAATTGGTTCAATGCGATTCCATCAGATGGGTCTAAATCAAATGCGAACTGTGAGTTAAATGCAATCGCTGGCACACGTCCGAGTGGATTAATATTTTGATCAGCACTAATTTCTGATTCAATGAATCCTAATGCCTGCAGATTTATTAATGTTCCGATTCCATTTTTAAAATCTACATTTAAAGTGGAATGTGTGGGGATCGGAATAGCATCGTAAAGAGAGTTTAACTGAGAATCAACCGGTTTAAGATATTTTAATCTTTGTATAACATCAGAAACTTCAGCATAGTTAATGCTATCTTTTTGTGCAGAATAAATGGTTGTCCAGGTAGAACCAAGTACCCCTGTGTTAAAAGAAATTCCAAATCCTTGAATCCCGTAATCGACATCTATTACAGTAGTAATCGGAGTGGTTATAACTCGCTCCCAACGAGCCGCGGCTCTTCTGAAGGCTAAAACTGCATCAGGATATTTCATAAGTTGGTCAGTTGCACGTAAAATGATTTTTAGTCCACGCAAGGAGTATTGATCATTCAGGGAAGGAAGAAGATGTGATTTTTTTGAAGCGACGGTGTTGTTAAGTAGTTCGTTACTGCTGTTTATTTCTTCGCAATAAACAGCTCCATTTTTATCCAATTTATTGATATAAACGTTTCCTTTTTCAAGTTGTTTATATTTTGCCAAACTCCCGCTTTGGGCAAAAGTTACCACTGAGAATATGAGAACATAAATAAGGGCACACTCCAAAAAGTGAATCGAAAAATTCTTTTGCGAAAAAATCATCTAAGGCACTCCGTTAAGTTTGATGTTGTTAATCTCTTATGAGTAAGGGATTAGAAATATCTTTAAATATAACTTATAAAAATGGTGGGTTAATAGCAAGAGCAGTTTGAGAGGAACGGAGGCTGTAGTGCTTCAGCCGTGACGGGCACAACTTGATTTTGGGGACTACAGCCTCGCGAAAATTTTTGGGAGAAATCTATTTCCCGGTTTCTTTTGTTTTGCAAGTAGAAATACCAAACGGCATATATAACGGGCAACTGCTTATTGAGGCTGTAAACAAAGGGATTATTCCCAAAACTCCCCACCAAGCTTGATTATATATTCCAAGTCCAACAACGGTAACTCCAACAACAATTCGTACAACACGGTCGATTGATCCAACATTTTTTTTCATGAGCATTTCCTTTATGTTTTTATAACGTTTGATGTTTTTCATCGGAACAGGATTCAGAATATAATTTTCGGATTTCGTTAAATTGGAAGAAACTGTTTGGTTAATTCACTAATTTTGTATAAAAAATAATCGAATTTATGTTAACATGGAATCAATTTTGGAAAATTTAAATAGAATAATTGTAGTTGGCGACAAACTCTTAATTAAGCCGGAAGCGGAATCGGGTAAAACTACATCGGGGCTTTATCTACCACCGGGAGTAAAAGAAAAAGAAAATATTCAAAGCGGATATGTAATTAAGACCGGTCCCGGATTCCCAATTGGATTACCTTCCGAAGATGAACCGTGGAAAGAACAGAAAGAGAAAGTGAAATATATTCCTCTCCAAGTTAAAGAAGGAGACTTGGCTATCTTTCTAAAAAAAGATGCTTACGAAATTGAATATCAACATGAAAAGTATTTCATCATTCCGCAAAGTGCGGTGCTAATGCTGATCCGGGATGAATTTTGAAAATTACGAATTACGAATTAGGATAACTTCACTCTTTTCTCAACTGCGTTAAGAAGAACATCGTTTTTAATCAAAGTGTTTATCTTTTTAATGTCATCGTAAAGTAGCCGGTCGTTCTTCAACGGTTTAACGACTTTTCTAATTTCATTGTACGCAGCTAATGTTCCTTTGCCCGGTATTAACGGTTTAAGAAATTCCAATCCTTGCGCGGAAGCCATCAACTCAATCGCTAAAACATTTTCCAAATTCTGCAAAATGCGGTAACACTTTTGTGCTGCTATTGAACCCATCGAATTATGATCTTCTTGATTTGCAGAAGTTGGGATTGAATCCACACTTGCGGGATGTGCGAGCACTTTATTTTCTGAAACTAAGCTTGCTGCTGTGTATTGTGCGATCATCATTCCGGAATTGATTCCGCCATGTTGAGTTAGAAATCTCGGCAAGCCCTGACTCAATGCTCCATTGACCAACCTTTCGGTTCTTCGTTCCGAAACATTTGCGAGTTCGGAAAGAGCGATAGCTAAAAAGTCCATTGCCAATGCCATTGGCTGCCCATGAAAATTTCCACCTTCCAAATGTTCTTTGGATTCCGGAAAGATCAGAGGATTATCGTTCGCAGAATTTATTTCGATGGAAACGCGTGAAGCAACATAATCAATTGCATCATGCGAAGCGCCGTGTATTTGCGGAACGCAGCGGATTGAGTAGGCATCTTGAACACGCTTATCATCCTTTATATGCGAAGTTCTAATTTCGCTACCTTCAATTAAAGAAAGAATATTTTCTGCGGTCTTCAGTTGTCCCGGGTAGGGGCGTAATTGATGAAGTCTTTTATCAAAAGCCTTATCAGTTGCGCGAAGAGCTTCGTGCGAAAGTGCTGCTGCGATGTCGGCAATTTTTTTAAGTTTCGTCGCGCGTGCAGAAAGAAAAGCTGCGAATGACGTCATCATCTGAGTACCGTTTATTAATGCCAATCCCTCTTTTGCTTGAAGTTTCACAGGCTGCAAACCAAATTTTTTTAGTGCGGCTTTTGATGAAATAATTTTTGCCGATCGTTCATCAGCTTCATTTATATTTTTAATAATCTGGACATTTCCCTTGCCGATCATTGCTAAAACGAGATGCGAAAGTTGAACTAAATCTCCACTCGAACCAACCGAACCTTGCGACGGCACAACAGGAATAATATTGTTGTTTATCATTTCAACTAAAAGTTGAACAGTTGTAGGACGGATTCCCGAATGCCCCTTTGCCAGAGCATTAACGCGCAGCAGCATCATAATCTTTACGATGAAAGGTGGAAGCGGTTCGCCGCATCCAACCGCATGACTTACAATTAAATTTTCTTGCAACTGTTCAAGATCGTTGTGAGAAATCTTAACGTTACTGAATTCGCCAAAGCCGGTGGTAACACCGTAAATAACGTCATCTTTAGCTACCCATTCCTCAACAAGCTTTCGCGATAGCATCATTTTTTTAAATGCAGAATCTTTGATCTTCACTTTTAAATTTTGTGTAATAAATCTTTCGATCTCGTTAATTGAAAGAGAATTGCCGTCAAGCAAGAGAATTTTTTCAGCCATCGATCATCTTCCTGATTTTATTTGAATTTTCTTTTGTAGCTCTATAAGTAATGTTCACAAATTTTTGCGAATATTTAATTGAAAGAACTTCCGTAAGCGAATGGATAATGGAAATTATTTTCGCGTCGGAGATTTTTATTTTAACCGATTCTTCAACGTGCGAATCAATAAAATTATCCTTGATCATCTTAAGAAGAGAAGAAATGTTTATTCCTCGTTCGGCAGAAATTACAACGGAATGCTCGTAACTATGTTTCAATTCCTCCAACAACGAACGGTCTTCCAAGAGATCAACTTTGTTAAAGACTTTTATTTGCGGTTTCTTTTCGCAGTGAAGTTCTTTTAGCGTCTGCTCAACTACCTGAATATGATCTTTGAAATAGGGATGCGAAAGATCAACTACGTGCAAAATTAGATCAGCCTGGTCAACTTCATTTAGAGTGCTCTTAAACGATGCGATTAAATGAGCCGGAAGTTTGCGGATAAATCCCACCGTATCGCTAAGAAGAATTTTATTCGTTTTATCAAGGTCAAATGATTTTGTTGTCGAATCAAGCGTTGCAAAAAGTTTGTCTTCCGCCAAAACTTCCGCATTGGTAATTAAGTTGAAGAGTGTAGATTTACCGGCGTTTGTATAACCGACAAGCGAAACTCTGAAAAAATCTTTTCTCTGCTGCGTTTGCGTCTGTTTCTGCGATTCAATTTTGATGAGTTTTTCTTTTAAGGAACTTATCCGTGTACGGATAATTCTGCGGTCGGTTTCAATTTGTGTTTCGCCGGGACCTTTGGTTCCGATGCCGCCAAACTGTTTTGAAAGGTGCGTCCAAGCGCGTGTTAAGCGGGGAAGCAGATATTGCAACTGCGCGAGTTCAACTTGAGTTTTTGCCTCTTTTGTTTTTGCGTGCGACGCAAAAATATCGAGAATCAGTCCGCTTCTATCTACTATTTTTTTAGAAACCATTTTTTCAAGATTTCTCACTTGCATTGGAGAAAGATCATCGTTAAAAATAATTAGGTCAATATCATTCAGATCGGCAAGCTGCGCCAATTCTTCAACTTTTCCTTTCCCGAGGTAAAGGGCTCTATCCGGTAAGATACGGTCTTGAGTGATTTTCATTATTGTATCAGCGCCCGCAGTAGTCGCAAGTTCTTCCAACTCCTGGAGTTGTTCTATCAGAATATCTCTTGTTAGATCTTTAGTTCGTAAGCCTATTAAAATGGCTCGCTCGGTTGTTGGTCTTGGAATATCAAACATACTTTTAAATTTACACTTTACTTTCTTTTATTAATCACGAGAAAATATTTAATCACTTTAAATTAAAACCAATTGAATATGAATTAATCGACTGAACATTCTTCCAGTTAAATTCTCGCCTTGGTTAAGGGTGAACCCGTTAACAATAATTCTTTTGCAATTCCTTCGGCTTCTTTAATTATGGAATCGGGATACCTCAATATCTCTAATAATTTAATAGCATTCCCGGAGGTGCATGGACCTTCGTTAATCTTGTAGTTGAAAAAGAAGTCATCATTTTCAACTTGCTCGCTGAAATGGAACATCTTGAAGTTGTTTTCAAGTAAGTCTTGCAACTCTACATCATGGGTCGTAACAAAAACTTTGTTGTTTAGATCAAGAAATTTAAGAACAGCGGTTGATGATGCCAGTCTTTCAACTGTATTTGTTCCCCTAAATATTTCATCTATGAGAAACAAATATTGGTTTTTTTGTTCCGACAAGTTTACAAAATTATTTATTGATTCTATTTCAACGAAGAAATAACTTTTCCCTTCTTCCATTTCTTCATTTCTACGGATTGATGACCGGACGATTAGTTTTGGAATAGAAATTTCTTTTGATAAACTAATATAAAGAGATTGCGAAAGAATAAAACTAATTCCTATGGTTTTAAGGAATGTTGTTTTGCCCGACATGTTGGAACCGGTAATCAACGCCGAACTTGTTAAAGCATCAAGAGAATTTGCGGTTGCGTTTTGGATCAGCGGATGATATAAGTTTTGAAAACTAATCTCTTGATTGTTGTGAAATATGGGATTAGCATAAAACGGAACTTCTTCCAAATAAGAGGCAACGGCTATGGATGAATCAAGTTTAGCCACGGTTATAAAAACCTCATATATAACATCTTGATGTTTCAGTAAAACATTTACCGATCGATAATACGCGATTACATCAAACAACAGAAACATGTTAAGATATTCAATAAAAACGAGCGCTAATTCATTTAGCGATTCCTTCTCGATAACCAAATATCCCAACTTCTTTTTCAAATTTATTAATATGTTTTTTTTCTCTTTAAGAAAATTGATCCCCTCGATCCGCGTCTCGGTTTTAATTTTGCCTATCGAGATGGCGGAGAGTATGAGAGAATTGAGACTCGAAAAGCCTGTGAAATATTCATAAATCTTCTTCGTGAATATTTTATTTAGGATCAAGTTATTCAATAATATAGCTAAAGCAGCGAAGAGAAATATTCCATTGAACGGGATCAAAAGTAAACAAACCACTGAAAGTAAACTAAAAAAAGAGAAGAGCGGATAAAACTTTGTGTTGGGAAGAGTTTTGTTCAGTACCAAATAAGCGATGAAGTATGAAGATACACCGGTTAAGGAAAATAAATTAAGTTGAATCTTTTCTCTTAGTTCTCTATCTCCTTTGAGATAGGCGATTAACCCAAAGCTTTTTTTTAAAGTATTTTCATCACTCTCGTATTTATGTAACTGATGATAAAGATATTGTTGACCAATACCGGAAACGTTTCTGTCCATTTTTGCAAAGATAGAATCAAAAT
>Ga0209417_1003499_pt1 | contig 20844 bp, 23 predicted proteins | sample RifGroF2_FD_184002 | JGI IMG/M metagenome (GOLD analysis project Ga0209417, IMG submission 184002) | Groundwater microbial communities from Rifle, Colorado, USA - Groundwater F2 (SPAdes) (version 2) | ecosystem: Environmental > Aquatic > Deep subsurface > Groundwater | place: Rifle, Colorado... | reverse complement strand
CGTTTACCACCCACAAATCAGCCATCCGGATGACGTCCAACAACGTTGATCGATCTTGCTGAATCCACAAATCAATCGTGTCGCCGACGACAAATGGCTTTTTTGTAAACTGCCGCAAGACCGACAACTGCAATTTCGGCGAAATGTTGGCCAAAAAGAGACAGCCGACATTTTTCTGATCGGGCGTCAAATGAGGATCAAAGGACTCAAAAGAGTTGAGGGCAATTTCTAGGGTCTTGCGATGAGTGAAATCTGCACTATACTCGCCCTTCCAGAAAAAAGTGGGACGGCCGTCATCGATTTTGAGGCCATCGAGGTCGATGCCTTTTTCGTTGAACCGCTCGATGTCTTGGAAAGGAAAATCGTTGCCCACGACACCCACCAACTGCGGAGTGCAAAAAAAGCTAGCGGCAATCGACGCATAGGCTGCGGACCCTCCCAATACTCTCTCTCGAGACCCTTCTGCAGTAATAACGCTATCGCGCGCCACGGATCCTACGATGACTAATCCTTCTGACATGGCATTAACGGACTGAACGTTTTTGGATGTGTATGCCTCGAATGGAAATCGGCTTATTTTTGTCCAAAATGGCCTCGAGGTTGGCCTTCATGTTGGCATCGAAGAGCTCTTTGCGCAACACGCGGATCGACCGAGGAGCCTCGATTCCAAGTTTAACGGTATTGCCATCGACTTCGGCAACATAGACGCGAATTTTGTCACCGATAATAACCGACTCATTGATTCTTCTGGAAAGTACTAACATGTTTATTCCTCGTGCAAGAGATACTCGGCTGAGTATTTGACATAATTGTCGACGATCACCTGTTTCCCGCGATGGGTCCTTCGGTTAATCAATATAGGTCCCATGAGATTGACCGTAACACGCGTTTTCTTGCCCGGGTGAAAGGTAACAATGTTGAGAATGAGGAGATCGTCGGGGTTTTGGACTCCTAAAAATAGCTGGTCTTCGTCGTTGATTTCAATCTGGTAATTTTCGATGATGCCAGCGGGCTCGATTACGAGAAACTCGAGGCATTCTTTGCCATCAGAGATTTCCCGAAGGCGCAAAAACGGCAATTCATCTTCGGCGTACACAATTTGCAAGTGTTTGAGCTCAGGCAAGCCCAAGAGTCCTTCTGGTATACTGAGAACCCCATCGTCCTCTTGGTTCAGGAGCGACTTGACTGATAAAACAGATTTTTCGTCGACGTTCATGCGTCATATAATAGAGAGGCACACTGGAAATGCAAGCAAAAGATTCTGCCTCTACCTCAAACCTAGTGAAACTTTTTTCAGAATAGCGCAAAGCGACTCAGCGCGGTTGAGGACGTAAAAATGTGGGGATGCCGAATGGAGCTCTTTGAGTTGTTGTATGGTCCATTGAACGCCGACAGCCCGCATAGCATCTTTATCGTTGGTACATTCAAAGAGCGCCTTTCGCAGTGCTTCCGGCAGTAAAGAGCCACTGAGTGCGCAAAACCGCTCTGCTTGCGACAACGATAACACTGGAAGTAGGCCAGGGACAATGGGGATGGCAATACCGGCCGCTCGGCAGTGTTCGACAAACGCAAAGTAATCGGCGTTTTTAAAAAAGAGCTGCGTGATAATAAAGTCAGCCCCGGCATCAACTTTTTCTTTTAAATGAGCGATGTCGACGGCCAACGAAGGCGCTTCCGGGTGTTTTTCGGGATAGCCAGCTACGCCGATTTTGAAAGAAGGGAAATGATTGCGAGTGTAGCGGACGAGGTCAATGGCTCTGGAGAAATCTCCACCGGCCGGCTGATTGTCACGGAGATCGCCGCGCAAGAGCATAACGCGGTCTATCCCCATTTCAGTGTACACTGAAAGGATGTCTCGAATGGATGCCTCGTCTTGCCCTACACATGTCACGTGTGGCATGACTTGAAACCCAATTTGATGCAATAATCGCGTGTATTCGAGCGTCAACCCCCGCGAACTTCCGCCCGCGCCACACGTGATCGATATGTATTCGATTGGCAAGCCTTGCAGCGATCGAGCCACCGCTAAAAGTTTTTCGCCATCCTCAGTGGTTTTGGGCGGATAGAATTCAATGGAAAAACTCATCTTATTGCACTTCGCAAGAGACGGCCATCTCTTCATTTTTCTGTTTTAAAAACGTCAATTGTTCCTGGAGGCAGCGATTGGCGTCAGAGAGTTCTTCATTGAAACGCAGGGCATCTTCGCGGAGTTTTTCATTCGCCTGGAACAATTCATAACGCTGGACAGCCGTTTTCACCGTCAACAATAGGTCTTCGCGTACCCACGGCTTTGGCAGAAATCGGAAAACTTCGGCCTTATTGACGGCACCCATCAAGGTTTTGAGCGTCAGAACGCCCGTTATCAGAATCCTCGAACTCGCCGGTTGTATCTTTTTGACCTGCGAAAAAAAGTCCAAACCCATCATTTCTGGCATGCGCTGGTCAGAAATAATCACCGCAAATGGCACTTCTTTAGCCAGCTCAATCCCCTTAGAGGCCTCTGTCGTCGTCACAATGCGATAGCCTTCTGGCGCAAGGGTTTCCTTAATCGCCAACAAAATAATCTCATCGTCGTCGACCACCAATATCGACGCGGAATTACAATGATGAGTCGTATCCATATGCCCAATATGCTAAGCGTATTTTTCAAAAAAGAAAATCAAAAAAACTGGCCCATTTGCAACGACCTCAGGCCCATTGAACAATGAAGTGCAACACTCGGACGAAAAGAGTAGTAGTGAGTCAAGTGAGATGTAATGTAAAAATATGCGTTACAAGCACTTGACTCAAGAAGACAGAATAAAGATAGAGACGTTGATGCGCTTCAATTGCAGCGCCTGATTTTTAAAAAATCTTCTTGACTTGTTTGTTTTAATAAAAGATTTATAACATAAATAATAAAAAATATGAAAAAACATCTATTACTTATTTTAGTCACATTAACGTCTGTTAACATGCTTTTTGCCGATCAAGCTTTGAATAATGCGGCGAGGGATGGCAAATTGGATGAAGTTGGCAGATTGCTCGAGCAATACAAAAACGATGAGGGCGCTCTCAAGGAATATGTCAATTGGCAAGATCGATGGGGCAACACAGCGCTGATAGGGGCCGCGCGCAAGGACCACAAAGAGATTGCTGAGCTCTTAATTGCAGCCAAGGCGGATCTAAACATTCAGAATCAAGACTGCCGCGCCGCGCTGATAGTGGCCATTAGGTATGGCAACACAGATATGGCTAAGCTCTTAATTGCCGCCGGGGCGGATATAAACAGTCAAGATCGATGGGGCGGCACAGCGCTGATGATGGCCGCGTTGGTGGGCAGAACAGAGAGTGTTGAGTTATTAATTAAAGCCGGGGCGGATCTAAACATTCAGGATGAATACGGCGACACCGCGCTGATAAAGGCCGTGAGGTATGGCAAAACAGCGATTGTTAAGCTCTTAATTGCAGCTGGGGCGGATCTAAACATTCTGGATAAAAAGGGCGAAACCGTGTGGAATCTTAGTACAGTCACTAACTTTCTCGGAGAATCGCACACATTATTAACGGTAACAATTCAGAGCTGTGTAGAGGCCCATTTGGATTGGTTGAATATAGAAGACCAGGCATTATCGAGCGAGAACATCGCGCAAGCTGTTCGTGAGCTTTTATTTCTCGAAAAGCGTCTATTGCAGAGCGATAACGCACAAGCCTGGTCTCGACTTGAGCAGCGGTTTGGTAAGCGTCAGATCGACAATCAGCTCGAGGACAAATATACTCAGGCTGAACTCGAAATGGCCAAAGACATATACCCTTCGGTTCTCAATGCTTTATTAGAAAACGTAAACCAAGAGACGCACGCTAACGATTATTCGCCACTCTTCACAAAAGATGAGTTGGAAAAACTCACAGGCCGTGAGGACTAGCGGCCAACCCTCTCTTCAAGTGACGGTAACGTTTCGACGTTCTGTCTGTTGGAGTCAAGTGAGCGTATTCGCATGTTTTTAAACATGATACCTCCCTTGACTCCTTGCTGCTTTTTCGTTCGAGTGTTGTACGCCAACGTTGAATGGGCCTAGTACTTCTAACGGCGCATTCAAGGGCGCATCGGAAAACTGATGCGCGGTAATAAAATTTCGCTAATGATTTAGGTTGAGGGCAACGACGGATCTTTTGCGGTCGTTCGGGATCGGCGCAACGCATGAAGTGTTTTTTACACTTGCATAAAAGGCGTTCCTTTGTACTCTTTGTGCAGGCAGGTGCGATTCCTTTTGTTAAAAGAGAGGGAGCCGCTTTTTTTCGAGACTTGGATGATTATGTCACTCACGCAAATAATAGGTTCCCTTGAATTGGGACTGATTTACGGCATTGTCGCGCTGGCAGTCTACATGAGCTTTCGGATCTTGGATTTCCCCGATATGACTGTCGACGGGAGTTTGCCGCTAGGGGCGTCGATTTGTGCCGCTCTGATGGTGCACGGAATGGATCCCTGGACAGCGGTGTTGTTGGCATTTTTCGGCGGTTGCCTCGCGGGACTGGTTACGGGCATTCTGAATGTGCGCTTTAAAATTCTGGGCTTATTGTCGGGCATTTTGACCATGACGGCGCTCTATTCCGTTAACTTGCGTATTATGGGACGTCCCAATATTGCTCTCATGGCCGAAAACAGTGTCTTTGATGCCGTGAAGCCCTGGGCCCTTTTGATGGTCTTGGTAGGCCTCATTTGGATTTTGTTGTACAGCTTTTTCATGACAGACCTCGGGCTGGGGATTCGGGCTATTGGCATCAATCCTCGCGTGAGTCGGGCTTACGGGGTGTCGGTTTCCCGCATGACACTGTTAACGCTATCGTTCAGCAATGGCCTAGTTGCCTTGGCTGGCGCTCTGTTGTGCCAAATGCAGGGCTTTGCGGACGTCAATATGGGCCTGGGAACCATTGTGATCGGTTTGGCTTCGGTGATTTTGGGTGAGGCGATTTTGCCGTCACGGTCACTCCTCTGGCGTTTTTTTGCCTGCATCTTGGGCTCTCTGCTCTACCGCATCGTCATCGCGCTCGCGCTGAATGCCGGTGATTTCGGCCTAAAATCTTCAGACCTCAACCTTGTTACAGCTGCAATCGTGGCCCTCACAATGATTGCATCCAGGAGGAAGTCATGATAGAACTTCGCAATATCCAAGTCACTTTTAATGCGGGGACGCCGCTCGAACACCGGATTTTTCACAAATTTTGCCTCAGAATAGAGGCGGGGTCTTTTGTAACGCTGATTGGCGGAAATGGTGCCGGAAAATCGACACTCATGAATGTGCTGTCGGGGGACCTCATTCCCGAAAAAGGCCATGTCTTTATCGACGGAAAAGATGTCACACGGACAACCGCCGAACAGCGATCCGCCTGGGTCAGTCGAGTTTTTCAAGACCCCATTCTCGGCTCTTGCCCCTCTTTGACGTTGGAAGAAAACTTGGCCCTGGCGTTTCTGCGAGGACAACGTCGCGGGCTCTCTTTTTGCGTCAATCCAGAACGTCGGGTCGTCTTTCGTTCACTCCTGGCTTCACTCGGGATCGGCCTCGAAAAACGCCTCAAGGACCCCATTGGCAGCCTTTCTGGAGGGCAACGTCAGGCCGTCAGCCTCTTGATGGCGACATTGTTGCCGGCAAAAATCTTGCTTCTCGACGAACATACGGCAGCGCTCGATCCTAAAATGGCGGAAAAGATTCTCGACCTAACGCAAAAAGTTGTCATGGATCGCGAAATCACTGTGCTCATGATCACGCACAGCATGCAACAAGCGCTACGCTTTGGCAACCGGACCCTTCTGCTCTCTCACGGAAACATCGAACGCGACTTTTCGGGCCCAGCGCGCGCCAATCTGTCGACAGATGCCCTCGCTACGCTCTTCGTTGTTTAATGGGCGTGAGTCTTCTCGACGCGACGTTAAAATCTTGCCAAAGTGGAAGGCTTTCGGCAGTTTTTAGCGATATGAATTATTTGGGGATCGATTACGGGGCAAAGCGGATTGGGTTGAGTTTTGGGGATGACGAACTCCGTTTGGCGGTGCCTATCGAAGCGGCTGTCGAGGTGACGGAAGAGGGCCGATTGCAACACATTGAGCGAGTTATTCGCGAAAGGCGCATAGGGGCTATGGTCGTCGGCTACCCCTACAATATGGATGGCAGTGTTGGGAGCAAGGCCAGGGAAGTCGACACGTTTATCCAACGCTTAAATGCTTTTGGGCTGCCACTTTACAAGATGGACGAGCGCCTAACGAGCTCGCAAGCGGAATCCGATTGGCGCCAACTTGGCCAACGACGTTCGCCAAAGCGACAACAGAAGGTGCGGAAGGCAGGTCATGTCGATTCCGCTGCGGCTGCGTTGATCTTACAAGATTACCTAGATCTACTCATCGGTGATCTTATCGAGCACGTCCTGTAATTGCTTGATTTGAGCGGCTTCCTCTTTGCGGACCTTTTCGAGTGTGGATTGGACACGCTTATCGGTGACCTGTGTTTGGAGCTTTGAGGCAGCTTTGCGGAGGTTGTCCTTGAGGGTACGGATTTGCTCGAGATAATTGCGAAAATCTTTATCAGTAAACATGTTTGGCCTCCTCTTTTGAATGGCTTCCTTGTGAAGCGAGCAAGGCCTTACACTCGAGGGATTGTTGTTGTGTTTGATCGAGAATAGATTGGACCTGTAATTTCAGTTGATCGTCGAGCGATGACCAGGTCAATGCAGCCTTCACATGCTCGGCACAAATGCTGCCGCCTTCGCTGTTGAGAAGCGCATCGAGGGCTTCAATGAGGGCTGTCTTTTTCATAACATTTTTGAAAAACCCAGAGCAGGTCGGCGTATTGATCGCTGAAGTGTGGGTTTAACGTGCTTTCTCGGTAAATGTTAGATAAGCTAGAATCGTGCCAAATTGACCAATTTTGCTCTTTGTTGATGTCGAACCAGAAGATGGCCTTGACGGCGCGAAAGCGGCTCTCGAGTTTTTCAAACATATCTTCCATCCAGAGAGCCTTGTCGCCGCCGATTGGACTACAGCCGACTTCGGTTAAGAAGATCGGTTTTTTAGGAAACGCCTTCACGATGCGCTCGTAGATGGGGCCAATGAGGTCCTTTGCCGATTGCCAGATGGACAGGTGACCGTTGACAAAGCTGCTGCCGAAGTTGTAGACGTCGACTCCGATAACGTCGACAACATCGTCGCCAGGGTAGTAGTGTTCAAAATGGTTCCAACGCTTATCGGGGACATCTTTACAGTTGGGTGAAAAGATAAATGCAACGTTTGTTGTGCCCACTTCGCGAAAAATGGAAACAATGCGACGGTAGGCCTTCTTGAAATCAAGGGGCGAACATTCGTTGTAAAACCCTGCCCACGAGTACCAATTGCCGTTCATTTCATGCGCAAAACGCAGCAAAATTGGGTCGCCGTATTCCTTGACATCCTCCGCGAAAGCGCGAATAACGGCATCGTGAGCCCCTTCGGCAATTTCGGCCAACATCGAGGGTTCGCTGGCCATCACGCGGTAAGGCTCCCAGGTGATCATCACAACGCGTTTGTCCTTGGCGTGCTTCTCAAAGGCGTTTTTGGGAAAGGTGTCGAAGAGGCGGTAAAAGACGCCCACCAGCGGACAAGGCCCGCGCGGGAGGTTGTTTTCGCGAATGAGTCCCAAAACGCATGGATGTGTGTCGTTCTCAAACGCCGTTAAAGGTCGCTTGTAGATGAGTTGCTTGTAGGCCAACAGCGATGCCACGACCACGCCAACAAATACCAACGCTCCTAAGAATCCTTTGAACTGAAACCTCATTTTGCCAGCAAAAGTAAAAGAGACCAGCCGTACTTGCAATCCGATTTTTAAAAATTTTTACCAGAATACAGAGATTTGGTTGGCGTGAACGGTCTTTACTCTGGCCTCCATCATTGCTGTTTCATGCCGCCAGAATGGATTGACAAGCGAACAGAAAGTTTCACTCAGGCATTGTTGATTAGATACCTTTATACAGGTCTTTTGCCTCTGATTGAGCTTCCAGTGGGGTATCCTTGAGAATGGCGTCGATATCGATGAGGGTGCGTACGGTGCCGCCCATTTGGCAAATGCCGTGGATATAGTGGGTGGGAATGTGAGTTTCTGTGTCGACATTGGCCTCGAGGTGCGTGTTTGCAAGACTGACGATATCGTTGACGCTGTCGACCAGAAAACCGGCGTTGAGCGTATTGGCCTCTGCGTCTTCGGTTTCAAGAATGACCACACAGGTTTTGGGCGTTTCCGTCAGAGCTGTCATGCCGAAACACACCTTGAGGTCGAAGATCGGAATGATCTTTCCGCGAAGGTTGATGACGCCCCGGATGTACTCTGGCATGCGCGGAAGACGAGTGATTTTTGGCAACCGAATGATCTCTTGAACGCGGAGAACGTCAATGGCGTAGGATTCGTCCCCAATCGAAAACGTGAGGACCTTGTCAATCGCTGCCATTGTCTTATTGTTGGATGTGATGTTGATGATAGCCATATAGTAAAGATCCAGGTGTTATCTGCCAAAGCCTGTCACAATCGCTCCTCGGACATTACCGTCAATTTTTCAACCGTCTTGTCTTTCGTAAGTTGTTACTTCGTAAAGACCTATGAAAAATGTTGTCAAAGCTTGGCTTTGCGCGAGCACGAACTGCCGTAGCGTACATAAACGTACGTGAGGCAGTCGGCGCAGCGCGAAACGAGCTTTCACGGCATTTTGCATAGGTCTTTTAGCAGCAATCGGTACTGGTAGTATCTAGAGGAGTGATGTTCCAAATGTCTTTGGCGTACTCGCAGATGGTGCGGTCGCTGGAGAATTTGCCCATACGGGCGGTGTTGAGGATGGCCATTTGAGCCCACTTACGGCGATTGCGATAGGCGGCATCGACGCGGCCCTGGGCGTGACAGTAGGCCTCGTAGTCGGCCAGGACGAAGAATGGATCACCGCCGTCAAGCAAGCTGTGGCGCAGACAACGCATGGCCTGGGATTCTTCGCCTTTAAAGAAGCCAGAACTCATCCAGTCGAGCAGCATTTTGAGCTCGGGGAGAGCGTTGTAGTAGTCATAGGGGTTGTAGCCGTTGGTCTTGAGGGCGTGGATTTCGTCAACCGTTTTTCCGAAAATAAAGATGTTGTCGTTGCCCACTTCCTCTCGGATTTCAACATTGGCGCCGTCGAGGGTACCGATCGTGCAAGCGCCGTTGAGGGCCAATTTCATGTTGCCCGTACCAGACGCTTCTGTGCCGGCGGTAGAAATCTGTTCAGAGAGGTCGGCCGCAGGAATAATCTTTGACGCGAGTGTGACGCCGTAATTGGGCAAAAAGGCGACCTTGAGCTTGTTTTGAATACGGGTGTCGTTGTTGATCATGCCCGCAGCGACATTGATGGCGTGGATGATATTTTTAGCCAACTCATAACCCGGGGCCGCCTTGGCGCCGAAAATGAAAACACGTGGGTGCATGTCGTAGTTGGGGTCGTGGAGGAGGCGGCGGTAGAGCGTCAAGATATGGAGCAGGTTGAGGTGCTGTCGCTTGTACTCGTGGAGACGCTTGACCTGGACGTCGAAAAGGGCATCGGGGTCGACTTGCGTGCCGCACAACTTTTGAATCATTTGCGAGAGAAAGGCCTTGTTGGCTCGCTTGACTGCCATAAATTTGTCTTGAAACTCGTGCTGATCGGCGAAGGGCTCCAATTTTCGCAAGAGCTCGAGGTGAGTGATCCACTCGGTTCCAATGGTTTCGTCGAGCAGGCTGGCGAGGCGTGGGTTGCATACTTTCAACCAGCGACGTGGCGTGACACCGTTAGTTTTGTTGTTGAAGCGATGCGGGTAGAGAGCATAAAAGTTGCAAAAGAGGTTCTTTTTGATCAGCTGTGTGTGGAGCTCTGCAACACCGTTGATCGAATGACTGGCGACAACCGCTAAATAGGCCATCCGGATCATTTTTGGGTTGCCCTCTTCGATGATAGACATGTCGCGCTTTTTATCGTTATCGCCTGGCCATTTCGCCTCCACTTCGTTTTCTAGAAAGCGACGGTTGATCTCGAAAATGATTTGGAGATGCCTCGGCAGGACTTTTTCAAAGAGCGGCACACTCCAACGCTCGAGCGCTTCTGGCATCAAGGTGTGATTCGTGTAGCCAAAGACTTTTTGACAAATCGACCAGGCGCGGTCCCAATGTAGGCGGCCCTCGTCGACCAATAGGCGCATCAATTCGGGAACGGCGATGGCAGGGTGAGTGTCGTTGAGCTGGATGGCAACCTTGTCGGCAAAGGTATCCCAGTTGTTTTTGCCCTGCTTGTGACGCCGGATGATGTCTTGCAGCGAACACGAGACAAAGAAATACTGCTGCACGAGGCGCAATTCCTTGCCGATTTCAGTCTTGTCGTTGGGGTAAAGTACCTTGGAGACGGTCTCGCCGGCCACTTTTTCCTGCACCGCCTTGACGTAACCACCCTCGTTGAAGATGTGGAGGTCGAACTCCTCCGAAGCCTTGGACTCCCACAGACGTAAAAAGTTGACCGTGCTGCCGCTGTAACCCACGACTGGGACGTCCCAAGGAACACCATGGAGCGTCTTTGTGCCTTTCCATACGGGGTGCCAATCACCCTTGTCGTCAAAAGCACTCTCCATGTGTCCGTACAGCCGTACCACCTGATAGTTTTCCGGACGCACGATCTGCCAAGGATTGCCAAAGCGCAGCCAGTTGTCGGGCCGTTCTTCCTGCTTGCCGTTGACAAACTCCTGACGAAACAGGCCAAATTCGTAGTGAATACCATACCCGATGGCAGCGTAATCCATCGTAGCCAAGGAGTCCAGGAAGCAAGCCGCTAAGCGTCCCAAACCGCCATTGCCCAGGCCCATGTCGACCTCTTCCTCGCGTATCTCCTCGTACTCCATGCCCAATTCCTCAATGGCCTCTCTGGCGATATCAAACATGCCGGAGTTGTAGAGGTTGTTTGTCAACAGGCGCCCCATCAGGTATTCCAGCGAGAAATAGTAGACGCGGCGAACATCTTGTGTGTGCTGTTCGTATTGCGTGTTGATGAAACGCTCCAAAATTCTGTCTCGCAGAGAGTAACACACCGACAACCACCAGTCGCGTTTTGTTGCCGTCTGCGGATCCCGCGCAAAAGTGTACTTCAGGTGATTCTTTATCGACTTCTTAAAGCCCTTTTTATCCGCATCAATATTGAAACTGAACGGCGAACGCGTCTTTAAATCTACTGTCTCTGCCATGCCTCACAGTTTATGCCGCCGCTCGCTTGTGGCAATAAAAAACCGATGCTTTTGTCTCGACCCTCAATCATTAGCGAAATTTCTAAAAAGACAACATTGAGGCTACACTAAACTTCGACTTTAATTGGCGTGATTGATGAAACTTGCATACAAATTACTTTTATCCTTGATTTTGGCTTAAAACATGCTGAGTTATGCGACGTATGAAAATCGTTATAGGTCTTTTTTTTGTCACATCGCTTTACGCTCAAACGGGTGTGGAAATTTTTGTAAAAATACTCAAAGACAGCTGGAGTGTCTCTATTGAAGAAACGACAGACTGCCTTCTGAACAATCAAAATGAATTGATTGCGATTCTTGAAAAAACCCCGGAACTCATTAATTTTTCGAGTAAAAAGTTCCCAAATTTATTGTCAGCAGCGTCTGACGTACCATTGCCGGACGTCATGCGCTATCTGTACATCAAGGGGATTGAATATCCATACACAGAGGAAAATTCTTTGGTTTGCAAGGATTTTGCTAAACAAGAAAAATTGAAAAAAGACGCTCGAGCGCTTATAGAACAAAAACAAACAAAAAAACTCCGGACGCTTTTAAAAGAAAACCCGTTGATTCGTTACAGTGTTTACGAAAAAGGGAAAACGCTGCTCCATCTTTCTTGCGAATTACCCAAAATCCTAACGCTCCTGCTAGAAGACCCAATTATCAATGTCAATGTGCAAGACCAGTATGGTCACACGCCCCTGCATTTGGCATGTTTCAGTAACGATGTAAATAGCATAAAAGTTTTGCTCGCTGTCAGGACTAGAACACTTTTGCATATTAAAGATGTACAAGGAAATACGCCCCTGCATTTGGCATGTCTCAAAAAGAATCCAAAAATGGTCAAGTGTTTGCTTTTGGCGGGCGCGGACCCATCCATTGTCGCCAACGATTGGAAGCCACGCGACATGATTCTCGCTAACAAAAAGCTCAAGTCCTGCATCAAGTATTTGGATGTATTACAACCAAAGCTCTGAATGTTCTGGCAACTGGTGCCGAAACCAGGTGTGTTGTTTTTTGACGAGCTTTTGTGTGTTGACGACAATGGCCTGGCGGAGGTCATCGAGCGTGCCGCCGTTGCGTAGGTGGGCAAGGGTCTCGCGGTAGCCGATGGAGCTTGCGGCGCTTGGGTTTTGATCGATGCCCATCTCGATGAGGCGCTTAACTTCGTCGACGAGGCCAGCGTCAATCATGTTATCCACTCTCTGGGCGATTCGGCTAACGAGATCAAGCGGTGGGCGTTTCAGAAGAATAATTTTTTTGGAAAAGTCATTGAAGGGCGGCTCCTGTTGAAGAAATTCGGCCTGCAAGACCCTAAGCGGCTTACCCGACGTCAGGCAGCGCTCAAGGGCCTTGCGGACACGTGCAGGATTGCGGGTGTCGAGGTTGACAGGATCACCATGATTAGCGGCGATCAGGTTTTTTAAAAGTCCATCGAGGCCCTCTTTCGCCTCTAATTGCCTAATGGCGGCGACAACGGCGGCGTTTTTAGGATAATCATCGACGACAGGCGCCCAAAAGCTTTTCAAATAAAACCCGCTGCCACCAGCAACCACGACGTTTTTCCCGCGCGCAACGATGTCAGCAACGGCTCTCTGTGCGCGTTCCACAAAGACTTTTACCGAAAAAGGTTGTGATACCGGCACGCAATCGATCAGGTGATGCCGGACGCGCGCCTGCTCCTCGAACGTGGGTTTAGCCGTCCCTATATCCATGCCCTGGTACACGGCGAGGGAGTCGCAAGAAATAATTTCGGCCCGCTCTTTTTCAGCCAAATCGAGCGTGTAAGCGGTCTTGCCGACAGCCGTTGGGCCAGTGATTATTGTGATTTGCATGTAAGTAAAGACCGATGGTAAATAGTTTCTAGCGGCGTCCATCCTCAGCGAAAATGTTATTCCTCGGCACAGTCGTTACATTGAGAAGTGCTCGCCGAGGTAGAATCGACGGCTCTGTTCGTCGTTGACGAGGAAATCGCTGGTCCCTTGACAGAGAACTTTCCCATGATGCAGAAGGTAAGCGCGATCGACGACATTGAGGGTTTCACGGACGTTGTGGTCGGTAATGAGAATCCCAATCCCTTTCTTTTTTAGGGAACGAATGATGTGCTGGACTTCTTCAACGCTGATGGGGTCGACGCCGCTAAAGGGCTCGTCCATCAGGAGAAATTTCGGCCGCGTGACGAGTGCACGCGTGATTTCAAGACGTCGACGCTCGCCGCCAGAAAGTGTGTACGCTTTTTGTTTGGCGAGTGGCTCCAGGTCGAGTTCTGTGAGGTATTCCTGGACGACGCTATCGTGGGTATTTTTATCGATTGGCAGCGTTTCGACGATGGCGCGGATGTTATCTTCAACTGTCAGCTTTCGAAAAATTGACGATTCTTGTGGCAAATAACCAATGCCCATGCGCGCTCGACGATACATAGGGACGTCTGTAATATCTTGTCCGCTGAGCAAGACACGTCCGCTGGTTGCCGGTATGAGGCCAACGATGATGTAAAAACTCGTTGTTTTTCCGGCTCCGTTCGGCCCCAAGAGCCCAACGATTTCACCGGACTCGAGCGACAAATTGACATTAGAGACAACTTCTCGCTCGCCATATACCTTGAACAGCGATTCGGTGTGAATGCTCGTTTTCCTCATGCTTATTATGATTAAAGGCCACGGACGTCGCCGTTTTCGCCTATTTTAAGATCCTCGTAAGGGGCGACTTTGCGTCTGTAAAACTCCGCTTGAATGCAGGCAACGGCACCCATGATTTCATTGGCGTGGGCGTAGCGGCCACCCTTTTTATCGAAAATATTCCAGAGCATGCGCGAAAAACAATAATTGATGTCGCCGGCATTGGCTCCATGTTCGATGAGTTTGTGTGTGAGTGCGTCTACGATTGAGTCGTAATGGGCTCTGTCTTCTGGTTTGATGTAGGGCATAATAATTTGATTGTTGTGGATAAAATGCGCGTGGAGTCGGCCTCGTCGATCGTGACTTCCATGTTTTCTAGAGGAATCACTTCACCCTTTTTTGGGAGTCGGCCGAGGTTGGCCGTGAGGAGTCCGCCAAATGTGGAGACTTCCGTGTTGTCGAGGGGGATATGCAGCGTATCTATCAAGTCGTGAATGGGCGTGAGGCCAGAAACGCGATAAGTGTGTCGATTGAGTTTTTTAATGAGCGCCTCGTCGGAGTCAAACTCATCTTGAATTTCGCCAACGAGCTCTTCGATGAGTTCCTCAAGGGTGATGCTGCCAACGGTGCCACCAAACTCGTCGACGGCGAGCGCCATGTGGCTCTTTGATCCCAATAGACCATCTAAGACATCCTCCAACGAGCTCTCAATTTGGAACTTCGATATCGGGTGTTTGAGAGCGCGAAGATCGGCATTTTGGATGTCGCCTTTGTACCGAAAGAGATCCTTAATATGAATGAGGCCAATACAGTTGTCGAGGTCGCCTTCGCAGAGGGGGAAGCGCGTATGGCTGGATCGTTTGGCCTTTTCGAGGTTCTTTTTGAGGCTCTCTTTGGCGTTCAAAAAGACGATTTGGTTTCTCGGAACCAGGATATCAGAAAGCTCCAAATCGCTCATTTTGATAACGTTACGGATAATATTTTGGGCTTGTTGTGACAGCTTTTTGTTGCGCTCACTGAGGGCACGAATTTGAATTTCGGCGTCGAGGAGGTCCCACTCGATCCGGATTTTTTTACGAAAGACCCGGAAACTCACCCGCATCAAGTACTGACAAATCACAAACAGCGTGTAAAAGGCCCAGTGAATGAACACCAGCAACGGCGACAAGAATGTCAACGCGGCAGCGTAGGAGCGTCCAATGTGCTTGGCCAGTACGAAAAACAAAATGTTCAGCACAACCCCACCTACAAAACAGTCGATAACACCCCAGGCTCCTTGTCCCTTGCCCACTTGAAACAACAAAATTCCTTGGGCGAGACAAAATGCCATCAACGACACCCGCATCGATTGCACGACATCTTTGCTGTGATCCAGCACCCAAGCCATGGCGCCGCGCCCCCGCAAACGTTCCAACTGAGCATCATCGAGCGCCTTGTAGCGGATCGTAATCAGTGCAAACTCCATCGCCATCACGTATCCCTGCAAGGCCATGATGCCAAAAACTCCAATCAACGAAAAAAATGTTGCGGCATCTATCATAGGTGTGGATGCATTTTACCAATTGGTAAAGATCACATTTCCTAATTAATAATACATAACAACCTATGAAAAAATACCGTCAAAGCTTGGCTTTGCGCGAGCACGATCTGCCGTAGCGTACATAGACCGCGGGCAGTCAGCGCAGCGCAAAACGAACTTTGGGGGTTTTTTTTCATAGGTTTGGTAGGCCGGCAGGGATTCGAACCCTGAACCAATGGCTTAAAAGGCCACTGCTCTACCGTTGAGCTACCGACCCACTGATTTGTTAAAACGAAAAACGACGATAGTTGTTCAAAGTGTTCTGTCAAGCGTCTTTTGCAAGCTTTGCCAATACGGCCCTCAATCATTGGCGAAAAACAAGTCCTCTTGGTCGCGTTGCATTTCTAATTGAGGTCTGCATTGTCATGATTGACGCCAATTAAACAATGAAGTGCAACATTTGAACGAAAAGAGTGGGCCCACTTTCAATCATTGCAAGGTCGGTATGCATGACACCCATTCGAGCACGTTTTTGAGATTTATTCAACTTCTTATTGATTTTAGCTAGGGGTATCGTAGAATGTCTTTTTGTATGAAAAAATTCCTCGTTTGTACGGATGGGTCCAATTACGCCGATGTTTGTTATGAGTACGCCATTTGGCTCGCACGCCGCCTGGATGCGGATATAGAAGTCCTTTACGTCTCGGATATGCGCCAATTTGAAATCTCGATGGTTGCCGACTTCAGCGGCAGCTTGGGCGTCCAACCCTACCAGAGCGTCTATTCGCAAATGCAGGACCTCGAAAAAGAAAAGGTTACCGTCATCCGCAAGCAGACAGAAGACTTTTTTAAAAAACACCACTTTTTGCCACACCTCAAGTTTTCCAACCGTACCGGCGACCTCATTGACGCTTTTGAAGAGTTTGAAGACGACCCGTACGGCATCGATCTCATTTTTATCGGCAAGCAAGGTGAAAACGCCAGCAAGGCCACAGAGCATTTCGGCTCAACGTTAGAAAGAGTTACACGCTCAAGCAAGAAGCCTTGTTTTATTGCGCCCAAGGCCTTCAATCCCGTTCAAAAAATCCTTCTTGCCTACGACGGCAGCACAAGCACGAACAAGGCCCTCCAGTTTCTCGAGCGCATCAACAAGTTTAAAGACCTCGAGGTCCACCTCGTCACCGTTGACGACGATTATGACCAAGACGCTGCCAGCGCAGTCCTCTCGCACGCCAAAAAAGCCCTCGAGTCATCGGGCTATACCATCAAATGTCAACTGCTCCAGGGCGACGTCGAAGACAACATTCTCCAGTACATCAAGCAGGAGAAAATCGAACTGATGGTCATGGGCGCCTATGGTGATTCTGCCCTAAAACACCTCTTTGTCGGCAGCACGACAACCGAACTAGTCCGCCGCTGCACTGTTCCCATTTTGCTGTTCAGGTAGGAATGAAAAAGTTTGTTTACGTTGTCGCGGCATTTTTAGCTTGTTTTTACCTGCCCATTGAAAACTTACGATTCACGCATGCCATTACAGAGGCTTTAGCACTCGTCAAGTGGTATGCTCGAGAACATGTGATTTTATGCCTCGTTCCGGCATTTTTCATTGCAGGTGCTGTTTCTGTGTTTGTCAGCCAGGCATCCGTGATGAAGTATTTTGGAGCTAAAGCAAACAAGTGGCTCTCTTACGGCGTTGCTTCTGTCTCTGGAGCGATTCTCGCCGTTTGTTCATGTACCGTTTTACCGCTCTTTTCTGGCATCTATAAGCGAGGGGCAGGATTGGGTCCTGCGATTGCTTTCCTCTACTCAGGGCCCGCTATCAACGTATTGGCCATCATTCTGACCGCGCGTATACTTGGATGGCCGCTGGGTGTTGGCCGAGCGATTGGAAGTGTCGTTTTCAGCATTGTCATCGGACTGATAATGCACTTCATTTTCTTAAAAGAAGAACGCGCCCGTCAAGCCGACGGTGATTTTAACAGCGAAGAGGCTGAGTCGCGCCCTTTATGGAAGACAACGCTGTATTTCACGGCCATGATTGCGTTTCTCGTCTTTGCCAATTGGGGAAAGCCGCTTGAGGGAGATGCGGGCCTATGGTCTTTTGTCTATCGCAATAAATGGTGGATTGCCGGTGTTTCGCTTATCAGTTTGGCAGGGACACTGCAGTGGTTCAAAAAAGATGAACTCAAAGAATGGACAGCGGCCTCGTGGGCCTTTGCGCTTCAGATACTTCCGCTTCTTTTTGGAGGGGTTTTGTTGTCCGGATTTCTCTTGGGCCGTGTTGGAGAAGAAGGCATTATTCCATCACATTGGGTCGTAATGTTGGTTGGCGGGAATTCTCTGTGGGCGAACTTTTTTTCATCCATCGTCGCGGCATTTATGTATTTTGCAACACTGACCGAAGTCCCAATATTGCAGGGATTGATCGGAGCTGGCATGGGACAAGGACCCGCACTGGCACTACTGTTGGCAGGTCCCGCGTTGAGCTTGCCGAGCATGCTGGTTCTGCGAAAAATCAGGGGCACTAGGAAAACAGTCGTGTATGTGGCTCTTGTTGTTGTTATGGCGACGCTGAGCGGAATGCTTTTTGGCACAATAGTGAACTAGAAGATTATGAAAATCGAAATTCTTGGAATGGGTTGCCCCAAATGCAGACAACTGACCGCAAATGTCGAAGCAGCGCTTAAGGAGTTAAATGCTTCCGCTGAGATTATCAAAATCACAGATATCGACACCATTACCGCATACGGTGTAATGATGACACCGAGTCTTGTCATTGATAGTGCTATCGTTTCGTCTGGGAAGGTCTTAAGTAAAGACGAAATTAAGCAAATTCTCTCGAGATAGCACTGACAATGTCAGGCCCTATCGCAAATTTTCTCGAGGCCTAAAACCTGTCTGTTGTTTTACTCATTAATGGACGCATACTTACCGCGCATCGGTTTTTCGATACGCCATTGGAGTGGCCCATCCAGACGTCATTGCACTTTTTTGGAACGCTTTACTGGTCCCAAATTGACGGCTACAGCCCTTGCTCGTGGGTGCGCCCCTTTTCTAGGCCTTTTTTGAGGTCAGATGATGGCAACCTGGGATCAAAGGCAAAGCTGCCGTAAGGGTTGCAACGGTCGCCATAGTGCCAAGCGGCAATGTACCAAAAAGGATTGCCAAAGCCCTGTGATTGCATTTTTTTCATTTGAGCGAAAGCCTCAATCATGAGCGCTTGGGCGGCCGTTTTGGCTAAAATCTTTTTTGGCAACGAATCATCTTGTTTTTTAGAAAGCAGATAGAGAAAGGATGATTTTTCAATGGTGGCATTGATAGCTTTTAGTGCGACTTGCCGTTCCTTAATTTCTTTTAAAGTCGCTTCTGGGGTCATTTCTTCGCTCTCCACTTCGTAGCGCACGACCTTGTTGACGACGTCAATGCTGTCTTCGAGAGAGAGGTATCCTGTCGGGTAGTATTCTCCAAAACCATCGAAAATTTTATCGACACCAGCATTGGGGACAGGGTCTTGCATGACGTTGTGCCGTATCATGTTTTCCCTTATTCCAATGGCGTGCATAGAGTTGGCTGTGGTCTTGTCACCGGCAACTTTTGGGGCCGAAAGGACATAGAGATAGAAACGGTTTTGCTGGTTGGTGAAATCTTTGCCAAAAAGAATGGGACCCGCATTGTGAATGAGGTCGACAAAGGTAATCTGCGCCACGGCAGCCCCTTGACTGTGCCCAACGACAACGACAATCAAGTTTTCAGTTTTCCCTTTGAGCTCGTTGACCAGTAATTTGTGAATGCTGCCTATAAGGTTGATTCGATAGGACAACACTTTTTGCAAAAAACCATGGTGTATCTTGCCCTTGAATCCAAAAATTTCTGGCGAAATCGGCTCCTTTCTGACCGACAAATTGGTCATCCAACTCGGTCCAAGATACCCACCGGCTGGCTGAAAGAGCTCACCTTGCGTGCCGCGAAGCACCACGAGGAGAATGTCGGGATCCCCTTTTCGGAGCGCGACATAACCTGGAAAGTCATTTTCTTGCGCATCCCAAATGGAATGAACCACCGTGATTCCGTGCACACCCGAAAAATTCTTATCGCAAATCCATGTGTCTTTAAAGGCATAAGGGGCCTCTCGTCCTTTTTCAGCGCGGGGGAACAGCTCCCTTGTTCCCGCCAAGAGCGTCATGGATTGAAAGAGTGCCTCGCTGTGCAAAAAGGCATCTTGCGGACGAACCTTCACTCTAGAATCACGTTTCGTCGTCTCATAGCTGCGCAAAATATGCAGGAGAACGTCGGAATGAATAGCCTGAAAGACAGCCGACACACTGATTTCGACACCCTTTTGCGTGACGAGCGGCGGAAATTGTTTTTCCCCAAACGCACACAGATTACACAATAAGACAGATAGTACAAATAAGCTCTTTTTCACACCCTATAACGTCGGCACAAGAGCGATATTTTTTAGGAGTTAATGGGACTCTAACCCTTTTTTTGCATGTCATTATTTAATTGGCGCATCAATCCCTCAATCATTAGCGAAATTTTATTACCGCGCATCGGTTTTCCGATGCGCACTCGATGCGCCGTTAGAGAGCTCGGCGGGTCTAGGGAACTGTTGGTAGCGCACTCCTTCAGTCTTCGAGAGCGGCTTTGGTTGTGAAAAAAACAAGATATTGGAATGGATTTGTCACTGTTTTTAGAAAAGAATCTTCAAATATAGTATTTTTATAAAAAGTCAAGCTTTTTCGTGTTTTTTTGCGCTGCGGTATAACTGTTATTAACGCATAACCCCACAAATAATAATCTCTATTTCCGCATACTGGGCTGTAGCCAGCTTATACGCGACAGCTCGACGGCCTTATTCCCCGCATACTGGGCTGTAGCTAGCTTATATGCTATATCTCGACAGCTTTATTCCCGCATACTGGGCTGTAGCTAGCTTATATGCTATATCTCAACGGCTTTGATGCTGCGTTAGGCGTTACATAGCTGTGTATGCCGGCCCTGAATTTAGCCTCGACGATTTATTGCGAAAAAGCTTGACTTTTTATTTAAAAACTATATTGGATATTAAATACAAAAAATGAATATTTTAAAGGCTCTTGACTAGCAGTATAAGATAAACTATACTGCTAGTGCCGATGAACAAACGAAAGATAAGCGAATATAAGGTCAAAAAAATATTGGGATGTTTTTGCGAGGATATAACGGCGACAAAAACGAGTAAAATCGTTGGGTTAAATCGGAATACGGCAGATTCAACCTCGAAGTGCAACACTAGGATGCGGATTTAAGGAGAGCAAAGAAGGCTTGAGCGGGAGAGGCAAAGGCTAGGCATTTTCTTGGACGTGTGTTGATTTTTTGTCTGGCGTCAGCCAGGAATAAAGGGTTGAGATTGAGAGACTTAGATGTTTTCGGGAAGTATTGACGCAAGAGGCGATTGG
>Ga0209417_1003497_pt1 | contig 20853 bp, 20 predicted proteins | sample RifGroF2_FD_184002 | JGI IMG/M metagenome (GOLD analysis project Ga0209417, IMG submission 184002) | Groundwater microbial communities from Rifle, Colorado, USA - Groundwater F2 (SPAdes) (version 2) | ecosystem: Environmental > Aquatic > Deep subsurface > Groundwater | place: Rifle, Colorado... | reverse complement strand
GCTCTCGATCCTGGGCCCGGCGGGCGACCCGCTTTCCATGCGTCTGGAAAAATCCCTATCCATCGAAGAATTCGCCAAACAGGTGGAACAGTGCCGCAACGTGATCGAGAGCGCTGCCGGCAAAAAGAGAGGGGATGCATTCTGGAATACCGTCCTGGAACAGTTATCCGCCGGAACCGGCACCATCAAGGCGGGCGGCGCCTGATCGATCAGCGCTGCTTGTTGCATTCGGGCGAAAACACCTGCACTTTATCGCGTCCGAGTTGTTTCGCCTGATACATGGCGATGTCCGCATAGTCCAGCAGTTCATTCTCGCTTTGCGCATGTTCCGGGAACAGCGCCAATCCGATACTGCAGGAGATTTGCAGGCTTTGCTGGGCGAGCTCGAAAGGTTTGTTCAATACATTGCGTATCTTCTCGGCCACCATCACGGCATCTTCTTCGTTCTCTACGGTGCGCAACAACACCACGAATTCGTCACCGCCGACGCGCGCGACGGTATCCGATTCGCGCACACAAGCGCGCATGCGGTTCGCCGCCTCTTTCAGCAGCCAGTCGCCAACGATATGGCCCAGCTTGTCATTGATCGGTTTGAAGCGGTCAAGATCGATGAATAAGACTGCGATGCGCTGATTGTCCCGTTTGGAATAGGACAGGGCCTGTTGCAAACGGTCTTTCAATAAGGCTCTGTTGGGCAGATCGGTCAGTGTGTCATGCTGAGCCAGATGACGGATACGTTCATCATGGCGTTTGCGTTCGGTAATGTCATGGAAGACCACCACAGCGCCGATCTCGCCGGCGTTCGTCCGATTTGGCGAGACCGTGATCGCGACCGGGAAGCCGGTTCCATCCTTGCGCCAGAACCAGTCTTCGCTGCTGCGTGTTTCGCCGTCGATCTGCGACAGGCGGACGGGGCAATCGTATCCCGGATATTCCGTGCCGTCGGGGCGGTGATGGTGGAACAGTGCATGCTGATCGTTGCCGATCACCTCCTGCTCGCTGAAACCGAGCATTCGCAAAGCTGCCGGATTGATGAAGATGCAGCGTCCGCTATAGTCGGCTCCGTATACGCCTTCACCCAGGGCTTCGAGCAGGCCGCGGCGTATACGTATCTCGCTTTCGAGTTGGAGCCGTTTGGCTTTGAGGCTGCGATTGGTCAGGAACAGACTGACTGCCAACAGCAGGATCACCAGGCCGACCGATACCGCCGAAACGGATTGCCAGTAGTAGCGCGTCCACACGTCGTGCAGGGTGAATTCGGGAGTCTTGTCGAACGGAGGCAGCCGCAACTCGCGCAGCAGATTTTCGACTTGCGTGTAATCCATGGGAGTGGAAAAGCCGTGGATGTTCATCGCGTGCACGGCAGCAGTATCCTCTTCCAGCACGAACAGGGCGGAAGCCACATGCCGCGAGATGTTCTCGTTCGCGTGCGGCAGTGCCGCGAAGGGCCATTCCGGGTATAGCCGTGTCGAAAGCAGCAATGGGAAGCGGGGCTCTTGCTGCTGATTCAGTATCCGGAGCTGAGACGCTTTCACTTTACCTTCGCGTTCCATGCTTTCAAGCAGGCCGCTGCGTACGAAGCCGGCATCGGCGCGTCCATCCAGCACCGCTTTTACAGCATTGTCATGCGGCATGCCCACGATCAGCAGCGAGATGTCTTTTGACACTGATATGCCCTGCAGCGCCAGCTCGTAAGCCTGCGTCTGGTAGCCGCCAAAGGAGCCAGTATCGGGGGACGACACTGTTTTCCCCTTGAGGTCGGTCAACTGCTGCAGATCGGTACGGTCGGCGCGGGTGACAACGACTCCGCCGAAAGTGGACAAAGGTACGCCGTTGTCTTCGACGACGAGCGTCGCCAATGGGGCGGACACTCCAAGCCGCCGGCTCAACAATACGAAGTGCGCTGGATTGGTGAGAACGAAATCAACCTGCTTGTTGATAACGGCACTTTCCAACTCGGGGTAGTTATAGGCCTCGATGATGAAATCATGCTGCGGAATGCTGCGTTTCAGCACTTTAGCAAGGGGAGTCCATTGCTTCAGCGTCTCCGGCTTGGGGCGGAAGGCGAGTACACCTATCTTTACCGTTTGCGCATCCGCAACAGTCGTCCACAACAGGCCAAAGATGCAAAGCACAGTAAAGAACAGTCGGCCGAATGCATGTATGACATTCTTGTTCAACGTGGATACGGGACAGTCAGTTTGTGCAGAGTGGATTTGTACGGTAGGAAACACAGTCGGTCCGAATCGATATTTTTTAATCGGTGTTCCAGTATCGGCCATGCGTGCGGGTTTTGCAATGTGCCAATGGTAAAGTTCGAAGACATTCAGGGGTCTTCATTTGGCTTGCAGTAAATTGAATTAAGCATGGTGTCAGAATAGAATCCGACATACTCTTTCGAACAGTCTGGATCATCATGCGTATGGGGATCGGAAAGTGTATGGGGTGGCTGCTGGTGCTGACGCTGATCGGCAATGTCACTCATGCCGAACCGGTCGAACGCCGCAAGGACCAGTTCGGCAAGGACTTTGCCTACTACCTCTATCCCATCGCGGGCGAGATACCCGGCATGGGCACAGCCGCTGGGGTCGGTGCCAGCGTGTCCAACATGGGCGGCAGCGACACCGACTTCACCGGCTACTACGTGCGTGGCGACATCAAGGCCACCGGTGCCGCCTTGCTTGATTACCACGTCGTGCCGCAGCGCCTGATCGTCGATGTCGGCTACAACGACTACAAGGTCGCTTCCACCTCCTACAATCGCGGCATCGATTCTTCTCCGGACGACCTGATCCGCCCCAAGGTGGAAGGCAACTACTTTATCGGGCAGATGACCCTCACTTTCGACGAGCGTCGCTATGAACTGTTCGTGCGCGCCCTGCGGGGCCGGAACCGCCTGATCGAAGTGCTGGACAAGAACGACCAGGCATTTACGGGTGTGGATACCAGTTGGAAGTCTGGCAACTACTATTCATTCGGCGGCTCACTCGACCTGACCGATGACCGCCTCGATCCGCGCAGCGGTGCGCGTTTCGAATTCTCCAGCCGCCTGCCCAGTAGCCATAACGCTGACGAGAGCGAGTATTACGTCAACGACTACAATTTCAGCGGTTATGCGCCGATGAGGCAGTGGGACTCGCTGGTCTTCAATCTGTTCTACTCGCGCGCGCATGTCACCCGTCAGGGTCTGGCCGACACCGTCCTGCTGCAACAGCGCTACGGGCTCAACTGCACCCAATACCCAGTCGGCCCCGACCGCGATGCCTGCCAGACTACCGAAGACAAACTGCTGGCGGGCAAACTGGCCAACAACATCTACGGCACTGCCTCGCCGCTGGGCGGCACTCAGCGCCTGCGTTCCTACGACAACTGGCGTTACTACGCCGGACAGTCGCTGTTCTACGGCGTCGAATACCGCTGGAACCTCACCGACGAACGTACCCCGTTCGACATCTATCTGGCCAGGGGCGTGCGTACCGGTATCCAGCTCGCCGCATTCTGGGAGCGCGGCATGGTGGCGGATGAATTCAGCCAGTTGTTCAAGAACGGGCGCGAAAGCTACGGCATCGGCGCGCGCATGATACTGTCCGGCGTCATCATCCGCTTCGATCTGGCGAACGGCAGGGAAGGCGTGCAAAGCCAGTTGTTTATCACCTATCCATGGAGCATGTTCTCGGTAGACAATCCAGGCTGAGATGATTCGCCGCAGAAGTTCGGCACAGAAAGACAGAAATCATGAGACTCGGCATCGACCTCGGCGGCACCAAGATAGAGATCATCGCGCTAGACGACAGCGGCAAAGAACTCCTGCGCCGCCGTGTACCCACCCCAAAAGGCAACTACGGCGAGATTCTGCAAACCATCGCCCAACTCGTGCGTGACGCCGAAGTGGATCTGGGGCAGCAAGGCTCGCTCGGTATCGGTACCCCCGGCGCGCTCTCGCGTGCCTCCGGACGCCTCAAGAACTCCAACTCAATCGCGCTCAACGGCCAGCCCATCCTGCAAGACCTCGAATCTCTGCTGCAACGCAAAGTACAGATCAGCAACGACGCCAACTGCTTCGCGCTCTCCGAAGCTACGGACGGCGCGGCGGCAGGTGCCTCGGTCGTGTTCGGCGTCATCCTCGGCACCGGCGTAGGCGCGGGCATCGTCGTCAACGGCCATATCCTCACCGGCCCCAACGGCATCGCGGGCGAGTGGGGCCATAACCCGCTGCCCTGGCCGCAGGCAGAAGAACTCCCCGGCCCGGCGTGTTATTGCGGCAAGTACGGGTGCATCGAGACCTTTCTCTCCGGGCCGGGTATGGCCAAGCTGCACCAGATCGAGGCAGCCATCGCACTGAGTGCAGAAGAGATCGTGGCGCGCTCAGAGCAGGGTGATGCGGTCTGCGAGCGCAGCCTGCAACTCTACGAGCACCGCCTCGCACGCTCTCTCGCGCACGTCATCAACATCCTCGATCCGGACGTCATCGTGCTGGGCGGAGGCATGTCCAACATCGAGCGACTGTATGCGAACGTGCCTGCGTTGTGGGGCCAATGGGTGTTTTCGGACAGGGTGGATACCAAACTGGTGCAGCACCGCTATGGCGATTCCAGCGGTGTACGCGGTGCGGCATGGTTGTAGTGTTGCGGACTTTGGCTCCCGATTCGAAAAAGGAAACGAACAATGCGCGGGCGTGATGCGAAACATATCCCCTTGGCGCTGCTTGCCAGCCTGTTCGGCGGTGGCAAGGGTAGCCATGCGCTGGACGAGGCAACATGGCAGGCAGTCATGGGACTGCCGCTGTTCGACGGGTTGGATGCCGCAGAGCGGAAGCGCTTGCATGAATTGGCGACACAGTTGCTGGCTGACAAGGCCTTCTCCGGTGCCGGCGGCATCGAGGTGGACGACGGCATGGCCACCGCCATCGCCGCCTTCGCGGCACTGCCGGTACTGAACATCGGCTACGAGGGCTACGAAGGCTGGCGTGAGATTGTGGTGTATCCGGGCGAATTCATCTACGAAGGCGAGCATATGGACGAAGACGGCATCGTCCACCATGTGCGTGATGTGCGCAGCGGCGAGGCGATGCAGGGCGGCCCGATGGTGCTGTCGTGGGAAGACGTGGAACACTCCGGACAGGGCGAGGGCTTCAACGTCGTGATCCACGAATTCGCCCACAAGCTGGACATGATGAACGGCGATGCGAACGGCCGGCCACCACTGCACACCGGCATGATTCCGGAAGATTGGGCACGCGATTTCCAGGCCGCCTACGACGATCTCTGCCGCCGCGTGGATATCAACGGAGCCACGGTGATCGATCCTTATGCCACGGAAAGCCCGGCCGAGTTCTTCGCTGTCCTCAGCGAATACTTCTTCGAGGTACCTGACTTGCTGCAGCAGGCTTACCCGGCAGTGTACGAACAACTGGTGCGCTTCTACCGGCAGAACCCGCGGGCACGACTCCATTAGCTTTATTGGCCATGACGCCGAGAGGGAATATCACGGCCCCTCGACAAACTCAGACAGGCTTTACCGGTTTTTTACAATCCGATTCTGGAATAGGTGTAGGCTGGCAATCTCATGCATTTAGCGCCAACCGGGGTTGCCCATGTATGAAAACCTGACAGCACTCGCGAATCGCTTGAGACTGGGTTTTATTCTCAGGTTCCCATTGCTCGTTCCGGGAAAACGCGATGGTATCTACGCCTATCTATTGACGCTTGTCCTGATGGCGGTGGCGTTGTTCGTGCGTTTGGCGATCGCTCCCGTCAGTGCCGGTGTACAGTACGTCACCTTTTTTCCATCTGTCACTCTTGCCGCGATCTTTGGCGGATACAAGTCCGGCATGCTCGCCACGGCGATTGGATTGGTGCTCGCCACCTACATCTTCACGCCGCCTTATTACTCCATTTCGATGGAAGTACTTCGTCTCAGCTTCTGGTCAAACATGGTGTTCCTGCTGGACGGCATCATCGTGTCCTTTTCAATCGAGGCGATGCACCGCTACCGTTTGCAGCTCAAGAAGGAGTTTGATGAAGTCAAGAAGTCCGGGGCGCAGGTGATGAAGCTGAATGAGGAACTGGAGCAGCAGATCGCCAGGCGCGAGCAGGTGGACAAGGATCTGGCAGAACAGGAAGAGTTCTTTCGCCTCATTGCGGAGAATGTCGAGGACTTCATCGCGGTGCTCGATATGAAAGGACGGCGAATCTACAACAGTCCATCCTATGCCAGACTATTTGGCGATGTGGCATCCCTGAAAGGTACGGACTCCTTCGCCGAGATCCATCCGGAAGACCGCGAACGTGTCAGGAAAATCTTCAACGACGCTTTTCAGTGCGGTATGGGACGGCGGACGGAATACCGCTTCTTGCTGCCCCATGGTGGCATCTGCTACATGGAATCCAGCAGCGGAGTGATCAAGGATAGTCAGGGCAAGCCGCAGAGGGTGGTCGTCGTGTCGCACGATGTTACCGAGCGCAAAATGGCGGAGCAGAAGATCAAGGAATTCGCTTTCTACGACACCCTGACGCAACTTCCAAATCGCCGGCTTCTGGATGACCGTCTGGAACAAGCCATCGCAGCCTGCAAGCGCAGCGGTCGCTATGGCGCAGCGATGTTCCTCGATCTGGACAACTTCAAACCGCTCAACGACAAGTACGGCCACAAAGCAGGCGACTTACTTCTGGTGGAGGTGGCCCATCGCCTTGCCCGTTGCGTACGCGAAGTGGACACCGTGGCGCGCTTCGGAGGAGATGAATTCGTGGTGGTACTCAGCGAACTGGCCGGGGAAGAAGCCGCAAGCGCCAAAGAAGCGGAAATCGTAGCTGAGAAGATCCGCGTTGCTTTGGCAGAGCCCTATTATCTGGTCCCCAATCCCGCAGGCACAACGAAGATGATTACGCATCAGAACGTCGGCGCCAGCATAGGCGTGGTGCTATTCCACAATGATGTGAGCGCGGAGAATATTCTCAAATGGGCCGACAAGGCGATGTATCGAGCGAAGGATGCGGGGCGCAACCAGATTTGCTTCCATGATTCCGGAAGTTGAGTTGGGCAATTTTGTCAGAGTGCCATTAGTCAGAATGGGGATTGCTGCGCTCCACTTTGGATAATTCCAACTGACACAACGTTGTCAGTAACCTTCAAGCATTGTGGTTTGGCAATTGTGCCTTTCCCCGTACAATACCCGCCGCCCATGAAAACCATCACCTTCCCCGACAGTCCCTATCTACTGCATCTGCCGTTCGACCCGGCAGGTGACCAGCCCACGGCCATCGCGCAGCTGGTGGAAGGCATCGAGGATGGTCTCGCCTACCAGACACTGCTGGGGGTGACCGGTTCCGGCAAGACTTTCACCATCGCCAACGTGATCGCGCGCACCGGGCGGCCGGCGATTGTGATGGCACCGAACAAGACGCTGGCGGCGCAGTTGTATTCCGAGCTGCGCGATTTCTTTCCCGAGAATGCCGTCGAGTATTTCGTCTCCTATTACGACTACTACCAGCCCGAGGCCTATGTGCCTTCCCGCGATGTGTATATCGAGAAGGATTCCAGCATCAACGAGCAGATCGAGCAGATGCGTCTGTCCGCCACCAAGTCCATGCTGGAACGGCAGGATTGCATCATCGTCGCCACCGTGTCGGCCATCTACGGTATCGGCGACCCGGTGGATTACCACGGCATGATCCTGCACCTGCGCGAACACGAGAAGATGGCGCAGCGCGATGTGATCCAGCGTCTGGTCGCAATGCAATACGACCGCAACGATGTGGATTTTGCGCGCGGCAATTTCCGCGTGCGCGGCGATGTGATCGACATCTACCCGGCGGAAAGCAGCGAGAACGCTTTGCGCGTGACCCTGTTCGACGACGAGGTGGAATCGCTGGCGCTGTTCGATCCGCTCACCGGGCACATCCAGACCCGCGTGCCGCGCTATACCGTCTATCCCTCCAGCCATTACGTGACGCCGCGCGAAACGACGCTGCACGCCATCGAGACCATCAAGGTTGAACTGGCCGAGCGCATCGCCTTCTTCGTTAAAGAGAACAAGCTGGTGGAAGCACAGCGCATCGAGCAGCGCACGCGCCACGATCTGGAGATGCTGGCTGAGATCGGCTTCACCAAGGGTATCGAGAACTACTCACGCCATCTGTCACAGCGCGGCGCGAATGAAGCCCCGCCCACGCTGATGGATTACCTGCCGCCCAACGCACTGATGGTCATCGACGAGAGCCATGTGACCATCCCGCAGATCGGTGGCATGTACAAGGGCGACAGGGCGCGCAAGGAGAATCTGGTCAACTACGGCTTCCGCCTGCCGTCCGCACTGGACAACCGCCCACTGCGTTTTGACGAGTTCGAAAAGATCATGCGCCAGACCATCTTCGTGTCTGCCACGCCATCCACCTACGAGGCCGAACACACCGGGCAGGTGGTAGAGCAGGTGGTGCGCCCGACCGGCCTGATCGACCCGACTATCGAAGTGCGTCCCGCCACCAATCAGGTCGACGATCTGATGTCGGAAGTGACTTTGCGCACCAACGTCGGCGAACGCGTTCTGGTCACCACGCTGACCAAGCGCATGGCCGAAGACCTCACCGAGTACTTCTCCGAGCACGGCATCAAGGTGCGCTACCTGCACTCCGACATCGAGACCGTGGAGCGCGTGGAGATCATCCGCGATCTGCGCCTGGGTATGTTCGACGTGCTGGTTGGCATCAACCTGCTGCGCGAAGGTCTGGATATCCCCGAGGTGTCGCTGGTGGCGATTCTGGATGCAGACAAAGAAGGCTTCCTGCGTTCCGAGCGCTCGCTCATCCAGACCATCGGCCGCGCCGCGCGTCACCTGCACGGCACCGCCATCCTGTATGCCGACCGTATCACCGAGTCCATGCGCAAAGCCATCAGTGAAACCGACCGTCGCCGCGCCAAGCAGATCGCGCACAACGAAGCGCACGGCATCACACCGCAGTCCATCGTCAAGCGCATCAAGGACATCATCGACAGCGCCTACGATGTTAACGACGAACGTTCCTCGCTCAAAGCCGCGCAGACGCAGGCGAAGTATCTGGCCATGAGCGAGAAGGAAGTGGCTAAGGAGATCGCGCGTCTGGAAAAAGAGATGCTGCAGGCCGCCAAGAATCTGGAATTCGAAAAGGCCGCGCAAGTACGCGACCAGTTGAAGAAGTTGCGCGAGAGCGTGTTTATTTCGCCGTTGTGAGTAGAGGCATGAAAGTCAAAGTCCTGTTCGTGTGCATGGGCAGCACGAAATTGCGAAGCGCGAAACTCAATAGCAGCGGGGCATTCGTTCGGATACGCCTAGAAGCGGATACGCTATTGGGTACTCCGCACAAATAAAAAACCCGCCGATCGCTCGGCGGGATTCTTATCGGGTCTCCTGATTTCCCGCTAAACGAAAATTCGGGCGGCGGACTCGGCACATTCAACTGTTCTATCCGGATACCCAGTCCCAGGGCAAAACACAACAGCCGAATGCACACCCCATCCACCAGCACAACCGGCAGGGCGCCGGTGTGCGGGTTGCGCCGCCATAAAATAAACCATTCAAAAGCGCACCGGCTTCTTCAATGGCCCGATTTTCCATTTCGGGTTGTGACGGACTATGGCGACGCTATCTTGTCCGTGCACGGTGGAAAACAAATAATGCGCTCTACCCACCATTCCGCCGGCGATAGGCAGCTCCAAATTCTCGCTTCACAAATAACAGAAAATGCTTACTGCGCATCTCCTTCACTTGGCTAACTAGCGATTTCCCACACGCGTCACATGCTGGCTTAATGGCGTCTTCCTGCTCTTGGGTAAGAGGTGGATCTATATGCGCACACAGTGTCATCGTGAGAGGGAATACACCGCTGAACATCTCTTCCCAAACGGCTTGAATCTCGGGGAGGATCGAATCCAGAGTGTCCGCACCATCGTGCATTTGCGCATATTCCTTACGCAACATATCACGCCACATTGCCCACTCACGGGCATCCAATGAGGGAAAGTTAATTACATTATCCATATGCAATATCTCCGAAAAAAATCAAATAACGCCTTGTCGTTGGAGCTTATCCACCAGCTCGGCATTCCCTTTGCTGACTGCTTGGTATATCTGCCGACTGGTTTCGGCTTGATCGAGACGGCCATCAATGCTGATGTTGTAAACTGGCGCAATCGTAATTCCGCCCATCGCGCCACCCTTGGTGCGATCGATCACCGTCTCGTTCGGATGCATCACCGCCATGAACCCGCCGCGACCATCCACACCGCCCGAGCGGGCACCGGTGCCGGTGAAGCCGCCGCCTTCGTAGCTCGGCACCCCGGCAGCGACGCCTGCGGTGTCGCCATATCCACCAAACAGCGCACCAATAAGACCACCGTAACCACCCGAACTAGAACTATTACCGCCAAGCATTTTGGTAATCATTTTCTGTATCTGGATGCGAATCAAGTCGTTGATGATTGAATCAGCCAGGCTGGAAAACTCTAGTTTGCCAGTCCGCACGAACTCGACAAGCGCGTCTTCCATACTCTTGAACGAGGACGACATCAGCAGCTCGGTCTGCTTTGCCGCGCCACCGATCTCATCTATGTATTTGCGCACAGCAACTGTTGCACCGTACTCCCAGGATGAATTGAGCTTGTCTTGCTTCTTTGCCAATTTCTCAACTGCGCCTATTTGCTGACTCTCTTCGTCGTTAACTATCTTCAGGGCAGCGCTGTATTCCTCTGCGCCCAATTTGCCGCTGATATTTAGATTCTCCAGCACGACGCGCGCGTCCTGTGCGCGCGTTTGCACGGCACGCAGATCCTCGGCCAGCGCCTTTTCGGATGCGGAGAGCAGCGGCGCGTTGAGTGCATCCTTGCGCTTGGCGAGTTCGTTCTGGTAGTCGCGCTCCAGCGCGATGACGGCTTGCAGGCCGTCTTTCTTGTCTCCGCCGATCAGGTCGGTGACAGCCTTGGGGGTGGTCTTTGGTTTAACATCAACAGCGATCTCTACGGTTTTATTCTTGCCATTTAGAATCCGCTCGCTAAATGCGTCGATGTCTGCACGCGCTTTTGCGGCGGATACCTCCATCTCCTTCCCAATATCTTTAAATCCTTTGAAATCCAAATGCGCCAACGCAACAATCTGCGTAGCCATACCGACAGCTTCATTGGCAATTTGATTGAATACATATCCAACGTTAGCCCCCAAAACAATGATCGTCTCAAAAACGGTTTTGATTGCGCCGCCGATTGACAGGAAGCTTTCACCCCCTTTATTTAGGTCATTTATTGCCGCTGTTGTCTCGATCAACGGGCCAAGCAATCCAGATGAGAGCGCCACACCAACTCCAGCAATACGCGCCTCAAGCTCTGCCATCTGGTCTTTGTATTCCTTGGCCTTGGCGGCACTCTCGTCGGTGACCTTGTAAACGTCCTTGCCTTTGGCGATGTAGGCTTGCAGCGCTGCACCGCCCTGGCTCAAGAACTCCGCCATCTCGGGCCCGACCTTCTTCCCCATCAGCTCGGCCAGCAGTGCGGTTTTCTGCATGCCGTCCGGCATGCCGGCCACAACGTCGGCGATCTGCACCAGCGCGCCGGTGGCATCCTTGGCGTTGATGCCGAGCTTGGCGAATTTTTCCGGAGTGGTCGACAGACCGATGGAGAGTTCCTTGACGCCTTTGGCCACCAATTCCAACGAGGCACCGTTCTGGTCGGCGGCGAACTTGAGGCCGCCCAGGTCAGACGCGGCGATGCCGGTCTTCTTCGACAGGCTGCCGAGTTCGTCTTGCAGATTGATGCTGGATTTGATGAAGCTGGCAAACGCGCCGACGCTGAGCGCGCCGCCGACAGCCCCGGCGAAGGTGACCAGGTTGCCTTTGAGTCCGGTGAGCGAGCCGCCCAGCGACTTGAAAGCGCGCTGAGCTTCCGCCGTGTCGGCCGTGATCCTGATTTTTGTATCCGCACCCATGTCTCCACCTCAATGAAAGATTGACGCCTTGTTAAAGCGTGATGCCCGCCTGTGCCGCCTGCGTGCGCAGCGCGTCCAGCTCTTTTTCAAGTGCGGCTAGTTCGCGTTCCGCCTTCTCGATCATTGCCGGCCGTTCGGAAATGCGCGGCCCTGACTTTTTGTCGTTGGGCAGCGCGTTTATACGTTTATTTATCGCCGTTTTGATTTCCTCACCAAAGAGCGCCATCATCGAGTTTTCGATTGACTCGAAGCTGGGGGCTACGTTCGTTGGTGCAGCACAGATAATTTTCACCCCATCGACCACTCCGGCATTGAGTGGGCGGCACGCAACCCGATTGACTGCAAACTGCAGTGCTACATCGTAGTCGGCGGCACGCTTATCAATCAGCCCGGCGAAGTGCTCAATCAGATCGGGCTTGCTCATCGGTGCGGTGCGCAAGAATTCCAGCTCTTGTTTCTTCTTGGCTACGTTGGCCGTTACTTCGCCAACATGTGCCTGGACAGCCTGCACGCTTTTTTTGAAACTCAGAAAATCGAACATTATTTACCCCCCTTCGGTTTGCCTACAGTTTTGTATACATTCGCGTCCGCAATATTCTCAAGCCGCAGGATCTCTTCGTCCTTGGCTTTATCCTTTCCTGTGCCCACCACCACTTTGCCAGTGATTACTGGTGATACCGCCTCATGCGCTTTGATCTGACGCTTGAGGCTTTGCACTTGGTCAACGGGGGCAAGCGCCGCATCGAACTCACCGCGCGGTCGGCTGGTGATCCAGTCGTCGACCTCGCTCGAATGCCAACCTACTGCATTCGGGGAGAGCTTAATTCTCGCCGGGAACTTACCGCTTGCCTCAAGCCGATCAATTGACGAACTGGAGAGCCCGGTTCTTTGTTCAACTTCCGACTTTCTCAATACTGAAATGACTGCCATCGTTTGCTTCCTTTCTAAAAAGGCGCTTCATGCGAGCGCATGCGGCATCATGGTTGGTTGTTTGTGCAAAATTAAGGCGCGTTTTGCACTAGCCTCACTTCTCATCCCCGCGCCCTTTTCTCAGCCACAGGTACATCGTGGAGCGGCAGATGCCGTGATCGCGCGCCACCTGCATATCTGGTTTGGTGCCGATAGTGGCCAGCACGTTTTCACGGGCGCGGCGCAGCATCAGGCTGCGTTTGGCGATGTATGGCCTTTTACCACCCCAATCGCGTCGAATGATTAACTCGAGCGCGGCAAGCTCCTCCGGCGTAATTACAGACGCCTGCACCGATATCAGGCGCAATAGGTGCCTGACAATATCCTCACCATCATTCAAGGTCTTCGCCATCCTGCGCCCCTTTTTGTTTAACACCAGGCGCGCCAGTGGGTATGCACCGTACAAGCGAAAGCCCTGCAGTCGGCTCACCTGAAAAGCACGCATCACCCATCCATGCGATGACCGCATCGACAACCTTGTCGGCTGGGTACTTGGCCAGTTCGTCTCGCTCGTTCTGCAGGTGATCGAGCAGCGTGTCCTGTTGTGCAATCACCTCGGCCGCAGCTCCCTCGTTGAATTCCACATCATCGATGGCTGCGGCCAACTTAGTTTCCAACTCCGCGATGCGCCGCTGCAGCCCGCCAATGGAACTCACCAGCGGCGCCAGCACTTTCGAACGCAGCCGGGCGGGATCTGTGTTGCGCAGCAGTTGCGCAACTGCCTGGCGCGGGTCGATCCTCCCGTCCGCGCCGAATGAGATTTTCCCGGCGGCCACCCATTCGCCGACTGCTTGACGGCTGACCTCCAAAAACCGCGCAAGCTCGGCGCGTGTCAAGCGAATGCCCGAGGCATCCAGATCGCCAGGCGCGAACGGTAGGGTGCCTGTTGTTTTGCGTCCGCTGTCAGGGTCAAGGCTATTTGTCATTGAGTCATGCATCCTGTTGACTAAGTTTAAAAAATCTCACACTAGAGACTGATCGAGGTTCGAATTACCCGCAGGGGGAAAGGCCAGGGAGGACCCGTGCACAATCTCCGGTTGCGGGTGATGCGGGTGATGGCGGGAATGTTTCAGCCTATATATATATTTTGTCTTTGACATATCTCGCACGATGTAAGGAACGTTACCCGCAATCACCCGCATCACCCGCATTTGACGATTTTCCATCTGGCAATCTTTGCGTGACCATCGACGCCGCCCTGCTCAAGCCGCATGCCATCGGTGATGCGGTCGCGGTGTGAGCGCAGCCAGTAGGCAAGGCGGCGGCTGTTGATCTTCTCGGCGCATACCGTCTGCAGTGCGTCATACAAGCCGGGGTTGGTGCGCATCAGCGATTCACCAAACCCAATCGTCGATAGCCCGGCGGTGACCACCTCAGATGCGGTCGCCTCACCACTTGGGAACGCATCGCACCAGGATTCAAACAGCATGCGCATGGCCTCAAGATCCGGGTCTTGCTGGCGCAAACCCTCGGCGGCCTTGAGTGGGTCTTCCATGCCCAGCCAAACAAGGGGGCGGCGTACCAATTTGTCCCACAACTCAAAGCCGCCAAGCGGGTGCAGCCCATCAATTGCCGGCGATCCTGCAGCGATGTAGGCGAGCGGGATCTCAAGCGCTGCGCGTATCAATTCGCTGCGCCGCTCGAACACGGTCTCAAGGTGATCGCGGGAAAACGTTCTTTGCTCCGGGCGTTCCTGTCTCGCGTCCAGCCGAATCAGCACGACACGACGCTTGAGGTCACCCACGATGCTCAGGTTGTTTCCGGTCGCAACCATCAGCGCATGCGTCGGTATGGAGACCATGCCACTAGCCCCCAGCGGACGCAGCCGGACGAACTGCTGCGTTGTCACCTGGCAAAGCAGGTCGCCTTTGAGAGGACGCTCGATGTTATCCAGCAGGATGCAAGCATCACCAGCCAACAACACACCGCCCAACCTCTTCTCTGCTTCTGCATCATCGTGCCCAAGAGACAACACGCTGGCGCGGCGGCCGGTGGCGATGATGGCAAACGTCTCGGCAACGAGGGTTTTGCCAGTGCCAGGTGTAGGCGCGGTTATTGCCATCATGGGGGCGGCGGGGAGGATGCGGCGAATGAGGCTGGTGATAATTCCAGCCAACATTGCAGACGTATCCACACCATCCACAACGGGGAAATCGTCGACCATCTCCAACAACACAACCTTGGCTTTATCCGCATCTGCACGCGTCGGTCGCGGCTTTGGCGATGTGGACCGCACATTCTGCTCGAACGCTGCGAAGAGGCCTGTATCCAGGTCGTAGCCGGGCTGGTCAATTACGCGCCCATCCGGCGTGATCGTTTCTGCCTCAATGAATCCAGCGAGCTGATTGAGTGATGGCCAATTGCCGCGAGACAGAAAAGCATCCGCCACACGGCGCGGACAGTCGCACGGTTTGTACTTGTCTGCTCGCGCATCGAAACGTTCGTGGATCGCGGCCTTCGTCAGTAGCTCGACCAGGTGGGCACCATCGACAGGATGCAGTGTGATCGCGCCGCGCGGCCGCGTGACGCCAAATGCCAATCCTTCCTTTGCCGGGTAGATCCGTACGAGACGGCCTGATTGGACAAACAGATTGCAATCGATCTCCGCAAGGGCCAGCTCGCATTCATCCAAGATCGTGGGCAGCATGCCGGGGTCATGCCGAATAACGCGCTGGCCAGTGCCGTTGAACGATTGACGCTGCTCCTGGGTGGCTTTGACTAGTTCTAAAGGGGGTTTTGGCATGGCTGTTTTTTTCATAGGGGAACACCCCAAGGGGATGGCGCGCCTGGTTGATATTTAAGTCGCAGCCATGCGCGTGGTTCACCACGGCAGACTCGATCCGTGTTGAAGGTGTGCACGTCGTGCGCTTTGGCGGCGAACAGTGCGGAGCAAAGGGCGTGCAGGTGTGGAATGTCGAGGTCGCGGTGCATGATGAAAACATCAAGGCCAGCCGCGAACCGCCATTCAAATTCGGAAGGGTCGCGTTCGGGCGGAACAACTACAACAGGGAAGTCTGGAACGATGTCACGCCGCCAACTGAAACCGATAGCGATATGCCCCATGCAGCCGCGTGCAGGGACCATGCCACGACGCCGCGCATCGTCGATTGCTTTGGAGTAGGGCGGCAGCTTCTTTGTCACGGCCTACCCTTGGCTTTGCTCTTCAGTTTGCGCAACTCGCGAACTGCAAACCGGCGCTGCGCGCGCGTACCGCGCACCGCTAAATCTTCAAGCGAGACAGGCACCATCAGCGTCTTTAAGTTGGTGCTAAATCGGCACCCTTTTGGGTGGTCTCCGTAGTGGGGCTTACTCATGGCCAGCCTTAGCCCTTCGGCCCGTGCGCCGACCTTCGAGGTGTGCCGGGGCTGTACAACGACCAGAGGGGAGTGAATCAAGCCATCGCTCCAGATCGCGGGCCAGAATCAGCGTGCGATTGCCGTGACGCCGAACCGGAAGAATTCCAGCGCGAATCGCTGCATCAATTGTGCTTTCAGATAACGAGGTGGCGGTGGCGGCACCAGCCATTGAATAGCTGAGAGGGTGTAAAGTTTGCTGCGGTTTCATCACTTTCCTTAACTTATAAATGCGTTAAGGGTGAAGATACTGCGGCCTAAAATCGTTTGCGATTAAAGTGGCGGCGGCTCACTTTAACGCGGTAAATCATGCGGCTATGGTTTTTTCTGCTGTCTTATATCATTCAGTATTTTGTATAAATTGCGCTCGTCACCATCCCAGCCGGCCGCCTTCAACATAAATTCAAGATTTCCCCTTATGTATCCAGCAACTCTTTCTAGGTCGCTCAATATGCGTTTGAGAGTTTGGGGGGCTGGATATGTATCCGCCTTGTGGTAGTGATCGGAAAGTTCCTTCAATGCTTGTTCACGGGTTATTTCGCCGCACCCCATGCGGCGGGCAATTTCCAGTTGCGGCGAGTTGAGTCCGAATTCTTGCTCGTTGAAAACCTTGTTGCTAGCCTTTATCCCAAGAACTTTTCGCCCGTCAGCGGTCCCCATCAATTTTTGAAGCGCTACAGCCGCGACAATAGTCGCCTGCGTGCCCGGCAATTCCTCCATCTGACCGGTACTAATGCCAATGTGAAGCGCAACCGCAAACTGTGTAAATTCTTCAATGGCGGCCAAGGCCTTGCCTGAATCAATCAGTTGTGTAATTTCATCGAATGTAAGAGCCATATGCACCCCTTCGTAGTGCCCCTCAAATAGATGCCACCCCAAGCGGTGAAGGAAACCGCCTTTCGCCCGGCCAGGCTAGGGGTGGCAAAACGTGGTATAGATCTATGCGCTCACATCAACTGCGCGGCAGCTGGTAAAGATAACGCGCCCTTGCATATCAAATCAGCGAGGTTCTTTGCTTTGTTTTGCCCAGCCACCAGCGCCATCATCAGGCGCGACATTTGATCTATATCGCGCTTCGGGTAGTTCAGCGTATAGGCGTGGATTCGAAATGTACGCGGATGAAAGCTTTTAATCTCGCCAGCCCATAGCCAAGAGACGCTAACATCAAGGGCGTCGACAATTTCAAACACCTTGTCGCAGCTGCTCGGCAGATACCCGCACAATGCGCGCTTAGCCATGTATCGGGACAGTCCACAGCGCTGCATCAGGTGTTGCAGGCGTCTGCGCGGATCAACCTCGTCGTAGTCCAGGATGGCCAATATACGGCGCTTCATTTTGTCGTGGTCGCTCATGACTTCCCTTTTGTGGTAGTTAATCACCGGCCCGCCTTATATCCATCCTATGCTCTATGCCCTTCTTTGCCCACTTGGCGGCAACATGAATCATGCTGCGCCATAGCTCTTGATCTTCCGGCAACAACGCATTCAGATCAGCGAGAAAAACATCATCCTGGCTAGGTGTTCTATTTTGCGCATTCCGTCCGTGGCGCTTCTGTACACCAGGAGCAGGGAATTGAATAACGTTCGAGTTGTTCATGGCTGTCCTTTCACAATTTTAAGCACGGCATTTTCAACCACCTTGGCGGCCGCGATTCGCTCTTCGGTCATTTCGGCGTGGGCATACACGCGCAGCATGCCTTCCAGCGCGTGGTTCAGACACTTTTCAACAACGTGCGGTAGTACGCCGTTGTCCATCGCCAAGGTGGCAAAGGTTCGACGCAGATCGTGCGGCGTCCATGCCACATCGCTAGATTGCTGTTTGCGCCTGGTCCACGCCTGCACAGCTGTATTCGACACCCTGAACGGTTCGGCAAGCTGCTCGCGCGCCGCGGGCGTCAGGTACACCCAATGCGGCTTCCCGTTCTTGGTTGTTGCCATGCGCCATAAATCGCCGTCAGCGCGTCCATGCTGGCCTTCTGATATGCGGAGGCCGGTCAGCAGCAGAAAACGCAGCAGCGCCGCGTTGTTGCCTTCCCATAGCCATAATTGTCTGATTTCATCGGGCGACAGCGTGCGGGTGATCGGTTCGTATTTGTAGCCGGTGACGCGCGCGCCGATGACTGCAGCGGGATTGTCTGTGCGCCAACCGAGCTCGATCGCCATGGCAAACATCGCTTTAAGGTGTGACCTGAGACTGTCAGCCGCGCGGGGTGTTGATTTACTGTCTGCCACCAATTCAGAAAGGCGTTTCGTGCCCACCTCAGAGACGCGGATATTGCCGATTGCTGCCTGTATCTTTGCCTCGTAGGAGTCGAATTGCTTGGGGCGAGAGTGGCGGCTGATAACCGCTTCGCGATACTGTTGCACAAGGTCATTCATGGTTGCATCGCCGGGCGTTTTAACAGTGATCGCGCGACGCGATGCCTCTTTCAGGGATAGTGTTGGCCAGTCGCCCAAGGTGATGATCTTTGTCTTGCCGGCCTGCTTGCGCCGCACGATGAACGTTTTGCGGCCGGTGGTGCGCACACGCAACCAAAGTGAATCGCCGCAACCCACCATATAATCCTTGTCGCGTTGCTTAACTGCTTTTATATCTGCCTCGTTCATAGGTCACCGGATACGCTGTTGGATACACTTGAAAGTGTAAAGCAAAAGTAAATATAAGTGCATAAATGTTAATACACTAAGCGAAATCAACATGATACAGGAATTACTGCAATGGTAAAAGTGTTATTTGTCTGCATGGGCAACATCTGCCGTTCACCCACTGCCGAAGCGGTGTTCCGTCACTACGTCGAGCAGGAAGGTCTGGCCGAGCACATCCATATCGATTCGGCCGGCACGCATGATTACCACATCGGCGATGCGCCGGATGCGCGCACACAGCGTGTCGCGAAACAGCGCGGCTATGACATGAGCAAGCTGCGCGGCAGGCAGGTTGGGGCGGAGGATTTCAGGCGCTTCGATTACGTGCTGGCGATGGATGAGGCTAACCTTTCCATCCTTGAGAGTCTGCGCCCGCGCGATGCGGAAAGTCATCTCGGCCTGTTCCTGCAATTCGCCGAGCATCATAGCGAACGCGAAGTGCCCGATCCCTATTACGGCGGCGCGGACGGTTTCGAGCGCGTGCTGGATATGGTCGAGGATGCGGCTGCTGGTCTGCTACACCACATTCGCGAGCAGAACTTGAGCTGAACCTAGAGGATCCCCTGCTGCAATTCAACAAGTTTCTTGTATAGCTTGCCTGGCGAGACCGGCTTGTGCAGCAGCGGTATGCCGCTGGCCTGTGCTTCGCGCAAGCGTTCTGGCGCGGTATCGCCTGTGATCAACAGAGCAGGCAGGTTGGCACCCAGCAGCTCGCGCACGGCGGCGATGGCCTCGACGCCGGTACGTTGTTTGCGCAGACGGTAATCGCTGATGATCACGTCGGGCGGGCGTAGCCGGGCGATTGCGAGCGCTTCTTCGATGGATTCAACCGCCTCACATTCGCATCCCCAGTCGCACAACAGCTGCAGCATGCCGTCACGCACGATCTCATCGTCGTCGATGACCAGCACGCTGGCACGCAACACTCTGGTCCTGCTTTGCATCACGGCATGATTGGCCAAGACGATGTCAGTTGATACGGGTAGGTACAGCCGGAACACGCTGCCGCGATTCGGCTTCGAAACAAGTTCCAGACGATGTCCGAGAGTGCGTGCCAGTCCTTCCGAGATCGCCAGTCCCAGCCCAAGCCCCTTGTTACGATCTCTTTCCGGATTACCCAACTGGTAAAACTCACGAAACACCTCCTGCTGGAATTCGGGCGCGATACCTATTCCCGTATCCCATATCTCCAGTACAGCCTGCCCGCTTCGCTGTCGGCACGCCACGAGTACGCCGCCGCTTTGGGTGTAGCGGATCGCATTGGTTACCAGGTTGCGCAATATGGATTCGAGCAACACCTGATCGGATCGCACGACCAGCAAAGTTTCGCGTGAACGGTAAACGATGTTCTTGGCGTCGGCCTGTGGCGCGAGTTCGTTCTCGATCTTGTTGAGCAGCGGTTGCAGGCGGAAGGATTGAATATGCGGCTTGACCACGCCCGCCTCGATGCGCGAGAAATCAAGCAGCGCATTGAGCAGTTCTCCCGAGGCCTCGGATGACGAACGCACGCTGGAGAGCAATTCGCGCTGGTGCGGGGTCAGGTCGGTGCGCGCAAGCGCTTCAAGGAATAGCCCCTGCGCGTGGATTGGCTGGCGCAGATCGTGACTGGCAGCGGCGAGGAACTTTGACTTGGCGGTGTTGGCATGTTCCGCCTCGCGCATGGCGGCTTCAGCGATGCTGGTCTCTATGCGCAGCTGGTCCACCAGTTCGGCGTTCTCGAAGCGCAGCCCGATCGCGCTGAGTATTGCTTTCCAGCTGTTCACTGCTTGCATGCTGAGATGGCCGATGTAGAGCAGGCTGCCCAGTGCCAGTGCATCGTAGAAAGGATCGTCCAGCAGGATGATGCGCGAGAGCACGGCGCCCAGTTCCGGGATGACAAAGGCGAAGAACACAGGCAATACGGGCGACATCTCAGGTACCGCGGCACCTGCGGCGGCGG
>Ga0209417_1003490_pt1 | contig 20919 bp, 27 predicted proteins | sample RifGroF2_FD_184002 | JGI IMG/M metagenome (GOLD analysis project Ga0209417, IMG submission 184002) | Groundwater microbial communities from Rifle, Colorado, USA - Groundwater F2 (SPAdes) (version 2) | ecosystem: Environmental > Aquatic > Deep subsurface > Groundwater | place: Rifle, Colorado... | reverse complement strand
AACGATTTTTTTCTTCATTTTAATATCCTTTTTATAAAATAATTTTGCGAAAACTTTCAAGCTGGTAATTTCTTTCCGCTCACAGACGGCGCGGATAAAATTCGCATTTTCAAAGATGCCAGATTGCGCCTGACTTCTTTGATATTTTCTGACTCATAATAAGTCAGAAGGATTTTATCTTTCAGAAAAAGTATGTTAGTGTAACAATAGTTATGAGAATCATCCTCTATATTTCCCAGTATTTGCCAGGATTTAACGTTATCATCACTCACGGCAACACTTAGAGGTGTCCGCCAATCCCATATTTCAGACTCTGCAAATGCAATATCACGCCTATCATTATATATGCATAGCAATCTATTTTGTCCTGGAATACGCCTTATAGATTGAGGACTGCAAGGAGTTATTATCTCAGGCGCAGCTTTCAATTCTGACCAAGTTTCACCTCCGTTGGAAGAATATGCTTGCGCTTAGCCCCTAAGCTGGAGTACTTTTAAATCAAAGATTGGTGTAAAAGCTCCGAGCAATCATATAGCATTAGAGCACGGATTACAAGCCCCGAAATAGGTTTCATCCGGGGTGATATAATCCCCGACTGCACCCAGCGCGGTATGCGGTCTGCGCGAATTATAGAAGTTCACGTAGGACTGCACTCCCAGCCTCAGTTGCGCCAGGCTGACGTAATCCATGATCTTGATATTTTCGTATTTCAACGCCCACCAGAAACGCTCCATTTTTGCGTTGTCAAGGCAGCGTCCGCGACCGTCCATACTGATCGAAATTCCGCCGTTTTTCAGGATTTCGGTAAAGTCGTTCGACGTAAACTGGCTGCCCTGATCCGAGTTGAAAATGTCCGGTTTTCCGTATTTCGCGAGCGCAAGATTCAGCGTCTCAATGCAGTGAACGGTGTCCATTGTGTTAACTACATTATAAGCAAGGACTTTTCGACTGAACAAGTCGATTATCGCAATGATAAAAGCCCGATTTCCGGCGACCGCCGTATACGTGATATCGGTCGCCCATACCTGATTCGGTCGCGTAATCGGAAAGTTCTTTAATAGATACGGGTACTTTTTATGTTCCTCGTGCGGGGCCGAAGTATTGAACTTGGGCCGCGGATATATCGTCTTAAGCCCCAGTATCTTATGCAGTCGTTTTACTCTCTTGTGATTCATTCTGTAACCTCTTCGGTTTAATTCCAATGTCATACGGGGCACGCCGAAAAATGGGTACTCCATATAGATCGCTTTCATCTCATCCTTTGCCCGTTCGTCCGAACAGAACCTTCTCATATTGCGCCGCTTTTTGTAGTAATAACTTGATGGCGGAACATTCAGAAGTTTCAGTTGACGACCTACGGAAAGCGTTGAATGCTCAGGCTTTACCTGCTTTTTCCTGACTGCGATTTCATTGCAAAGGACGCATTCCTTAAAAAATCATTCTCCACTTCGAGACGTCCTATCTTTTTCATCAGATCGTCTTCGTCGTAACACTGGAAAGCCGCCTTTTTCTCGGCCTTCGTCGCGAATATTTCGCTTGACCCGTCTAGCAAATGCTTCTTCCATTGCATCACCTGATTCGGATGAACGCTGTAAGTCCCCGCGATTTCCGCTATCGTCCGTTCTCCCCTCAACGCCTCCAATGCCACGCGACTCTTGAACTTGCTGTCATACTGCTTTTTCACTTCTCTTGACTCCTTTTTTCTTGTTTTAGTTTAGGAGTCTTTTACACTTATTCAATCTCTCCAACTTTCGGGGCCAGGCGCATTTTGTAAGACTTATTGCACATGTATATTTTTGTAGGACTTATTGCACCCCGCCGCTTTTGTCAGACTAAATGCACTTGGATTCCTGGAGGGGGGTGCGTTTACTTTTTCAATTTTCAAACACGATATAACCGAAATAGACTGGTGTTATTTCCTTGATTTTGCTGATACTGCGGTGCTATAATATGTGATGATTATAGCGAAAGGTGAAAATATGAGCGCTGAGAAAGTGAATCTGTGGAAGGAAAATGCAAAACCGCTTCATTCGAATGATGACTTTTTTCCGTATCTGGAATTTTATCCCGTAAAAACTGCAAAGCCTGTCGGCGCAGTAATGGTTTGTCCCGGCGGCGGATATGCCCACAGGGCTCCGCATGAAGGTGAGACCATCGCTGAGGAATTCAATAAGCAGGGCATCCATGCGTTCGTCCTTCACTACAGGGTCGCGCCGAACCGCAATCCGGCCCCGCTTGATGACGCAAGGCGCGGCATGAGGCTCATAAGGTCTATGGCTTCAAAATTCAATGTAAAGGCCGACAAAATAGCGGTCTGCGGCTTTTCCGCCGGGGGACATCTTGCGGGCAGTCTCGGCATACATTTCGATAAATCCAACTATCCGGCAATAGATTCGATAGATAAGCTTTCCTGCCGACCGGATGCCATGATACTCTGTTACCCGGTCATCAGTTCCGGTGAGTACAGACATGACGGTTCTTTCAAAAACCTGCTCGGAAGCGAACCGGATTCCACATTGATGGAACACTTTTCCCTTGAAAACCATGCAGTATCGGGAGTAACTCCGCCGGCATTTATGTGGCATACATCGGAAGACACCGCAGTTCCAGTGGAAAACAGTCTTCTGCTTGCCTCCGCCCTTAGCCGGAATCATATCCCTTTTGAGCTGCATATCTACGAAAAAGGCCGTCACGGGTTGGGACTTTGTCCTGAAGATTCACATGTGGCCTCATGGTTCAGAACATGCACCGAATGGCTTGTTTCGATGGGCTGGAAAGACTGATTCGACATGATTAACAAAAGAATCCTTATAGCGACTCTGGTGACGGTGGCCCTTTCGCTGTCGGCCGGCGAACGTTATAAGGACGGAACTTACAGAGCAGAGGCGGATGGCTATGAGGACAAGATAATAGTCGATGTCACGGTCAAGGCCGACAAGATAACCAATGTAAAAATAGTAAGCCAGGCAGAGAGCCGCGCCAAAACCTCAATGAAAGCAATCCCTGAAAGGATACTTCAGGTCCAGAAGTCAAAAGTTGACGCTGTGACTGGGGCGACGGTAAGCTCAAAGGCAATCATTAAGGCCGTTGATAAAGCCCTTAAAAAGGCATTAGTCAAGAAAACCGCCGCCGCTCCGTGCAAGGGAAAAAACTGAGGGAACTGCCATCAGCGGCCCCACTTTCCCTTTTCCCAGAGAATCCGCTGAAAGTTTTCGTCATCATCATCGTCATCATCGTCAGAAAAATCAACATCGTCTTCTTCAGCTTCTTCTTCCTCGTCTTCCTCATCAAGTAAATCGTCATCGATATCGGCAAAGTCTTCCTCATCATCCCCCGCGTCGATGTCCGTACCTTCATCTTCGCGGTCATCCAGGATATTGATTGTACTTTCTTCCCACATATCGGGGCTTTCCTCTCCTGGGAATTCTTTTTCCTGGAGCACGTCTTCCTGAATTTTCTTTTTCTTTGGCATTTTGATAACCCTTTCGAAAATTAGAGAGTTCAAAAAAATCACTCTGTAGACTCTAATAGGGAAAATGGTGACTTTTGCAAGGGGGGAAAGTAATTTTTTCCCAAAAAAATTTATAATGCGTAGGCCATTGACTTTATAGGTCTACGCTCCAGCGGTCTCGGGTTTCATGTAAACGGCTGATTTAGACATTGAGAGTTTGTGTTTTATGCAGGAGAGGCTTTCGGAGTGGCCTGTCATGAGTAGACCGCAGGGGCGCAGAAGGCGGAAAAAGTCATCGACAAGCTTTTCTTTGACTGCGTCATCGAAGTAGATCATTACGTTCCGGCAGAAGATAATGTCGAACGGCTCTGTAAGCTCGAAGGGGTGCTCCGAGAGGTTCATTCTTCGGAATGTGACCATCTTCCTGAGCTTGTGCGATACTTCATAGCTTATACCTTTCCCATCGTCGGCCATAGGGGTGAAATATGATTCAAGGAAGCCAGGAGGAATCTTCTTTACACAGCTTTCGCCGTAAATTCCCCTCTGTGCGATGTGGAGTACTTTTGTCGAAATATCTGTAGCGAGGATTCTGACATCGAGTTTTTGGTGCGGCAGATTATGGAGGATTGTCATTGCTATGGTGTAAGGCTCTTCGCCGGATGAGCATGCCGCGCTCCATATCCGGAATCTTCGTTGCCCCTGACTGTACCATTTGTTCATGGCCTTGAGCATCTCTTCGAAATGTGCCGGTTCCCGGAAGAAGTTTGTCACATTTGTGGAAATGACGTTGAGGAAATCGACGATTTCTTCTTCCACATCGCCGCTTTTCAGATGTTCCAGGTATTCGCCGTAACCTTTGAGTCCGGTGGCGCGCAGCCTTTTATTAAGGCGGGTAGCGACGAGGTCCTTTTTCCTTTCGCTGAGAAAAATGCCACTTTTTTCATAAATTATGCGACTTAACTCGTCGAATACAGCCTTTTCCAACTAAGCTCATCCTTATTTCCGGTTTTCAGGAATTATAGGGGTATGGTAGAAATTCCAGTGTATTTTTGCGTGCTGTTTTCGCGAGGCAGCTTCCGATGGTGTGTATGTATCTAAAGCTGTCGGTATTGACGGCGCACAGAAATAAGACGGAGGCGGCCATTCTAAGAAGCATGGTATTGTCCCATTCCATAAATTCGCCAATGCTTGACGCTTCGGCTATTTTCCAACCATTTTTGGGGATCAGTATCTTACCGTCGGGGGCCATCAGCGCGAAATCGCCCATCACTTGGATGATTTTCAGGTTAAGTCCGCGAAGTGCCGCAAGTTCTCTTGTAACCGCGCAAATAAGGGGATCTGCTCCGGTAAATTCCTCAAGGACGATGCCGAGGCAGTAGTGATCCGGCTCCATCTCGTCACGCGAGGCAACCGTAAACCCGACTTTCCGCATGAAGCGGGCGAGCCTCTCGATGTTGTCAGTATGGTATTTTTCGGAACTTTTTATAAAGTCCGTCCAAAGCTTAGAAATCGCGGGTTCGGAATCATTGTCATACCATTGCATATGAAGCTGTACAAAGCCATTGATGAGTTCGGTATTTTTTATCGCCAAGTTGCGGGAGAGGTTTCTTCTCCTGCGCCTTGTTGTAAGGATGGACTGTATCTGGTGTACCCTTTTTCTAATCTTCGGGTTCTCTGTTTCCTGGAGCCCCTGAAGTATCGAGTCTATTTCAGGTTCACGCTTGAGCAACTCGGCAATAACGAGACTGGCCGACTGCTGGTTGTCGTCATCGAGAAGCTTCAAAAGATCTTCGATGTCCTTGTTCATTGTGCCTGCTCCTTTACCGGGAATTCGCCTTTGATGGCGTCCGCGGCGATTTTCTTGGCATCCTCCGGGAAGTCAGAATTGAGCATCCATCTGAGGAAGCCAGGGTTTTCGGAGGCTATAGACCTAAGAAGCGTGCCGGTGTTCTTTCCGAATCCGACTGCGGCTTCCGAGTTTTTCCATTTAAAACGGCCTGTGGAGTCTATCCACGAGAGCTCTTCAGTCGCACCACAGTAGTCATTTATTCCTGCGACATCTCTGGGGAGCTCGGGATATTTTCTGAGCTGGGCCTCAAATACATCTATTGTCGCGTTGACATCGGCCTCCGCGCCGTGTGCGTTCACAAGGTCCTTATCGCAAAAGAACTTGTACGCCGCGGTGAGCGTTCTCGGCATGAGCTTGCAGAAGATAACATAGGGATCGAGGGCTTTTCTGCCTTCAAGCGAAAACTTAAGGCCAGCTCTGTTGAATTCCCTTGAAAGTACGGGGATATCGAACTTGAGGATATTATAGCCGGCCAGATCGCAGCCTTCGAGATAGATATAAAGATTCTTCGAGATTGCCTTGAAGACAGGCTCAGACTCCACATCTTTATCGGTTATTCCATGGATCTTAGAAGATTCTTCAGGGATATGCATTTCAGGATTTATTCTCCTGGTCTTGGTTTCCCTTTCGCCATTGGGAAATATTTTCACCACTGAGATTTCCACAATCCTGTCATTTTGTATATTAGTTCCTGTGGTCTCCAAGTCGAAGAAGACCACCGGTCTTTCCAGTTTCATTTCGAACATATGATATTCCTGACCGCGGGCAGTCCCCGCGTGAGGGGTTAAAAGTCATTCTCTAAGGGCTATTTTACATTGTCGGGCTCTTTTAATCAAGTCTTCATGACAAAATAAGGTTCTTCTGATAGAAAGCGGGAGCCGAATAATCGGGGTGCTTTTGCGGCGAAACAAACAATAGCGGGAGAATCAAAAAGTGGACTATAGCCTCATTTAGAATACCTGCGCTATTCTTCTTTCAGCTGCAGCACTACCCTAAATAGCCTCCGACACCGCAGAGATGAAGCTTCTGACGCGCGCAGTATCCTTGACCCCGGGCGAAATTTCCACGCCGGAACTTACGTCCACCCCGGCAGGGCTAACGGCTCTCAGCGCTTCGGTGACATTTTCGGGAGTGAGTCCCCCCGAGAGAATGACCGGACCTGGAAGTATTTCAACGGCGTGAATCGCCATTTCCCGGTCAACCTGAAGTCCTGTGCCGCCCTTGAGCCCCTCAGAAAAGGCGTCTATGAGAAATTTCTCCGCCGGATAAGACGTGAAACTATCGATTTCCCCGGCCGAGCGCGGCCTCAGCGCCTTCCAGACCCTTACTTCGCGCGAAAGTTTTTCCGCGAACTCGGGCGGCTCGTCCCCGTGGAGCTGGGCGACTTCGAGGCCCCCCCTGACGTAACTCATTATAAAATCGAACGACGCATCCACAAATACTCCGACTTTCAGTATGGCTCTGTCACAACCGGATATAATTTCTCCGACATTTTCATATGTGACGAATCTTTTACTCGGCGGGTAGGCCACGAAACCGACGGCGTTAACCTCCGGCTGCCTAAGAATGTAGCCAAAATCCTCGCGCCTTGTTATCCCGCATATTTTTATAATGAATTCAGTTTCCAATATTTTCCTCTTTAAAACAACTAAATTTGGTCTTGCCGCCACAATTTTACAAACTCATCTCCAAAGAAACAGTCATTGAGAACATCATTCAAAACCATATTTCGCCAGGCGGTATAAAATAAAAAAGCCGGAAGCGACAGCCCCGGCCTTGAAATATCTGAAGGAATTATTCCATCACGATAGCTTCGACGGGACATTCCCCGACGCAGGCTCCGCAATCGACACAGGCATCCGCGTCAACCTGAGCTTTGCCATCTTGCATTGAGATAGCTTCGACGGGACATGAATCAACACACGCGCCGCAGCCGGTACAAGCGTTTTTGTCAACTTTCGCAGGCATTATGAACCCTTTCTGTTAAGTTTTAAGGTGTTTTCGAATGACGACTCAAGAACTTATTTCAGCTTTCCGCAAAATCAAGAAGCCTTGATGTTTTTAATCATTTTTGGATAAGGATTGAGCTCAAATAATCCGCCGTTGCGGATGTCGCCGATTCCATATCAACAGAAGGCGAGTACCCGATGTCCCGTCCCGCCGCCGAAATGTCAAAGTAGTGGGAGTGCGAGAGCTGCCCCGCAAGAAAGCGAGTCATGGGGGGCTCCCCCTTCAGGCGTAAAAGGCGGTATGCCGTTTCCATCAGAGAGCCGATGCGGAAAGCCGCGCCATATGAGATGCTGCGCTTTACCGCCGGAATCCCGCAACGCGCAAACAAGGCATTAAGCCAATCCCATAGCCTGACAGGCGTTCCGTCACTCACAAAATAGACTTTTCCGTTGACGATGTCCCGGCGGTCGGTAAGTGCTTCAGCGGCCTTTATGTGGGCGATAGCGGCGTTGCCTACGTGGGTAAGGTCTACCATATTTGCCCCGTCGCCGATAATCATGAGTTTCCGAGCTGCGGCCTTCTTTACTATTCTCGGAAGCAAGTGCGGATCTCCCGCTCCCCATATCAAGTGGGGGCGGAGCGAGACAGTTCCTGGTCCGTCGGCTGCCGCCGCCATGACCATTTTCTCGGCGGAAGCTTTCGTTGCCGGGTAAAAAGCGAGATATTTTCCGGGAAAGGAGAGCGTCTCGTTGCCGTTTTCGATATTTTCCGACCCTTTATACGCGACGCTCGGCGAGCTTGTATAGATCAGGCGTGAAATATTGTTTGCGCGGGCGGCGTTTATCACGTTGGCGGTGCCAAGCGTGTTTATGTCATAATATTCCTCGTATGGCCCCCAGAAACCGGCTTTTGCCGCGGTATGGAAGATAATGGTCGAGTCAGAACATGCCGTTTTCACTGCCTCGGCATCTCTTATGTCGCCCCTTAACGCTACAACACCAAGCCTTTGAAGGCCCGGCTGCGAGCCGCGTCCGAAGCTTTTTATGTCACCACAGTCAAGGTCGATAAGATTTCTGATTATATTCTGCCCGAGAAAACCGCCTCCGCCGAAGACGATAGCCTTTTCATTTTTCCATTTCATAGAAGCCCCGTTAAAAAATTGCAATCATAAAATACTACTATATACTATTATGCAAATAGTCAAACACAATTCGGAGTAAGGTAAAAATGGGAATGATAGGCGGATGGGAACTTTTGCTGATATTTTTTATTGTCCTCCTTGTTTTCGGAGCCAGACGGCTTCCGGAAATAGCCAAGTCTCTCGGTAAATCCGTGCATGAGTTCAAGAAGGCGAAGGATGATATCCTGAACTATTCCGAAGAAGACGAGAAGCAGAAGGAGAAGGCGAAGGATACCTCTTCCTACGAGAAGAGCACCTCTGAATCCCCGGAAGAAAAAAAATAGTTTTTGTTACTTCGGGGGAACGGAATGGATTCGCGGGAAATTGAAAGAGCTCCTGAACAGGAGGGAGCGGAAGACAGGTCAATGTCGATTATCGACCACCTTGACGAACTCAGAACAAGGCTTATCCGCTGTACGATATGTATTCTCATCCTGAGTGTCGTCGCGTACTTTTTTTCACAGGACATCATCGAGTGGCTTAAACGCGAATTCTGTCCCGAACTTGAAAAAATCGTTTTTACCCGCCCGCTGGAACTCTTTATGATAAGGCTCAAGGCGGCCCTTTACCTTTCGATTCTCGGTGGCTTTCCTTACCTCGCGTTTGAAATATGGCACTTTGTGGCGCCCGGCCTTTTTCCCAAAGAGCGGAAATATGTTTCGGTGTTCGTTGTCATAAGCAGTCTTCTTTTTGCGACAGGAGGCATGTTCGCCCTTTTCTTCATATATCCATCGGTCATAAAGCTTTCTATCGGAATGGCTTCTCCTGATATTGTACCAATGATAACCGTAGAAAGCTTCGTAAATCTCGCGGCGATGCTGGTGCTGGGATTCGGAATAATGTTCCAACTTCCGGTCTTTGTGTTCATTCTCGCGGCCTCGGGACTGGTAAAAATCGAGACGATGTCGAAGGCGCGTCCCTTTGTGATTGTGGCAATATTTATAATTTCTGCGGTGCTTACTCCGCCGGATGTCGTTAGTCAGATAGCAATGGCTTTGCCGAGCCTTGTCCTTTTTGAGATAAGTCTGCTCTTGGCCCGCATCTTCCTCAGAAATAAAAAGTCCGCATAACCCCAAAACACTGTCGAGTCAAAACCGCTCCGGCCGCGGCAACGAACAACGGGAAATTGTGTCGCATATTTGAAATCCGAGATAAACACGATAAATTGAGACAAATTGTCACTAGCTGAGGGTTTTAAGTTATGTCCAAAGAAAGTTTTCTCGACAGGCTCATCGACAAGCTCGATTCCATGGATTCCAATAATATCCAGGCGTATATACTGCGCCTTTCAAGGGAAAAAGGTTTCCTGAGAACAGTTTTCGACGCTATCCATGAAGGAATAATAGTCATAGACCGTACACTCAGAATACGATACCACAACGAGGCCGCAAAGAAGCTTATAGGTCTTCCCGACGACACAAGTAAACTCAGAATATCGCAACTTCTGAGAGATATCGACTGGCGGAAGATGCTTAAGGAAGACGTTGAAGAGTGGTATCGCATATCCCTGAAGGAAGTAGAAGTATTCTATCCGGCACACCGCTTCATCCAGTTTTATATAGTGCCTCACGAAAACGAACACGGCTCTGCCGCAGTTATCCTGAGAGACGTTACCGACCTGCGCCAGCGCACTATGAGCGAGATCGAGTCCGAGAAGCTCCGCGCGATATCACTGCTCGCCGCCGGAGTCGCCCACGAAATAGGTAATCCTTTGAACAGCATATATCTGCATCTCCAACTCCTCCAGCGTCAACTTTCAGGAAAATCCGAGCTCGACCGCGAGGAAGCCGCAAACCTGGTCAAGGTATCAAAAGAGGAAGTGGAACGGCTCGACACCATCATAAATCAGTTTCTCGCAGCGGTCAGGCCCTCTAAACCTTCGATAGCTCCGCTTGATATAAAAGAAGTCATCATCGAATCACTGAACTTCATGAGATACGAAATCGAAAATCGAAAGGTCGAGGTTAAATGCACTTGGCCCGAACTCATCCCCCAAATACCCGGCGATGAGGCGCAGCTCAAACAGGCTTTCTACAATATTCTCAAGAACTCGCTCCAGGCAATGCCGGAGGGCGGCAAAATTGTCATATCGTGCATCTACGACGAGAACCACGTCGAGATATCCTTCGGCGACAACGGCTCTGGCATCAAGAAAGAGGACATGAAAAAGATATTCGAGCCCTATTATACGACAAAAAGCAAGGGCAGCGGACTCGGACTCATGATAATCGAAAGAATAATCCGCGAGCATGGCGCGGAACTCAACATACGCAGCAAGGAAGGCGAAGGCACTATCATAACCGCCAGCTTCCCGCGTCACGGAAAAAGAATGCGAGTGCTCACCGCCGCGCCGGGAGAAAACCTTCTCGACATCAACACGCCTAAAGATACAGGAAACAACAATGAATGAAAACGTTAGAATAGAACTAAGTTCCTGTGCACTCACAGGACCGGACGCACCAAAAATAGCGTCAGCAGCCATCGAACGCGCGAATCAATATGGATTTACTCTCGGCGTTCAGATCCACAATACGGCAGAAAAAGAACTGCTGGACAAAATCAGGACCTTCGATCTTCCGCTTAGCTTTCACGCACCGGTGCTCACCGACTATGTCGCGAACTTCGCGGCAAAAGACAGCACGCTCGCATTTGAAATGCTCGACCAGACCGCCACGCTTATGCGCAAATGCAATGTCGACAAGGCGGTCTTCCACGGTTTTTTCATGACCGACAATCCTATCCCGGCCTTCGGCAGAGGCAAAACGTACGAGGAGTGCGCCCGCGCTGTATGGCGGCCTGAACTTGTTTACGAAAATTCCTGCGTATGCAAAGACTTTTCATGCACACCCGAATTTTCCGAACGCCTCGGCCGCCTGAAACAAAACCTCAGAAACCTGAAAACAAGATACGACGGCCTTGAGTTCATGATAGAGAACGACTGCCCACTTTACGTTTCGGGAATGATGTTTCCCGAAACTTTCCAGGACCTTGAGTTCCCTGTATGTCTCGATATCGGCCACCTATGGGCAAGCTCGTTCGTTTTCCAGAGAGATTTCATTGACTCCGTAAGAATCATAGCCGAAACCTCTTACGTTAAAATGGCGCACCTCCATACTTCACCCTTCACCTCGGCCGTTCCAAAGGAAAAATGGACCGATGGACACAAAAATTTTTCTTCACCCACCCAGATGAACGTAGCGGAAGTAATTAGAATACTCAAACAAAACAACGTAAAACACTTTATATTCGAGTTTAACGAATTCTCCACAAAAGATATCGATATATTCGCAAAAATGTGGGATGGAAAATAATAAATGAACAAAAACCGCAAAGCTTCTATTCTTATCGCCGAGGACGAACGCAATACCCGCGATATCCTTCAACGCTTCCTGCGCACAGATTACGATGTAACACTGGCCGAGGACGGAGAGAGGGCTCTCAATATATTAAAAAAGAACAACTTCGACCTACTTTTAACCGACCTCCGCATGCCAGGGGCAGACGGCATCGATATTCTGCGTGCCGCTTTGAAAAAAAATCCCCCCCCAGCCTGCATCGTCGTAACAGCCTATGGCTCAATCGAAAATGCCGTCGAAGCCATGAAAGAGGGCGCCTTCGACTTTATCACGAAACCTCTTAATTTCGATAGACTCGAAATCCTCCTGAACCGCGCCGTCGAGTCGAAACAACTCAAAGAGGAAAATCGCGAACTCAGAAAAAGACTCGACAAAAATTTCGGGGTGGAAAACATCATCGGAAAATCTTCCGCAATGAATGACCTGCTCGAAACCGTAAAACAGGTCGCCCCTTCGCGCTCAACCGTCCTCATCACCGGAGAAAGCGGAACAGGCAAGGAAGTCATCGCGCAAAGCATTCACCAGCTCAGCGCACGCCCCGGCAAATTCATCCCCGTCCACTGCGCCGCACTTCCAGCCAACCTCCTCGAAAGCGAACTCTTCGGACACGAAAAAGGCGCGTTTACAGGCGCCTCCGAACAGAGAAAAGGCCGTTTCGAACTCGCCGACGGCGGAACACTGTTCCTTGACGAGATAGGAGAAATCGATCCGTCCGTTCAGGTGAAACTCCTGCGCGCACTGGAAGCCAGAGCCTTTGAACGAGTCGGCGGCATTGAAACCATTACAACTGATACCCGCCTCATCGCCGCGACAAACAGGAACCTGCGGAAAATGGTTGCCGAAGGCGAATTCCGCGAAGACCTTTACTATCGGCTTGACGTGGTTTCCATACACCTCCCTCCCCTGCGAGAACGACAGGAGGATATTCCTCTTTTTATAAAACATTTTATAGTCCAGTTTTCACAAGAGAATTCAAAGGAAATTCATACTATATCCGAAGCCGCCATTGCCGCCCTCTGCGCCTACGACTGGCCCGGCAATATTCGCGAACTCAGAAACTGCATTGAGCGAATGGTCGTTCTTTCGCGCGAAAATACCCTCGAAATTGAAAACGTCCCTCTCAATATCAGGGAGAAATCAAATCCGGGCATAAGAGAAAAAATGTTTTCCTCCGATACCCTCGAAATAGATAAAAATGAAAAAATACTTATAATCAAAGCTCTTGAAGAATGCGGCGGAAACCGCACGAAGGCAGCCGACAAACTCGGCATCAGTCGCCGCACACTCCACCGAAAACTCAAAACATTCAATATCCCGGCTTAAGAAAAGACAGACACCGCCTTCCCGAATAGATGCAATCAGGTATTGACTTTTCATCTTGCGAATGCAATTTATAGGCTCCGACATCAATTCATGCGCCCGTAGCTCAGCTGGATAGAGCGTCTGCCTCCGGAGCAGAAGGCCGAGGGTTCAAATCCCCCCGGGCGCACCACCCCTTAGCCTCAAAAAAGGATTTTTCTTCCATATTGCGACAAGCTGAAAAAAAGCCTCTTCTGCAGTTTCTTACACGGGATTCATAATTTGAGCTTAGTATTCATCTTGGGCAGATCGAATATTTTTAGATGAAAATATTCTTCATCATGATAGCCATAGGTCTGTCGGATCAGCCATCGTATTTTGTTATTGAATCCCTCCATTGAGGCGTTGGAAAGTCCGTTGTATGTCCAGTATGCAAGAATGCCATTGAGGTGATTTTCGACACATAACGCCATATCGCCGAGTTCCTTAACTTGAGTTTTCCGGGCTATTGAACACCAATTTTTCAAAGCCGCCTCTGCCTGGAACTCGTTGCCTGCCTCTTTATAGATGCTGCGCAGGGCTTCCTTCATCATGCTGGCATCACCGAGATCTTTAAAAACTTTTCGCAGATTATCAAGAAGCTGCCTGGCATCCGGTTCGAGATCCTCGACATTCCGCAGGAAGAGGAATCGCTGATTTTTCAGGAGTTTCTTGTGCTCGTCATCAATTAAAGCCGCGGTCTTGCGTCTGACCTTATCAAGCTTTTCATTCATCATTTTTATCAGATGGAAGTGATCGAAAACTATTCGGGCTTCCGGCAAGTTTTTCTTCGCCCATGAGATGTATGATTTCGACATGTCCATCGCTACGGTTTCGATTTTCGCTCCGGAGTGTTTCAGTCTTGAAGTGAACGATGTCATAGCTTCAAGTCCCTTACCTTTACCAACATACAGAACAGCGCCCGTCTCGAGGTCTCGTACAATTGTTATATATTGCGTCTTGTCCTTCTGGCGACTCACAAAGATTTCATCTATGCCGATGACCTTGACGTCTTTCAGTCTGACATGTGCGTATTTCTTTTTAAGAGCGGATTTTTAGCAGTCTCTGACAAGTCTCCAGTTAAGATCGAAAAACTCGGCTATCGCCTTTATGCTCACGTGTGGACGAAGTTCGACAATACTCCGTTCAAGGCTTGTCGTTATACGTGATTTGGGATTCGGCAGAAAGGTCAGACTTTCTGTCTTTCTACCCTTGCAGTCTTTGTAGTAAATCAGATGGCCTTCAATCTCGAAAAACAGCTTCTTCTTAAGCGTTGGAATTCCTTGAATCAACAGTATATGCGGAGATTGACGCGTAATATTGTATGAACCGCATTCCTCACAGAAAAACTCCTTCCGTTCAATCCGCTGGATAACTTTATCCGCTTCATATCTATAGCTTTTGTGTTGAAATCCTTTTATCCCGTGAGTATGATACATCAGACTGGTCGACATAGTTTTCTCCTATGATAGTTTTCTACTTCGTTCTGAAAAATTTTCACAGCCGTCCCATAGGGAATTGAAAATTTGAAAGGATGACGGATCACAGCTACTCTATTTCGACTAAAAAAAGGAGCAAAGCCATGAATCCGTCGAAACATAAAATGACAGTGTTGTCGCAAATATTCAAACTGATTCCGCACAATCTTATTCCGAAACTGGCAAGGGTGCATGGCGTTGATAAACAGGCGCGCAATTTCAGTCCGACCAGTCACGTCTTGTCGTTGATGTTCGGTCAGCTGTCGCATGCGCTCGGGCTGAATGACATTTGCGATACTTTGCGGAATCCATCAGGGCAGTGATTATTCCGCCGTGAAGCCTGTCGTTATAGCCGTTAAATTTTTCATGACAGAAAAATTCAGTTTCAAGAGAATTTGCGGAGGAAACAGTATGCTTTATTTCCATGCCTGTTTCTCCGCACACGACACAATCCTTATGCCATTTTTCCCGCATGGCTTTCATACTCTCATCTGAAAGTATATGTTTTTCAACGCTCATCTTAATGGTCGCAGGTGTTGCTTCCGGTCTGAAGCGTTTTATTGAGATATGCAAGCGCGATATCTTCGGGAGCTTCGCCGATTGCACCCGTTACTACGATGATATTGTTTTCAGCGAAGAGGTTCTGCGCACGCTGACCCATGCCGCCCGCGACGATGACGTTCGCTCCTTTTTCATGGAGCCATTTCGGAAGAAGACCCGGCTCGTGGGGCGGCGGAACTACGTATTCCGTCTTCAGGATTTTTTTAGCTGTTGAATCAACATCTATAAGTGCAAATTCTTCGCAGTGCCCGAAGTGCATGCACAACTTTTTAGCGGCTGTCGGAATGGCGATTTTCATCTGTTTTGTCTCCTTGATTTGATTATCGTTTTTTTCAGTTTTGCTTATTAGCGAATCGACTATTTTATCAAACGCTTTCGCGGCCGCTGTCTGGGAATATTCCTTTACGAAAGTCTGTCCTTTGTCGCCTCCGGAAGCTATTTCCGGAGTGATAGGAATTTTCCCGAGAAACGGAACCTTGCATTCTTCGGCGAGTTTTTCACCGCCGCCGGAACCGAAGAGATTGCTGAGTTCGTTGCAGTGCGGACAGCTGAAACCACTCATGTTCTCGATAATACCGGCAACGGGTATATCAAGTTTTTCACAGAATGAAATGCCTCTTCTGACATCGTCTATGGCGATCATCTGCGGAGTCGTAACAATCACAGCCGCAGAATTAAAGCCGACAAGCTGCGCGACTGACAACGGTTCGTCGCCTGTTCCCGGGGGAGAGTCGATCACGAGGTAGTCGAGGTCGCCCCATTCGACATCTTTCAGGAACTGCCGTATGACTCCGTACTTCATCGGCCCGCGCCAAATCACCGCATCCTTATGGCTGTCGAGAAGAAGGCCTACCGAAACCACCTTGAGATTTTCACTCACGTCAAGAGGCGTTATATTTCCATTTGCATCCGTCAGTATCCGCTTGTCTTTGATGCCGAGGAGTCCGGGAATGCTGGGGCCGTGCAGATCGACGTCGAGAAGTCCCGTCTTTTTGCCTTTAAGAGCAAGCGATACTGCGAGGTTCGCCGCCACCGTGCTTTTCCCAACGCCGCCTTTGCCTGAAAGCACAATGAATTTCTGTTTTATGCTTCTCATGCGTCCCTGAAGTTGAAGTTCTTCCATCTCCGAGTCGGCATCATTTTCTTTGCCATGCATGCATACATGTCGATGTCATATCTAAATTCCTTTTCTTGGTTTGACTGTTTATAGTTACTTTCAGTGTTTAATTTGATATTTCCGCTTTTATTACAACGAATCCGCCGTGGTCAAAACCTTCCAGCGGTTTTTCTATCTCTGAAATTTCATCAGGAAAAGCAAACAAGGTCTGCCAGAAGGAAAACTTTTTAAATCCAGCCTGACGTAACAGTTCAACTACTTCTTCTGTCATAAAAAAATGCGCATGCCCGTAAAAACGACTTTTCTTTTCCTGATAAAAACGGCCTAAGAAATTGTTCTTGTCAATTATGCCAAGAATAATTTCTCCATTCGACTTTAATACCCTTCCGGCTTCCTTTAAAACCGTGATCGGCTTTTTAACAAAACACAAAGTATTGATTATCGCGACATAGTCAAACGCGTTGTCCGGGAAAGGCAGCTTTTCTCCGTTTCCAAGCTTGACATCTACCCCTTTTTGCCGGGCAAGTTCCAGCATTTTGGTAGATGGATCGATTCCGTCCGCAATGCCTAGACTGGCCGCGAACCTTCCTGTTCCTGCACCGATTTCCAATCCTTCGCCTTTTCCAGGCACGGCCATTTTTAACGCTTCAAGTTCGGACAAAAAAGCAAATTCATGGTTATCGTACCATGCTTCATATTCTTCATAATGTTCATCGAAAATATTCACAGTCTCAATGTGTCCATTCTATGATCTTGATATTTTTGCCGACTTTTTTGCCTATAGCCTCCCTAATTTGGAGATAATGGGGACACGGCATTCCTATCGGATTGCCTTTCTTGATACATGAAGCAAATACGATAGCTTCGACGCCGCGTTCAACCATCGACTGGGCGCGCATGACGGCTCTCTTGCCGGGACAGCCTCCGCAGGAAACAAATCCGACAACTTCAACCGGCCCTGTTTCCTCAAAAGCGCCTTTGCCTTCTTTTGCAAATCTGAAATCAGTAGTTCCCGGACAAATATCTTCCGTCTGCTGGCAACGAATTATAACGACTTTCAACATTCAAATTTCCTTTCAATTACTTATTTTTTGAGATTTTTTTCTGAGATTTTCGAGCAGGACATGCGAGCCTGGGGGGAACCCGATGTCAGCAGCGATTGGCGGACATTTAACCTTCAACAAGAAGAAAATATTCTCCGTCCTGCCGCTGAGGGTCTCGTAATTACCCTGTCCTTTGGATATTATAATATCGGCATTTTTAAAAATTTCAATGAATTCCGCCGAGCAGTCTTCAAGTATCGTCCCCGGTGCATCGGAGCCGTTCTCAATTACTTTTATAAGCTTTGTCAGCCCGGCGGCTTCCGCGTCCGCAATGAGCGCATCGTTGATTACCGGACATCCCTTGACTGCCAGCACCGTCCGTCCCTTCGGCAGAAAATTGATAAGAAGGCGGTCGAATACTATCTCTCCGGCATTGTCCGTAAGATACAGAATGTCCGTCGCATTGTTCACGGCTTTTTTAAAAGAATCCGTATCGCCGAGAAGCGGCATTGCAACGGTTTTATTCAGCGTCTCCAATACCTCGCTTTCCGAAAGCGCGGCTTTTGCTCCGGAATCAATGATGTTCCCGGCTATCGCAAACTTGACCGCCATAGCGAACGGATCATCCGCTTCGCCAATAGTGTGTTCAATCTGCGGAAGCATCTTCAGAGCAAGGCGGTTAAACGACTGCTTCACTTTTAAATAGGGGTCTTTCACGTCGGTTATTTCTCTGAGGCGGCGGTGTATCTTTTGTGCAAAAGACGGCGGTGGCTGGGCAAAGTCCAAGTCCGCGGCGCAGAGAAAAATTTCCCTCATGAAACGCTGCTGAAGCGAAACGTCATCAGTCGAGAAACGCATTGCTTCCAGAGCCTGACGCATAAAGCATGGGACACAGTCAAGAGTTGTCTTCATCGTATTATGCCCAGTGTCCGTCCACGTCCGCGCCGTCTGCGAATTTCAGAGAACCTGACTTGAAGCGTTCGACGGCTTCCGCTACTGTCATAGCTTCTGAAACGGCGCAGATTTTTATTCCCGCCGTCTGGAGCGCGGAAAAGGCTTTCGGGCCGACGTGTCCTGTTATAACGCATTCAGCACCAAGCTCCGCAACATTAGCGGCAGACTGTATGCCTGCACCCTGAGCGGCGTTCAGGTTTACACTGTTGTCAGCCGCCTTGAAGCTGCCCGTTTCGGTGTCGATAACGATAAAAAATTTAGCCCTTCCGAAACGCTGGTCTATCTGCGAATCAAGCGTTCCGGCGACTGCTGTTACTGCTGCTTTCATAAAATCCGCCTTTCTTAAATTGGACTTGGCAATAGGAAAGCAGATTATATGCCATAAGGGGTAAATAGAACATAACTACTTGAAATAGAATTTGTTATGCGAAAGAACCTCTTCGAGGTGCTATTGCAATTTGCAATACTATTTTTTCTTGTAACGACCGTCTGTTTCCGGTGCTTCGATTCCAAGCGATTTTATCTTTCTAAAGAGTGTGCTGGCGTCGATTCCCAGCTCTTTTGCCGCTTTTCTGCGGTTTCCGTTGAAGCGTAGAAGGGTCTCGGCGATGAGGCGTTTTTCCATTGATTGAATCGTCAATACGCCGAATGAGCTTGCGGGGCTTTTTATTTCCGGGCGCAGCTCCGCCGGTAGATGATGTACTTCGATAGTCCCGCCCCTGCAAAGCACAAACGCCTGTTCAATTATGTTTTCGAGTTCGCGAACATTTCCCGGATAGTCGTGAGACATAAGTACAGCCATTACGTCCGGCGAAATACCCTCTATATTCTTTGATTGGAGGCGGTTCAGTTTTTCAAGTATGCGTTCCGCAAGGAGAGGTATATCTTCTTTGCGTTGTTTGAGTTCTGGCAGTTGGAGATGGACTACGCGGATACGGTAATAGAGGTCTTCCCTGAATTCTCCCGACGCTACAAGTTTTTTAAGATTTTTATTTGTCGCGGCGACAACTCTGACGTTGATAGGAACAGGCTTGGAAGAGCCGAGCGGCTCGACAATACGTTCCTGAAGAACTCTCAGAAGGCGCACCTGCATTGCTGGAGAAATATCTCCTATTTCGTCAAGGAATATCGTGCCGCCGTCTGCAAGGACAAAACGGCCCGGCTTGTCCTTTTTCGCATCGGTAAAGGCTCCGGCCTTGTAGCCGAAAAGTTCGCTTTCGAGGAGTGCGTCGGGCAGTGCCGCGCAGTTGATCGGGACGAACTTTTTTTTCTTTCTGGGAGAAAGATTATGTATTGCGCGTGCGAAGAGTTCCTTGCCCGTTCCGCTTGCTCCTTCAATGAGGACGGTACTGGAACTTTCCGCAATCTGTGGAAGTATATCGAAGAGCCTCAGCATTACCGGGCTTCTTCCCGCGATATCTTCGAACGACTGGCGGTTTTTGAGTTCTTTTTTGAGGGCTTCCAACTGAGTGAGGTCTTGAAACGTTTCGACTCCGCCAATCACTTCGCCTTTTTTATTTTTCAGGACAGCCGTGGAAATCCGGATGGGCAGGCGTATCCCTTTGTTTGTTATTATATGAGCCATGACATTCACGACAGGCTGCCCCGTATCGAGCGTCCGTCTGAGTACGCATTCCTTTTCGCAGATATTGGCGTGGAACACATCGGAACAGGTACTACCTATCGCGTCATCTCTTGATATCCCGGTTATTCTTTCCGCCGCACGGTTGAATGAACTTATCCGCCAATTAAGATCAACGGTGAAAACCCCCTCGTTGATCGAATCAAGAATAACATCGTTTCCCGTCTGCGTTTTCATATTTTTCTCACAGTATTGCAAATTGAGATATCAAATAACCCCTTACTATTGCATTATAAGATACTATTGTCAAGTCCCATCTTTTGGCTTTTAGCGTCTTGTTGATTGAATACAAATGCTTTACGTATTAAAATTTATTCATGGCACGGGTATTGCTATACTGCCAGCCATGAAAGCAGCAATATCACACAGCAACGGGCGGATAGCGCCGGTCTTCGATGTTTCCGAGAATCTTTTTCTTATAGACATGAGCGATTCGGGGAAAAAGGAACGGAAGAGCATCGTCATTACCGGAAAAGAACCTTTTGAAAGAGCCAGGGAACTTTCGACACTCGGAGTATCCGTTCTGATCTGCGGTGCGATTTCAGGCGTTCAGGAAACGGCTGTCAGAAGTGCGGGCATAGAAGTTCTGGGTTTTGTTTGTGGAGAAGTTGAATCTGTTATTTCCGCTTTTATCGAAGGAAGTCTGACGACTGACGGACCTTTCATGATGCCGGGCTGCTGCGGCAGACGACGCATGCACAGGCATGGCCGCTGCTGCGTTAAGAAATCAAAGCATAATTAAACGAGGAGGCAGTTAAAATGCCAAGAGGAGATGGAAGCGGCCCCATGGGAATGGGACCGATGACAGGACGCGCCGCAGGTTTCTGCGCGGGTTATAACAGAGCTGGATTCATGAACCCGGCAGCCGGTCGCGGATTAGGAATGGGATTCGGTCGCGGTTTTAGAAACCGCTTTTCCGCAAACGTATTCCCCGGAGTCCGGCCAGATGCCGTAATGACGAAGGAAGAGGAACTGGAGTCTTTAAAAGCGGCATTGGAAA
>Ga0209417_1003487_pt1 | contig 20941 bp, 24 predicted proteins | sample RifGroF2_FD_184002 | JGI IMG/M metagenome (GOLD analysis project Ga0209417, IMG submission 184002) | Groundwater microbial communities from Rifle, Colorado, USA - Groundwater F2 (SPAdes) (version 2) | ecosystem: Environmental > Aquatic > Deep subsurface > Groundwater | place: Rifle, Colorado... | reverse complement strand
AAAGGTCCCGGGTCGCAGGTGGCCTGGTTGCAGAAGAACACCACGGAGGTAACGAATGTCAATCCAGTCAACACAGGGCAGGCCGGGGCAGGCAATGTCACTCCAGCAGATGCAGGAAATGTTCAAGCTGCTCAAGGAGAACCAGCCGCCCCCGGAGCCGAAGTTCCAAGTGGTGCCGTGGTGGGGGTGGACAACGCAGGGGCAGATGTCATCGACGTGGTGCCTCCGGCCGTACCTGCCAATGGAGTAGAGAAAAGCACCCCCTCGGCCTCTGCCAAGGCACCGGCAAGCCCACCGCAGGGGGTCACTTCTCCCAAGAAGGTAAAGCCTGTTCCTAAATTGAAAGGAGGGAAGAATGATGATACAAAGCAAGCCAATGCCAGTTCAGCAGTTGCAGGAGATATTGGAAGCAACGAGCAAGCCGGCGATGTGGGATCCAAAGCTAAACTACAGCCCGCTGTGGAGTCTAACCGGTGGGAGGATATATACGACGCAGAGCCCGACCAGTACATGCGCAAGGACATACTGGAACGTCTTGCCAATAATTTAGGCGGAAACAAAGCTACCGCGCAGGACATGAAGACCGCAGTGCAGAAGATCGGTGCGGAAGAGTATAAGGACCTGAATGTACTGTGGGCTATAGCCCAGAACCCTGCAACCGATGCCGCTACCAAGAAGAAAGCTCTGCAACTGCGCGAGAAGAGATTTTCTGAGGACAAAGGACTCACTCCCAAAGGCACCAAATATGATGGGAGCAAGGATGGTCTGCACAACTACACCATCACCGAGGGCAAAGCCAAAGGCGCGTCGTTCACCGTCAAGGACCTGAGCCCGGAGAGTGTGCAGGCAGCCCACGACAAAACGGTCAAGGGGTTCGTCAAGCCGAAAACCACACCCAAGGCCTCGGTAGTCGCCCGGGTCGCGGCCAGGAAACACGAGATGCTCGCCCCCACCGTGGCCGAGATCATCGCCGAGGACGGTGCCAAGGAGTTCAAGCGGGTGCCCTCAGTCGAGGCCTACACCGCCCTCGCCGAGGCGCGCCGTGAGTTGGACCCCAAAGCCAAGATCGACGACCGCCTGTTCTACGAACTGGCCAGCATGAGCGAGAAGGACTACCAGGAGGTGCTGCCTCTGGACTCGGTTGAGTCGGAGATGGTGGCAAGCGAAAAGAAAACCCTCGGCAGCGACCCGGACACCTTGGAAGCCCAGGCCATTCAACAAGGACTTGAAGGCAAGACCGCCCTCGAAGCCACCAAGTTCTTGGTCGACAACGCCCCGACCGCCTCCAACAGGGTCATCGCTGAGAAGGTCAGAAACGTCCTGCAAAGACTCACCGCTCAAGGCATCAAGTTCAACTTCAAGATCGCCCATGTTGGCGACCAAGTCCCTGCATCTCTGGCCAACGCCCGGGGGATGTCCTCGACGTGGTTCAATAAGACCCCGATGACCGTCGATGTCTGGCTGAACGGCGCCGATGTCACCGGCAAGAGTGGCATGTCCTACGAGGTCGCCCTCCATGAGTTCATCCACGCCGCCACCCAGGCCGCTCTACATCTCGGCAACCGCCGCTCGGCCGCCGGCACCGCCACGGCCAAGGCAGTCGCTGACCTGTACGCTGTCACCAACGAGATCATCGCCCACTTCAACGCCCGCATCGAAGCCAACAAGAACGACATGGGCAACCTGACGAGGCTCGAGCGGGCGATATTCAACAAGCGCACCAACGCCCTGGCCAACCCGCACGAGATCCTGGCCTGGACCCTGTCGAACAAGGAGATGCAGGAGTACCTCGAGACCATCAAGTCCGGACCCGAGACCCTGTGGTCCAAGTTCGTCGCATCCATCCGCACCCTGCTCGGTCTGCCGGTGTCCTCGAACACCGCCCTGGCCAAGGTCCTCGCCGCCAGTGAGACGATCTTCGACGCGCCGGTCCTTGAGCTTCTCACCGCTGCCAAGACTGGAGTGCCAGCGACGGTGGCCCAGACTACGGCGATGAATGTCGAGGATGCGGCCAGCAAGATTCAGAACGAGCCGGCGTTCAAGAAATGGTTTGCTGAGTCGAAGGTTGTCGATGCTGACGGTAAGCCGTTGGTGGTTTATCATGGTACGGATCTAGGGAACTTCTCTTCTTTTGACACCAGCCAAACTGGAGCGAGTTGGTTCGCCGTAGATCCAAGTTATGCCAGCGACCACGCAATGTACAAATATCGCCCGACGGTAGACAAGAAACTTATTACTAACCCCAAGGTCTACCCTGTTTACCTGCAAGTAAACAACCCTTTTGATTTTGGGTTCAGAGACAGTGAAACTACTGTACCCATAAAAGAGATGACTGAGAGGCTGAAGGCTGGAGTAATGAGTTCGTACGATAGTGGAAACATAGATAAACCCACGGCCTTGAAACTAGTTGAGCGACTCAGAAGTCTTGATACAAAATACACAGGAGCTGAAAAGTATCTTCGAGCGTATGAGTGGGTAAACACAGAACCCGAAATCGTTGGGGTGCTGAAGGAGTCTGGCTATGATGGGATGATCTCTAGGGAAGGAGGGAAAGGAGCGTATAATACTTATGCTGTATTTTCCCCCACCCAGATCAAGTCCATCTTCAATCAGACCTGGGACGGCAGCAATCCGGATATCGCCATGTACGGCTCCGTCGAATCCCAGATGATCTCATCCCTTAATACTGCGGTCAAGGATGCCAGGACGACCGCTGCCAACGCCCTCGCCTCCCTAAACAATCCCAAGGACGCCCTGCACGACAAATGGCTGCAGCACGCCCCCAAGGTCCTCGCCGTCACCCCGCTCTCGCACCTAGCTCAGACCTATGGCAAGACGATCCACTGGATCAAGGACCTGGCCAAGCACACCAACGAGTTGGAGGCCACTACCACCCGGCTGATCGACGACTTCTTCGCCATTCACGAGGAGGCTGTCAAGGCCGCAGAATCTGAGACCGGCATCGACAAATTCAACCGGGCCATGCTGGTCGCCACCTTCAACCAGATGAACCCGACCAAAGAACTCAGCAAGCAGGACTGGGTGAGTGACAAGCTCCCTCCCGGCCAGCAGATCGTCGCCGCGCAGAAGTCATGGGTCGATGCCGGGATGCAGAAAGCGACCGGGATGACCTTCACCCAGGCCTACGCCGAGGCGAAGAAAGAGTATGATGCCCTTGGTCCGAAGACGCAAAAGCAGATGGTCGAGATCGCCAAATACCTCGGCAAGCTGCGCGACATGGACCGCGACGCGAGCCTGGCCTTTATCGAGAAGGTGTCGAAAGAGGGCTCCGACCTGCGCAAGTCGCTCATGGAGCAGTTCAACAACTCCTTCAGCCGGCTCAAGGGCATGTACTTCCCGCTTTCCCGCTACGGCACGTTCGTCCTGCAGTTCACCGGCACCGACGGCCGACCGGTCATTGAGCAGTTCGACTCGATCCGCGAGCGCAAGGACGCCATGCTGACCGCCATCGCCAATGGCGTGGATGAGCAGACGATCGTGTTGAGGATGCAGGATGAGAACCCGGCCGGCGCCGTGGCCATCCCCTCCGAGCTGCTGACCAAGCTGAGGGAGGCGATCACTACCCAGTATATGACCGATGTCGACAAGAAAGACAAGGAGGCGGTCGCCGCGGTCAACAACCAGATCGAGGCTGCTCTGGCCGGCTTTAACCAGACCGTGCTGCGTTGGCTGCCGGACACCTCCGCCCTGAAGAACTCGATGACCAGAAAGAGTGTGCTCGGGGCCAACCCGGACATGCTGCGCAGCGTCAACGGCTACGTGCAGCGACATGCTGGCCGCATCGCCTGGAGCACCGTCGGCCGCCAGATTGAGGACGATATCGCAGGGTTCGCGGGCGAGAATAAGGAAATGGCCAAGGCAGGGGATGTCGACCTGACCATGAGGGGGCATCTGCTCAACAACTCCCGGATGTGGCTGCAGGCGGTGCAGAAGGAAAGGGTCAGTGCTCTGACCTCGCACATCGGCAAGGCCATGACCGGCTACTTCATGACTTCACCATCGACCTTCCTGGTGCAGATGACCCAGCTGCCGACCCTGACCCTGCCGCACCTCGCTGCCAAGTATAAGTCCTACGGCAAGGCGACATCTGCTCTCACCACGGCGATGGGCCAGGCCTTCTCGAAGAAGTTCGCCAAAGAGGCGATGCGCGGCGACGTCAAGGTCAATGAGGTCTACGACGCCATCCACCGCAAGGTCAGCCATAAGGACAGGACGGCCGGCAAGGCGGTCGGCACTGACTGGTTCAGCCAGAGTGAGAAGCTGGCCATGGTCGGCCGGCTGACCGATTACCAGAAGCAACTGCTCGCCCTCCGGGAGGCTGAGGCCCGCAACCTGCTCGATATCTCAGCGGTCCATGAGGCGATCGATGTCTCGCAGGGTAATCAGCAGGGGATGTTCGGTAAGGCGATGCGGCTGGCGATGCTGCCCATGCAGCACGGCGAGCTGGCATCCAGAAAGGCGGCGATCCTGGCTTCGTTCGATCTCGCTTCCACCGGTAAGAAGGACTTCTTCGAGGCAATGGATGAGACCGCTGATGTCATCGACAAGACGATCTACAATTTTTCGAAACGCGACAAGGGCTGGCTGATGCAGAAGGACCTGATGCGGATCCCCTTCACCTTCCAGACCTACCGGATCAAGACCGCCCTGCGGCTGGGGCTGTTGTTCCGCGACTCGCTGCGGGCGTTCAAGGAAGGCGGCATGGAGAAAGGCCTCGCCGACGCAGCCACCAAAGAGTTCATCGGCATCTTCATGACCACCGGCGCCCTGGCCGGCTCGCTCGGTGTGCCGTTCGCCGGTACCGCCATGGGCATCATCTCCCTGCTGTTCGGCAGTGACGACGACGAGCCCAAAGACATGAAGCTCGAGTACACCAACTTCCTCACTGAGACCTTCGGCCAGACGATCGGCGACATCCTGGCCTATGGCCTGCCGACCCTGGTCGGAACCAACCTCTCCCGCCGCATCGGCATGGGCGACATCTACGGCGCGTCCTCGCAGCCGCCGGAGCAACTGCACGGCGCAGGCTTGGCCGCCTGGTGGGCCGGGAACCTGATCGGCCCGTCGTACTCGATCGCCGAGTCCTGGGTGAAGGGCTACGACGAGATCATGAACAAGGGGAATTACATGAAGGGCCTGGAGACCGCCAGCCCGAAACCGATCAAGGATGTCTTCAAGGCGATCAGGACGGCGACCGACGGCGTGAAGGATGGCGCCGGCAAGAAGCTGCTCGATGACAGCCAGATCGGCCCGGACGAGATCCTGATGGTCGCCTTGGGCTTTGCTCCGGACGAGATCACCCGGGCTCAGAACGCCGAGCGGAGTTTGAGGGGGATATCCGGGCGGATCTCAACACGACGCGGCAGGCTGATCAGGCAGGCGGCGGAGGGGGTTATCGATGGGGATGCTTCAGATGCGCTGGCGGAGATCAGGGAGTTCAACTCGAAAATGCCGCGCTTTGCGATCGGCGGGCGGGATATCAAACCGGCCGTGCGCAAGATCCTCCGGGGAGAACTCGGCACGACCGGTAAGCGGGAACGCGGGGTGGCTACTCAGTTTGAGGTGCCGGTTTACATGGAGTAGCCTTTCAGGTCTTCATACGCCCGAATCATTGCTACTACATCCCCAGACATGACTGCTTGGTCGGCGGCAGCCAGTGATCGTTCCATCATCATGGCTGCTAAGTTACCGGCCCCGTTCAATGCTGGGTCTCGATACTGCACAATAAGTTCCCGCACTCGCGCTTGCTCCTTCGGTAATGCTTCTGCTAGGCTTGACATAATCATCCCTCCTTCTTTATAAGTTCCTCGGCTTCGGCGAGAACAACCGAAATACTTCCACTTTCCACAATAGATTCGCCGTCCACACCGTGCAGGTAAAGGTCTCGGAAGTGATCCGAGAGCTTCTCGAAAGCATCATCGATATTTTCTGCTTGGAATGTTGCATCGGCCTGTAATCTGAATGTTTTCATTGACATCTCCTCAATTGTTTGCTACCATTTTCTTACATGGTCGGAACCCGGGGGTGTCTCGGGTCTCCTGGATAACCCCTCTTCGATCCGGTTGGTGCAGGCCTGGTTGGGGAGGGGTTTTTAATATTCGTCCCACTCGTCTTCTGGCGTTTCCGCGGGGGGTGGTTGGGTCTTCGGCCAATCCAAACTGTCCGCGTAGTCGCAGGCTGCCTGCACGGCCGCTGACCGCTTAGGCCTTGGATCCTTCGGCCACCTCGCGGCGTGCCCAATAAACTCCGGCTTCTCGGTCCTGTTCCGCCAGCGGCTGCAGGTATCAACACAGAGTGCCTGGGCTTCGTTACAGCAACAGTAGATCATTTGTTCCTCCGCTGAATTTCTCGAGCCTCTTCCACAACCGCCTTGTTGTGAGCTTCGAGCTTATCCAAGTCTACCGTGACACTAGCCGGATACGTTTTCCAATCGATTGCATCACCACGTAACCGCAACTCCAACTGCGCCAGCACGTTCCATGCTTTGTGAGCATCATGCAGCAGACCGGAGTCCGGGTCGTACTCTTCATGTCGGGACTTCAGCAGGTGTCGCCACTCAGCGTCTTTGTACCGGGTCAGGGCATCGGGTACGGACTGCCAACCACCACGAGAATATTTCCTTGCACCGTGAGTGCCGACCTCTGCTACCGCCTGCAGGGCCAGGGAGAAATCACTCAGCACCCCGGCCAGGGTCTTGCCCCCGTCCAGCTTGGCCCCAGGCTCATGCGCCTCGGCGCCGGTGGGGTCGAACTCATCTTTCGGCCGTACCCCCTCCACCCCATCTGGCTCGATCTGGCGGTACAGGGCGGCCTGGGTCAGACAGGTGGGGCAGGTTTCTGACTCTCCGTTGTTTGCTGTAACACGAAACTCACCATGTACTGGGCATCGTAGGCGCATCACGAAGGGCTTTGTTTGAAATGGCCTGGGTTTCTCTTGCGGGGGTGATTGACAAAGTCCTTCTCGACGCATTTCCGATGTCTCATTCATCACTGGATCTCCTTCTCAATAAGGGTTTGTTACTGCCCTAGCCATTTCCAGTAGTATATCACGAAATTTGGCAGGCGTAGCATTTCTGATTTTCGTCTTATCTTTACCTCCGACCATCGCGGTCATCCCGATGCGCCTGGCTTTCTCATAACCGTAGCGTTCCAGGGCTACCGGGTGCAGCCGCTGTTCACCTTTGTCCCAGTTCAGTTCCGGCAGCTTGGTGCCAACAGCATACAGCCAAGTGGGTTTACGGCTCATGTGCCCATAATGTCCCTGCTCTACATAGCAGGTCCAGCCTATACTGTCACCGGCCGGCGCCCATCCGGCGAACCGCTTCGGAGGCGTCAAGCCATGAAATCTCCAGGCATGGCTGTCACAAGGGTGCTCAAGAACTCCTCCCCAGGTACGCACAGATTTAAGTGCTGAAGCAAAGCAGCCACCATCGTCCCCGAGGTTGTACTGGTGCGGCTTGCGTGTTGAGCCATGCCAGAACCGTCCCCATCTCTGACAGGGGGGATGAGCCACTACCGGGTATGGGCCGTCATACCGCCGAGCGTCTATGGATTCATCCCACAGATCAACACCGGGTATGCCCGTGTAGACTCCGCCAGTTTCGACGAAGAGGGCCGCGACACGCTTCTCCATCACTCAATCTCCTTCTCAATAAGGGTTTGCAGCTCTTTAAGTTTCTCAATCTCCCGCTCCTTGGCCGCGATCAGTTCGATGCAGGACACCCGAGCCGGGGACCACAGTTCTTTCAGCAGCAACGATAGATGATCTTGAATAGATATTTTGAGGTTGCAAAGACGATGCAGTAAGTAAGATTGTTAATGCCAGAACTTACAATGCAACGTAGGTTCTGGCATTTTGTTTTAACTTTTGTTACCATTCCCATTCAGTTTCTTTTATATATGCTCCTTGACTTTGTAACCAAGGAACAAGACGATCCTTAAAACATTTTGGACATAAATCTATTTCATATTCAGTTCCACTACCACACTCAGGATATTCAGTTCCAGTTCTACAAGAAACTATAACTTTTATTTCTGTTTCTTCTACTTCATATCTACCAGCTCCCCAATCAGCATATTTAGATTCTGTTCCACATAAGTCGCATTTACGAGATATTAATTGCTGCCTCGTTGTTGCTGGTACTTCTACTGTTTTAAATACTTTCATAAGAATTCCTCCCATGGCATCATGTTCATAACTCGTTGCATATCAGGATGGGCTGATGGGGCAGTCCTGAGCTTACGAATATGATTCCATTCAGCAGCATCAGCGGTTACAACGATTTCAGTTTTGAGAGCATTAGGTAGAACTGCCCTTGCCTGTTGAGGCTTGAGACCAGCCTTAAGCAATTCTCCATATCGCCACTCTTCATCTTTGCAGCACCATTCAAATTGTTCAGCAGCACCTGGAGGCCAATAATCATAATCAGTTGGCTCAATAAATTCCATTTGCTTGCCAGCGTAGTTCACATACCGAGTGGATTCCTGAGCAAATGAACATGGACGATGCCTGACCAGTTCGTGCGAAACTCCGCGATCACAAATGAACTTAGCTGAATAGCGATGAATAGCCTTGGGGATTTCGTCGTGGGGGCAGATATTCCATCGACTATAAGAATTCTCATCAGCCTTCAACCCAAACAATTCACCATACATCTCTTCAAACGGTCGGACAAATTCAGCATCCCACTCGAGTTGTTGCCCGAGATAATACCATGAGGTAAGATTTCCACCGATATACACGAAGCCCTTGTCAAGGAGAACGTTCAAATATTTAAACTCGGTTGGATAGTCTGGAGGTGAATATATATCAAACGGTTTCTTGACTACCATATTCGAGTGCTCCACCATTGCCAAATGCCCAGCTTTGATTAACTTCCTTACAAACTTACCTGCACTATCAGGCGTGATCTTGTATTCAGATTTATAGCATGTTCTGCCAGCCTTTTCGATAAACCGCAGGGCTCCCTCGTAGTCCGTCGGCACCGCTCCGTAAAACTCAACACTTGGTTTGATGATTTTCATGGCTCCGCTCCCTCTTCTACCGGAGGATCAACGAGAGACTCCGGTTTCAAGTTTCCAACATTCACCCCCCATCGATGCGCCAGGAGTGAAGCCTTGGCTATCTCCAAGGCACCTATGGCGAAGGTGTTGGCTTCTACGCTGCTGAAAGCATCTGCGCCATCTACAGATGCGTTGCAACCAATGCCTTTTTTATTTGTTGTGATTGTTATTTTCAGAATCATGGTTTTCTCCTCCAAGTTAAAGTTTCATCGCCCCAGCCGACTTCATATCAGCCTTGGCCAGCAACGTCCCGACCTCTTTCAGTTCCTGAATCACTCCGCCCAGGTGCGGCGATTTCATATTGATAGTCCACACCGGCTGGCGCATGGAGTCGTAGGTGGTGCCGCTGCCCAGGGCTTTGTTGGCGTTGCCGCTGATCAAGATCTTCTTCGCCTCGAGTTCCTTGCGTACTCCGGAGTACGACCCGAACCGCTTGGCTATCCAGGTCTTGAACGCCGCCCGGGAGATGAACAGCAGGTCGTTCTCGACCTCGTAGCGGATGACCAGCGGCCCCCGCGGCGCCTCGACGATCAGGCAGGGCAGGCGGGTACTGGTGATGCCCTTGACCAGCAGCCTGTTGTGCGCATGTTCGTCCAGAAACTGTCCCAGAATACCGATCGCATCGCCGGCCAGGTCGTCCTTGTCGCCGCGCATGTTCCTGATCACGCTGATCACCCACTCCATCGGGTCGACGACGTTGAACTTGATCAGCCCGAGTGACTTGGCGATCGCCCCGCCGACCAGAGACGCTGAAGCAACGGCCGACCAATACCGCTCATCTCCCCGGGTCTTCGCTCTTAGATCAATCTTCTCCCGCATCTTCTCGATCGCCACCTTCACCACGTCGACGTTCTTGACCAGCCACTTGGCGTAGATCTCGCCGGCATGGCCGTAGTTCTCATGGATTGTCCAGTAGGCCTGCGTCGCTGTCTGACCCTTGAAGCAGGTCATCTCCGGCACCGGGTACTCGAATACCCGGTTAATCTCGGCGGAGGCGTCGTGCTTCAGTTCGGAGAGCTTGTCGATCAGGGAGGCGTTGCTTGAAGTCACTGCCAGGGTGTTCCAGGAGTTGATCAGCCGGCGTTCCTCACTATTTTTGGTGAGGCGGGCCTTGTCGCGGCCCTGGGTGACCTTGTAGACGAAGTCGCTGATCTCGATCCCCGGCATGTTGGTCACCTCGTCGACCACCAGCGGCAGGTTGCCATAGACCCCGAGCCGGGAGACCAGGGCGTTCTTGGTGTCGTCTCTGAGCATCATCAGGTCGTTGTGATACCCCCAGACCGACTGGTTCCACCGCAGCATCAGGGTCTTGCCGGCCCCGGAGTCGCCGACCAGCGACACCAGAGCGCCGTCGAAACCGGTGAACGGCATCAGAGGGGCACCGAAGGAAGCCAGGAGGGCGAAGGCGAATGGCTCCATGCCAGGGCGACCGAGAATCTCAGTGGCCTCGGACCATTTCTCCAAGGACCCCGCCTGCCGGAACCCCTCGGCTGACTTCGGCACGTTCCTGGCCAGGCTGGCCTCTTCAACCGCGCCGTTTGAATGGTAGATCTTCTTGCCGTGCACGAACATCGGCGCGGCGGTGTCCAGGTCCTTCCAGCCCATCTGGCAGAGCAGCTTGGTCATCTTCTGGTGGCGCTGCAGCTTCGCCTGATACGATTCGATATAACCGAGCATATACTTTTTCTCCTTTGCGCCTACTACCTTGATATGTGAGTCTGCCAGTATGGTCATCAGGGCCTTGGGGTCGTGGACCAGCGACGACCTGAGCGTACACTCCAGCGCCCCCTCGTGCGGCAGGTGGTGCCTGATCGTCATCACCTCGTAGCCCAGGCTCTCGTCGTAGGCCAGCCGCTCCAGGTACAGGTCCATGTCGTAGAACTTCACCCAGCGGCCTTCCTCTTCTGCGAACAGGCCGTCCTTGCTGCGCCGGTAGCCGGGCGGGGTGTCGCAGGTGGTAACCGGCACCTCCGCTTTCACCGGCTCCGGGCGGCCGAGGACGATCGGGCTCTTGATCTTGCCGTTGTGCGGGCAGCCGATGCAGACTGAAGGATTGATGTCTCCGAATCGAGCACAAGTAGTAGGCCCAGTACCAGAACTGCGAAAATGCGCTATTTTTTCATTAACGTAGGGGCTGTTCGGATTATAGTGAGGGTTGCCGGAAGCCCAATCGTGAATGATTTCATCACTGTTTATGCAAAACGCCAGGATGCCGATACATGCGTACCATACAGGTTCTATGAATCCCGCCCCCTTAGAAGCCCTGAGCGCCCTCAGCTGATTACATTTACTGGCAACTAGGTTGGCGTCGTTGACTGACTCCTCGTAAACGAAGAACTCGGCGTTGACATCCTTGTTGGCCTTGGGCGGCAGCAGGGCGTCGTGCTGCACCTTCTTGGCCTTGGCCGCGGCTCTGAGCTTGGCGGCGAAATCCTCGAAGGCGATGTCCTTGTTCGGGTCGTGCAGGATGGTGACCGGTTTCGGTTCCCGTCCTGGCTTCCTATTGGTGGTGCCGGGGATCCGGAGAACCGAGGCGGTGTCCGAGGTCCTGGTCGAGTCGCCGCCGATGGCAGGAGAATACGCAGCCACGACTTTTTTCAGCAGGTAGGCCACGGTCTGCCACTGTGGGGCGGGGATGGCCTGGTCAAGTATCCAGTGGGCGTAGAGCCCGTTGCCGGAATTGACAACGGCCGGCATCGGCAGTCCGGTTTCAGAGACAAACTGTTGCAGAGCTTTGCAGGCTTCGCTCTGGTTCTTCAGCGGCCACTTCTCGCCGCAGTCGATATCCAGGAAGAAGTTCTTCAGGTACCTGGCGTTGTCCTGGCTGCGGGTCTTTTTGGCAAGAGCTTTGTACTCCGGTTTCGGCAGGCCGTAGGGTATCTGTTTGTTATGGGCCTGAGCCTCCCGGATCTTCCCCGGGTCGTAGGTGGCTTGGGTTATGTAGGTGGTATTGCCGTTCTTATCCAGCATCTTGATCTGGAGAACAGCGGAGTCGAGGTCGTCAAAAAAGAAATGCCGGAAGCCTCCGCTGGGGAGCAGCTGCGCGACGCAATACATCCCTTCTTCCGGTAGGAGCCGGTGCAAGAACATAGGTTACCTCCACCTGTAGGTTATAGAGTTGAATACCTACTTGGCGGAGCGCATTTCTGCAACGATTTTTCGTAACAATTTGACGCGCTGCGGCGCCTTGAGTTTTTCCTTGAGCGGCAACCGGCCGTGTCTGCAGCCCTTCTCCAATCGGAGGGCGGTGTTGTAGGCGATGTCAAGCCTGAGCTTGTCGGCGATCGGTGCGCCTTTCTTCCAGCGGTAGAGGGTCTCTCTTGAGATGTTGGTCAGGCTGGCGAAATCGGTGGGACCGATCATGGCCTTCTCCAGGACCTCGTACATATACGCTACTTTCGGATCGATCTTGATTTCTGCCATGATGTTCTCTCTCTTCTCTATGTTGATGCCAGGGTGCTCTGACCACCCTAGCAGGTATAATCTCAGGCCACGCGCCAGAACCTGAAGCCGCCGTCCACCTTGCGCGATGTCAGCTTAACACCGGCGCCCTTCGCCTGGCGCATCACCGTCTCCCGGACCATCTTGACGGCGTCGGCCGGGACGAAGAAACTGTCGCCGATGCCCATGGCCTGCAGCTTCTCCTTGCTCCCGCCGCTGCGCTGCGAGTTTGCCTTCTTGGGAATCTCAAGCCCTGCTTCAATTACGAGGTCTTCAAAATCAATTGCCATGTTCTCCCCCTTGTGGGTAGTGGTTTACAGACCGAGATCCTTGATCAGCTGATCATCGCTCGGTTCCAGTGATCCGGCGTGAACCGGAGTATTGTTGACCGGCGGAGCGGATGCCCCGAGGTCAATTCCAAGATCGTCCAGCAACTCAGGAGTCTGCGCGGCAGCGGCCTTAGCGGCAGCCTCGGCAGCTTCCTTCTCGGCTTTCTTGGCTGCCTTGGTGGCGGCGGACTTGCGGGCTGCTTCGGCCTTCTGTGCGGCCATTTGCGCCTCTTTCTCAGCCTCTGCTTCTGCCTTGGCTTTCAGTTCAGCCTCAGCGGCAGTGTTCACCTGCCCCTGGTATGCCTGGGGAGCAATAGGTGCCGGCAGAGCAGGAGCCGATGACATCCCGGCGATAATGTCCTCAACCTCCGGCAGGGCGGCGATCTCAGCCAGCTTGGGCAGGGTGTCCTGGGGCAGGAAACCGCCGAACTTGAAGACCACGACCGGGAAGGTCTGAGCCAGGTCGAAGGCGACCAGGGTCTTGGCGGTGCCGAGCGGGATGCCGGCGGCCGAGAGCTGCTTGACATACATGCCGAAGTTCTTAAGCGAAGCCGGCGGGATCTTGAACATATAGGCCTTCGGGTCGGTCTCGGTCTTGCGGGAGCCAGGGATGAAGACGGCCAGGGTCTTAGTGTCCGAGCAGGCCTTGCCCTTGGTGGCGTTGCCGTTCTGGTCGGTTCCGGAGCCGAAGGCGTTATGCGGGCAGTTGGCGCACAGCTCGCTCTGCGGTGAAGGAGAGGACGGGTCGGGGCGCAGGCTGTCGGTGGAGAAACAGTCCGGGCTCTTGCCCTCCTCGCCGGGGTTGAAGGCGGTGGCATACCAGGTCTTCTGCAGGGGCTTCTTGGCCCTTAAAATTACCATTGGTAGGTAGGCGTTGTCGTCGGGGCCGATGACCATCTTGCCGGCCGGGAATGCAGCCTCGTCGCCGTTGGCATCGACCAGGGTGAACTGCTTGCCGCTGAGTTTCAGTCGCGGAGGCATACCGGTGCTTATGCCGGCAGCCGCGTCGTCGTTGGCCTGACGGGCCAGGGTTGCGTCAAGAATGTAGCTGGGGACTTCTGCCATGCTGGGGATCATGAGGTCGTTCATTTTTGTTTTCTCCTTGGAGGTTATTAAGTAAGTTGGGATACTACTCGGTTACCGGCTGGATCCGGCGAGAATCGTAGTGGTAAATCATGAAATCACCATCGCCATCTATATGCCCGAGGACTATGTCGAGGGGCTCTCTGAAGTATGAAGATCCAGCATTTTCAGAGGAATTACGAATTGGAGGGTCAATAACCTCCACAACAACAAATGGCCCAATCGCTTTTTTGTTCATCAACATCGGCTTCCACTCCACGATCTGGCCTGTGGTGAAGGTGTGTTTCATATTCAATGACTCAGCAACTTCCTGTAATTTCTTCATTTTTCATCTCCTTGAGATTGGTCTGTGCCCTCTGGGGGCGGGTTTTACACAACTTCCAATGTAATGCCTTTGGCTGGACAGTTTCCGTGTTCAGTTAAAAATGTTTCCACGAATGACTCCCATTTACATTTCCACAAAACGGAGCCGTCGTTCTTTGCGAGCTTCACTGACTCTTTGCATGTAGTGCATGTGACGAGGACATATTCCGTACTCAGCAGTTTAGTGGACTCGCTCATGACCGCCTCACCTTAATGCTTTTGAACTGTGAAAAATTAACCCCGGGAGGGGGCGGCTGGCCGTCCTCGATCGCCTGCTTGACTGCACTCTTGCTGACCGCGTGAGTGAGGAAATCGAACTTCTGCCCCTCCTGCACCCAGCCAAAAAACGTCGACCAGTCGGCGACGGACACATTGTCCACCGTGTCGATATACGAAGTGCCGTGCGGGGTCTTGATAGACGTGGCACCGATCCTGTTCATCTCGGCCATCAGCCAGTTCTCCCGCTTGGTCTGGAGGTCTTTCAGGACCGCCAGCTCGGCATCGAGTTCTTTCTTCTTGGCGGCGATGATGTCGCGGGTCTCGACATACTTCGCCACCACCTGTTCCGCGGTTACGCTCTGGCGCATTGGTGCCTCCTTTACGAGTTCGTTGACTGTCCCGATCCACCCGCAGTCGCACTTGACTACGTTGAGGTCGGGCGGTGTCTGGTAGTTGGCCGTGGTCAGCTTATAGGGCTCATCGCCGCATTTCTGGCAGACCTGGTGCAGGTTTCGATACTCTCTCATTTCCTTCCCCCTTTCCTACACCCTACAACTTCGTCAACGGGTTGTCAATTATTATTTGTTGCTTGGTTTACATTTTTACTGACATACTCTCCTGCTGACCTGGGCCTAGTCAACTCTGGGTACTCACAACATTGTTCAGCAGCGTATCTAAGTGCCACGGCTTCTAGGAACTCTTCACTCATCCCCAGAGTTTTACTCTTACCGTCAACCATTATATACGACATCCAGCGTCCTGCTCTCGCCGCCCAACATACTCCGGTTACTCCACTACTGTTCTGTATGTAGCTCTTATTTCTATTCTGGCATTGGAACGTTGCCTGCTGTAGATTTTTATATCTATTATCACTTCGTATCCTGTTTTTGTGGTCTACCGTCTCTTCTGGGAAGTATCCTTCCACGTAAAGTACGGCTAACCGGTGCGCTCCATACTGCTTTCTGTCTATGGTGATATTCACATATCCCTCCCCGTTTATGCACCCGGCCTTATCTCCTACGCGCATCTTCATTCTGGGGACTCTCCATGTAAAAATACCTGTGGTCTTATCATATTTGAGGACTGCTTTTAACTCGGCCTGGGTAAGCATCATCTCCCTCCAGAAAGACTTAGAACAATATCTTGTAATTTCCCTCGCTCCTTCAACACCTGATAGATCTTCTTCTCTTCCGCCGTAGCGTACAGGTGGCAGATATCGATCTTGATTTTCTGCTTGCTGCCGTCCATCCTGGCGTTGGCCTGTTGGTAGACCTCGGCCTTGTAGGTCGGGGCGTACCAGATCGTCAGCGTGGCGGCGGTGAGGTCGAGTCCATGGGCCAGGACCTGGGGATGGGCGACCAGGACATGCGGGTTGGGGAGAGTGCGGAACTCCCGGAATATCGTCGTGCGAGCCCCGGCAGATACCCGGCCGTCGACCACCGCCACCGACCATCTCTTCCGCAGCTCGGTTGCCACGGCGTCGAGGGCGCCGGTGAATGGCACCAGGACGATGACCTTCTCATCATTCTCGGCGATGACTTCCTCAAGCACACTCATGCGCGGGCCGAAGTCGAACTTGACCAGTGAGCCATCTGCGCCATAGGCCACGCCGGCCGCGGTTTGGCAAAGTTTTGATATCAGCACAGCTGCGTTGACAGCAGTAACCGTCTGCCCCCGGACTTCGGTAGCGGCCTGGGCTATCAACTGCTTGTAGGCCTTCTTCTGATCCTCGGACATCTCAGCCCGACGCTCGATGAAGCACGGCTCCATGTCGGTGCAGACCGAGCGTTCAAACCTGATCGAAGGTTTCAGGATCCTGGCTACTGACTGCTCGGAGCCTTTCTTCGGCACCCATTTGAACGGCCCAAACTGCAGCATGGTCTCCTGCTTGAATGCCGTGAAGTGACCGTGATAGTTCTCGGGGGTCAGGAGTTTGCACTGACCGAACGCGTCTGTTGGTTCCGATGGGGTCGGTGTGCCGGTCAGCCCCCAGGCCGCCCGAGCGATCTTCTGGGCGTTGAGCACTCGGTTGAGGGGTTTGAAGAGGGTCTTGGACCGGCTGTTCCTGAAAACAGCGACCTCATCGACTATCACCAGGTCGATGTCTGGGCGTTTACTCAAGGCTTCTTCAATCAAGCCGACGCCGTGGTGGTTGACGATGTAATAGTCGTGCCGTTGTGCCAGCAGGTCATGGCGTTTCTGCCGGCTGCCGTGCAGGACGGCGAAGGTGTTGAGGGGTAGGGACTCGAAGATCGCTCTCTCCCAGACATCGAAAAGCGTAGACAGCGGCGCGACGATCAGGACCCGATGAACGTAGCCTTCCTTCCGGAGGTAATCGGCGGCCCAGAGGGCAGCGTTGGTCTTCCCAGTCCTTGGCGCCGAGTGGCAATGTGCCCGGGTGTGCAGGGTGAAGAACTCACTCGTGTCTATCTGGTACCACCTCGGCGTGAACCGCCCCGGCCACGAGTAATTCGTCCTGATCGGACTCTGCACTTTCACCCCCAGGTTATTGAGCACCCGGGCAGCCTCGAGGGTCTGCGGCACGGCGACGAACTGCTGCCCCTGCACCGTGGCAACCTTCAGGTCTGGGAACAGGGCTTTGTACTGGCCGGCGTCTGGGGTCTGCAGGACGTAATGATCGTTGATTACTCGGGCGGGGGTCATCGGCTAAGGCCTTCCTCATCTAAAAATTCTTGAAAGTCTGCTGCCTCTTGCTGCTCGTCGAGCCACTCCTCAAACACCTTCAACGACTCTTCTCCATCGATAACGAAAACGGCGCCGCCGGAGGCCTTTATCGCGGACAGCTGTAGCGCCTGAAAACCGGTTGGTTTCTTGCCGGGTGCCTTCGCCTCAATGGCCCCACCGAGCCCTTTGTAAAAAAAGATATAATCCGGAATACCGGATACTCCGAACGCCGAACCCTGAACTGGTTTATAGTACCACCCCTCAGCGTTGGTAGGGAATGCTCCGGCCCTCGACGCAGAATAGATTTTGTACCTGGCAAGCAGGGCATCGATGGCTGCTTTGACCCTGCCCTCTGGTGTTACAGCCATAAGAGCACCGCGACGAGACTGAGAACAACAACCAAGACGCTCAGTTCCGCCTTAATGATTGGCCAGAGGTCTTTCTTGTCGTAGGAGATCATTGGACCGTCCCCTCGGCCAGGGCCTCAATCAATTTGTCGTGCATGACTTGGGCCAACTCTCCTGAGAGTGCTGCCATTAACCCAGTCTGGCCGCACAGCATAGAGCCATGCAGGCAGTAGAGAACTATGGCGGCCTCCGGGTCGCACTCTTTGGCCAGAGCAGCGGCTTCTTTGATCAGTGCTTCGAGTTTTTTGTTCATAGTTTCTTCGCCAGGTTCTCAATTTTATAATTCAGCGTAGCAATCAATAGCACCAGCGGTTGAAAGATATGCTCCACTACGGCTGCCGCCTGGTCTTCACTGAACCCGTCGCTTACAAGCTGTTCTGCAAGCTCTTCCGGTGTAGGTAGACACTCAAGGGCGTGCTCTGTATTGCATACTTGGCAACCGTCGCCGAGCATCTTTTGGTTTGTGGTACATCCGCAGTCAAATCTCATTTCAGCACCTCCATCAAATATCGCGCCTGGTTCTTAGCGTCGTCAAGCGCATTATGCGCCACTCCGCTTTTCACGAACTCAACCTCCGGATGCAGGGCCTTGATCGTCCGGAAACACCGGTCATCCCAGAAGTTCCACGGCGGCTTCAACCCCAACCGCTCGTAGGCTGTTCTCAAGATCACGTTGTCGAACGCGGCGCCGTTGCCCCAGATGCAGACGTTGCGCACCCCGTTCAACTGGTATACCCAGCCGGTGAAATGGTGCAGGGTGGTGGAGATCTGCTCGCCCTTGCGCTCAAACACCTTCCTGGCCTCGTCGCTCTGCTGCATCCACCAGAGTACGGTCGAGGGCGTGATCGTGCCGCCAGCAGACACTGAGGACTCGAGATCGACGACTTCATAGAACTCCTGGCCGAGTTGGCCGGTTTCGAGTGAGAACTCAACGGCACCGATGGCTATGATCGCCGCGTCCGGGCCGTTGCCCATGGTTTCAAGGTCTAAAGACACGTCAATACACGCCATCATCAATCTCCTTGTTGGTTATGAGCCTCTCGGCCCGGGCCTCGTCCTCCTCCTGCTGCCAGGCATCGGGGTCGAGGGGGTAGGTGTCAGTCGCTTCGCAGTAATCGAGATAGTCTTCGTAGGTGAGGATCATCGCTTACCTCCAGTATAGTGAACACAATCAGATACTTGGCACCATGGACAAAGACCCGACCTTCTTGCGGGGAAGCTCTCAGTCCTCCACGCCTCCTCCATCCGCTCCACCCGCGGTAGGAACTCCTGCCAGATCTTCGGAATATCCGCTTTCATTATCGGCTCTATGCCGGTGACCTGCTTGTGCGCCGTCCAGATATATTTGCCGCTGAACTCCTGCAGGTAGGGGCGGACCACGGCGAGGGCGGCGGCGCAGAGTTTGAGCTGGTCCGGGGCGTCCTTGATCTTGCCTCCGGTTTTGAAGTCGTAGAGGTTCACAGCGTTCTCCTTGACCTTGGTCACCACCACGTCGAGCTTGGCCCTGAACCATGCGTCCTTGGCGAACCAGGAGGTCGGCGCCATACCGCGGGTGAGAGTGACCTCGACCTCCGCTTCTACCTTGTGACCGGTGCGAAGGATGGCGGTGCAGTACGGCTCGACCGGGAGCAGGGCCTCCTCGTCTTTGTGGGGGATGCCCTTGAGGAAAAGCTCTCCTGCGCGGTGGACACGGGACCCCCAAATTGACGCGGCCGACTCTTGGAAGGGGACAGTGCAGTAGAACCTCGAGGCTGCATATCTGGCCGCGCAACCTTCATAGTCGGCGAGGGCGGTGAAGGACCATGAGAAAGGCTTGTTACGGGCGTTGAGGGGGGCGGTCATTTAGTCACCCGGTAGCACTCAAATTTTTCCGTATCCCTGGGGATATCCATGTAGTCAACCTGCGTAAGAGTCAGCACGGCGTCCGGCACCTGTACCCTCAATCCACACAGTTTCTCCAGGTCCACATTCCGTTCAATCACCTCCACCAACGGCCTCAGCTGCTCGACCGGCGTGCCCTGCACATCGACGATCCCACACTCTTCAAGGATCTCCCGGGCGCGGGTGACTGCGGAGGGTTCGGTTTTCGGTTCGCAATTACTGTGCATCTGCGCAAAGCCTGTAATATCTCCGAGGTTAGATGTAACAAAAAACGCCCCGCACGAACATGATATTTTCATCTCTTCTCCTTTGTAAAGTGACACCCTCGCAGACGGCCGGAGGAGCCCAGCCCTGCGAGGGCATCTAGGAAGGCACGATTAACTGTAAACTGATTGACAAGGTATTGCAAGAGTTATTTGTCAGCGGGTTTACTTTTATTTCGTGAACTTCTCCAAATCCACCAGATCGCCCCACGAGCCTCCGATCTTGGCGTCTACCGGGAACTTGATCGGCAGGTCACAGCCCCAGGCCTGCTTGTACGGCAGGTTCGACAGCTTATCCAGGAACACCTCCGAGGCCTGCAGGGCTTTATCCTGTGGGAAGATGAAAAACAAGCCGTCGTGCAATTCATAGTACAGATACCCTGAGAACTGCGGCAGCAGGTTACGTGCCACTGCCAGGGCCAAATACTTCTGATCTCCGCCGGTGCCTTGGATCGGGTAATTGATCGCTGTGCTCTCCAGCGGCCAGGCCTCCTTGCCTGCCCAGTTCCCTACCAACTGCACCCTGCGGCCTGCGTAGGTCTCAGCAAAGCCCAGGCGTTTGCACTTCTCAATCTGCCTGCCCCAGTAGCCGCCGTTGCGCTGGCCGGGATGTCCGCCGACGCCGACATAGGCCTGCCGGTAGATGCTCTGAGTCTGCTTAATGAAAATCTCATCGACATCGAGCTCATACTCTACACGAGCTTTTGTTGTGGCAGTTCGGGCACTTACGCGATACTGGTACGACAGGTTACAGAATTTTCCGGCCTTGCGTTTGAACGCTGCGTCGGCATCCCCAGCCTTGACCATTGCCACCAACTTCCGATAGTCACAAGATGCTACTCTCGCCCCCATATACCCGTGGGCGTCCTCGCCAGGGGCACACAGAGAGAGCATGGTTTCATCCCCAGAGGCTACAGCCATCCACCTGAACTCCTGGCCTGCAAAGTCGAACTCACAGAGCATATAGCCGGGAGGGGCCATGATCAGTCGGCGATACTCTTTCCCACGTTTCCATTGGTGCAGGGCAACCCCGACTGGCACTTCACAGTTCCTGGTAATGATATGAGTGCCCAGTTTCTTCGTGGTCTTCTCGACCTCCTCAGTGGCCTTATCCGAGCTGCCGTAGGTAATGCGGGAAGTGTAGGTACTGAAGATTTTCGCCTGCGGGCGCACCCTGCCATCGCCGTT
>Ga0209417_1003486_pt1 | contig 20943 bp, 19 predicted proteins | sample RifGroF2_FD_184002 | JGI IMG/M metagenome (GOLD analysis project Ga0209417, IMG submission 184002) | Groundwater microbial communities from Rifle, Colorado, USA - Groundwater F2 (SPAdes) (version 2) | ecosystem: Environmental > Aquatic > Deep subsurface > Groundwater | place: Rifle, Colorado... | reverse complement strand
CTTTTTTTAACCGGTTAATTTCTTCAACCAGTTTTATATCCTTACTTACCGGCTCATCAATAAATCCCTTCTCGTCGAGCATTAGCCGGATATCTTGTGGTTTCATCGCATGTATTTTAAAATTCATTAGATATGGATGCAAAAATATCAATTTCAACCGACAAAAATGAATCCATAACATCAAACCAACTGTCCGGGAAAAAAATGCCCTGATTAATTCTTTGTTTGATTCTGTTTTAAATGCTCTGAAACACGGTTTTACTTAGCAATTTCTTTGATTAATCAAATGATTACTCAAGCAAAAAAAAATATTTTATCAACAACTTATCAAGAAACGTATTGTTGATAAGTACCTTTTCGACACTCCATAATAAGTTGTAATTTTCATCGTGAAAAAGGGTGTTACGATTACGGGTTTTTACGGGTTTTAGGTTGTTTCAGTTTAATCAAATTGTCACACATTGATAACATTATAGTAAGGAACAAATAATTTTAATCATAAATCAAATAACTTTCTTTGTCCAGAATTTAAATTTATTTTTCTATGAAAAAGATGCTAAAATTTTATTTAGTGCTTATTGCTTTGTTCGTGGTTATCTTTTCCGGATATGCCCAGGTTACTACTTCTTCAATATCTGGTATTGTGAAAAGCGATAAGGATGAATTGTTAATCGGAGTAACAATTCAAGTTGAGCATTTGCCAACAGGTACGAAGTACTATGCTTTGACAAATAACCTTGGTGTATATGTGTTACCTGCAGTAAGAGTTGGTGGCCCTTATACCATACTGGCAAGTTTTGTTGGCATGGCGAATAAAACCATTACAGATGTAAATACCTCTTTAGGTGCAACAACCAACGTTAATTTTGTAATGGATGAAGAAGCAACAAATATTGATGAAGTGGTTGTTATGACTACTAGAAACAATGTATTCTCTAAAGAAAGAACTGGTGCAACACAACAATTCAGTAGAAGGGATGTGCAAAATATTCCAATTATGGGCGCCAGGACTATTGATGGAATTACCAAATATAACTCAAATGGAAATGGTAGTTCATTTGGTGCTCAAGATTCACGTTTGAATAATTTCACTATTGATGGTTCTGTATTTAATAATGGATTTGGTTTGGGATCTTCAGCCCAGGCTGGTGGAAGAACCGGTTCATCTGCAATTTCTTTAGACGCTATTGAGCAACTTCAAGTTAATATTGCACCTTACGATATCCGCCAGAGCGGGTTCACCGGAGCCGGAATTAATGCGGTAACTCGCAGTGGATCAAATAAAATTGAAGGTTCTGTATACCAAACTCAACGGGATAATAGTTCAAAATTTGTTGGTGATAATGCATATGGAGTTCCGGTTACTGCATCGAAATTTGATGAAAAAGTACAAGGAGTCCGTATTGGATTACCTATTATTAAAAACAAATTATTCTTCTTTGGTAACTTTGAAACCTTAAAAAAGACTGAGCCTGGAACAACATGGACTTCAACCGGTTCGCCCCTTGGAGGTTCGCAGGTTAGTAGGCCAACATATGCTAATATGGAAACTCTTTCGAAATTCATGAAAGAAAAATTCAATTATGAAACTGGCCCTTGGGAAGGTTATTCAAACTCAAACAAATCTGAGAAATTTTTGATTCGCTTAGATTGGAATATCAACGACAATCATAAATTGACAGCCCGCTACGTGCATCACAATTCGGATGCTGAAATCAATATTTCGAATTCAAGTTCGGCAGGTAATGGTAACAGAACACAATCTGCCCTTGCGATGTCATTTCAGAATAGCGGATACATCATTATGGATAATACCCGTTCAGCTGTTCTTGAGCTGAACAGTAAATTCTCTAATACCTTGCATAATAATTTGATTGTTGGATATGATAAACAAATTGAAGACAGAAAATATCGTTCTCAAATGTTTCCGACAATTGATATTAAGGAAGGCACCTCAACTTTAACATCAGTTGGGTTTGACCCATTTACCCCTGGCAATAAGTTAGATTATAACACGCTACACATTACTGATAATTTAACCAAATACGCAGAGAAGCACACCATTACTGCAGGTTTCAATTTTGAGAAATACAAGTCAAATAATTTATTTTACCCTGCTTCTAATGGTGTTTACATTTTCAATAGTTTAGCTGATTTTTATGCTGCGGCAAATGAAAGTTTAGCCAACGGTGGCCAACCATCAACAACTACATTGCCAGCACGGTTCCAATTTCGTTATTCTGCACTACCCGGGGCAATTGAACCATTGCAGGTGTTGAAAACAACTCGTTTGGATCTATATGTACAAGACCAATATACGGTAAACGATAAATTAAAAATATCTGTTGGATTAAGAAATGCTATCGTTAGTTTTGACCAATCATCCATTGAGAATCCTGCAATTACCGCAATGACGTTCGTAAACGGAGAAAAACACAACACATCCACAATGCCATCAACCCAGGTATTATGGGAACCACGCTTGAGCTTTAACTACGACGTTTTTAGAAACAGCAAAACACAATTACGTGGTGGTAGCGGGGTATTTACTGGTCGTCCGCCTTACGTGTTCATTTCAAACCAAATTGGCAATAACGGTGTTTTAACCGGTTATATCGACAGCGATAATAAAGGAACTACAAAATATGGATTTACTACTGACCCAGCTAAATATTACACGCCCGCGAATCCTACCTTACCAACTACATTTGATATTGCATTAACTGCTAAGGATTACAAATTTCCACAAGTTTGGAAAACCAATATCGCTGTCGATCAAAAACTACCATTAGGTTTTATTGGCACAGTAGAATACATTTACAACAAGAACTTAAATGCTGTGCATTATTATAACGCTAACCTGGATGCCCCTACAGGAAAATTCGCTGGTGTTGACCAACGTGTAATGTACGCAAGGACAGATGCCGGCGTAAGAATTAATGATAATGTTTCAAATGCAATTGTGTTAACAAATAAAGATGGCTCTTATTTTAATTCTTTAACTTTAAAATTGGAATATCCTTATAAGAATGGCTTATTTGGCTCAATTGCCTGGACTGTTTCTAATGCCAAAGACTATATGAGTGCTGGTTCAATTGCCAGTGGTAGTTGGACAGGTGCAAGAACTGTGAACGGGAATAATGAGATTAATTTGTCAAGATCAAATTTTGTTTCACCAAATCGTTTAGTAGGTTTATTAGGATATAAGATTGAATATGGTAAAAAGTATGGAGGTTCTACCTCTGTATCAATTGGTTATGTAGGCGATCAAGGTTCGCCATTCTCCTATACAATTAGTGGTGACATGAATGGCGACAGAATTTCGGGTAATGAATTAATGTTTATTCCTGCAAAAGGTTCGGATATTAAATTCCTACCTTTGGTTGTTGGTACGAGAACATATACCGAAGCTGAACAACAGGCAGCATTGGACGCGTTTATTAGCCAGGATAAATACCTGTCGGCTCACAGAGGTCAATATGCTGAAAGAAATGGCTCTGTATTGCCAATGTTGCACCGGTTCGATTTATCAGTAGTTCAAGACATCAATATTATGGTTAAGGGCTCTAAAAATACCTTGCAAGTTCGTGCTGACATTTTGAACTTTGGAAATATGCTGAATAATAAATGGGGTGTTTCCCGGCGGGTAACTAATCCATCGGTATTAGCTTATCAAACCTCTGTAGCTAATGAGCCAGTTTATAAATTAGCAACTCAAACATTGCCTGAAGGTGCCGTGCTTATTAAAGATACATTTAGCAGAAATTCTTCTGTGTTTGATGTTTGGACTGCTCAATTAGGTATAAGGTATATTTTTGGAAACTAGGTCCTGGATAGTCCTAAAATACTGGTGACTAATCATTGAATAACAAAATTGGATAAATAGAAGGCCGTCTCAAAACGAAATTTGGGACGGTCTTTTTTTGTGCAAACTGAAATGTGAAATACTAAACGAATACCGTTAAACATTGTAACTTTACACAAAAATAGATCCATGGAATCATGCCCCTTATCCTTAGCCGATATTCAGTCAGAACTGGCCGAAATCCGTGAAATTGCTGTAAGGAACAGCACTGAAAAAATGTTTGAAAAGGCCCTGTCGTGTATCGATCTCACTACTCTGAACCCAACTGATACAATCGGTTCGGTGGCTGCTTTTACCGAAAAAGTGAACCAATTTCCAGAGGCATTTCCGGGAATCAGTAACGTAGCAGCCATTTGTGTTTATCCAAATATGGCCCATACCGTAAAAAGCACATTGAAAGTTCCAAATGTGAAGATTGCAGCCGTTGCCGGAGGTTTTCCTTCATCAATGACTTTTACAAAAATTAAAATTGAAGAAGCACAACTTGCCGTGGTTGCCGGTGCCAACGAAATTGACATCGTTTTGCCTTTGTGGGCCTTTCTTGAAGGCCATTACGAAACCTGCACCAACGAAATTTCGGCCATTAAAAAAGCCATTGGTGATGCCCATTTAAAAGTAATTCTGGAAACCGGTGTTTTGAATGTTGATCAAATTTGGCAGGCATCGATTCTGGCAATTGAGGCAGGAGCCGATTTTATCAAAACTTCAACCGGCAAAATGCCACAGGCCGCATCGCCCGAAGCTGCTTTTGTGATGTGCCTGGCGATCAAGCAGCATTTTGAGGAAACCGATCAAAAAATCGGGTTCAAACCGGCAGGAGGAATCGTAACTCCGGAAGATGCAATCCTGTATCTCACTATTGTTCAGGAAATACTGGGTAACGATTGGTTAAACCCTGAGTTGTTCCGCATTGGCGCCAGCCGTTTGGCCAATAACCTGCTCAAAAAAATTACTGGCAGTGACGTAAAACATTTTTAGCTAGAAGCTGTTTAATTGAACAAAAATCCAAAATTCAATTAACATCATTTTTAAATTATGGCACAAATTACATTAAAAGGAAACGCAATTCAGACCATAGGTGAACTGCCTGCAAAAGGAACAAAAGCTCCTGATTTCGAACTGGTTAAAAACGATCTATCCAAAGTTTCGCTGAAAGATTTCGCCGGACAGCGGTTGGTTCTCAATATTTTCCCAAGTCTGGATACCGGAACCTGTGCGGCTTCTGTTCGCCGTTTTAACAAGGAAGCAGCCAATCTGGAAAATACAAAAGTTCTCTGCATCTCACGTGATCTACCTTTTGCACAGGCTCGTTTCTGCGGAACTGAAGGTATTGATAATGCCATCACAGCATCCGATTTCGTTAGCGGCAAATTTGGTCAGGATTACAAGTTGCTTATTTCAACCGGACCATTAGCTAATTTACTTTCACGTTCAGTAATTGTTTTGGACGAAAACCACCAGGTAATTTACACCCAACAAGTTCCTGAAATTGTTGACGAACCGAATTACGATGCAGCTTTGGCTTCGTTGAAGTAGAACGAAAAAATACGACATTTCGGAAAGCTGTTTGCCTGGTGCAGACAGCTTTTTTTGTGCCCATAAATTTCGGAAAGATTGTTATATTTGAAATAATCAGTCTGATTAAAATCAAATCAAAATGACCCGGAAAGACGAGTTAAGGCTATTTGAAGATAAAAAAGTTCGCACCGTTTGGGATGGAGAACAGGAAAAATGGTTTTTGTCCATTGTAGATGTAATTGGTGTTCTAACTGACAGTCCTAACCCAAATAACTATTGGAAAGTACTTAAGAATAGACTTAAGAAAGAGGGAAACCAGTCGGTTACAAATTGTAACCAACTGAAAATGCAATCGGCAGACGGGAAATTCTATAAAACCGATGTGGCTGATGTTGAACAATTTTTCAGGCTAATCCAATCTATTCCATCGCCCAAAGCTGAACCTTTCAAACTGTGGCTTGCCGAAGTAGCCCGTGAGCGATTGGACGAAATGGACGATCCGGAACTGGGAATAGATCGAATGCTGGAGTATTACCATCGAAAAGGTTATTCAACCAACTGGATCAATCAACGACTTAAAAGTATTGAAGTTCGCAAAGAGCTGACTGATGAATGGGAACAACGCGGAGTTAAACAAGGTCAGGAATATGCAACATTAACCGATATTATTACACATGGCTGGTCGGGATTGACAACCAAACAATACAAACAACTCAAAAGCTTAAAAAAAGAGAGTCTTCGGGATAATATGACCAACCTCGAATTGGCGCTAAATACGCTTGCAAAAGCCACTACAACTGAGATTTCGAAACAACATCAGCCCAAAACTCCGGAAGAAAACAGAAAAGTAGCTGCCCGCGGCGGCTCAATTGTGGGTAATACCCGCAAAGAAATTGAAGCCAATATTGGTAAAAGCATCGTTTCACCGCTAAATGCAAGAAAAATCAAACAACTGCCTGAAAACGGAATTGAGAATTGAAGACGAATTGATTCTAAATTTTTCAGCCACCCTCAACAATAACTTCTTTAGGAATGTTCTAGCAGGAAAACAACTACTATGCACCCTGTTTTAAAGGAAAACATTCAGGAGATAGGCAAGCCTTATTCCGATCTTCATTTTTTACTCGAATGCTTTGCCGAGGTTCTCGAAGCAAACAATGAAAACGAACTCGTAACCTACATTCCCTGGCTCAATACACAGGTTTTCACTCCGAAAACTGAGCACGAACAAAAGACAATTCATCTGTATTCCATTTGTTTTCAGATGCTTAACCTGTGTGAAGTGAATTGGGCAGTTCAAAGCCGGCGGAATAAACAGCAACAGCAAGGGTCGCAAAGTGTAAACGGAAGCTGGGCACATACTTTTTCAGAATTGAAACAATCGGGTGTTCCACAGGAAGAAATTGTTACAGCGCTTTCACAGCTTGAGATTGAACCGGTAATGACCGCGCACCCTACCGAGGCCAAAAGAACGGTGGTACTGAAATATTACCGCGAACTTTACCTGCAACTGGTTATGCTCGAAAACCCGGTTTATACCGTTCTTGAGCGCGATCAGATCCGGTCGGGTATCAAAGAATTGCTAACCCGGCTTTGGTTCATCGACGATATTTACCTCGAAAAACCGCAGGTGGAAACCGAACTCGAAAATGTTTTACACTACCTCACCAAGGTTTTTCCTGATGTATTTGAATTGCACGACCGGACGCTGATGCAAGCTTGGAATGAAGCCGGATTCCAATCGAAATCGTTACAAAACTACCGGTCGATGCCAAAAATAAGCCTGGGTTCCTGGGTGGGTGGCGACCGTGATGGGCATCCATTGGTAACTCCTGAAATTACCCAATTTACGCTGCAACGATTGCGAACAGAGGCTTTAAATTTAACCAGTCAACGCCTGAATTTACTGGCTGACAGCCTGAGCATTTACACTGCTGAAAACACATTGTCCGCTGAAATTCAAAAGCGGAAATCGGTGCTGGAAAAGCAAATTTCGGATATTTCGGAGAATATCCAATTCAGTTCGGCCTCACGCGAACCATTCAGGCAATTTGTACTTCTGTTGATCGAAAAACTACCGGTGAAACAAAACATTTCAGGAGGAAATATCCAACTAGCGCCGAACAAATGGAGCTACACAAATTCCGGCCAATTAATTACCGATCTGGAAATGCTGCTTCAGGCACTTTCCAGCTGGGGCGCACCCATGCTGGCCATCAACGAAGTGAACAAGGCGCTGCGTTTCGTGCAAAATTTTGGCTTTCATCTTGCACATCTGGATATCCGGCAAAACAGCGAATTTTATCAGAAAGCTTTTCATGGCCTTCTGGAAGATGTCGATACATCCAGTTTTTTCATGAATACCGATGGTTCGATTGATAAAAAGCTTTTGCTTCAGGAGTTAAACCTTTACCGGCCTTTTACCCATAGCTACTCCGGAAATATTCCTGAAACGGCAAATGCTTTGGGCTATCTGAGTGTTCTGGCTGAACACATACGGAAATACGGCACCAATGCGTTGGGTTCGATGATTGTAAGCATGACGAAAAAGGTGGACGATTTATTCACTTTTTATCTGCTTGCCCGCGAAGCAGGATTGTATATAAAAACCGAGTCAGGACCTGCTTGTCAATTGCCGGTTGTGCCTTTGTTCGAAACTATCGACGATTTGCATCGCGCGCCGGCCATTCTGGATGAGTTTTTGGCGCATCCGGTAACTCGCAATACGCTTCAGTTACAAGCTCAGCGGAAAGGCTATTTAAAGCCTGTTGCCGAAGTGATGATTGGTTACAGCGACAGCAATAAAGACGGCGGAATTCTATCGAGTCTCTGGCACCTGTACGAAGCGCAACATGAGTTGGCCCAAATTGGACGAAAACACGGCGTTGACATCCGTTTTTTCCATGGAAAAGGAGGAAGTATCAGTCGTGGCGCCGGCCCGATACACTGGTTCCTGAAAAGCCTTCCGCCAGAATCGTTGTGCGGTAAACTACGGCTCACGGAACAAGGCGAAACCATCGAACGAAAATATGCCAACAAGGTCAACGCAGCCTTCAACCTAGAATTGCTTACTTCAGGAACCCTGCGAAATGCCTTACTGAATACCCATCAGTTTGATCCTGAATTATTTGAATTGGTCGGATTTATGGCTCACGAAAGTTTTACGACTTACAACGCGCTTACCCGTCATCCGAGCTTTATCCGGTTTTTCGAACAGGCCACGCCCATCGATGTGATTGAAACCAGCAAAATTGGCTCACGACCATCGCGCCGGACGAATCAGCGCACCCTGAACGATTTGCGCGCCATTCCCTGGGTTTTCAGCTGGACGCAAAGCCGCGTAAACATTACCAGCTGGTATGGTGTTGGCAGTACGCTCAAACTAATTAAAGAGCAATATCCTGAAAAATATTCCTTACTTCGCAATCTGCTGATCTCACATCCATTGCTTAGGTATATCCTGACCAATGTCGATTCGGGGTTGGCAGCAACCGATCCTGAAATTATTGAACTTTATGCATCTCTGGTCGATGACGAACAAGTAAAAGATGATATTTTGCCGCTCATTTTATCCGAGTTTCAGCTTACAAAAAGCCTGTTAGCCGAATTACTCGAAAAACCGTTTGAGGAACGAAGAAAGAACCATTTTTATTCGACACGGCTGAGGGCTGTTGCTTTGGATTTAATGCATCAGGTACAAGTAAACACACTGCGCCACTGGCGAAACGAGAAAGACTCGGAAAACCCGGAGACTGCCAATCAGCAGAATATTATTTTGCTGAAAACCATTAATGCCGTGGCAAACGCATTGGGATCAACCGGATAGTCCGGTATCATTATTATATTACCATCTGTGAAATAAATCACAAATTTAAGTTTCAGCCCTATGGAAAAAATAATCGGTCAGCATTTTGAATCATTTTCAACCATGGCGGAAGCCTCTCATAACGCAGTACTTAACATTGCTGAACGTGAAGGAATTGAAATGAAAAAGATCATTGTAGCAACCTCATTTTGTTTCGATGAGCTAAATCACCACCAGGCAAAAATGAATCTGCATTCACCCCAGGGAACATTTATAATGGGCGGATTGGCTGGCTATCCATTTGTTGGCGATATTGGTTTAACGGCTTTTGCCGATCACGTTCCTGATGGCGGTGCCGCCTTGTTTATCTTCGGTTCGCACATCGGAATTTCGTGCTCAGGTGAAGTTGGTAAAATAAAACGGGTTGGACAGCACCGGCATACCAATACCTGCGGGGCATTAATGATGGTTCAGAATCATGTTTTGTCAACACAATTTCATAAAGTTGATGCTGCTGACTATTCCGCGTTTCAGCCCGAATTTTTGGCTCTCAGGTTGTTACCTATGGCAGATGATATCAGAAAAGCCGATGTTCCCATTCTGAAAACGACACATTTGGTATACGATGAAATTGAAAATGAAATTCTGAAACTGATTATTAATAATCCGTTACTGCAATCGGAGTTTCCGGTTTATATTTTAGGAGGAATTGTAATCAATACAGATGAAAATTTGCCTAACTATTTCTCGCAGAAAGTATTTCGGAAGGTACATTAACCCAAACAACAAGGTCTGTAAATGAAATGACTTGAAAAACTAACTGGTGAGTTAATTCTATTTCTTTCGTGTGGTTGAATAATTCACCAACTCAATCAAAGCTGACCGGGATTCACTTTCAGGAAATTCCATGATTCCGGCAATGGCTTTATCGCTGAATTCAGTCATTCGCTGAGCTGCATATTCCAATCCACCACGACTGACCACCAAATCTACCAACTCTTTCACTTTGGCCTGATTCTTATTTTTTCGCTTAATCAGTCTCAAAATCCGGCTGCGCTCGCCCGATTCGCAATTGTTGAGCACATAAAGTAAAGGCAACGTAATTTTCTTTTCCTTGATGTCGTTTCCGGTAGGTTTCCCCAATATTCCTTTGCTCTGGTAGTCGAAAATATCATCCTTTATCTGGAAGGCAATTCCTGCATCAAGCCCAATTTGAAACATTTTTTCTACCACCTCATCGTCTTTTGTAACCGATGCGGCACCAATAGCCATGCTAGTTGCGATTAAGGAGGCTGTTTTCTTTCGTATGATTTCGTAATAGGTTTCGTTGTCAATATCCAGTTTCCGGCTTTTGCGCATTTGCAGTATTTCTCCTTCGCTCATATCTTTTACCGCCCGTGAAATCAGGTGTAGAAATCGATATTCTTTATGATCAAGTGTGTTAAGAAAGCCACGGGCCAAAATGAAATCGCCAACCAAAACAGCGATTTTATTTTTCCATAAGGCATTTATGGAAAAGCTTCCACGACGTTCATACGATTCGTCAACCACGTCATCGTGAAGCAATGTTGCTGTGTGTAGCAATTCGATAGAAGACGCCGCTAAATGAGTAGATTCATTAAATTCGCCACATATTTTGGCCGACAGAAAAACGAACATCGGGCGCATTTGCTTCCCTTTTTTCCGGAGAATGTACCGGATAATGATTTGAAGAAGTGGAATGTCACTTTTAATGGCTTCTTTGAAATAGCTTTCAAATCTATTAAGTTCTTCCTTTATAGGTGTTTGTATAATATCCAAAGAAGTCATTCTGGCTTTTTATGAGTGTCTCAAAATTAGAAAATATATTTACTTTTCACGAACACAAATATTCATATATTTGTATTTGTAAAACTCAACTTATGCTTAATATCCAGGAATTAGATTCGAATCGTTTAGAAATGGCCGCAAGCATGCTGAAAGCCATAGCACATCCTGTACGCGTGGCTATTTTAAAGCATTTGGAAGGTGGTAAAAAATTAACTGTTACCGAAATACATGAACTTTTGGGAATTGAACAATCAACCACTTCCCATCATCTGGGTATTTTAAAAGACAAAGGGGTTCTATGCTCCCGAAGGGAAGGTAAAAATACCTTTTATTACCTGAAACATGATATTCTGAGTCAGATTGTTGACTGTCTGCAGCGCTGCACTTGCGAATAAAGAAAAGGATCCAATTTCTTCAGAAAGATCGGATCCTTTTTTAATTTCGACCTCCATAAAACCAAATCATGGCAAAAATCAGGGTGACCAAGCAATTCAGTTTCGAAATGTCGCATGCACTACTCAATTACGACGGGCTTTGCCGCAATATTCACGGCCATTCGTACAAGTTGCAGATTACCGTTACAGGCGAACCTATACAGGCTCCAGGAAGTCCCAAAGATGGAATGGTCATCGATTTTAGTATTCTTAAAAAAATCATACAGCAACACATTGTGAGCCCATTTGATCATTCGCTGATGATCAACGAAAATGCGCCGACCGATAAGCTCGACGCTTTGGGACAGATGTACGAACGCCATCATGTGGTACCTTTTCAACCCACCTCCGAAAATATGGTGGTATATATCGCCGAAAAAGTGAAACCACTTTTGCCTGAACATTTGCAACTTTTCAGCGTTCGATTGTACGAAACAAGCAATTCGTATGCAGAGTGGTACGCCGAAGACAATTGATAAGCCTCCCCTAAATCCCCCTTAGAGGGGACTTGAAGAATGCCAGACAAATTGTAAATCGTAAATAAATAAATTGTAAATCGTCAGAAAATGACAGCACACAACAACACTGATAAACGACTTTTCCTGTTAGATGCTTACGCGTTGATTTATCGTTCGTATTTCGCGTTCATCAAGAACCCCCGCTTCAATTCAAAAGGACTAAATACCTCGGCCATGCTGGGATTTGTAAATATTCTGGAACAATTGCTGAAAGAACAAAAACCCACACACATCGCGGTTGTTTTTGACCTGAATGTGCCCACTTTCCGGCACGAAATGTTTGAGGCATACAAAGCCAACCGAGAAGCAATGCCCGAAGATCTTCAGAAATCAATCCCATACATCCGGAAAATCATTGAAGCATACCATATTCCAATTCTGGAAAAAGCTGGTTTTGAGGCCGATGATGTGATCGGCACTTTGGCCAAAAAAGCCGAAACGATGGGTTATACCACTTACATGATGACGCCCGACAAAGATTACGCGCAGTTGGTTTCCGAAAATATTTTCATGTACAAACCATCCAAAGGTGGTGAGGCTCCTGAAGTCTGGGGCATTCCTGAGGTTCAGCAAAATTTTGAGGTGGACGAACCCTGGCAGGTCATCGATGTACTTGGATTGATGGGCGACTCGGCTGACAATATTCCGGGCTGCCCGGGTGTTGGCCCAAAAACAGCCATGAAGTTGATTTCTGAATTTAAATCGGTAGAGGGACTTTACCAAAACATCGATTCGCAGAAAGGAAAACTAAAAGAAAACCTCGTTGAATTTGAGCAGCAGGTTCGCATGTCGCGAAAACTTGCCGAAATTATTCTGGATGTTCCGGTTGAGTTTGACGAGGACAAAATCGTGATGGAAGATCCCAATTTTCAGAAACTCAACGAAATCTATTCTGAACTCGAATTCCGCCAACTGATTAAAAAACAAGAGACAAAGCCACAAGTAACACCCGATAACGTTTTTGAACAGGGAACTTTATTTGGTTCTCCGATGGCACCTCCCCAGGAAAAACCTGTTGAGAAAAGCAATCTGGAATCCATTGACACCATTCCGCACCAGTATTACCTGATTGAAACCTCCGAACAGCGCGCCAGTCTACGTGCAGAACTTTCGGTGCAAAAGGAATTTTGCTTCGATACGGAAACCACCGGCCTCGATACCATGACTGCCGAACTGGTTTGCTTGTCGTTTTCGTTCCGGAGTCACGAAGCCTATTGCGTGACTTTGCCCGCCAACCGTCAGGAAGCCACCGAAATTGTGCATGAATTCCGACTGGTTTTTGGCGATGAAAAAATCCTGAAAATCGGACAAAACATCAAATACGATCTTTCGATTTTGAAGAACTATGGACTTGAAATTCGCGGTCCGCTGTTCGATACCATGATTGCGCATTACCTGATTCAGCCTGAAATGAAGCACAACCTGGATTATTTGTGCGAGCAATACCTGAATTTTCAGAAAATTACCACCGACACGCTGATTGGCGGCAAAGGTTTATTCGAGAAAACCATGCGCGATGCAAATCTGGAGCAACTGCGCGACTACTCGTGCGAGGATGCTGACCTTACTCTCCAGTTGAAATACGCTGTTGAAAAAGACCTTGACAAAAATGGTACCCGCAAACTTTTTGATGAAATTGAAATGCCGCTAATCTATGTTCTGGCCGACATGGAAATTGCCGGGGTAAATTTAAATACTTCGGAATTAAAGATTTACGCCGGAGTTTTAAGTAAGCAAATTGTCGATATTGAAAAGGAAATTATTGAAATGGCCGGCGAAAATTTTAATGTTTCCTCGCCCAAACAGTTGGGAGTCATCTTGTTCGAGAAACTGAAAATAGATCCGAACGCTAAAATGACCAAGACCAAGCAATATTCAACTGCCGAGGAAACGCTTGAAAAATTGGCTGACAAGCACCCGATTATTGCCAAAATTCTCGATTACCGGGGACTGAAAAAACTACTTTCAACTTATGTCGAGGCTTTGCCTTTGCTGATCAATCCAAAGACTAAAAAGCTGCACACGAATTACAACCAGGCGATTGCAGCCACCGGGCGACTGAGCTCAACAAATCCAAACTTGCAAAACATTCCTATTCGCGATGAAAATGGCCGCGAATTGCGCAAAGCATTTATTCCATCAGACAGCGAACACACCTTCCTTTCTGCCGATTACTCGCAAATCGAACTGCGCATTATGGCCGCGTTGAGCAAAGACACCCAAATGATGGAAGCTTTCCGGAATAATCAGGATATTCACTCGATCACTGCCTCCAAAATATACAAAATACCACTCACTGAGGTTACTTCGGATATGCGCCGGAAAGCTAAAACCGCAAACTTCGGAATTATTTACGGCATTTCGGCTTTCGGATTATCAGCACGGCTCAATATTCCGCGCACCGAAGCCAAAGAATTGATCGACGGTTATTTTGAGAACTTTCCGGATATTAAAAAATTCATGGATTCGAGCATCGAAAATGCCCGGAATGTCGGTTTTGTGGAAACCATAAAAGGACGGAAACGTTACCTCAACGACATCAATTCGGCCAATGCCGTGGTACGTGGCGTGGCCGAACGAAATGCAATCAATGCGCCTATTCAGGGTTCGGCTGCCGATGTAATTAAAATTGCAATGGTCAACATCTGGAAAGCGATGAATGAGCAAAAACTACAGTCGAAAATGATCCTTCAGGTACACGATGAGTTAAATTTTGATGTTTGGAAACCAGAATTGGAAAAGGTGAAAACTATTGTAAAACATGAAATGGAAAACGCGGTAAACATTGGAGTACCACTGACTGTTGAAATGAACGCAGGCGACAACTGGCTGGATGCACACTAGCCTTCGACAAGCGTTCGACTGAGCTCACGCCGAAGTCTCAGGCACCGTCAGCATCTTCACCAACGAATTGATTAATGGATGATGGAAACACTTTTTACAGAGGATGAATACAGGGAGGCGCTAAAAAGGTTTTTGGAAATTTGTGATGCTCCGGAAGATAGTCCCGAAACAGATGACCTTGAAAAACTGATGTATTTGCTGGAAACTTATGAACAGGAAAACTGCTCTTAAAAGAGTGGTCAGTTTTCAGTCACAGTAATCAGGTTATAACTCGCATCACGAATCTCGCGTCACGCAACTTACCACTAGAAGCTCCTGAAAATCTCCGCCACGGCAGCATTGTATTTCAGCAAACTCCCCGATTTTTTGACCAGTTTCATTGTCTTGTGCGGATTTTCAAATGATTCGCTGAAGTAGGTCCAGAATTGATTCATCTTCGTCAGAATATGACCACTGCCTTCAAGCCGGGCAGAATAAGATTCCAGAAGACGATCATGAAATTCCTTTTTTCTCCTTACAAGTTCTTTTGCTTCAAAAACATGGCCTTTCAATTTCATTGGAAGTGCAGGGTCAATTAGCATTCCACGACCAATCATCCAGGTTGTTTGGTCAGGCCAAATGATATTCAACTCCTGAAAATCGGCTTCAGTAAAAATGTCGCCGTTGTACACCATCGGATGTTTCATCATTGACATCGCATCAGTGAAAAGCAAAGGATTGGCTCTTCCATCATACATTTGGGTGGCAGTACGCGGATGAAAAATGACTTCTGTCAGTGGGAATTGGTTCAATACCTCAGCAATTACCCTGAAATCCTGATCGTTTGCCATTCCCGCCCGCATTTTCACTGAAAAATTTACCTGAAAACCTTGTCCGTACAGTTGTCTCAGACTTTCATGCAGAGCCTCCGGTTTTTCGAGCCATGCCGCACCCCGTCCTTTATTGGTAGCCATTGGGTATGGGCAGCCGAGGTTCAGATTAATTTCCGTATAACCGTAATTAACCAGTATAGTCACCAGATCAAGCAGCTCATTTCCATCAGAAAACAGAACCTGCGGTACGACAGGCTGAGCCACATTGTTTTCAGGGAGAACTTCCCTTAAGGACGACTTTTTTATCTCCCTTCCCTTTCCATAGGTCAAATACGGAATGAAATATTTATCAACACCGCCAAATACTTCAGAAAAGACCTTCCGAAATGTAAAATCGGTGAATCCCTGCAGGGGAGCCTGGTATATTTTGAGCTTACTATTATCCATTGGTATTTTAATTTTACTGAATTAGCCACACAGATTGGCAAAATGAAAGCTATTAATTCACTACTTTTGCGCCCACAAACTTATATAATTGGCCGGCGGTATGCAATCGAATCAATTCAAATCAGACTCAGTAACCTCAACCCTGAATTTGAATGCAGCTTTTCTTGACTCAAATGCTTTTAAAACCGGAAAAGAACTGGTTGATTCTAATTTGCTCGATTCTACCGTACTCGACTCATTAAATGCCAATTACATTGCTCCAGACAGTGTTATTATTTTCGGGCGAAAGCTGGAATGGTCACAGTTCAGAAAAGCTTATGATCCGGTCTTCGATTATCAGAAAAAGCTGATTCAGCCAATTCCATTTGATTCACTTCATACGGTACTCAAAAAAGTTGAGGTTGTTTTTCCCGGCAAAAAAATTTTCAGGTCAAATCCCGACTGGCTGATTGGTGTGCTGGTATTATCGATTATCCTTTTTGCAACGGTACGGTTGATTTTTAACAAATACCTGAGCCAGCTTATTCAATCGACAACAAGTTATTCAACGTTTACCCGCCTATTCCGCGAACGCTACTTTAACTTATTTCACGCGTCTTTCCGCCTTGATGTAATTTTTAGTCTTGTCATGGCGCTTTTCTTTTATCAGATTCTGAACAATTTTAAAATCAATCTCGGATTTTCGAAATCCTATTCCGTTTACCTAATCTGCCTGCTAATTGTCATCGGATATTTTATTGCAAAAAAACTGATCTATTATATTTTAGGTGTTTTGACGGAAAGTACTTTTGAAGTGCATGAATATCTGTTCAGTATCACCGTTTTTAATCGGGTACTTGGATTGTTTTTACTTCCGGTTACAGCCACAATTGCATTTGTTCCCTTAACCAAAGTTGAACCGGTACTGGTTGTAGGCCTTGTCATTGTTGCCATTTTCTATTTAATGTCGCTTATTCGTGGTGGTAAAATTTTCTTGAAAAAACATTTTTCTATTTCATATTTGATTTTATACCTTTGTACCCTTGAATTTTTACCATTACTTCTGATCTACAATTTATTATTGATATAGGTAGAAAAGAATTAATTAAAAAGCAAATACCTTGAAGATCAAGAAAATATTAGTTTCGCAGCCCAAACCTGATACTGCCAAATCACCTTATTTCGATCTGGCTGAAAAAAATAATGTGCAGGTTGACTTTCGCCCGTTCATCCAGGTTGAAGGTGTTTCGGCAAAAGAGTTCAGACAAACCAGAGTGCAAATACTTGATCATACGGCGGTTATATTTACCAGTCGTACAGCCATCGATCATTTTTTCAGAATTTGCCCCGAACTTAGGTTAATCATTCCGGATACCATGAAATATTTCTGTAATTCGGAAGCAACCGCTTTTTATTTGCAGAAATACATCGTTTACCGAAAACGAAAGATCTTTTATGGAGCAGGTAAATTTTCGGATTTGATCGATGTGATGAAAAAACACAAAGAGGAAAAGTTTCTTCTTCCCTTGTCCCAGATTGGACAACCAGAAATTACCTCGTTGCTCGACAAAACCGGATATCAATACACTAAGGCCATTATTTACAATACGGTAAGCAGCGATTTATCTGATCTGAAAAATGTAAATTACGATATCCTTGTATTTTTCAGCCCTTCAGGAATTCAATCGCTGTTGCAAAATTTTCCGGGATTTGCCCAGGATGATACAAAAATTGCTTGTTTTGGACCAGCAACCGCCAAAGCAGTAGTCGAAGCAGGATTAAGACTTGACATTGAAGCTCCTACAGCTGAAGCACCTTCAATGACTATGGCATTGGAGCAATTCATTAAAAAGCATAATAAAGCGCAATAACAATCAGGAAAGAGGAAAAGGGAAAGGGGAAAGTGCTCTTTATTAAAACAATATTACAAAAAGGGGAAAACAGATTTCCCCTTTTTTATTGTATTTTAGAAGGATGGAAGGACTTACGTTTCATAAAGAAGAAAGGCTTCGGAGCCAAAAAATTATCGGAGAACTATTCACCTTCGGCGAATCTTTTTTAGCCTATCCACTAAAGGTCGTTTTCCTGAAATCCGATTCTCCGGAGTCATATCCGGTACAGGTCGCCTTTACTGTTTCAAAACGGAATTTTAAAAAAGCCGTAAAGCGAAATCTTCTGAAAAGACGCATGCGTGAAGCATACCGCCTGAACAAAACCAGCTTTTACGAAGAATTAGCAGCCAAAAACCTCCACATTGCCATCATGTTTGTTTTTATAGGCAAAGATGTGGTTGAATATCCAGCTATCGAAAAAGGCATGAAATCGGCCTTAAAAAAGGTGCTGGCAAAAGTTTAGGAAATTTCATCAGGCGGTAAACCTGCACTATCTAACAGCCTTTTTTATGTATATATTCCCTTCCATGTTTTTCATCAGCATTTCGGCTCCCCCGCCATTGATCTTTCCATAAACCCAATCATCTTTTTTGATATTATACATACCGGATGCGTTGGTTTTATCAACTTTGGATGGAGTTTTATCAATAACCATTTCAAAATCGCTGAATATTTCTCCGTTATCAGATTTTAATTTCAGATTGGCTTTTGTGTCTGCGGGAAAAGTTACATTGACATCGCCATTTAGAGTTGAGAACGCCATTGGATCATTAGTATCCAACTTATTGAAAGTTACCACAATGTCTCCATTTACCGTATTGGCAACAACAGAACCCGAAATATTAGTTAGGGTAATTTTTTCAAGTATTTTTAATTCCTGTTCTTTTTCTATTTGGGCATCAGTGTAATGCTCTCCTATTATTCTTGTTTCATAATCCTTCGCATCCGTGTGGGCCGGGGTTTTCTTTACTTTTTTGAAATGATCGTACACAGTATTTCTCGCGATCCGATACATCCAAGTTTTAAATTCACCGAAGCCCATAAATCCATCGTTGTATTTCAACATCCGGATAAAAACATTCTGAACCAAATCTTCGCTTAACTCTTTCTGACGCGTCATGTTGTAAAGAAACCGGAACAACTGACGATGATATCGTTCATACAACAGGCCCATTTTATCGACGTCGCCATTTTTTACCTTTAGCATTATTGCATTGTCAGAGAGAGTATCCAAGTATCGATGGTTTTATTTGCTTCAATTTAAACTGTTAACCTTCGTAAAAGAAAAAGGTTACAGGAATTTTGTGAATTTCTGTAACCTGCTTCAAAGAATAAAATGCTTTGGACGTATGATTTGCGTCGTCTTGACCAATTGAGCTTATCGTAAATAAAAAATCCGGTTTGATTTCTTTTCCAGAATCAGGTAGAAGTTATCGTGCTTTGCAATGATGTATTTGTCGCAAGTTAAATCTGCTTTCGGAATAAACCACTTCGGATACCGGGGTTTATTAATTTTTTCAATCCTTTCGAACAACGAATCTTTCTCAGCAATTAAATAGCTTTTAATAACCGATTCGTATTCCGGCCGGCTCCTAAAATCAAATTTACCGAAAAGATGTTTGTTCTGATTATCGTAGGTTTCCTGAATACCGGAAGCGTCATCTCCAAGTATTTCAGGGAACCACCCGTTGCTGATAAAATCATACTCCGCTAATTCCTGGAAGGAATGAAAATCCACCTGAGGAGATTCATTGCAGGAAGAAAGACAGAAACAGCCGATTAAAAACAAAGCAATTTTACTGATTTTACCATTTTGGATGATCCGATTTCAACGGTTGGAAATATCATTCAGAGGCGGATTGCGTCCGCCGGCTGGCGGATGTCAGACCCGAGTACTCGGGTCTGAGCGGAAAGATGCACACCAAAAACCACTACTGCCGCACTTGACGGGTAGCTGAAGTTAGTGGCTGGCGTTATCTATTCTGGAAGAAAAACTAACAAGATTAAGCAATACTCTTACTTCGCCGGGATGTCTTATTATTTCGAATTTGTTTCTTGGCACTATGCAATTTCTGTGCTTTTATAAATTCGCTGATAGCTTTTTCTTCTTCCTTTGTCATAGGATTTTCGCCACCAATAAAATCCACATCAAGTTCTTTTGATTTATGTTTCATTTGGGAAAATATTTATTGATGAGTTTTAGTGCTGCATTAGTATAAATTATCATAGTTCGTCCGCCGATATGCACAGCCCCTAAAGTGTCAATATAGTGTTGAACTAATTGTGTTTTAGAGAAAAAGGAAACATTACCTTCATGTCCTCGTTGAAAAGCAAGCTTACAAGCGAAAGCAACTAAATTACCAGGAACACCAGCATAAACTTTGGTTATTCCCTTGTTAAAAGGCGCACTTTCAAGCAGGTGCATATAAACATGATCGGACTTTACTTCAAGACTTATTAGTCCCTGAATAACTGATTGATTATTCACAATAGTCAGCTTATAAACATCTCTTTCAGGTTGTTTCAATTCTAATCTCCAGTCAAATTGCCAGCCGTTTTTCTTGATTACTGTCTTGAGGTCCGAAATTGAAATAATGGAAATATCTGTTGCAAAATTGTCACCTGTAACAATATTTTCGATAGAGTTGGTCAGTTTGTCAACCTCAAAATCAAGACCTATTTTCTGCGACTTTTTCATTGAACAAAGATACAAAATAAGCACTTATGAAATTATTTTCAGCACATAAGTTTCAAGTTGATTCTGCCGAGCCAGTCGAGTAAGCAAAGGGAGTTACACCCTAAGCCTCTCACGGAACCGTACGTGATAGTCTCCCATCATCAGCTACCCGTCAAGTGCGGCCCCGAGTACTCGGGGTGGTTTTCGGTGGGCATCTTTCCGCTCAGGCTGCTTTTCGGCTTGACAGGAAATCGCCCGCAATCCGCCCCTTCTATGTTGTAATCCAAATTTTTTATTCTTTATTTTTAAATTATTTTTCTATTATTCAGTCAGTTAACTTTAT
>Ga0209417_1003484_pt1 | contig 20971 bp, 21 predicted proteins | sample RifGroF2_FD_184002 | JGI IMG/M metagenome (GOLD analysis project Ga0209417, IMG submission 184002) | Groundwater microbial communities from Rifle, Colorado, USA - Groundwater F2 (SPAdes) (version 2) | ecosystem: Environmental > Aquatic > Deep subsurface > Groundwater | place: Rifle, Colorado... | reverse complement strand
TTTGAAGAAATGTATAAAATTTATTCCATGAAAAAAGGAGAAAGATCGAGTGTTTTTCAGCCTTATGATAAGACGGGAACTAAAAAAGATGTTTTTACATGGTATTTAAGGCTTCATTACGATAAAAACAACGGTGTAAATGATTTTGGGATTGTAAGGGTAGAAATCCCCGCTAAAGACGAGTTAATTGCTAAAGTTGATGAGATAAGCTCCTGGATTTTGTTGGAAACAAAGCCTGTAGGTTTTCCTGCTTCCCGTTGGGACAGAATGATTTACCCGATTAAATACTGCGAAGATTATTTAAAATCAAAAGCTCCTAGTTGGACAATGATTGAAAGCATTAAATAAAAAGAAAAGATAAAAAGGATAGAGTAAAAATGGCAAAAGTTTTTTAAAAAAATAAATGGGCGAGCAGGGAGCGAAGCGACCGTAGCGAGCCCAAAAACTAACTCTAGCCCCCTCCCTCGAGGGAGGGGGTTGGGGGTGGGTGTTAAATTTATAATGAAAAAATTAAAGGTTTTAATATGAATAAAGAAGAAAATAAAATTATAGGAAGAGTTGTTGCAACTGAAAAGAAACCTAATACAGCCCAGTCTTTCAGCTTCTGGACTAATCTTGACTCGCCTGTCGGGATTGGAACCATTGTCAAGATTGAAAGTGACAGAGTTTATACAGACAAAAAAAACGAAGAATATAAAAGAACAATTTACGGGATTGTAAATGAAGGCATAAGCTATACTGACCTTGAAACCCCGATGCATGATTATATAAGCTCTGACTGTAAGCCGGAAGAGAACCATTCTACTCAAACAGAAAGACCGGAAATAAGATATTACACGGCATCAGTCTTAAAAATGGAACCGGAAGAACCGATTCAGCCTGTTGCGATAGGGAATGTCTTTCTGGCGCAAGATGCTGACGTTGAAAAATCTTTACGAATGGATTCTTATCCCAGCTCGCAAATCCCTGTCGGGCTTTATGTCAACGGAGAAAACCAGTCGCCTGTTTACCTTGATTCTAATTTTCTTTTAGGGCCGGAAGCCGCGCACTTGAACGTGACAGGAGTTTCAGGGCTTGCAACCAAGACCAGTATTATAGAATTTCTTTTAAGCAGTATTTTTCAAAAGTACACAAGCGAATCTAATGAGAAAATTGCTACAGTCTTATTTAATGTCAAAGGTTATGACCTTTTGTTTCTCGACCAGCCCGCGGAAACTCTTTCTGAAGACGAAAAAGAAATGTATAAAAAGCTTAATATGGAAGTAAAAGCGTTTGAAAATGTTCAATATTTTGCGCCATACAAGGATGACGGCGTAAATTTAAATACTTTAAGAACAAACGAGCATCTTATGCATAATGTAAGCCCTATAAGCTGGGGACTGGAAGAGATTTTTGACCATGTGCAGGTGCTTTTAAACAGCGACGATATTGACGCAAAAGCCGATGCATTTTTGTCTTTTATGAAAGAAAAAGTGATAAATCAGGACAAATTAGACTCACATTACTGTGTTCATAAGAAAATTAAGAATTTTAACGACCTTGAAGAATGGTTCCAGCGGATTTTTGCGGAAGCGGGAGATGAAGAAAAAGGCAACGGTGAGGGAAAACAGCAGTGGAGAGGGCATGCCATCCCCACAATAAGAAAAATTTACAACAGACTTATGAACATAAAAACCCGCTGCAAGGGACTTGTAACAAACGATTCTTCTGCTCACGATCTCCCGTGGGGAAATTTTGAAGACAAAGGCGTTTATGTCGTTGATATTGCCGGTATGATTCCTCTTGCTCAGGACTTAGTTTTTACCAGAATTGTTGAACAACTCAAAGAACAGCTTGAAAATAAGAAACTGGGCGTTGATAAAGTCATAATTTTTGTGGATGAGCTTAATAAATACGCTTCCAGCGATTCGGGAAATTCTTATCTCAAACAAACTCTGCTGGAAATTTCCGAGAGAGGAAGATATTTGGGCTTAATCCTGTTTTCCGCACAGCAGTTCAAGTCGCAGGTTCATAAAAGAATTGTCGGAAACTGCGGAACAAGCATTTACGGACGCATGGACATGGATGAACTTGCCTCACAGGGTTATAGCGTAATGCCTTCAAGTATTAAAGCAGAATTAACAGTGCTTGAAAAAGGCAAACTGCTCATCAGACATCCGCATTTCAACCAGTATATTTTTGTAAGATTCCCGCGTCCGCCTTTTATGACAAGTCAGGACGGTTCAAAAAAGTTTCCTCCTGTGGCGGAAAGAAACTTTGAAGACGCCATGATTATGAACTTCAAACGTATTGACCAAAAAATCAAGGCAACTGATATAAAAGACGCTGTTTCAGGCGTAAGTCAGGAAGAAATAATCAGGGCTTTCAACGAAACCGAAAGAAAAGGCAAAGATAATCCTTTGGAATATTTCAAAAATATTTTACGAAAAAAGCCGCAAAGAGAAAGCTTTGAAGAAAAACTTTCCCCATCTGTAGGTAACACAGACATTGACGACTGGTTAAAAGAGTAATTTATAACCTATTTTTCTCCTGAAGGTTTTTTAGTTTTTAAAGCAGCCTCCATTGCTTTCTTTAAGGAGTTTGTCTTTTCGGGCTTTTCTACATTAAAGAGAATGTCTTTAATCTTTCTTTCTATAAATGCGGCTGCTTTTTTGCCATTTTGCCACTGAGAGCCGATTTCTTTTATTTCCCCATTTGTTTCTATTTGTTCTAGAACAAATTTACCATTTTGTTCAGAAGGTCTTATATTAAAATTTAACCCTGAGTCATCTGTACGCTCGCTTAGAGTTTGAAGTTTAGTTTTAAATTGCTTTGCATAAGCATCTTTAGCTTCAGGTGAAACAGTGATAGGTGTTTGGAACTCAGTTTCAAACAGCTTCGCACAATCCTTTCTAAGTCCGGGTGAAATATTAATAGCTGAAAAACTTGGTCTTTGATTGTTGATTTGCATGATTATTTCTTCTTTCTTGAAATTACTAACTCCTGTTTATATAACAACTCTAAAAATAAAAGTTGATAGCTTTTTAAAAAACATTACAAAAAGGTTACAAAAAATTAGTGTTTAAAAAACTGTCTATAATAAAATTTAATAATCAGGTTATTTAATTTAAAAAGTTTAATTATGAAAATAATTCATCTGGCAGATTTGCATCTGGGATACAGAGCTTATAATAAATTAAGCCCCGAAGGCTTGAATATTCGGGAAAAAGATGTTGTGAAAACTTTTAAGGAAGCTCTTGATAGGGTTTCCGAATTAAAACCAGATCTTGTTTTAATGGCAGGTGATATTTTTCATAAGCCAAGACCGAGCAATTCTACAATTTATCTTACAATCAAACTTTTGCACAATTTCAGGAAAACTTGCGATGCGCCAGTGGTTTTGATTTCTGGAAATCATGAATCAGCAAAGTCTCTAGAATCGGGAAGTATTTTGAAACTTCTTGAAACGACCATTTCCAAGGTTAAGGTTGTTGACGGACAGATTGAGCAGGTCGTTTTCGAGGATTTAAAAGCAAGTATTTTATGTATTCCGCATAATGCTTTGTTTGAGTTGAATAAAACAACCTTAATTCCTGATAAAAACTATAAATACAATATTTTATCAATGCATTGTTCTTACGACAGCGTTAAATGCCCTGAATTGTCAAAACATAGCACCGAAGAACTTATAGATTCCGATAAAATCAATGGATCAGAATGGGATTATGTAGCTCTGGGGCATTATCACAAATATACAGAACTTGAAAAAAACATCTATTACTCGGGCGCGATTGAAAGAACATCATCAAACGTCTGGCAGGAAGCTAAAGACCCGAAAGGTTTTATTGAATATAACCTCGCAACAAAAGAAATAAAATTCCACGAACTCCAAACCCCAAGACAGGTTTTTGATGTAAAAAAAATTAATGCTGATACTCTTACAGCAGAAGAAATTAACCTGAAAATAGATGAAGAAATAGCAAAAATTAAGGACTTTGACAATTCTATAGTCAGAATAACCCTTGAAAATATAGACCCTCTTGCGATAAGAAATCTCGATTACAAGAGAATCAGGGAATACAGGAAAAAAGCAGTTCATTTTATGGTTAATTTCATAAAAAAAGATGTGGATTTGACTTTTGATAAGGAAGGAAATCCTGTCGAGAAACGCAAAAGCCTTAATGAAACACTTGATGAAGAATTAAAAGTCTTTGAACTTGCTCAGGGCTTGAATCAGGAGAAGTTTAATAACTTGGCAAAAAAATATCTTAAGGAAGCTGCTTTATGAAACTTAAATCATTAAAACTCGAGAATTTCAGGCAGCATGAAGACTCTTTTATAGAGTTTTCCGACGGCATTACTATAATTAATGGCGCTAACGGTTCCGGAAAAAGCACTATTCTTGAAGCTATAACATGGGCAATTTATGGAATAGAAGCTGCAAGAGGAAACAAAGACACAATAAAGTTTAATAAAGCCAAACCAAGAGCAAAAGTAAGGGTTGAACTTGTTTTTGGACTTGATGACGAGGTTTTCAGGATTGAAAGATTTTTGGACAAGGCGGAGCTTTATCTCGGAGAAGAAGAAAACAAGGCCCCGATTGTAACTACCCAGCAGGAAGTCACAAAATACCTTATAGACAAGCTTGGAATGACAAAAGATGAGTTCTTTAATACTTATTTTACGGGTCAAAAAGAACTTAATTTCCTTGGAAACCAAAAACCGCTTGAAAGAAGAAAATTTATTTCTAAAGTTTTAAATTATGAAAAGATTAGAGAAATTCAGGAGCAGGTAAGAACCGATAAAAATAGCATTAATAACGAAATTATTGGCTTAAAACAAGGTATTGCTGATTCAGATTCTATACAGGAAGAAAAAAAGCTTGCCCATGCTGAACAGGAAGAACTTAAAAAATATTTAGACACTAAACAAAAAGAATTTAGCAAATGTACGGATGAACTTACTAAAATTGAACCTGAATGGGAAAAAATTAAGGAAATTAAAGAAAAATTTGATAAAAACACGCGAGAAATCGAATTTTTAATAGAAAAAAGTGCTTTTGTAGAAAAAAATAATGCTTCTTTAGATGAAAAAATTAAAAATCTGGAAGAAAAATCAAAAATTCTTGCTGACTTAAGCAAATTTGAGGTGCAATATAAAGAAACAGATTTAAAAATCAAGGAATTTGAGAAATTACAGGAAAAAGAAACTTTAAGGCAGACTTATTTGGCGAGAATAGAGGGTTTAGAAAAAGAAATTCAGGAAAAAACACTTCAGCAAGAAGAAGTAGTTAAATCAGGAAAAGAAAAACGACTTATTGTTGATAAAATTCCTGTTGTTAAGGATGAAATTGTTGAATTAATCAAAAAAATACAGGAAATTGAAACTAAAACAGCTTCAGAAAAAAAAGAAAAGGAAGTTATAATCTCTCAAAAACAGAAAGAGATTGAAAAAATACAGAAACAACTTTCTTTAATCCGCGAAAAAGGCGAAGAAGGAACATGCCCCACCTGTGAACGAGCTCTAAAAGGGGAATTTGACAAAGTTACAGGAAATTTTAAAAGCCATATAGGTATTTTAGAAAAAGAAATAGTTGTTTTAAAATCAAAGTATGAAAAATTAACTGCCAGCTTGTCTGAAATAAGCGAATTTCAAAAGAAAAAAGAAACAAAAGACAAAGAATATGCTGATTTAATGAACTTTCAGGGGCAGTACGAAGAAGAAAAACGAAGATTTTTGGTTATTAAAACTGAAATTGAAGCTAAAACGCAAGAAAAATCAAAAATTCGGGAAGAATTGGCGAAAATCCCTGAAGGGTTTGATAATAAAGCTTTGAATGATTTAAGAGAAAAGTTTGCTCCTCTTCAAAAAAAATATCATGAAATTTTGACTTTAAAGGCCGAATTGACTGATTTTGACAATATTAAAAAAGAGTTAAAAGAGTCTGTAAAAGTTAAACAGGAAACAGAAGATAAGCAAAAACAGACAGAACAAGAATTAAAACAATTAAATTACTCAGAAGAATTGTTTTTAAACACAGAAAAGACCTTTCAGCAAACTAGAGAAATTTTTCATAATTTAAAAAATGAACTTGTAAAAATCGAAGCGGAAGAAAGAAATATCAACGACAAACTTGATAGAATCAAGAAAACAGAAGATTCAAACAAGGAAAAACTCAAGTTTGTCAAGGAAAAACAGGAAAAATTGGACTTGCTTGTCGAATTAGACAGGTTTTACGGTCAATTTTGGGAAAAATTAAATAATCAGGCGCGTCCCGAGATTTCCGAACTTGCAAGTAAATTTCTTGTCGATTTAACAGACGGGCGATATTCAGAGCTGGAATTAAACGAAAAATATGAAATTTGCCTGCATGACGACGGCGAAATCAAGCCTGTCATTTCAGGAGGCGAAGAAGACCTTGTCAATCTTTGTGTAAGAGTTGCTATTTCTCAAATAATCGCCCAACGCTCCGGTAAAACTTTATCTTTGTTGATTTTAGATGAAATATTCGGTTCTCTTGACGAAAACAGGCGGAGCAACGTGATTAATTTACTGAGAAACCTCACGAATAACTTTGAGCAGGTGATTTTGATTACCCATATTGAAGATATAAAAGATGAAATCGACAATATAATCATCATAGATTACGATGCAGAAAATGGTTGCAGCAAAATCAAAACAAATTAATTGAATTTTAAAAGTTCAAAAGGCTCAACATTTAAAGCTTCTGCGATTTTAGAAATTTTAACTATGCTTATGGAAACCAAACCTCTTTCTATTCTGCTCATATAGCTTCTGTCTATTTTAGCTTCAAAGGCGAGTTCCTCTTGCGAAAGACCTTTTTCTTTCCTCAGTTTAATTATTTTATCTGCAAATTGTTTTCTTATATCACTTTCCATATTTTAAAATTTATGTTATTGTAGGATTAAAATCCACAGTTTTTAATCCTACGGAATATAAGCATCATAAAATGGAGATAAAATATGCCAAATATTAATTCAAAATTTTTAGAAAAAATTACAAATTTAGAACTTTTAAAACAGGATAAAAATGATTTTATAGGAATTATTGATTGGAAAAAACATAAATTACCCAAAGAACAATTAAATTTGCAAACAAAAGCAATAATAACAAATTTCATTGACCATTTAACGAATCATCTTGAAGAAGAACAAAAAATAAGAAAATCTCTTGAAAAAGAAGTGAAAAAGCTTAAAAAACAATGTTTGATAGAAATGTCTTAGTAGTCTTTCCAGGCAGGAGGGCGTTTTTCAAAAAAGCTGTTTGTTCCCTCAAGGCAATCTTCAAGATTTAGCAGTTCCTCAAGAAAAACTTTTTCAGCTTGTTCCAGTTTTTCCTTTAAACCCGCGTAATTTATTTTTTTGTAAGCTGTAAGTGTCGTTCTGATTACGCTTGAGCTGTTTTGTGTTATGGAGTTTATAAATTCTTCCGCTTTTTGGTCAAATTCTTCCTCCGAAAAAACGTGATTAACAAGCCCTAATTGTAATGCCTCCGTTGCTGACAACTTTTCTCCCGTCAAAATAAGCTCCAGCGCTTTTTTGTTGCCCGTTAAATAAGCTAGATGCGCTATAGATAAAGGCGGAAAGTAGGCAAGTTTAATTTCCGGCTGGGCAAAACAGGAATTTTCCGAGGCAAGCGTAAAGTCGCAAAACAATGCAAATTCACTTCCTCCTCCGAGACAAGCGCCTTTTACAAGGGCAAGTGTTGGGATTTCCAGGTCTATAAGCGTGAAAATTAATTTATGAAAGGCTTTAATCATTTCAGGTGCTGTTTCAGGCAAATGATCAGCTATATCTACCCCTGCCGAAAACACTTTCTGGTCGGATTCAAAAATAATAAGTCGTAGTTTTTCCTGATTTTTTACTTCTTGTAAGACTTTTTCAAGATAAATCAGGTCGTCTTTCTTAAAAATATTTAAAGGCGGCTTTGAAAAAGTTATTTTTGCCCAATAATCCGACTGTTTAAGCTTAATATGTTCCATTGTTTAAATCTTTTTTTCTTTTTTTTGTGTCTTTTCGCGAATAAAGTTGGCGAGAACTATATCTTCTTTAAAAACGTGATCTTTCAGCCAGTTTATAAGTTTTACGTTAAAATCAAGGGTGAAATCTGAAGAAAGCCCGTCTTTTTTAAATAATTTTTCAAAATTTAAATAATCAGCGGTAAATTCCCTATGAGCCTTTATATGCCTTTTGATGTGCGAATAATTCAACTCCGTCATATATTTTTCTTCTGTTTCAAAATGCTCATCAATGTAACATCTAATATAATCAAAGGTTTCTTTGAGTTTTTCTGTATTTGTTCCGCTTAAATAGGATTCATGAAGCATTTTTATTCTGGCAATAAGCTCCATGTGCTGAATATCTATTTGTTCAATTCCTGTAATTAGTTCCATAGGGAAATCTGTGTGCATAAAAATGTCCTTTTGCTTTATTTTGCTATAATACATCAAATTTTTTTTATTTTAAAGGATTTCCACATTTGCCGCAAAAATCAAATTCTTCCGGCAGGTATTTGGTTTTGCAGTTTTTACATTCTCTTAAATTTGCTCCCCATAAGGTTTCAGAGGATTCGCCGTTTTTTGCTTTTTCTCTTATTTTTAAATAATCCGGATTTCTTTTTTCAACAAAGCCCTGCATTCCTTCAAGTGTTTCATAGGAAGAAAAATGGAGGCTTAGCCAGTCTTTTGCGTGTCCTATCGTCATATTCCACGCGAAATCTTTCCAGAAATTAAGCTGCTGTTTTGTGTATCTGGCGCATTCAGGGAATTTGTTTATAAGTTTTTCGGCGATTTCCTGAACTTTTGAATCAAGCTCTTCGTAAGGCGTGACATAGTTTACAAGTCCCCATTCAAGGGCTTTTTTAGCGTCTATGGGTTCGTTTAGCAAAAGAATTTCTCTTGCTCTTCTATCTCCTATTAAAATCGGCAAAAATTGTGTTGCTCCGCCTGCGGCTACACTCCCCACGCTTGAGCCGACCTGTTTTATTATTACATGTTCCGCGGCTATGGCTAAATCACAGGACATGTTAATTTCGTTTCCGCCGCCGACTACCATGCCGTTGAGTCTTGCAATTGTGGGTTTTCCGCAGTTTCTTAAGAGGTCGTGGAATTGGTTGAAAACACCCATCCATTTATAGAAATCTCTAGGGCGGTTTATAAATTCCGAGGCGTATTCTTTTATGTCGCCGCCCGCGCAGAAAGCTTTTTCTCCTGCGCCTGTTATGACTATGACTGCAATTCCATCATCCCATGCCGCATCCTGAAGTGCGGTAATCATTTCCTGAAGGGTAATTATGCTGTAAGCGTTGTAAACTTCAGGGCGATTTATTGTGATAGTCGCAATCCAGTCAGCTTTTTTATATATAATTTCTGAAAAATCAAATTCTTCAGGGGTTTTAGGGGTAAATTGTTTCATTGTTTTTCTCCTGTGAGTTTGAGAATTGGTACCAAGAAAAAGATATACAGGAAAGGGTCGACAACCCTTTCCTGTATATCTTTTTCTTGTAGGCGGGTGCGGGGTTTAGCCCTGTCGGACGGTTCTTTGATGCATTATAACATTTAAAGAAAAATAAGCTGTTTTTTTTGTGATTGGTTAAATTAGTTAGGGATTTAAAATTTAGTGGAGTTCAGAGAATAGAGGGTTTTGGTGAGAAGATAGTCCAGATTTTTGCAGGGATAATCCAGATTTTTTTAAGGATATTTATTTTGTTTTTAATGGGTCTGCAACCCAAACCCGCTTTCATTTCTTTTGATGCAAAAGATATTATAGTTTCGCTGTCTAAAGCCAGCGTCTTACTTTTATTTTTTTAGACTCACTGGTGATTAAAGCTTAGAAGCTATCTGGTTAAAACATGTAATTGTCATTGCGAGGAGTTTGCGACGAAGCAATCTCATAATTAGTTTAATCTTGCGAAGGGCGGGCTTTGCCTGTCCGTAATGCCGTTTATCGCCGGCAACCAAGTAGCGAGCTTAGACATCTGAAAGTTTTAAGCGTGAGCAGGGTAGAAATATAGAAACCGAAGTTTAGGGCAAAGTTTCTTTTGCTTCGTTTTCTTTGCGACCAAAGAAAATGAAGGCGGGTAAAGGGCAGCCAGCCCTTTTATAAACAAACAAGTACCTTAAATGGTGGGTTTTAACCCACCCTACTACTATTAACTTGTCAAATATTTGTTAAGTTTAATCAGGAAATACATTTATTAAAAGCGAAAGTGAATATAGTGAAGCAGTCAAAATTAATATAAAACTTAAAATCAGATATATGGTTTTAAGTTTTCCTAATTTTTTATGTATTAATCCTTGTATAGAAAAAATTATTGATACTATCCAAACAATTATAGGTAAACCACAAACAACACCTTCTAACATGAAATTATGCTGATTCAAAAATTCTTCTTTATTGTTTAACAAGATATGATAGAAGAATTGGTTCAACCAATATACTGGTTGAATTGCCAAGTAAGTAATAACAATATTTAACAATATTAAAAGGCTCTTTAGGCTTATTTTTGAATCAAATTTTTGTTCTTCGTGTTGCAATTCATCCATTAAATAATTCCTTTAAACCCTTGTATGTCGTTCAGAATACCATTTGGAGTTTAAATATTTAAATTTTTTAATTCAGAAGGCTTATGAATCCCTGTTTCTGTGATGATTCCTGTAATATATTCAGCAGGGGTAACATCAAAAGCCGGATTAATTATATTTACACCTTCAGCGCAGATAGTTTTTCCGTTTATATGAGTTACTTCTTCCCTGTTGCGTTCTTCTATAGGGATTTCATCACCAGAGGTAATTGACATGTCTATTGTTGAATAAGGAGCAGCTATATAAAAAGGAATATTATGCGCTTTTGCGGCAAGAGCGACTGTGTAAGTTCCTATTTTGTTGGCGGTGTCCCCATTGGCGGCAATTCTGTCCGCGCCGACAATTACAACGTCAATCATTCTTTTTTTCATAAAATATCCGCACATGCCATCGGTTATAAGAGTTGTGGGGATTTTATCCTCGACAAGTTCCCATGTGGTAAGTCTTGCGCCTTGCTGGCGGGGGCGGGTTTCGTCGGCAAAAACTTGAACAGTATTGTCTTTTGCAAAAGCCGAACGAACTACTCCAAGAGCTGTTCCATATCCTGCCGTTGCTAAAGCTCCCGCGTTGCAATGCGTAAGGATTGTTGCACCTTTCGGGACGATTTTTGAGCCGTGTTCGCCGATTTTTTTGTTTATTTCTATGTCGTCATTAAGAAGTTTTACAGCGTTTTCTTCAAGTTTTTTTGTGATTTCTTCAATAATTTCTTTGTCATTCTGAACTTGTTTCAGAATCTGTTCCCTGGCTAAATTAAGTTGAATATCCACTGCCCATGCTAAATTTACTGCTGTTGGTCTTGTTTCTTTCAAATATTTACCGATTTCTTCAAGTTTTTGGAGAAATTCTTCTATATTTTGGCAATTATCAATGTCATTCCGAACTTGTTTCGGAATCTCAGATCCTGAAACAAGTTCAGGATGACAATCAGACATATCTTGTAAAATGCTTTTTGCGCCTAGTGCAACCCCGAAAGCTCCTGAAACTCCGATTGCGGGCGCGCCTCTTACTATCATATCCTTAATTGCAGCAGCCATTTCTTCGTAGCTTTTTATATCGACTGTTTTGTATTCATATGGAATCAAGGTCTGGTCGACGAGTTTTACGTGGCACCCTGTCCATTCTATTGGCTTTATATTTGATTCAAATGTCATTTGTTTTCTTTCTGATTTTTCATAATAATATTTTCTGCCCAATTATAAACATTTTCTGCTATTTCAAGAACTTCTTTGTATTCTTCTTCCGTAACGGGATTATAATCAGCGGGATATCTTGTATTTACCGCATAATCTGTTAATGTTGCGGCATCTTTAATTTTTTCCGGAAAGTTTATTAATGTTTTTTCTCTTATTATTACCAGTAATTCAGCTATATTATGTGTTTTTGGAAATTCAATATTTTTTTTCACTAAAATTGCTTTTAATGATTTTTCAACACATTGTTGAAGGTCAAAACACAAGTCTTCAAGGCTTATATCCTTTAAATCAAGATAAGAGCTGTCTTTTCCCCTGACAAAATTGCTTTTTGCTCTTTTAAGCCAGTTTAAAGAATCATCCATAAATCACAATGCCTTCCTTAAGAGCTTCTTTAACAATAGAAACAACCATTTGTTTATTTTTTTCAACACTTTCAGGTGTTTTTACAATTATATCAACGCCTATAGGAGTGTCTATGTCAACAAAAATTCTATAAATAGCCTGGGCTGTTTTTCTTTCGTTTTCAAGTCCTGATTTTATGACTAAAATATCATAATCGCTGTCAGGACGGGCATCCCCTCTCGCTTGAGAGCCAAAAAGAATTATAGTATCAGGAATTACAACTTTTAAAACACATTCAATTATTTTATCTAAAATTTTTTTATCCGGCATGGTTTTACATCCATTTTGTATATCTTTAATTTCACCATATTTATGAAAATTATACAATATTGCAGAATATTACTTATTTCTTTTCTTCTTTTAGCTTTTCACGAATTACTATCCTGATAGGCGTTCCGAAAAATCCGAAGGATTCACGTAATTTGTTTTCAATATATCTTTCGTAGCTCTGCGTCAAAATATCTTTATTATTAACAAAAAGAATAAAAGTTGGCGGGGCAACTGATGCCTGTGTTGAATAATAAATCCTTAATCTTTTCCCTTTTTGTGATGGCGGAGGATTTAGGGACAAAGCTTCCAGTATTACTTTATTTAAAAGATTTGTAGCTATTCTTTTATTTGTAAAGTCATAAGCCTCTTGAACGGCAGGGAAAATTTTACCCAAACGCTGCTTTGTTTTTGCGCTTATGAACAATAACGGTACATAATCAAGAAAAGGACATTCTTTTCGGATTTTTTTGGTGAAATCGTTTACTGAATTGGTTTCTTTATTTTCGATAGCATCCCACTTGTTAACCAGAATAATAAAGGCTCTTCCGTCCTCGACTATTATCTGGCTGATTTTTTTATCCTGGTCTGTCATGCCTTCTGTCGCGTCTATCATTAAAAGAACGACGTCAGAATTTCTTATTGCTTTTAAACTTCTGGTTACGGAGAATTTTTCTATACCGTAGTCCACTCTGGCTTTTTTTCTTATGCCTGCTGTATCAACCAGAGTATAGTGTATACCGTCAACAGTAAGTTCTGTGTCTATTGTATCCCTTGTTGTGCCTGAAACTTCGCTGACTATGACTCTGTCTTCACCTAAGAGAGAGTTTACCAGCGAAGATTTTCCCACGTTTGGTTTTCCTACAACGGATAGTTTTATTTTTTCAATTTTTTCTTTTTCGCTGTATTCGGGTAAAACTTTTATGATTTCGTCTAAAAGGTCGCCTACATCCCCTGTTCCATGCATAGCGGAAATCGGATAAGGTTCTCCCATTCCCAAAGCGTAAAATTCGTTTATAAGACTCATTTTTTCAGGTGTATCAATCTTGTTTACCACTAAAAATACGGGTTTTTTGAAGCCCTTTCTTAGTAAATTAGCAATGTCTTCGTCTGTGGGGTTAAGTCCGTCTTTTCCGTCAACGAGAAAAAGAATAACATCGGCTTGTTCAGCGGCAATTTCCACCTGTGTGTAGATAGACACCATGATTTCGTCTTCCATTCCCGGAATGATGCCGCCTGTGTCTATAACTGTAAACTGTCTGCTCGCCCAGTCCACGTCAAAATATAATCTGTCTCTTGTAACTCCAGGCATGTCGTCCACTATGGATTCTCTTGAGCCTATAAGCCTGTTTACAAAAGTTGATTTGCCTACATTTGGTCTGCCTACTATTGCTACTATTGGTTTCTTTTTCATCATTTAACCCGATTTTATGTACTTTATAACAGTATAAGCCAAACATGATTGAATGACTAACTGCTTTGCAATCAAAATATAATCTTTGCCGTCATTGCGAGCAAAGAGAAGTAATTGCAAGATTTTGTTAAATTATGAGATTGCCGCGTCGCTTTGCTCCTCGCAATGACAATTTCTCTAATTTTAGTAATTCGAGCTAATATAAAATTCTGTCCAGTACTTTGAAAGCTTTAAAGTGCTTTTCTACCTCATGTACGCGTATAATATTTACTCCTTGAGAAGTCAGATAAGAATTAAGAGCAATATTTGCTTCTTCTTTTTCTTCAGCGGGAAGGTTTATAAGAGATTTTCTTGAAATGCCGACTAATAACGCGCGTCCTAAAGATTTAAACTCGCTTATTCTCTTTATTATCTCAAAATTATGCTCAAGAGTCTTTCCAAAACCTATGCCGGGGTCAATTATTATGTTTTCCGGTTTGATTCCCGAAGAAATAGCTTTTTGTACTTTGTCTGTCAGGCTTTCGTATATGGTATCTATAATGTTTTTTTCGTAAGTCGGGTTTATCTGCATTGTTTCAGGGCTTGATTTGGAGTGCATAATTACAACAGGCACCTGTAATTCAGCGGCAACCTCTATCATTTTCGAGTCCCAATCAAAGCCGGAAACATCATTTATGATGTCAGCTCCTGCTTTTATAGCTTCTTTCGCCACGATAGAGTGTCTGGTATCAATACTTATAGGAATATTTTTATCAAATTCCCTTATTTTCTCAATTACGGGGAGGATTCTTTTAAGTTCTTCATCGGAAGAAACTTCTTTTGAAAAAGGTTTTGTGGTTTCTCCGCCTATATCTATAATGTCAGCGCCGGATTGAATTAAAATTTTTGCCTGTTCAAAAGCTTTTTCGGGGGTATTGAATTTTCCTCCGTCGGAAAAAGAGTCGGGAGTGACGTTCAAGATGCCCATTATATAAGTTTTTTGCGACCAGTCAAAAGTTTTTCCTCTTATTTTTATTGGTTGAGGGGTTTTATTTAAGATTTTAGTCAGATTTTCTGATAAGTTTGCCAGTTTAAAGGGTTGTTTTTTAAGTTTTTCGCATAGGATTTTTAATTGGGAGTCGGTGCAGCCTATTAAAATATCGGTTTTATCAATTTTGCAGGTAAGGACTTCTCTGTGAATAGCGGCATCTGCCCCTAGTGAAAGTGCGAGTTGTTTTATTATTGAGGCTTGAGGGCAGGTTAAATTATGGATTTTATAGAGATTGAATTTGTATTTTGAGAGAGCCTGTTTGATGTAAGATTTATCAAAACCAATATCTTGAATGGTTTTTTCAGCGCTTTCAGGGGTTATTTTTCTTATATAAAAATCTTTTTCCATTATTTTTATTATTTCTTTAACTTTCCAAACTTTTTTCTTATTTTTCATAATCATATTATATGGTAACAAAAACTTTATTCATGTCTGTTTTGACAATTTATGTAAAGTTTTATTGCGGGGGGGGGGTAAAATTTAGCAATTTTTATTTTTAGGGTCATTTAAGTATATGTAATCTGAAAAACAAATTTTTATTAAAAAATAATTTAACGAAAGGTTAGAAACATGAAAATTACGGCAAGTACTATTGGAGTAGCACCCGGTCAACTTTCAAAAACCGCTAAACGACTTCCTTATCTTGGAGGAATTGGTGTTAAAGAAGCAGCTAAATGGACAACAGCTGTTATAGCTGGAGGAGGAAACCCTTTAAGCGTTGGTGTTACAAAATTGTATATAGATATATTAGATAGACTGTTTAGAAAATTGGTTTGTAAACAAACTCCAAGCGCAATAAAAAAAGCATCCCCCGCTCCTTTTAATTTGGATACTTTCTTTACAAAACTTTTGAATAAAGTACCAGGACTGAGAAAAAATAGTTAAAAATAGTAACAAAAAATGCGGCAACTGCCGCATTTTTTATTGGATTGTCATTGCGAGGAAGAGCTTTAGCTCTGACGTGGCAATCTAATAATTTTCCAAATTGTCATCCTGAACTTGATTCAGGATCTGTCCGATATTCAAAAACACACAATTAATTTGCTTGTTCATTTTCTTTCTTTTTGAACGCAAAAAGAAGAGAAAACGAACCAAAAGAAAGAAAAACTTTAACCCTGCGAGGGAGGAGATAGTCAGGGGCTGCCACCCCCGAACCCCGGTGTCAAAGTTCTTCATGCCAAAGGTTCAACTTTAGCTCTGACGTGGCAATCATGAAATCAAAAGAAAATGAGGCTCATTGAGCCTCATCTTTTTATTGTATAGATTCTCACGCTCGCTTCGCTTGCTGAGAATGACAGTTTTCTAGTATTTTTCTAAATAAGTATCGAGTTCCCATTGAGTTACCGCGGTTCTGTAAGAATCCCACTCTCTTTTCTTAGCTGAAATGAATTCATTGAAAATATGTTCGCCAAGAGCTTCTTTAGCGACAGTGCTTTTCTCGAGCAAATCAAGAGCTTCTTCAAGACTGCCCGGTAAAGAATCTATTTTCATTTTCTTTCTTTCTTTTTCGGTTAAGTGGTAGATGTTTGTTTCAGCTGGTGCAGGCGGGTCAATTTTGTTCTGGATACCGTCTAAAGCAGCTGTCAAGATTGCAGCAAATGCCATATATGGGTTACAGCTAGGATCCGGTGATCTTAATTCAACTCTGGTAGCAGGACCGCGTTTTGCAGGAACTCTTAAAAGCGCGCTTCTGTTAGCAGCTGACCATGCAAGATAAACAGGTGCTTCATAACCGGGAACTAAACGTTTATAGCTGTTTACTGTTGGGTTGGTTATAGCAGCAATGCCTCTAACATTTTTAAGAACGCCGCCAATAGCCCAGAGAGCTTCTTGGCTTAATTGATATGGTTTTGATTCGTCAAGGAAAGCGTTTTTACCGTCTTTATTAAGTGAGAAGTTGCAGTGCATACCAGAACCGTTAACACCAAAGATTGGTTTTGGCATGAATGTTGCATGCAAGCCGTATTTAGCAGCGATTGATTTGATTGCGACTCTGAAAGTTACAACATTATCAGCTGTTGATAAAGCATCACCATATTTAAAGTCGATTTCATGCTGACCTTCAGCTACTTCATGATGGCTTGCTTCAATTTCAAAGCCCATTTTTTGAAGAGTAGCAACCATTTCAGCTCTAAGATCTTCTCCGAGATCTTCAGGACCAACATCATAATATCCTGCTGCATCATGAGTTACTGAGGTTGGTCTTCCGTTTTCGTCTTTTTTGAAGAGGAAAAATTCGCACTCGGGACCAAAATTAATTGTGTAGCCAAGTTTTTTTGCTTCTTCAAGAACTTTTTTCAAGTTGGTTCTAGGGCAACCTTCAAAAGGTGTTCCATCCGGATTATAAATATCGCAAATCAATCTTGCGACATTTGAACCTTCTTTTCCCCTCCAAGGAAGGATACAGAAGGTTTTTTTATCAGGATAGAAATACATATCAGATGTTTCAATACTTCTGAAACCTTTAATTGAAGATCCGTCTAACATAATTTCGTTATTAAGGATGTTATCAATCTTGTCAGCAGGAACAGCCATGTTTTTAACCTGTCCGTTAATGTCAACAAATTGTAATCTGATGAATTTAACGTTGTTTTTTGTAATCAATGACTTGATTTCTTCTTTTGATAACTCTTGTCCGCTTGGTACAAATGTAGCACTTACCATTGTTGCCTCCTTAGAATGATTTAACATAACCATTTGAGCATATATTACTCTTTAAATAAAAATATTTCAAATTTAAACCAGTTGCTTAATCCGTCTCAATATATATACATATGGTTATATAACATCATTATTACCGGTCAAGCATGGGGGTAATTTAGCAATATCCGAAATCGACCAATTTTTTGATGTTTTTGTTTAAAAAATAGTCAAAAAGCTTGATTTTTCCAAAGATAAAATCCGTTTTATTAAAGATAAATAAAATTTTGAAGGTTTTTAAACTTTTTAATTGATTTTTATGAATTTTAAAATTAATTTAAAAATCCGTAACATTTCTTTTTAAGTGTATATTAAACGCTTAATATAAAGTGTATATAAAGCACTTGTTTTTTATCTTTGCAAAGAATGGTACTATTGACACTTAATATATCTTTGTACAAAAGGGTTTTGGCAGTACTTTTGTATCAAAAATTTAATGAACAAATGTAACGAAAGAGCATCTTTTTAAATACTTCGTATTTACCCCATATATATTAAATATATAGAAATCCTTGTTTTTTTATAAAATCAAAAAGTTAATAATAAACCCATGTTGAAACTCGCAAAAAACATGGTTAATATGAATAAGTTGGTTAAATCAAGATGCCTTACCGTTGTGATGAGTTAGTAGTTTAAACAAGGGAGTTCTGAATGGGTAGCAGAACAAATCGAGCCATTGACAGTGCGATCGACAAGAAGCTTAATAAAAGCTTTATCATCAAATCTCCCAGAAATCAGTTATTAAAATTTGCTAATTATTGCGCAATCAAAAATTATGATGCGATCAAACATGCAAGCTTAATTTCTGAATTGGTGGGCGTAAATTCTTTAATCGCCAAAAGAGACGACTACGACAACGAAATCTGCAACTTCCTCAACTACAAAGTTGCAAAAACTCAAAGTTCATTTAACATCTTAAGACTTTTCAAGCCCGGTGAAATTTTAAGTGCCGTTATCAGTTAATAACTGCGAAGCGGAAATTTTAAATTTTTTTCTCGGATTGAACGTCTAAATTCTTCACGAAATCTATAGACCTGTCGGCAAGAAGCTTATTTTTAAGCTTCTTGTCTTTTTTAGTCTTTTTATCGAGTTCCATAGGGGGTAAAATTCCCCAATTGCTGTTAATCGGCTGAAAATTCTTGTGCTCAGGGCAGGTGATATAAGAAGTTAAAGCTCCTAGAATTGACACCGGCTCAAATTTTAGAAGATTTTCATTATTTATAAACCTGCCCATATTAATTCCTGCAAGAAGTCCTGTGGCAATAGACTCTGTATACCCTTCAACACCGCTTATTTGTCCTGCAAAAAACAAATCCTGTCTTTTTTTAGATTGCAATGTGGGTTCAAGCACTGACGGACTATGGATAAAAGTATTTCTGTGCATTACTCCATATCTAACTATAGAAGCATTTTCAAGTCCGGGAATACTGTGAATAAGTTCTTTTTGAGCTCCCCATTTTAAATTTGTCTGAAATCCCACTAAATTATACAAAGTCGCGGCTTTATTATCCTGTCTTAGTTGAACAACAGCAAAATTCTTATCCCCTGTTCTATCATCAATAAGTCCTACCGGCTTTAGAGGTCCGAATCTTAAGGTATCTTTTCCCCTTGAAGCCATGACCTCTATCGGCATGCAGGATTCAAAAAACTTTGCATCTTTTTCAAAGGATTTAAGTTCAATTTTTGGGGAAGTTGTGAGGATTTCATAAAATCTGTCATATTCTGCTTCGTTCATGGGGCAGTTTATATAAGCCGCTTCGCCTTTATTATAACGGCTTGCCCAGAAAGCTTTGTCAAAATTCACTGAATCTTTTTCAACTATAGGCGCAATCGCATCAAAAAAATACAGATTTTCTGCGCCTGTAAAGCTTATAATTTCTTTCGTCAGATTTTCCGAAGTTAAAGGTCCTGAGGCAATAATTACAGGTGAATTGTCTGGTATTTTCGTGATTTCTTCGTTAAAAACTTTTATGTAAGGATTTGATTTTATGGCATTTGTGATTTTTTCGGCAAAAATATCTCTGTCGACAGCAAGCGCATTTCCCGCAGGGACGCTGCTTTCGTCGGCGAATTTTATGAGGAAAGAGCCTAATATTCTCAATTCTTCTTTCAACAGCCCGCTTGCAGCTCCTATATCGTTTGAACCGAGGCTGTTAGAGCAAACCAGTTCCCCGAGTTTGTCTGTATGATGTGCGCCCGTTGTTTTTTCAGGACGCATTTCGTATAATTCGACATTTATATTGTTTTTGGCTAGTTGCAAAGCTGCTTCCGAGCCAGCCAGCCCACCGCCTATTATTTTTACTTTCATTGTCATTGTTTTTCTCTTTTAACTAAGAAACAATAGTCGCAAAATATAACCAAATAAAAGTCCCAAAGTAAGCAGGAAAAAAGGTTTTATTCTCATATCCAACTCGCCATGTTCTTTCTCGTATTGGCTTAGAATGAGTGATGAGGCAATACTAAGAGTTACAAGAATCATAAACACTAAAGCAAACTTCATACTTTTATTCCTCTTAAATTATAGTCTGTTTTTAAGTTTTTCTTTGGCTTGTCGCCAGAAATCCTCAAGCTCATCAATATTGTATTCACTCAAATCCTTTGGAGCCAAAGCCTCCATCACCTGAAACCTTGCCTTAAACTTTTTATTGGCTTTGATAAGAGCAATTTCAGGATCGATTTTGTGCCAACGCGCAACGTTTACAACAGAAAATAAAATATCGCCAAGTTCATCTTCCATAAGCTCTTTATTATTTTCGGCAACTTCATCTTTAAATTCTTTGATTTCAGACTCGAAACATTCCCATAAAGACTCTTCATTAGGCCATTCAAAACCTGTTTTTACGGCTTTTTTGCTTAATTCCTGCGCTACTAAAAGGGCGGGCATTGTTTCTGCAATTCCTGAAAGAGTTGATTTTCGCTCGGGTTTTTCTTTTCTCTTGAGTTTTTCCCAGTTAACCAGTACTTCATCGGCATCTTTTACTTTTGTATCGGAGAATACATGCGGATGCCGTCTTATTAACTTATCATTAATGGCTTTCGCAACGTCTTCTATGGTAAATTTATTGACTTCCGAAGCTATTTGAGCATGAAGCACCACTTGAAGCAAAACATCTCCAAGTTCTTCCTTTAAATTGTCGTCATTTTCTTTATCTATAGCATCAAGCGCTTCGTAAGTTTCCTGCAAAAGATTTTCCCTTAAAGATTTATGGGTTTGTTCCCTATCCCATGGGCAACCTTCCGGTGATCTTAAGATGGCAATTGTTTCTACAAGCTGTTTTAAGTTTTTTAAGTCGTCTGTGTTCATAAGAGTATTTTACTATGAAAAAATTTTTGATTTTATCATTCCTAAAAAGTTACCAGAAGGGTATTTTTTCTTATTAATG